>Ga0157370_10000025_pt1 | contig 158865 bp, 153 predicted proteins | sample C35metaG_FD_113463 | JGI IMG/M metagenome (GOLD analysis project Ga0157370, IMG submission 113463) | Corn rhizosphere microbial communities from Kellogg Biological Station, Michigan, USA - C3-5 metaG | ecosystem: Host-associated > Plants > Roots > Rhizosphere > Soil | place: USA: Michigan...
ATCCTGACGGGCGGCCAAGTCATCGCTGAAGAAGTCGGCCTGACGCTGGAAAAGGCAACCCTGAACGACCTGGGCCAAGCCAAGCGCGTTGAAATCGGCAAGGAAAACACCACGATCATCGATGGCGCAGGCGATGCCCGCAACATCGAAGCCCGCGTGAAGCAAGTGCGTGCCCAGATCGAAGAAGCGACCTCGGATTACGACCGTGAGAAGCTGCAAGAGCGCGTGGCCAAGCTGGCCGGCGGTGTTGCTGTGATCAAGGTTGGCGCTGCCACCGAAGTCGAAATGAAGGAAAAGAAGGCTCGCGTGGAAGATGCTCTGCACGCAACGCGCGCTGCCGTGGAAGAAGGTATCGTGGCTGGCGGCGGTGTTGCACTGCTGCGCGCCCGTGCGCTGATCTCCGGCCTGAAGGGTGCCAACGCTGACCAAGACGCCGGTATCAAGATCGTGCTGCGCGCCATGGAAGAGCCGCTGCGCCAGATCGTCACGAACGCTGGTGACGAGGCTTCGGTGGTGGTGGCTAACGTCATCGCCGGCCAAGGCAACTACGGCTACAACGCTTCGACCGGCGAGTACGGTGACCTGGTGGAGATGGGCGTGCTGGACCCGACCAAGGTGACCCGTACTGCGCTGCAGAACGCCGCTTCGGTCGCTTCGCTGATGCTGACCACGGATTGCGCCGTGGCAGAACTGCCGAAGGACGATGCAGCTCCGGCAATGCCGGGCGGCATGGGTGGCATGGGCGGCATGGACGGCATGATGTAATTTGCCTGTTCGGCAACCTGGCCCGGCCATCTTTCGGGATGGCTGTTCCAAGCAAAAAACCCCGTGGGTGCGAGCCCGCGGGGTTTTTTGTTGCCTGCTTTGTTAAGGCGGCGTTAACGCTGCAATGCAGTGGGCTTCGATACAATCGGCCCACCCGCGAGCCTCAGCATCGTTAAGTATCGATAAGCGATAAGCGTCCTGAAGCGGGCACGACAACAACTCAGGGAAGGGAAAACAGATGAACGACATCGCACGCGAGTCCGTCCTGGGCAGCGCCCCCGCTCCGGCTGCGCCGCAACCCCTGCGACTGCGCTTTATCGGCAGTGGCTCCGAATACTTCCGCATCTGGATCGTCAACCTGTTGCTGACCATCGTCACGCTGGGCATCTACTCGGCCTGGGCGAAGGTGCGCACGCTGCAGTATTTCTATCGCAACACGCAACTGGCTGGTTCGAGCTTCGACTATCACGGCAGCCCGATCGCCATTCTGAAGGGCCGCGCGATCATTTTCGTGCTGGCGCTTGCGTTCAACCTCCTGGGCCATTCGTCGCCGCTGCTGGGGCTGGCGCTGCTTGCATTGATGGCCGCTGCGTTTCCGTGGCTGCTCGTGCGCTCGCTGCGGTTCCGCATGGCTAACTCCAGCTACCGCGGCCTGCGCTTCGCCTTTACTGGCAAGGATGCCGAGGGCTACATGGTGTTTCTGGTGTGGCCGATTCTGAGCGTGTTCTCGCTGTATCTGCTCGCACCGCTGGCGCACCAGCGCTTCAAGCGGTTCCAGCACAAGAACACGCGCTTCGGTACCGCGCAGTTCGATTTTTCGGGCACGCCGGGCAACTTCTACGGCGTGTATCTGCGCACCTTCGGGCTGGCGATCCTGGCGCTCGTGGTGGCCTCCTGCCTCGCGCTGCTGCTGGGTGTGTCGCTGCACCGCGCGCCGGGCGTGGGCCAGATCTTCGGCTTCATCCTCATCGGGCTGTTCATGTATGCCGCGATGCTGTTCCTGACGCCGTATTTCCTGTCGCGCCTGCAGAACCTTGTGTGGAACCACACCACGCTGGGCGCGCATCGCTTCCAGAGCCAAGTCGGTGCAGGCAAGCTGTTCTGGATTTTCGTGTCGAATGCGGTGCTGATCGTGATCACTGTCGGCCTGTTCACGCCGTTTGCACGTGTGCGCACGGCGCGCTACAAGCTCGACTCGGTGACGATGCTCGCGGCCGGTTCGCTCGACACCTTCGTTGCCGGAGAAACCACCAACGTGGGCGCCCTGGGCGACGCCACGGTGGACTGGTACGACATCGATATCGCGCTGTAAGCGCGCTGCAGGCAAAGGCAACCGCTGTGATTCTCGCGACCTACTTCGACGGCCGTACCTCGCGCGCGCAACCCGTGCGCCTTGCCGTCGAGGCGGGCGAGGCGGTGCTGTTCGACGCGGAGGGCACGGCGCTGCGCCGCGCGGCGCTCTCTACGCTGCGGGTGTCAGAGCGCGTCAAGCATGCCCCCCGCTTGATCACCTTCGAAGACGGCGCGTTCTGCGAGATCAACGATCCGGCAGAGCAGGCATCGCTGAATGCGCTGCTGCATCGCACCGGCTATCGCGAGGGCTGGGTCGTGCTGGCGCAGAACAGCTGGAAGCTGGCGCTGGGCTCGCTGTTGGCCATGGTGATCGTGCTGGCGCTGGGCTACCGCTACGGCTTGCCGTGGGGCGCCAAGGTGGTGGCCAATATGGTGCCGCAGCGCGCCGAGGCACAGCTCGGGCGCAGCACGCTGAAAGCAATGGACGAGCGCTGGCTGCGGCCCAGCAAGCTACCCGCCGCGCAGCAGGACCGCATCCGCGCACGGTTTTCCGCTCTGCACAGGCCGCCGCAGGCTACGCACACGTATCACATCGTTTTTCGTGATGCCGACATCGGCGCCAATGCCTTTGCGCTGCCTGGCGGCGACATCGTCGTGACCGACGCGCTGGTCAAGCTGGTGGGTGAGGGCGATGGCCTGACGGGTGTGCTGGCGCACGAGGCTGGCCACGTTGAATATCGCCATGGGCTGCGGCAAGTGATTCAGTCGTCGGCCATTGGGGCAACGGCGGCGCTGCTGTTTGGCGATGTCTCGACCATTCTGTCGGGCGTGCCGGCGGCGCTGCTGACGCTGCGCTATTCGCGTGACTACGAGCGCGATGCCGACCGCTACGCCGCGCTGCTGCTGCAGGAGAACGGCTTGTCTGTCGGCGCGTTTGCCGATGTGCTGCAGGCGCTGGAAGACACGCATGGCGGCACGCGCAAGGCCGATGCCCCGAAGAAGGCCGACGCCGCCAGCGATGACGACGCCTCGGCGTTTTTCTCGTCGCACCCGCTGACGCGTGAGCGAATCGATACGCTGCGCCGCTTTGACCGCACGCACGGCGGCAGCGAAAACGGCGACGCGGAATGAAGTCTGTCGCCGGGATGGCCGCGCCGCATCAGCGGAACGTCCAGAACCGGTGCAGTACGAAGGTCAGCGGCGGCACCGTCGACAGGATGCCCGCCAGCCCGATCCAATAGCTCAGGCCCAGCGTCTGCGCGCACCACGAAATCGCAAGCGTCAATGCCAGGCCGAGCAGCGAGACAGCGTAGAAGCGCAGGAAGTTGGCGCGCGCCGGTTTTGCCGAAAAACTCCACAGGGCGTTGAGCAGGTACGAGCACACATTGGCGCAGACAAAGGCCGCGCCGTTGGCTGTCACCTGCGTTGCAGAGGCGCCGCCGATGAGCGCCGTGGCAATCGCCACATGCACGCCGGTGGCGATAGCGCCCGAGACTCCAAAACGGAACAAGCGGATCAGCAACATGCGATCCGGCAGCGGCAGTGCGCCTGCCAATGCGTTTATGACGCTCGATTCTGCGTGTCGCATGATGCGTCTCCGGTTGGCTTCAACGCCGGGCTGCGTGGTTGCGCTGGCGTTCTCCCTGCGGTTGGCGCGGTCGGGCGCTGGCAATCGGAATCACCTGCCGGCTGTTGCTGCCTTGCACGCGGCTGCGTGGACGGCGCTCCTGATAGCGGCGCTTCACCAGGTAGATGGGGCGACCCTTGGCTTCGTCATAGATGCGGCCGACGTATTCGCCGATCATCCCCAGGCCGATCATCTGCAGCCCACCAAAGAACAGCATCAGCGACAGCTCTGAAGCGTAGCCCGGCACCACCACACCGAAGATCATCGTGCGCAGGATGATGAACGCGCCATAGCAGAACGCCAGCGCGGCAACCAGCGCACCGAGGTACGTCCAGCTACGCAACGGCAGCGTGCTGAAACTCGTGATGCCTTCCAGCGCGAAGTTCCACAGCCGCCAGCCGGAGAACTTCGACGTGCCTGCGCTGCGTCTCTCGCGTTCGTACTGCACGATCACCGTGCTGAAGCCCACCCACGCAAACAGGCCCTTCATGAAGCGGTGCCGCTCCGGCAACTGCTTGAGCGCGTTCACCACGGCGCGGTCCATGAGGCGGAAGTCGCCCACGTTCTCGGGCAGCTTCAGGTCGGACAGCCGGTTGTGGATGCGGTAATAAGCGGCGGCCGTCACGCGCTTGAGGAACGAGTCGCAAGCGCGGTTGGCGCGCTGCGCGAGCACGACTTCGGCGCCCTTGCGCCAATGCGCGACCAGCGTGGGGATCAACTCCGGCGGGTCTTGCAGATCAGCATCGATGGGGATCACGGCATCGCCCTGTGCCTCGTCCAGGCCGGCGGTCAGCGCGGCTTCCTTGCCGAAATTGCGGGTCAGGTCGACCACGCGGACGCGCGGCTCGGCATGCGATACGGCAACGAGCTTGGCGAGTGTGTCGTCGGCGCTGCCGTCGTTCACGCACACGATCTCGAACTGCATGCCGTCGATCGATTCCAGGATCGGCATCACGCGGGCGAAGAACAGGTGCAGTGCATCGCCCTCGTTGTAGAACGGTACGACGAGGGAAAGCAGTGGCGGGTCGTGTGGGTCTTGATGGTTCGGCTGCATGACTTCCCCCAAAACTTTGATGACGATGTGCAGACCTATGGCTGGTCTGTCGGTGGTTATGCGGTGGTGCGCGCGTTGGCGCCTGCCGGCATGCTTGCTGCTGATGACAACCCGGGCTTGGCTTCGGTGGCGATGCGCACTCGCGCGTGCGTGAGCGTTCGGTGCACGATCATCGCCATCATGGCCACCAGGAAGAACGGCCCGACCTGCGGCAGATGAAACAGCGGATTGGTGAACTCGAACACCGGCAGCAGCCACGCCGCAACCAGCAGCCCGCGCTCCGTGCTCGACAGGCCGAAGCGAATGCCGTGGCGGATGTAGCCTGCAATCGCCACGACGAGCCAGGTCAGCTCATACGCACGCACATACGGCGAGATCAGCAACGTGGCGGTTGCCAGCGCAGCAACACGCAGCCCCGTATCGCTCGTGCGGCGCCATACAGCGGCGGTGGCAAGCATGGCCAGCACAGCGACCGACACCTGAATCGCATAGGCCAGTTTGATACCGATGCCGGCTGCGCGCGCGGCCGCCAGGAACGTCGGCATGACGTACCACGCCGTGCCGCCGTGCTCGACGAGGTTGGTCTCGGCCCAGTGCGCGCTCTGGAAGAAGGCGGGCACGGTATCCCACCCGCAGACGGCAATGCTGATGGCGCCGAACAGCACGGCGGTGACTGCCGCGCTTGCCATCGTCTTCCATGCGCGGGTGACGAGCAGCACCACAGGAAACAGCAGCGCCAGTTGCGGCTTGATGGCCAGCAGGCCAATGGCCACACCAGCCAGCACGGGCCGCTTGTCGAGCCAGGCGACGGCTGTAGCGGCCAGCCCAGCGGTGAGCATGGAGTTCTGCCCCATCAGCACCGTTACGAACACAGCCGGCGAGCTGACCACCGACATCCACGCATGCTGATGCGCGTCCACCTTGTCACCAAGCAGCCGGGTTGTGGCCTTCACATAGAGGCCGCCGGTGGCCAGCATGAACAGCAGATAACTCGGCCACAGCGGCAGCAGCGACAACGGCAGCACGACCAGCAGAAAGGTCGGCGGATAGAGCCACGGCAGAATGCGCTCGCTGCCCGCTTCCAGCGTGCCGAATTGGTTGATCACCACCATGATCTTGTCGATGTCGTAGGCGTGCAGCGGCTGACCATGGAGTGCGATGTGCGAGGCGCCCCAGAACACGGAGAAATCCGACCCTGGCCCGGTGATGCGCGTATCCGTAAAGCCGTTCGTCACCCAGGCTCCCAGCGCAAAAACCAGCAGGAACACGGCCAGCATCACCTTGCTGCCCTTGCGCACCGTGTTGGAGTTGATCCAGTGGCGATCGGCCATCGGCGGCTCGTGTTCTTGTTGTGACGACTGGCCCATCGCGCTTTCCCCGTGGATGGTCTGTGTGCCTAGTTCGCAAGGCGTGGCGGCACGTAGGCGCCGTAGTTCGTACCGGAACCGCCTCCGCTGACCTTCGTGTTGGTTGTGAAGTTGCCTTCGATGTAGGAGTGTGTGCCGTTGGTGAAGATCCTCGTGATCGTGAAGCCCGCAAACGCGACCACGGGCGAGCTTGATCCGGGGACGACGTTGGCCACCACGGGCATCGTCACGGTGTAGGGCAGTGGAGGAATTGCGTTATAGACGCTGGTTTTCACACCAGTGGAGATGTTGATGCTGTCACCGATGCTGACGGTGGTCGGGTTGCCGCTCGTGACCAGACCTTTTTCAGTGTTGGCATCGGTGGCGCCCCCAAAGCCGGTCCACTCGCCGCTGGCGCAGGTCGGGCTGCTGGCAGGGTAGCTGGCGTCGATGTCGATTACGTAAGGCTTGCCGGTTGATGGGTCGATCAGTGGCTGGTTGGTGGTGTAGTTCCAGTACAGATCGAACAGGCACTTGTTGAGCGCCACCGGAAACAGTGCGCCGGGATTGGCCGTGCCGGGCGCAGCCATGACGGCGACTGCCGTGGCGCGGATATCCGCCGTGCCGCCACCAAACACCCAGGTGAGCCAGCCCTTTACAGCGCCACCGTTGACACCCGAGGCGCGGGTAATGGTGACCTGCACACCCGGTACGTCGTTGGTTCCCGGCGTAATGGTTTGTGCTTGCATGCCAGCCGGGCTGCCCGTCAGATTCCAGTAACCCGCGACTACGGTGCCGGTGGCGAGTTGCGTCCCATCGGAGGCATTCAGCTGGACCGCGTTTGTGCCTTTCGTGACAGCGTTGGTCCACTGCGGCGTGGGGTTGGCCGGATACAGCCCGGCGGCGCCGGCCAGTGCGGCGGCATCCGCGGCGTTCTGCAGCTCGTTGCGCACCACATACAAATGCGCGACATCGACGGCGATGGCGCCAACCGACAGAAAGACAACCAGCAGCATCGGAGAAATCACCCCGATGGCGCCGCGTTGCCGAAGGGTGAGGGTTCGCTTGGTCATGACATACCTCGCACAGTGCAAGAGCTGCGGATTACTCGCAGAGCATGGTGGTCTGCGCGCTCATCGCCAGCGACCCGGTGAAGGGCGCCAGGCGACCCAAGACCAAACCCGTGAACGTGTACGACACCGTGACGGTGAGCGGGTTACCGCTGGCCGAGCACGTGGTGACTGCGCCGACGGTGCAATTGGAGGCGGCGCCGAACGTTACGAGTCGGTTCTGGCAGTAGTTGGTTGCCACGCTTTGGATCTTGGTGCTGGTTGGCACCGGCGAGCTGAAGATCACACCCGCCCGCGCCGCCTCGCGGCTCGCGTTGGTGATGACGGCCTTGTCGTACCACGCCGCGCCAAATTCGACGATGCCGAACACGACCAGCAGCAGGATCGGAAAGACCAGGGCAAATTCGACACCGGCGGCGCCGCGCATCTTGCGCGTGCGGGCAGGGCGGTGCGCGGTACGTTGGAAGGCACGGGAGCGCATGATGGTCTCCTTGAAGCGATGGCGGGGTCGGCTGTTTGACTTCGATTTATTGCTGGGCCGCGACCGAGCGCAGTGCGCCAATCACCTGGATGGCAGCGGGGCCCAGCAGCACGACAAACAGCGACGGGAAGATGCAGAAGATCAGCGGGAACAGGATCTTGGTGCCGATCTTGGCGGCGCGCTCTTCGGCCAGCATGTGGCGCTTGGTGCGCAGCATGTCCGAATGCACGCGCAGCGATTCCGCCACGCTGGTGCCGAATCGGTCGGCCTGGATCAGCATGGCCACCAGCATGCTGACGTCTTCCACACCGGTGCGGGCGGCCAGGTTGCGCAGGGCTTTTTCACGTGCAAGGCCGGCGCGCAGTTCGAGTGTCAGCAGTTCGTACTCTTCGGACAGCGCCGGGCGTGCGGTGCGCATTTCTTCCACCACGCGCAGCACGGCGGCATCCAGCCCGAGGCCGGCTTCTACGCACACCATGATGAGGTCCAGGCTGTCCGGGAACGCTTCGAAGATGTCGCGTTGGCGGCGGCGGATCTTTGTGCGCAGCACGATGTTGGGCAAGTAGAAGCCAAGCAGCGCGGCGGCGAACAGCACGCTCAGGAATTCGTTCTGATGATTGGCATCGAAACGGCCAACCAGCGCCACCGACAGCAGCAGCGGCAGCCCGATCGCCAGCAGCGTCTTGATGCCGAAGTAGATGGCGGGTGCATCTGGAGAGCGCCAGCCGGCATGCACGAAGCGCGTGCGCAGCTCCGAAGCGTCCCAGCCGTCTTTGGGCAACGACGCCTTGGCCAGCGGCTTGGCGATCTGGCTGATCTTGTGCAGCCAGTCGTTGGATTTGTCCTGGGGCACGAGGCTCGGTGCCTCACGGTCAATTTGTCCGAGGCGCCGCTGCAGCGCACTCGGCCGCAGCACGTTGAGTGCGACCAGCACCGCGCCAAACACGATGATGAACGTGCCGCCAAGCAAGACTGTCTGTGCGATCTGCATGTCCGTTCAGGGTTGCCCCCGCCTCCGAATTCTGTTCTGTGCTCTATGGCGCCGATGTCTGATGCCGTGTCAGATGTGGATACGTACGATCTGGCGGATCCACAACACGCCCACGCAGGTCATCACAATGGCGGTCCACATCATCTGAATGCCGGTCGGGTCTTTCCACAGCGTGGACATCAATTCCGGGTTCAACTGGTAGACCACCACCGCCATGCCGGGCGGCAGCGCGGTCAGGATCCAGCCGCCGAGCCGGCCCTCTGCAGAGAGCACGCGCACCTTGTCGAGCAACTGCAGGCGCTTGCGGATGAGCGAACCCACGTTGTCCAGGATCTCGGCCAGGTTGCCCCCCGATTCACGCTGGATGAGGATGGCGATCACCAGGTAGCGCAGGTCGTCCACGGGCACGCGGTCGGTCAGGCCGGCGAGTGCATCGTTCAACGAGACGCCGTAATTGATCTGGCCGAACACCATCGCCAGCTCGGCGCCGATCGGCTGCGGAAGTTCATCGCCGGCCATTTCAAGTGCGCTCGGCAGCGAGTGGCCGGCACGCAGCGCACGGCTGATCAGATCGGTCGCTTCCGGCAGCTGTGCCTCGAGCTTCATCAGCCGGCGCGTGCGTCGATGCAGCACATAGAACAGTGGCAGCGAGGCACCCGCAGCGGCCAGCGCAGCCGATGCCACCCATGGCGGGTTGAGCGTTGAGATACCGATGGCTACCGCCACCGGCGCGATGACGGTGAGCGCCAGAAACCGCGCGACCGACCAATCGAGCCCCGATTGCAGCAACAGCAGGTCAAGCCGATTGACGCGTGGCAGCTTGCCCAGCAGCGCCGCCACTTCCTGCGATTCCGCCAGCACGCGCTGCTTGAGAATGCTCTCGTCGGCGCCGTGCCGTGCGCTGCTGAGCAGGGCCATCTTCAGCCGCTGGCTCAGGCGCTTGGCAGTCTGGCTGTGGCGGCTGTCCCACCACAGATACACACCCGATACGCCCAGCGCAATGGCCACGAAAACCGAGAGCGTGAAACCGATCACCATGGTGTCCATGTCGGTTCTCCTTTAGACCTCGTATTGCACTGAGGGGTCGTACAGCGTCTCGGGCAGATGGATGCCGAAGGCCTGCAGACGTTCCGAGAATTTGGGCCGCACGCCCGTCGCGCAGAAGTGGCCCTTGATGCGGCCGTCTGCGTCGATACCCTTGCGGCGGAAGGTGAAGATCTCCTGCATGTTCACGACTTCGCCTTCCATGCCGGTGATCTCTTGCACGCTGACCAGCTTGCGATTGCCGTCGGTCAGGCGCGTGACCTGCACCACCACCGTCAGTGCGGAGGTGATCTGCTGGCGCATCGTCTTGGGCGGCAGCTGCAGGCCTGCCATGCTGACCATGTTCTCCAGCCGGGTCAGCGCATCGCGCGGCGTGTTCGCGTGGATGGTGGCGAGCGATCCTTCGTGCCCGGTGTTCATTGCGTGCAGCATGTCGAGCGCTTCGGCACCGCGCACTTCGCCGAGGATGATGCGATCGGGCCGCATCCGCAGTGCGTTCTTCACCAGCGAGCGCTGGGTGATCTCGCCGCGGCCCTCGATGTTGGCCGGACGCGTTTCCAGGCGCAGCACATGGTTCTGGCGCAGTTGCAGTTCAGCCGCATCTTCAATGGTGACGATGCGCTCGTTCGAGGGGATGTAGCCCGAGAGGATGTTGAGCAGCGTCGTCTTGCCGCTGCCGGTGCCGCCCGAGATCAGGATATTGAGCTTTGCCTTGACCATGGCGTCGAGCAACTGGGCCATTTCCGGCGTCATCGTGCGGAAGTTGACCAGATCCTGGATCGTCAGCGGGTTGACGGAAAAGCGCCGGATCGACAGCAGCGGCCCGTCAATGGCCGAGGGCGGAATGATCGCGTTGATACGCGAGCCGTCGGGCAGACGCGCATCCACCATCGGGCTCGATTCATCAATGCGGCGGCCCACGCGCGACACCATCTTTTCAATTACGCGCATCAGGTGTGCGTCGTCGTGGAACGTCACGCTGGTCAGCTCGAGCTTGCCGCGGCGTTCTACGTACACATATTGGTGGGTGTTGACCAGGATGTCGGAGACGGTCGGGTCTGCCAGCAGCGGTTCGAGCGGGCCGTAGCCGAGCATCTCGTCCTGCACGTCGGAGACAAGGCGGCGGCGTTCGCTCTCATTGAGTTGGTGCTTGCCTTCGTCGACGATCTGTTCGACCAGTTGCGCCAGCTCGCGCTTGATCTGCTCGGGCGTGAGCTGCTGCAGGCGGCTCAGTTCCACGCGCTCGATGATGATCTGGTGCACATCCTGCGCTACCTGCTGATAGGCCGCGCTGGTGTGGCCGTTCGAGCCGTTGGCGTAGGCAACGCGTTGCGGTAGTGCCTCGCCGGCTTGCTGAAAGAGTTGTTCTCGCAATGACATGATGGGCTCCACGCGATCGATGGGTTAGGCACTTGTCAGGCGCTTGTTAGGCTCGTACCGGCGCCGGCACTTGGTTGGCATGGCCGAACAGCTTGCGCAGCAGGCCGTCGCGCTGGGGCTGCGTGGCAGGAAAGAGCTGGCGCGCCATGTCCATCAGCGCGCGGCTGATATGACTGTTCTCGGCCATATCGAGCACGGGCCGGCCCTGGTTGACGGAGTCGCGTACGGCGGTCGGGTCATACGGCAGCACATGCGAGACGGGCATCCCGAAGGCGCTTTCCATGGTGTTCTGCGTCAGCGGAACGCGCTTGTCGTACTGGTTGACGACGAGCTTCAGCCGTTCTGCTCGATAACCGAGCGAGTGGCAGATCTCCATCAAGCGCCGGCCGGCGCGCAGGTAAGCGAGGTTCAGTTGCAGCACGGCGTAGATCACGTTGCTGTGGTCCAGCACCAGGATCGACGCCGGGTTGATGTCCTGCCCCAGGTCAAACACCACCACGTCGTACATCGATGCGGCCAGCGTCAGCAGACGTTCCAGATGCATCGCCTTGATCTCGCCCGCCTTGATCGGATCACCCGCGCCGGCCAGTACGTCGAATTTCGCGCTGACGTGCGTCACGCAGGTATCGAGCAGGGAGGCATCCAGGCGGTCGATCTGGTTGCAGACGTTGGCCAGCGTTGCCGGCGGGGTCTGGTCGGTCACCAGGAAGGCGGCGTCGCCGTATTGCTGACAGAGATCGACTAGCAGCACATGCTTGTCGTGCCGGGCGCTGAGCACATGTGCAAAGTTGGCGGCAGTGAAGGTCGTGCCACTACCGCCCTTGCACGACAGAAACGACAGAACTTGGCCTTCGTTGCGCGAGCCGGACAGCGCATGGCTCGTGCAGCGTTGCAGCTCGTCGCGAAACTCGTGCGCATCGGGCGGCCAGGGCAGCACGCATTGCACGCCGGCGCGCATGGCTCGCATCAGCAGGTCGGCAGACGGGTTCTCCGTCAGCAGCATGCACAGCGTATCGGGGCGGTCCGTCGTCAGGCGGCGCAGTTGTTGGATGTCGTCGGTGCTGAAGCTGGCCGCTTCCAGGATCAGCAGATCGGCACCCTGCGCAAGACCCGGTTGGCCGAGTGCCTGGGCCGGGGCAGCGCACGTGCGCTGAACGACGTGGCTGGTGGCCTGTGCAATCAGCCCTGCGAGGTATTGCAGGTGCGATTCGTCGGCGGATACGAGAGCGATCTTGGCCATGGCCGGGCTCCTGTGAGCGTCTGGTGACGCGCCGCGCGTGGCGGCGCGTTTTCCTCTTTCTGCGTTCTTGCGTGGTGCGATCTACCGGCCCTGTGAATCCAGGCTGCTGCCCGAGCCCACACCCACCGTGAAGGCGCTGACGTCGGCCGACGGTTTCACGAACTGCGTGTTGTAGCGGTCCATCGCGGCGGTGGCGGCACGCCCGTCGACGCCGGTCACCGGGTCGGCGTTTGCCGATGCATTCGGGTTGAGCGTCTGCATGGCCTGCACCGAGCGGACGGCCTCACCGAAGTGCTTGTCGTACACCGGAGTGGTTGTCATGCACCCGGTCAGGGTGAGGGCGATTGCGCTGCAGAGTCCCGCCCGCGCCAGCTTCGAAGTGATGTTCATGATTCGTCTCCTTGAAGGTCGTGCGGTCGGTTCAGTCGTGGAAGGGCTGTTCGCCCATCGACACGAAGCGGCGTGCGTCGGGTGCCGGCGCCATGGCGGCAGGCGCGGGCGGTGTGCCGTTGTCGGCCGGTGCTGCAGGTGCCGTGGCGGCTGCGGGTGCTTGCGCTTCGGCTGCGGTGTCGGCTGCAGCAGATGCGCTTGCGGCGGGGGCTGGCGCTTGAACAGGTTCGGCGGCGGGCATTGCGGCGGCGGTTGCAGCTTCCGCGGCCTTCGGTGCCGGCAGTGCGGAAGCCGGTGCCGCCGTGGCGGCCGGTGCCTTGGCCGGCTTGGCCTTGTGGCCTTCCATGTTGCCGTTGAGCAGGATCTCGCCGGTGTTGACCTGGCCGAATGTGTCGGTCGGCAGCGGGTAGTCGGCAGGCAGCGGCTTGACCAGGCGCGGCGTGACCACGAACACCAGCTCGGTCTGGTCTTGCTGGAAGCTCGTGCTGCGCGCCAGCGCACCGATCACAGGCAGCTCGCCAACACCGGGGATCGCCTTGAGGCTGCCCGTGATGTTGTTCTTGATCAGCCCGCCGATGGCAAAGCTCTGGCCGTCATGCACCTGCAGCGTGGTGGAGGCGCGCCGGGTGGTGATCAGCGGCAGGATCTGCGTGTTGTTGCTGTTGGGCGCAGTCACCGCCACGCCCGTCGGCGACAGCTCGGATACCTCCGGCGACACCTTCAGGTTGATGCGGCCGTTTTCCATCACCGTGGGGGTGAAGCGCAGGCCCACGCCAAAGGTTTCTTCCTGCAGGATGACGGTGCTGGTTCCGCCCACGGCGGCACCTTGCGCCACCGGAATGAACACCTTGCCGCCGGCGAGGAAGCTGGCTTCCTGCCCGCTGATGGCCATCAGGCTCGGCTCTGCCAACACCTTGACGAGCCCGTCGCCCTTCTGCGCATCGAGCGCGAACTTCAACGGCAGACGGTTGTTCTTGCTGAAGTTGACGATGTCGTTGGAGCCCGACAGGAAGTTGGCGAGCGCGCCCACCGACCAGCTGCCGAAGGCACCGGCCACGTTCAGCGCGGAGCCCATCTGGTCGATCAGGGTCTTGGAAACTTCCGCCACCTTCACTTCCAGCATGACTTGTTGCGGGGCTTCCACCGCCATCATGTTGATGATGCGCGGGCTGCGCAGCGGCGCACCGTTCTGACCGCCCGCATTCATCTGGCCGGCGGCTTGTTGGCCACCGCCGCCTTCTTCACGCACGGGACCACGCGACTGACGTGTGACAAACGCATTGGCGATGTCCACGATCTTCTGCGCCTGCACCGAGTCGGTCACCGTGCCGCCCAGCACGATGCTGTCGGCTGCGGCGGAGACTTCGACGTTCTTTGCGCCCGGCACCAGGCGGCGCAGTGCAGCCTGCAGGCCGGCCGGGTCAGCGCCCACCGACACATCGATTACCGTGCACGATCCACTGCGGCCCTGCACGATCATGTTGGTGGAACCGACTTCCAGCCCCAGCACGTACAAGGTCTGCGGCGAGACCAGCATCGCCTGCACCACGCGCGGGTTGCCCACGGTGCGGCTGCGTACGGGTTCGGGCAACTGCACCATCGTCGACTTGCCGATGGGGACGGTCACCTCACTGTGCTCGCGCATTGCGCCGGTGCAGTTCGGTCCTTTCGGTGTTGAATCGCGGCTGGCTTCGGCGTTGCTTGCGCTGCCGATGGTCAGCTGGATCGGCCCGCTGGCCGACATGCGCATCGGCTTGGTCGGAGCCGCCGCGTTGTTGGTCAGGATGGCGGATTCCACGCCGACCTGCGCGTGCGCCGCACCTGCCCAAAGCCCCCCCAACATGGCCACTGCGGTTGCAGTCGCCTTCATGTACGTCCCCATGCAGCGTGTCTCGCCGCGTTGCGTGATGAGTCGGTTCATGGTGATCCCCCAGATTGGTTGTTCTGCAAGACAAGGCCGGTTATGTGTTGCCTGTGACCGTGCCGGGGCCCTCTTCCTGGGGCCTTTGGTCTGTTCTTCCTGTTTTCTTGTTGATCGTTGCCCGTGACTTCCGTGGCGCTTCGCTTCAGAAGCACTCGGCGCTGTGATCCACGCCGGCAATCACGCCGATGCAGTTGCCGGGTGCGCGCTGCACAGCAGCCACGCGGCGTACCACCTGCACCGTTTTGACCACCGGCACCGCCACGGCAGCCGTGATGGCGGGTTCCTTGAGCAGCGTGCTCTTGGTCGCGCCATTGGTATCGGCGGGTTGCGGGTCGATCTGGTTGCGCAACACCAACGAGAGCGTGCCTACGCTGCGTGCGAGGTCGAGCTTCTCGGCTTGTTCGGGCGTGACTTCCAGCGTGACGGCGTTCACGACCTTGGGTTTGGTGTCGTCGCGGTTGACCTCTTGAGCGACGGCCAGCACCAGGATCTTTTCCAGCACGATCTTTGAGATCGATTGATCGGACCGATCGCCGGCCACCGGCTTGCCGTCTTTGCTGTCTTGCAGCGTGTTGACGATGATGTCGACGTAGCTGCCCGGCAGTGCGAAGCCCGCCACGCCCACGACGTCATTCACACGCACGGTGATGGCCCGTTTGCCGTCGGCAATGACGGCCGACAAACCGCCCGCCGTGCCTTGTGGCGTGAGCTTCGATTCCAGCACCGGCTCGCCGCGTGTCAGGCTTGCGCGGACGACGCGGCCGCTCAAGGCTTGCGTGTCGGAGATGGCGCCCGGCGGCAGGCTGGCGGTGGGCCAGTCCACCACCTTGACGAAGTCCGGCGACAGGCGCTGGCCGAGGTCGATATCCGCTGCGGCCACCGCCACCTTGGTAATGCCGCTGCTGCTTTGCTGCGTGAGCCAGCGCGAGGCGAAGACTACCGCCGCAAGGCCGGCGATCGTGGCAATCAACAGCATGGAGAGAATGCGCAGGTTTTTCATTTCCCAACCCCACTCAGATGGTTCTCAATCCCACCGCCACTTGGTCCGAAGACACGTGACGGGCATACACGGCCGGCCAAGACGCCGGTCAGCCGAAGAAGACGGTAGAGCGGGAGGTGCATGCCAGGATGGACGCGGCCCGCAGGCATGGCGATGGGGCGCCGCGCAGGTCCTGGCTTGCCCGATGGTGCGACTGGATTGACGCATGTCACTTCTCCCCGGTCCTGGACCGTTCTTGCGTGGTCCTTGATGCCTCGTGTGTCTGGCGCGTGCCTGGTGGCGTTCATTCCGTCAGGCTGTCTGCGGCGACGCCGTGTGCTTGTCCTGCACCGCATCGGCACGCGTCAGGTGTTCCCCTCTCGGCTACAACACTCCCCACTTCACCAGCAACGTGCCTGCGGCAAACGCCACCGCGTACGGCAACTGGATCGTTCCGCTGCGCTTGCCCCCGGTTTCCGGAGAAGGCACGGCCTTGCCCCCGAACGGCAGCGACATCAGCAGCGTTGAAACTCCTGCAAACGAGCGTTGCGCGTCACGGCGCAGCAACACCATGGCAAGCGCGAGAACCCCGCCCGCCAGAAAACTCACGAAGGCAATGTGGAAGGCACCGAACGGGCCCATGAAGGCGCCGATCGCGCCCATCAGCTTCACATCGCCGGCGCCCATGCCGCCGAGCAGGTAGACACCGATGCACAGTCCCATGCCCACTGCTGCGCCACCGAGCCAGGCGAGCGCGCCTGCGGCAAAGCCTTGCGTGAGGCATTGCGCGAGGAGCGCTGCCACCAGGCCGGACGCCACCAGCCAGTTCGGGATGCGGCGCGAGCGCACGTCGCTCGCTGCGGCCATCACGATGAGCACGATCAGGCTGAGGTTCGCCAGGGCGCTCAGGCTTGTCATGGTGGTCATCTCGGGTTCCTCTCGGGCGATTGTTCTGGCTGTCCGCGCGGCTTCTGGTGCCGCGGGTCAGCTTGTATTCGGCCGGATCAGGCTCGGGGCCGCCGAGCCTGACCTGGGCACACTGGCTGCTCAGGCGGCGGCCGTCGACAGCTGGGTTGCGATCGAATTCCAGATGGCGCCGACTGCGGTCTTGACGGTGGTGCCGTAGGTCACCATCACCAGAGCCACAAAGGCCAGCAGCAGTGCGTATTCCACGCCGGCTGCACCGTCTTCTTCGCGCACAAAACGCTTGATCATGGCTTTCATTTCAATCTCCTCACGTCATGGTTCAAGAAAAGGCGCACCGCTGAAGATCGGGCGCTGGGTTCTGGCCAGACAAGCCGGCCAAGGCCAAACCAGGGGTTCCGGAGATCGTGTGCGCACACCGGTGCCACACCAGCGCAAGGCCAGCATGTTCCGGAGCACGACAACACCAAGAGGCTCCCCCGACTTCACCAGTTCTCAGGGCTCGCACCGGCGTGGCCGCTGGTGCTCGCTCGCCCGGACATCGCCGCAAATCGCAGCAGGTGCCCACTGGGCGCCGTGGGCTGGTCCACCATTCCTCCAGGGACCGGCTCACGCCTGAAAGTGCAACAACTTCCGTGTTCACCGCAGGCGCTCCCAGCGGTTTGCTGGTCCCTGCAGCCGGCTGGCCTCTTTGTGCCAGCGCGTTGACAACTTCCCCGTACGTCTTCTGTTCTGTTCGCTGCGCTGCTCGTCTGGCATGCGCTGTGTGCTACCGGCCCGTGGCGCGATTGCGCGCTGCCCAGGCCTTTGGAATATCAACCACCCGAACCACCGCCCTGCGAGCCCGATGATCCGAACCCGCCGGGTGTCATCAATACCGATGCCGCGTTGCTCCAGAAATCGCCCACGCTGGTTTCGACGCTCGCCATGACGGCAATCAGCACCAAAGCCACCATCACCAGCAGCAGGGCGTATTCCACGCTGGCTGCACCGGTCCGGCGGCATTTGATGTGTTGGTCTTTGGTTTCCACGTCCCACCCCCTCAGGTGTGCGTCGGTTCTGTCTTGTCTTTCCGAAACACCGTGCTGCTATGTCGGCGGGAGCAACAGAGCGACGAACGTGCCATTGCTGCTAAGTCCTTGATTTTCAATGGCTGGGCAGCCGTACCAGCGTCTAGCCCAGGCAATTGGCCGGTGCTTGTTTCCCGGCCGTTACGCGCACTTTGTGCCGATTGCGATACAGCAAACGATGCCGCCGAATTAATTTGCGCAAACGCCAAACGTAAAAGTGACGCAGGCGCGTTGTGCACCGCAAAAAGCCACGGGTAAGCCCGCAGCCGTGCCAGTCACATCAATGCGTGCATTGCTGAAACATGCGGCCTCTGCCGAGACAAGATGCGATGCATCGGTGTCGTCCGGCGCGGCGTGGCCGCGAGGCGCCTTAAGGAGCGCGTTGCAGGAAAAGAGGCGTGCTTTATCGGGGAGGTGGCCTACGGCAAAACCGCGGCCTGAGCTTGACACCTGATGCGCCGATGGCCATTCCCTCGTATGGAAGGATTAGGCGCGCGACCGACAGGGGTGGCGCAGCCGGGCATGTCAAAACCGTTTCAGTTCTGAAACATGGCTGAAACATGGCTCGGCACGGCCGGGGAAGAAACGAATGAAGCGCAGCGCCGTTACAGCACGACCGGCCGGTCGCTCAGCTCGTTGGTGCGCGGCGTGCCATCGGAAGGCACGTGTGCGGCGAGGAGGTCGTTGATCTGCGCCAGCGCATCGAGCACCGGCGCCATCGCCACGCGCTGCGCAAAGCCGCGCGTGATGGTCTCACAGATGGTGCGCCACGTGTGCGCGTCGACTTTCGCGGCGATCCCGTGGTCGGCCAGGATCTCAACCGCGTGGTCGGCCAGGTTGATGTAGAGCAGCACGCCCACGTGCTCGCGCGTGTTCCACACCTCTAGCAGCCCGAACAGCATCCGGGCGCGGTGACGCGGCGATACACCAGCCCACGCGTCGCGCATCGGCAGCGAGCTTTCGATGACGACGCGCACTTCGCCGCGATGGCGTTGTTCGCCTTCGCGCACAGCGGCTTCAAGCTTTTGCAGATCTGCCGGCGGAAACGCGCGTCTGGCGTGCGACGAGGTCGTCAGCAGATGGGTGAGGGCACGCCGGGCGCCGCGGTGATGTCGGGTCGTGGAAGCCATGGATGTGTTTACCGGTTACCAGTTGCCGGAGGCGCCACCGCCACCGAAATCACCACCACCCCCGCCGCCAAAGCCGCCGCCTCCACCGCCACCGCCGCCAAAATCACCGCCGCCGCGTCCCCAGCCGCCGCCCAATCCACCACCCAAGCCGCCGATGGTGCCGGGGCCCCAGCCGCGATTGCCCATCACCACGCGCGAGCCGGGCCGGCCGGGCAGGCTGCCCGTGACGCGCCCGCCCGAGCGCATGGCCGCGCTGAGCACGAAGAACACGATGATCGCCAGCGGAAACAGCACGGGCAGCCAATCGCCGATGCCGCCACCGGATTGCTGGCGCTTTGCCCGCTCAGCCGGCGGCAGGCTCTCCTGCGCAATGACGGTCTGGATGGCCGAGATGCCCGCTGACAGGCCGCCGTAAAAATCGCCCTGGCGGAAGTGCGGCGCCATCACGTCTTGCAGGACGCGCTTTGATTGCGCATCCGTCAGCGCCCCTTCCAGCCCGCGCCCGACTTCGATACGCATCTTGCGCAGCGAGGCCGGGTTGTCCTTAGCGATGAGGATGATCGCGCCGTCGTCCACGCCCTTGCGGCCGGCCTTCCACGCATCGGCCACGCGGATGCCGTACGCCTCGATGGGTTCTGGCGCAGTGGAGGGCACCATCAGCACGAAGATCTGACTGCCGCGCTGCTGTTCGTAATCGGCCAGCACCTGTTCGAGCGCACTTTTCTGCTCGGCGCTGAGCGTGCCGGTCAGGTCGGTCACGCGCGCAGCCAAAGGCGGCACGGCCACCATGTCGCTTTGCGCACGCGCAGGCAGCGCAGTGGCCAGCCACAGGGCTGCGGTCAGCAGGAAGGCGAAGCAGGCACGCACGCGCATCGACATGATCGTCAGCTCGTCAGAACTTCACCGCCGGGGCGGTGGAGATACCTTTCTCGTTCTCGACCGTGAAGTTCGGCTTGACCTGGTAGCCCATTACCTTGGCCGTCAGGTTGGTCGGGAAGCTACGCGCAAGCACGTTGTACTCCTGCACCGATTTGATGTAACGCTGGCGGGCCACCGTAATGCGGTTCTCGGTGCCTTCCAGTTGCGATTGCAGATCGCGGAACGACTGGTCAGCCTTGAGCTGCGGATAGTTCTCCGACACCGCCATCAGACGCGACAGCGCGCTCGAAAGCTCACCCTGCACCTGCTGGAATTTCTGGAACGCCGCCGGGTCATTCAGCACCTCCGGCGTGATCTGGAAGCTGGTGGCTGCGGCGCGGGCCTTGGTTACGGCTTCCAGCGTGTCCTTCTCGTGCGAGGCATAGCCCTTGACCGTATTCACCAGGTTCGGAATCAGGTCCGCACGACGCTGGTATTGGTTGACGACCTCGGCCCAGGCGGCCTTGGTGGCTTCGTCCTTTGCCTGGAAATCGTTGTAGCCGCATGCAGACAGGAACGGCGCGGCCAGCACGGCCAGCGACAGCGCAAGCCAGCGCAGTACCGAAAAACGCGTCGAACGGAAGGTCAGGGCAGGGGTCATGAAGTCCTCTAGATCTGAATCTGAAAAGAATGTGGCATGAGACCGACATCGTCGCATGTCGTTTCAGCGCACTTTAGCTTATGCGCTTGACGCTCCAGTCACACATCAGTACGGTATGGGGACTTTTTTGACAATTTCCATGCGCGCGATTTCCTCTTCCTCGTCGATCTGCTCGGCACCGGCATTCAGCCTGTCGGTCGTGTCGACGCTCGCGCGCGCCAAAAAAGCCACCAAACAGCCGCTCGTCTGACCGGAGCGCTGTTCCGTCAGATGGGCGACGGAACAGCAGTTGACCGACACGTTAGACACGGTTGCCTCTCACCCGCATCTCGCGGGCCTGCATTCCCGAAGCGCTTCTGATGGTTCTTGACCGGTCGTTGATTCGTCCAGGAGTGTTGTCGTGCTTGAAAATTCATCCACCAATCTGTCCACCCGCGAACGTCCGTCTTATGCGGGCATCTGGGTACCCATCGTGACGCCGTTTGCCGATGACGCGGCGCGATCGGTCGACTACGGCGCGCTATATACATTAGTGGTGCGCTATCGCGCGCTGGGTGTTGCCGGCTTCGTGGCGTGTGGCAGTACCGGCGAAGCCGCAGCGCTGACTGATGAGGAACAGGCCGACGTGCTCGATACGGTACGCGCCGCCGCTGACGGTTTGCCCGTGGTGATGGGCGTTTCGGGCAGCGCTCTCGCATCTGTACGCGAGCGGATGCTGCGCCTCGCTGAGCATCGGCCGGCAGCGTTTCTGATTCCGGCGCCTTCCTACATTCGCCCGTCGCAGCGCGGGATCATCGAATACTTCACCGCATTGGCCGACGCCTCGCCCGTGCCGGTGCTGCTGTACGACATTCCGTATCGCACCGGCGCGAACATTGACACCGAGACACTGCTTGCGCTGGCGGCGCATCCGAACATCCACGGCATCAAGGATTGCGGTGGCGATGCAGACAAGACGCAGCGCGTGATTGCCGACGGCCGATTGCAGGTGCTGGCCGGGGAAGATGCGCAGGTGTTTGGCACGCTATGCGCGGGCGGTGTCGGGGCGATCATCGCTGCCGCGCATGTCCGCACCGAACTGTTTGTCGAGATGGCAAGGGCGGTGCAAGAACAACGGTTGAACGATGCGCGGCGGTTGCATCATGCGCTGGCGCCAGTGATTCGATTGCTGTTTGCTGAGACGAATCCGGGGCCTTTGAAGGCTTGGCTTGCTGCCGAGGGGCTGACTCGGAATGTGTTGCGGGCGCCGATGATGATGGCTTCTGAGGGGGTTGCGAGGGAGGTGGTGGAGGTGGTTGGGCGGGTTTGAGTTTTTTTTGTTGGTGGTCCATCCCTGTTTCGTACCCTGCCGGGCACGACCTACTTTTCTTTGTCTTGCCAAAGAAAAGTAGGCAAAAGAAAGGCGCGCCCGAGATGGCGAAAGACTCCTTGAATTTGCGTAACCGGGCGGAGGTGGGGAAAACTCGCTGCGCTCAGACAGTTCCCCACCTTTTTTCCGCCCGCTTACGAAAATTCAAGGCGCCATCAAGGGCTCAACGTCAAAAGAAAAAGGCCAACCCCATCGTGAAGTTGGCCTTGTCGTTTGGGCGGGCGCCCCGAAGGTTTGTCTTTTGACTTTGGTGCCCTAGATGGCGCCTTGAATTTCTGTTGCAGGGAGGAAAAAGGAAGGGAAACTGTCTGAGCGCAGCGAGTTTTTCCCTTCCCCTCCCTGCGACATAAATTCAAGGAATCTTTCGCCATCTCGGGCGCGCATTTCTTTGCTTACTTTCTTTGGGCAAGACCAAAGAAAGTGAGTCAGCCCCGGCAGGGGATGAAACCAGGGATGCACCACCAAGGCTCATCCCAAGAAAACAAACTCAAACAGCCTTAAACGCCTTCCGAGCCGCCTCAAAAGTAGCGTCCAAAACCGCATCATCATGCGTGGAAGACACAAACCCAGCCTCAAACGCAGAAGGCGCCAGATAGACGCCCTGATCCAGCATCGCGTGGAAGAACGCATTGAAGCACCCAACATCGCTCTTGGTCACTTCTGCAAAGCTCGTCGGCACGCCTTCGCGGAAGTAGATGCCGAACATGCCGCCCACGCTGTCAGCGGCAAACGGCACGCCAACTTCACGCGCGATATCGGCCAGCCCATCCACCAGTTTGCGCGTCTGCGCTGCGAGCCGGTCATGGAAACCCTCCGCAGCAATCAGCCGCAACGTGGTCAGCCCTGCCGCCACGGCCAGCGGATTGCCCGACAGCGTCCCAGCCTGGTACACGTTGCCCAGGGGCGCCAGGAACCCCATGATGTCGCGGCGGCCACCAAACGCCGCGGCTGGCATGCCGCCGCCAATCACCTTGCCCAGGCACGTCAGGTCCGGCTTGATCCCGTACAGCGCCTGCGCGCAACCGAGCGCGACGCGAAAGCCCGTCATCACCTCGTCAAAGATCAGCACGGCGCCGTGCTCGGTGCACAGCGAACGCATGGCCTGGTGGAATTCGTTGCTGCCACGCACGAGGTTCATGTTGCCGGCCACGGGCTCGACGATGACGGCGGCGATTTCCTTGCCATGGCGGGCAAAGGCCTCGCGCAGTGCGGCCACGTCGTTGTACGGCAGCACCATCGTGTGCTTGACCACGTCTTCCGGCACGCCGGCGGAAGAGGGCGCGTTCTGCGTCGTATCGGCAAACGTCAGCAGGCCTGAACCGGCCTTGACCAGCAGGCTGTCGGCGTGACCGTGGTAGCAGCCTTCGAACTTGACGATCAGGTCGCGCCCGGTAAAACCGCGCGCCAGGCGCAGGGCGCTCATGGTTGCTTCGGTACCGGACGACACCAGCCGTACCTGCTCGATCGACGGCACAAGCTTGCAGATTTCCTCGGCCATCACGACTTCAGCCTCCGTGGGCGCGCCAAACGAAAAGCTGTCGGCCGCCACCTCCTGCACGGCACTGACGACGTCCGGATGCGCGTGGCCAACGATCATCGGACCCCAAGAGCCCACGTAGTCGATATAGCGGGTGCCGTCCGCGTCCCACAGATACGGGCCGGCCGCCTTGGCGATGAAGCGCGGGGTGCCGCCCACCGAGCGGAAGGCGCGCACCGGCGAGTTCACCCCGCCGGGGATGGTCTTCTGGGCACGTTCAAACAGGGCGGCGCTGCGGGAGGGAGTCGACATGGAGGGTTTTGGAAGAGAGCGTGGCGCCGAGCAGAACGGCGCTGCGGCACGGTTTAAAGGCTGTTCAAGGCGATTATGCGGTGGTTTGCCGCAGATCCGGGTTGGATGCAGTCAAACACCTTGTCTGCCCGGCGCCTGTTCTGGCGCACCCGGGCGTGATTCGGTACCATCTGGCCTGCCATTTTAATAGACGGAACCCACCGAAGCTTTGCCCTATGGAACAACAGATTGAATACAAGACGTGGATGTGCCTGATTTGCGGCTGGATCTACGACGAAGAACAAGGCGCCCCGGACGACGGCATTGCGCCCGGCACGAAGTGGGAAGACGTGCCCATCAACTGGACGTGCCCGGAATGCGGCGCGCGCAAGGAAGACTTTGAAATGGTGCAGATCTGATCCGGATCTGACCTGTCTCCCGTCAGCAAGTGAGCGTTTGCCCTCTTGCTGACAGCCAAGTATCAGGAAGTGACGGTTCGATGAATCGGCTCGTCGCTTCCATGCCACAAGCGCTCGGCGGACCGCCGGCGCCATTGACGGCGAATAGGTGACTTGTCACACTTCGTCAAATTCTGAGCTTCACACTTCATAAGCGGGCCGGGGGGCGTAGTTTTGAAGTCGTCGCCAGCGTGGGCCCTTTCCGTTTGGAGGGCACGCTGCGCGGCGATTTGCCGCGATCCATCCGGTCAGAATGTCGTGGCGACCCGTGGTCGCGCACTGCGAGAACATGATGCAATCCGCGCGGGTGGAACAACTGGCTGACTCTCAACCGCTGGCGAACTCTCCGCTGGCGCATTCCCTGACAGGCTGCAAGGTGCTGGTGATCGACGATTCCAGCACCATCCGCCGTACCGCGCAGATTTTTCTCACCCAAGCCGGGTGCCAGGTCATGCTGGCCGAAGACGGCTTCGACGCACTGGCCAAGGTGGGTGACCTGAAGCCCGATCTCGTATTCTGCGACATCCTGATGCCGAATCTGGACGGCTACCAGACCTGCTCGCTGATCAAGAAAAGCCCAAAGTTTCATGCCACGCCTGTGATCATGCTGTCTTCGCGCGACGGAATTTTCGACCGTGCGCGGGGCAAGTCGGTCGGGGCGGTTGACCACCTTGCCAAGCCGTTCTCGAAGGAAGCGCTGCTGGAGGCGGTCCAGACGCATTTGCCGGTGGCGCCAGCTGCCGCGCAGTGATGGCATCTCTCTTAACGAAGGACTGTTTGTATGGCAATCAAGAAAGTGTTGGTGGTCGATGATTCTCCGACCGAAGCGCTGCATCTGTCGGAGATCCTCGGCAAGAACGGTTTCAAGGTGACGGTCGCTGCCGATAGCGAGCAGGCCATGACCAAGCTCGAAGCCGAAACCTTCGACCTGATCCTGATGGACGTGGTGATGCCGGGCCAGAACGGCTATCAGGCGACCCGCGCCATCAAGAAAGACGAGCGCTTCCAGGGCATCCCCGTGATCATGTGCACGACCAAGGGTCTGGAGACCGATCGTGTGTGGGGCATGCGCCAGGGCGCATCGGACTACATCGTCAAGCCGGTCAAGGCCGAAGAGCTGCTCGAGAAGATCGCCAAGCTGGCGCAGTAAACCTGCGGCAGTCGGCCAATCGTTATCCAACCGCGCGCAACGCCTGACATGGCGTACAGCACAGGACATGAGCCAGACGTGAACGAACAGCGCACCAACCTGACCTCCCGCCAGCGCCTGCATGAATACCAGGCGATGCTGGCCCGCCGCCTCCAAGAGGCGCGCGCCAAGTCGTCGACGGAAGGCTTTCTGGGCGTGCAGATCGGCGAGCACCACTGGCTTCTGTCGCTGACCGAAACCGGCGAAGTGCTGGACTACCAGCCGCCCGCACGCGTGCCGCTCACGCAGCCGTGGTACCTCGGTCTCGTGAACGCGCGCGGCAACTTGCTTGGTGTGATCGATTTCGGCCTGTTCTGCGGTGAAGCGCCGACGGGCAGCAGCAGCGGCGCCAAGATCGTGGTGCTGTCCAAAGACCCGCAGCGTGCGTGCGCGATCGTCGTGCCGCGTGTGGCGGGACTGCGCAGCCTGAGCGATCTGCAGCCCGCCGAAGCCACCGTGGAAGAGGGGCGTCCTTGGTTGGGCCGCGCCTGGCGCGACGTGCACGGCACACAGTGGCGTGAACTGGATGTGCGGCAATTGCTGGCCGATCCGGCGTTCCTGCAGGTCGGCCGTAGCCGCACATAAAGCGATTGGGAATCAGGCCGTAGAGCCTTAGAGCAAACTAGAAAGATTGAGCACGCCGCTACGGGAGCGGGGTGTGCAGGGGCAAGAGGCGGTGCGTGGCGCGCGCAACAGGGCGCGCCAGATGTATTCGACGGGCACTGCCGAAGGTGCGTACCACGCCGGGTGGAACAAGGCGCGGACGCGGACGGGAAATCCATGCGGCTGATCTCGATAGAACGAGACGGCAGCATCGACAAAACAAGAGGGTCCTATGGGGTTCAAGTGGTTCAACGCAGGTCGCCGTGCCGCAGAGGCAGGGGCGCCGGAGGTTGCAGTGGAGGGCGCGTCGGCGGCTTCCGTGCAGTTGGCGCAGTTGGACAATGCGCCCCATACGGATGAGGACAATCCCGCTGGCCCGCCCACGCAACTGGGCCGCTCGCCCATGGATGCCGTGGTCGGCTGGATGGAGCGCGTGCCGTTTGCTGCGCAGCAGCGTGTCTTCACGATCGGCCTCGTGGTCGGTCTGCTGGCCCTGCTGATCTCGGTGTACCTGGATAACCGCCAGGCCAACAACGGTTCGGTGCAGATTGAAATTGCGGGTGACACGCTGATGCACTCGCAGCGGCTGGCCAAGGCAGTGCCGGTGGCGCTGCTCGGTAACACCAACGCATTCGCACAGCTCAAGGAAAGCCGCGCGCGCCTGCAGGAGAACCTCGACGCGCTGAAGAACGGCAACTCCGAACGCGGCGTGCGTGCTTCGGGTGGCGAAGCCGAAGCGCTGCTCGACAAGTCGATCGAAGAGTGGAAGCGCAGCGACAAGAGCGCCCAGGCCATCTTGGCGCAGGAAAAGACGCTGGTGGCGGTGGGTAAGACGCTGAACGTGTTCAACGCGTCGAACCCCGAACTGCTGGAAGAAGCCGAGCAGATCTCGTCGATGAAGCTGCAGACCAACGCGCCGGCCCGTGAAGTGGCCGCCTCGTCGCAGCTGGTGATGTTGACGCAGCGTCTGGGTAAGAACATGAACGAGTTCCTGGCCGGCGAAGGCGTGAACCCGGAAACGGCGTTCCTGCTCGGTAAGGACACAAACACCTTCCGCGAAACCCTGAACGGCCTGCTCAACGGCTCGGAAGCGCTGCGCCTGTCGGCCGCCACCGATGCCGAGACGAAGGGCTATCTGCAAGAGCTGTCGACCCGCTTCGACAATGTGCAGAAGACCACGCAGATCATTCTTGAAAACCTGCCGGGCCTGATTGCCGCCAAGCGCGCCCAGCAGCAGATCTTCAACGACAACGAAAAGCTGCGCGCCGACCTGTCGGACCTGCAGTCGGCCTATGCCGGCAGCGTGCGTAGCCGTCCGGTGACGCTCGGTGCGGTGGTGCTGTCGGCCATCCTGACCGTGGTCTGCCTGGCCGGCCTGGCTGCCCTGTACCTGCGCGATTCGCGCGTGCGTACGATGGAAGCAGAAGCGCGTCAGCGCGAAGCTGAAGAGCGCCGGATGGTGGAAAAGCGCAACAACGATTCCACCCAGGCCGCAATTCTGCGTCTGATGAACGAACTGCAGGACATTGCAGACGGTGACTTGACCAAGCAGGCCACCGTGTCGGAAGACATTACCGGCGCCATTGCCGACTCGGTGAACTACACCGTGGAAGAGCTGCGCGAGCTGGTCGGCCGGGTGCAACAGACGGCCGAGCAGGTGACGCAGGCATCGTCGGCAGTGCAGACCACGTCGGAAAGCCTGGTGGCCGCATCCGAAGAACAGTCCCGCCAGATTCGCCAGACCGGTCAGTCGGTGGTGGAGATGGCCGACCGCATTACGCAGGTCTCGCGCGGCGCTGCTGAATCGGCCAACGTTGCACGCGCCTCGCTGGCCGCTGCCGAGCAGGGTCAGCAAGCCGTGCAGAACGCCATCACGGGCATGAACGACATCCGTGACCAGATTCAGGAAACCTCGAAGCGGATCAAGCGCCTGGGCGAATCGTCGCAGGAGAACGGTGAAATCGTGGAGATGATCTCGGACATTACCGAGCAGACCAACGTGCTGGCACTGAACGCAGCCATCCAGGCAGCATCGGCTGGTGAAGCCGGCCGCGGCTTCTCGGTGGTGGCAGAGGAAGTGCAGCGCCTGGCAGAACGTTCTGCCGAGGCCGCCAAGCAGATCGGTGCGCTGATCCGCACGATTCAGACCGACACGCAAGACGCGGTGCACGCCATGGAGCGCAGCACGGCGGGTGTGGTGGAAGGGGCGAAGCTGTCCGATAACGCCGGTGCCGCACTGGTGGAGATCGGCCGCGTGTCGCGCCAGCTTGCCGAACTGATTGAGAGCATTTCGCAGACGACGTCGCACGAAGCGACGCTGGCTTCGGACGTTGCGCAGAACATCGAACAGATCCTGCACATCACGGAACAGACGTCGACGGGTACACGCCAGACCGCGCAGTCGGTGCGCCAGCTCACGCAGCTTGCTGAAGAACTGCGTGACTCGGTGGCGCGGTTCCGCATCGCCTGATTCGCGTAACGACGCCGTCACTGGATTTCGGGCGGGAGCGCCGAAGGGGTCACCCAGGCAACTGCGGCAACCGCCACCTGCTTTTTGGAAGCACACATGCGTCATCAATCTGCCGCCGAGCCCGCCCAGTCCCATCCTGCCTCGCTCGAGGTGGCTGGCGCCCCCGCGGTGCGCTCGAAGTCTGCCGTGCCGGCGCGTGACCTTTCCGCGCTGGCGTGGGTCGCGCCCAACATGCGCGCTGCGCTGGACGATGCCGTGCGCGAGTTCGGCGAATACGCAGCCGATGTCATCACCAGTCCGGAAGTCATCGGGGCGCGTGATACGACGTCGCTGCGCTTGGCCGGCCAGTATCTGCACCAGGCTGCCGGCGCACTGCTGATCGTCGGCCTGCGTGGTGTCGACGTGTATTGCCAGGCCGCCAAGCGCCTGCTCGAAGCCGTCGATGCCGGCACCGTAGCTGCCGACGCGCAGACGCTGGACGTGTTCTCGCGCGCCGTGCAAGCGCTGCAGGAATACGTGGTCGACCTGATGGCCGGCATGGCAGAAGAGCCGCTGCGCCTGTTCCAACCGTATCAAGCCGTGCTCGCCCGCCTGGGCGAAGAGCGCGTCCACCCGGCTGACCTGTGGGCCGATGAGCTGCGCCATCTGCCGGCCCTGCTGCTGCCCTCGCGCGATCTGCCGGGGCTGGCACGCCTGCGCCGCAAGTTCGAACTCGCGTTGCTGACGGCGCTGCGGGCACCGGCATCCAACGCCGATGGTGCGCAGGTGGATCCGTCCGCAGCAGCTGCAGCCTACGCCCCGCTGGAAGACCTGCTGCATGGCATTCGCGCGCTAGAGCGCGAACCGCGCCGCGCCGGGGACGATCTGCAGCGCGATCTGTGGCTCGTGCTGGCCCTGACGTTTGGCGCCTTGCGTGCCGGTCTGGTGCCTGCCGACATGACCGCCAAGCGCTTGGCGGCACGCGTCAACCTGCTGCTGCGCCAGTACTCGCACAACAACGTCCACCTGCCGCAAGGCCTGCTGACCGACGCGCTGTATCTGCTGGCCGGCATGGCCTACAGCAACGCGCCCGCGGCGCCGGTGGGCGACGACACGCTCGGCCCGGACATCGTGGCCTGTGTGCAGGCCTTCGCGATTCCGCCCACGCACGCGCCCGCTGGTGCACTGCACACGCGCCAGTACTACGCGCTGCTGCCGGCGGACGCCAGCGACACGCTGCAACGCGTTGGCCGCTCGCTCGAAACGCTCAGCCAACAATCAGAGCCTGCAGCGGACGAACTTGATGCCGCACTGCAGACGCTCGCGCTGCATGCCGACGCGCTGGGGCAGCCGGCTCTGTCTGACTTGTCGAACCGCCTGACCGAAGCCGCTGGACAGGACGTTGCCCCCACGCTGCAGTTCCTCTCGCGCATGCTGGCCCGCCCGTGGGCGCTGCATGGCGAATCTGGCGACTTGCGCAGCGCGTGGTTTGCCGCCCGCTGCAGTGAGCTGGCCGAACACGCCCGCGCCACGCAAGACGGCCACGCCGTACCGGCACCCGCATGGCTCACGCTGCTGGCCGAAGAAGCGGCGCAACGCCGCGCGCGCACCGAGCAGGTTCGCGCACTGCAAACGCTGCTGGCTTCTGCCGAAACGCACCTTGACGCTTTCGAGCGCGAGGGTGAAGAAAGCGGTGGGCTGCAAGAAGCTGCCCGCCTGTTCGGCGAGATGCAGAGTGCCTTTGCCGCACTCGACGCCTATGAGGCCGTCCACGCTACCGAAGCCGCGCAATCGACCATCAACGCGCTGCACGCTGCGGGCGAGGGTGCTACTGCCGATCGCGAACGTTACCTGGCTGCGCTGGCCGCCAACGTCAGCGGCCTGCAAGCCCTGCTGGACGCACTGTCTGCCGGCACGGAACTGACCGGCGGCCAGGTCGACGAGATCGTCATCGAAGGCCAGTTGACGCCGACCGAGCGCGAAACTGCATGGCGCGAGTTCGCCTTCGATGCCGAATCCGGCATGCTGAACCGCCGCGAGCCGCAATCCGAAACGCTCGCCGGCGCAGGCGTGGCCAATGCCGATGCTGCATCGCCGCTGCAATCGCTGCTTGATCGCCTGCTGGCCAAGCAGCCGGTCGACCCGACCGACCCGCTGGCCGCCGAGTTGCGTACCGCGCTGCAAGAAGCACGCGACGCCGCCGCCATCGACGACGATCCGGCTCGCCGGCGTCGCCTGGAAGAGGCGCTGGCCCAGTTCGACGCATGGCAGGTCGGCAGTGCCGGCGCGCTTGAGCGCATGCAGGCCGCATTGGCCGCTCCGGCTGCGGTGCCCGCTGCTGCCGCTGCACCTGCACTTGGTGGCGTGCGGGATACCCAATCCATTGATGCCGAGCTGCTCGACATCTTCCTGTCTGAAGCCGAAGAAGTGCTGGCTGGCGTCCGAGCCGATTTGCATGGCCTGCAGGCTGCCGCCGATATGGGCACGGGCGGCCTGGCTGCCGGCTCCGACCTGGACTTGCTCACGCAACTGCGCCGCGCGTTCCACACGCTCAAGGGCTCGGGCCGCATGGTCGGCCTCACGCGCTATGGCGAGGCTGCCTGGGCCATCGAGCAGGTGATGAATGTCTGGCTGGCCGAGAGCCGCGTGCCGACACATGACCTGGCCGCTCTGCTGGCGCGCGCCGAGTCCGAGCTGTCGACGTGGGCTGCCGCCATCGCGCAATCGCCCCAAGCCGATCACGCTATCGAACCGCTGGTTGCCGCTGCAGAGCGTGTGCGCCATGGCGGTCCGTTCGTGTGGCTGGAGGCCGTGCCCGAAGCGCAGGCTGCTCCCGAACACGTTGAGCCGCAAACGCCCGAAGCACCGGCTGCAGAAACCGCATCGCACGACATCGACGCGGTCCAGCCGATGGAGCTGGCTGCGCCGGATGTGCCCGTTGCAGAAGCTGAAGAAGCCGTCGCGCTCACGTGGGATGACGAACCCCCGCTGCCCGAAGTCGAGGCGCCGATGCCCGAGGCCACCGCGCCGACGGTGGAGCATGAGGCAGTCGAACCGGTTGCGGAGCACGTCGAAGAGGCTCATCAGGAAGCCGCCGCTGAACCGGTTGCTGCTGACGCCGATGCCAAGGTGATCCCGTTCCCGTTCGCGCAGACCGGCGAGCCGGAGGAAGCGCCGCACGACGATGGCGTGAAGGAAATTGGTCCTGTCCGCATCAGCGTGGCGCTGTACAACGTCTACCTGCAGGAAGCCGACGATCTGATCCGCCGCCTGGGCGTGGATTTCTCTGAGTGGCGCCACGAAGGCCGCACGCCGCCGAGCGAGCTGGCACTGCGCGCCGCGCACACGCTGCAAGGCAGCTCCGCCGTGGTCGAACTGGAGCCAGTGCGCCAGTTGGCTGGGGCGCTGGAGCAAGTGCTGCTGAATCTGAACAGCCGCCCGGTGGCGATGCATCCGGGCGACTTCCGCCTGCTTGATCAATCCATCGAGCGCATGCGCGGCATGCTGCATCAATTTGCCGCCAGCCTCTGGCCGGAATCTGACGAGGCGATGCGTCGCAGCCTGGATGAACTGTGCGAGCGTCTGCTCGTGCGTCCGCGCCTGCCGCTGGAGCCGGCGCCCGCAGCCTTTACCGAAGCCGAACAGGCCGAGAATGAAACCGCTGGCCTGGCCGGCGAGCCCGGGTTTGAGCCGGCGGAGATCACGCCGACGTTCGTGCCGTCGCTGGTGCCTGTGCACGAGTCGCCGGTTGCCGAGCCGGCCGTGGGTGAGCTGGTCCGCCAGGCACCGGCCGACGCGCTCGATCCGGCGCTGCTGGAAATCTTCCTGGAGGAAGCGCACGTCGCGCTGCCCGAGCTGGGCCAGCACCTGCGTGCATGGGAAGCCGCGCCGCAGGACCGCAATGCCGCCGGCCTGCTGCTGCGTAACCTGCACACGGTCAAGGGCAGTGCGCGCATGGCCGGCGCCATGACGCTGGGCCAGGCCGCGCACGAAATGGAAAGCGCCATTGAAGGCGGCTTGCGCCAGAACCGCGTGGACGACGCGCTGTTCCGCAAGCTCTACGTCTGGTTTGACCGCATTCAGGCGCACGTCGATGCGCTGGGCGCGGGCAATCTGCTGCCGCTCGATGCTGGCCTTGCCGATGCTACCGAGGCGCCGCGGACGGCAGCCGACGCGCAGACATCGTCCGGTGCATCGATGCTGCCGGCTGTTGCAGTCTCGACGAACGTCGATCTGATCGGCGCGCGCAGCCCTGAAGCAGAAGCCCTGGAAGTCGCCGAACGCCAGCGCGCGATGGTGCGCGTGCAGGCGCGTGCGCTTGACTCGCTTATCAACGATGCGGGTGAAGTCGGTGCCGCGCGGGCCCGTCTGGAGTCGGAAGTCGATGCGCTCAAGACCTATCTGTCGGAACTGAACGACAACGTGGCGCGTCTGCGCTCGCAGGTGCGCGAGATCGAAATCCAGGCCGAAACGCAGATGGAGTCGCGCATTGCCGATGCGGCTGCACACGATGAATCGTTCGACCCGCTGGAGTTCGACCGATTCACGCGCTTGCAGGAACTCACGCGGATGATGGCCGAGTCCGTCAATGACGTGGCGACGGTGCAGCAGAACTTGTTCCGTGGTTTCGATCAGGCGTCGCTCGATCTGGAAACGCAGGCACGCCTCACGCGCGGCCTGCAGCGTAGCCTGATGCGCGCGCGCATGGTGCAGTTCGATACCGTGGCTGACCGTCTGTACCGCGTGGCTCGCCAGGCGGCGTCGGAAACCGGCAAGGAAGTCCGGCTGTTCATCAAGGGCGGTACGGTGGAACTGGATCGCAGCGTGCTGGACCGCATGGGCGGCCCGCTCGAACACATGATCCGCAACGCCGTCGCACACGGCATTGAATCCGCCGACGAGCGCCGCGCCAAGGGCAAGAATCCGGCGGGCGAGCTCACGCTGGAAGTGCAGCAGGAGGGCAACGAAGTCGTGCTGCATTTCGTGGACGACGGTGCCGGGCTGAACCTCGACCGCATTCGCGCCCGCGCGCTGGAGCGCCAGCTTCTGGCGCCGGATGAGGAGGCCAGCGACGCGCGCCTCACCGAGATGATCTTCACGCCGGGCTTCTCCACGGCGGATCAGGTGTCCGAGCTGGCCGGCCGTGGCGTTGGCATGGACGTGGTACGTGCTGAAACCGTTGCCCTGGGCGGCCGGATCTCGCTGCAGACGACGCCGGAAGTCGGCACGCGTTTCACTATCCACTTGCCTCTGACAACCGCCATTACGCAGGTGCTGCTGGTGCGTGTGAGCGAGCGCGTGTATGCGATTCCGTCGGGCATGATCGACCACGTGCAGCAACTGCGTCCGCAGGCGCTGGCCGAGGCGTACAACGCGGCTGCACTGCAATTGCCGACGGGCCCCGTGCCGTTCCACTACTTTGGCGCGCTGCTTGAAGAGGCGAAGTCCGTCACGGGCGGGCGCAAGTACTCGCCAGCCGTGGTGGTGCGCAACGGTGCCGAGCGCGCCGCTGTGCACGTCGACGAAGTGATCGGCAACCGCGAAGTGGTGGTCAAACACATCGGCCCGCACCTTGCGCGTCTGGAAGGGATTGCCGGTGCGACCACGCTGGGCGACGGCGAGATCGTGCTGATCTACAACCCCGTGGTGCTCACGCAGCGCTTTGAGCGTGAAGCTGCCGCACGTGGCATGTCCGATCAGGAAGCGACGGGCGCCGTGGCCGAGCTGCACCGCGACGGCAGCACCGATGCCGTGCCGGGCCTGGCTACACAGCCGATCGTCATGGTGGTCGACGATTCGCTCACGGTGCGCAAGGTCACGCAGCGTCTGCTTACGCGCTCCGGCTACCAGGCCGTGCTCGCACGCGATGGTGTGGACGCACTGCGCCAGCTGCAGGAAGTCACACCCGACGCGATGCTCGTCGACATCGAAATGCCGCACATGGACGGCTTCGACCTCACGCGCAACGTGCGTGCGGACGAACGCATCGGCGCCACGCCGATCATCATGATCACCTCGCGTACGGCGGACAAACACCGCCGCTACGCCGCGGAGATCGGCGTGAACGTCTACCTGGGCAAGCCGTACAACGAAGAGGAGTTGCTGCAGCATCTGCGCAACCTCATCGGCGAGCGTGCGCCGGCGGCTAACGCAGGCTGACGACACGCCTCGCAGAAACAACAAAGGGCCGGTGTTCTACCGGCCCGTTGTCTTTGGTGCGTGGCGATTCTCAATCGTCGCTGATCCTGCTCAGTGCCGCCGCCTCGGCGCCCGATGTGCGATGCGCCTTGGTGACGGCATAGCGGTCGAGCGTCGCTGCACGCGCGGCGGCATGATCGACGATAGGCAAGGGATACGTCTCGCCCAACGCGACGCCTGCTTCCTTCAGCACATTGGCCGGCGCCGTCCATGGCGCGTGAATGTACTTGTCGGGCAGGTTCGCCAATTGCGGCAGGTACTTGCGGATGAAGCGGCCTTGCGGGTCGAACCTCTCCGATTGCGTGACCGGGTTGAAGATGCGGAACCACGGCTGCGCGTCGCACCCACTGGACGCCGCCCACTGCCAGCCGCCGTTGTTGGCTGCGAAGTCGAAATCGTTGAGCACGTCGGCAAAATACTGCTCGCCGCGTCGCCAGTCGATGCCGAGGTCCTTGATGAGAAAGCTCGCCGCCACCATGCGCAGGCGGTTGTGCATGTAGCCGCTCTGGAAGATCTGCAGCATGGCTGCGTCCACGAGCGGATAACCGGTGCGTGCGGCCTTCCACGCTTCGAAGCGCGCATCGCCGGTGTCTCCGTCTACCCAGCGGATGCGGTCGAATTCCGGATGGAACGCGGCGCCGTCTGCCAAGTCAGGGCGGTGATGCAGGATCATGAAATAGAAGTCGCGCCAGACCAACTCCGACAGCCACGTCGCCGCGCCCCGACTGCCGCGCAGCATGGCGGCATGCGCGCGCGCCGCGAGCGTGCGGATCGACACGGTGCCAAAGCGCAGGTGCGTTGACAGATAGCTGGGTCCGCGCACGGCGGGAAAGTCGCGGCGCGCATGGTAGTCGTCCATGCGCTCTTCAAACTCGTCGAGCAAGGCCTGGCCGCCCGACATGCCAGTGGGCAGGGCGATCTCCGACAGATTGGTGCGTGCGAAGCCCATCGCTTCCAACGCTGGCGTCGCGTGCGAAAGCGCCTGCGGCGGCTTGGTCAGCGCACCGAGGTAAGGCTCGGTCGGATACGCGCGCAAGTCGAACGGTGTCAACGCTGCCAGCCACGCGTTCTTGTAAGGCGTGAAAACGCCGTACGGTTTGCCTTGCCCGTTCAGGATTTCGTCGCGCTCGAAGATCACCTGATCCTTGAAGTCGAACCAGGCGCACGGCTGCTGGGCCAGCACTTTGCGCACCGCTTCATCGCGGGCCTGCGCAGAAGGTTCTTCGTCATGGTTGGCGAAGACGGCCTCGATGTTCAGCTTGCGTGCGATCTCGGGAATCGCATGGCGCGGGTGATCATGTACGACGATGAGGTCGCCGCCGGCCTCGCGCAACGCGCTGCGCAGTTCCTCGATGGACGCGCGGATGAACTCGATGCGGCGGTCGGCCTTGAGCCCGCGCGCGAGCAGCGCGTCGAGGATGTCGCGGTCGAATACGAACACGCAATAGACCTCGCGGCAGTGGCGCAAGGCATAATGCAGCGCCGCGTGGTCGAAGTGCCGCAGATCGCGCCGGAACCACACTAGGCCTCGCTGGAAGTGCGCTCCGATGTTGTACGGCTGGCGGCTTGGGGCGGTGGAGGGCATCGGATGGAATCGGTTGCTCTTTAGACCGGCCGAGCGTATCGCAAAAATCGCCCCTTTTTGTCTTGTTCACGTTGTTGTCATGGCTGATTCTTCTCGTCTTCCGCTGTATCGCATCCTGCAATCCCAGGGCTTCGGCACGCGCCGCTATTGCAAGGACCTCGTGCTCGCGGGTCTGGTATTCATCAACGGTGTCGAGATGGAAAGCCCTGATGCGCTGGTCGATACCGCCGGCCTGGTGCTGGATGTCGACGGCGAGCGCTGGGCATACCACGCCCGAGCCTATTTGATGCTCAACAAGCCGGCCGGCGTTGAATGCTCGCAAAAGCCGAAACACCATCCGAGCGTGTACACGCTGCTGCCGGTGCCGCTGCGCGAGCGGGCCGTGCAGTGCGTCGGGCGGCTCGACCAGGACACCACAGGACTGCTGCTGCTCACAGACGATGGCCAGTTCGTTCACACCATCACCAGCCCGCGCCACCAAGTGCCCAAGGTCTACGAGATCACCACCGCCGAGCCCGTAACTGAGGCGCAGATCGCCCAGTTGTGCGCCGGCGTGCTGCTGGCCGACGAGAATGAAAACGTTGCCGCCGCTTGGGCCGAGCGCGTGGACACGCACCACCTGCGCATGGCGCTCACGCAGGGCAAATACCACCAGGTGAAACGCATGGTGGCCGTCGCCGGCAACCATGTGGACGGATTACACCGCAGCGCCATCGGTGGGTTGTCGCTGGGCGACCTGGCACCGGGCGACTGGCGTTGGCTGGAAGCCGCTGATCTGGAGGCGTTGAACACCACGCCGCCCCATGCAATCGGGCCGAGTGCCTGAAGCGCCACAATGTGCCAGACCAAAAAACCTTGCGCCGAGGGCCGATTCCTCAAAATGAGAGGGGCGGCGCCCGGGGGCTTTTGGTAAACTCACCCCATGGCCTCGCCTGACGCACTTATCAATCTCACGAATCAGTTCCTGATCGCTATGCCCGGCATGGCGGATTCCACGTTTTCGGGCACGGTCGTGTACATGTGCGAGCACAACGAGCGCGGCGCGCTCGGGCTCGTGATCAACCGGCCTATCGACATCGATTTGGCGACCCTGTTCGACAAGATCGATCTCAAGCTCGAAATCCACCCCCTCGCAGAACAATCCGTGTACTACGGTGGCCCGGTGCAGACCGAGCGCGGCTTTGTGCTGCACGACGCCACGGGTGCGTATTCGTCGTCGCTGGCGGTGCCGGGCGGGCTGGAAATGACCACCTCCAAGGATGTACTGGAAGCCGTCGCCCAAGGCGGCGGCCCGCACCGCTTCATCCTGACCCTCGGGTATGCCGGCTGGAGTGCCGGCCAACTGGAAGACGAAATCAGCCGCAACGGCTGGCTGACTGTCCAAGCCGATCCCGAGATCATCTTCAACGTGCCTCCCGAAGAGCGGTTTGCCGCGGCGCTAAACCTGCTGGGCATCAACCCCGCCATGCTGTCGGGCGAGGCAGGGCATGCCTGAGCCGGCGCGTCCGGCCCTCCCTTCCGTGCCCGCAGAAGGCACCTTGCTGGCATTCGATTACGGCGAAAAACGCATCGGCGTCGCGTTGGGCAATTCCATTACGCGCTCGGCGCGGGCGCTGGAAACCATTCCTAACCGCTCGGTCGATTTCCGTTTCGCGCAGATCACGCGGCTTGTGGGCGAATGGCAGCCAGTCGGCTTTGTGGTCGGTATGCCAGTTCACCCCGATGGGGAAGAGCAGCCGATGATCAAGCTGGCCAAGCGCTTCGGCAATCAATTGCACGGCCGCTATGGCCTGCCGGTTACCTGGGTGGACGAGCGCTATTCGTCAATCGCCGCGCAGGACGCTGGTGCCTCCGACGATGTGCTCGACGCAGAAGCCGCGCGCATCATCCTCCAACAGTTTTTCGACGAACACGCATGACATCGCAACAGATCGATGCCGAGGCGCTGTACCAGAGCCTCGTTGCACAACTGCGCACGCGGCTGGCCGACGGCCACACCTGGTCGGTAGCCGGCATTGTCAGCGGCGGCGCCTGGATCGCCAAGCGGCTAGCGCATGACCTTGACCTGCCCGATTACGGCGTCGTCAACGTTGCGATGCACCGCGACGATTACGCCAAGAAAGGCCTGCACGCCAAGGCGCAACCGACCACGCTGCCGTTCGACGTGAACGAGCGCCGCATCTTGCTGGTGGACGACGTGCTGGCCAGCGGTCGCACCATCCGCGCGGCCATCAATGAACTGTTCGACTACGGCCGTCCGGCTGCGGTCGAGTTGGCCGTGTTGGTCGACCGCGGTGAACGCCAGTTGCCCGTTGCCCCCGATTACATCGGTGAACGCATTACGCTGCCGCCCGACGAATCGCTCGTGCTGAGCGAAGCAGGCGAAGGCGCTTCGGCCCGCTTCACCTTTACGCGCGAGCTTAAAGGCGCTTGAGTTCGCCCGCTGCACCGCACCCGCTTTGACCTGACCTGTACTGACCTCGTCGCCTTTCGTTTCTCATGCCCAAGACTTTCGCCAACCCGCAGCTCACGAAAAACGGCGAGCTCAAGCACCTGCTGTCGATCGAGGGGCTGTCGCGCGACATCCTCACGCACGTGCTGGACACCGCGCAGCAGTTCGTCTCCGTGTCGGATTCCGACCGCGAGGTGAAGAAGGTGCCTCTGCTGCGTGGCAAGAGCGTGTTCAACCTGTTCTTCGAGAACTCCACGCGCACGCGCACCACGTTCGAGATCGCAGCCAAGCGGCTGTCGGCGGACGTGATCAACCTGAACATCAACGCGTCGTCCACCAGCAAGGGTGAGTCGCTGCTCGACACGATCAACAATCTGTCGGCGATGCAGGCGGACATGTTCGTCGTCCGCCACGCCAGTTCCGGTGCGCCGTACCTGATCGCGGAGCACGTCGCGCCGCACGTGCACGTGATCAACGCGGGCGATGGCCGTCATGCGCACCCGACGCAGGGGCTGCTCGACATGTACACCATCCGCCACTACAAGAAGGACTTCTCCAACCTGACGGTGGCGATCGTCGGCGATATCCTGCACTCGCGCGTAGCGCGTTCCGACATCCACGCTTTGACGACGCTGGGCTGCGCCGAAGTGCGCGCCATCGGCCCGCGTACGCTGCTCCCGGGCGGGCTGGAGCACATGGGTGTGCGCGTCTTCCACAACATGGAAGAGGGCCTGAAAGGCGTGGATGTGGTCATCATGCTGCGCCTGCAGAACGAACGCATGAGCGGCGCGCTGTTGCCTTCGGCGCAGGAATACTTCAAGGCCTACGGCCTCACGCAGGAGCGCCTGGCGCTGGCCAAGCCGGACGCCATCGTCATGCACCCCGGCCCGATGAACCGCGGCGTGGAGATCGACTCCGCTGTGGCAGACGGCGTGCAATCGGTGATCCTGAATCAGGTGACGTTCGGCATCGCCGTGCGCATGGCGGTCATGGGCATTGTGGCTGGCAACAACGACTGAGATCGATGAAAGACGATTCTGCCGGCCCCCGAAGTCGGAAAACCCGCGACTTGCCGTACTTTCTGTACTGTCTGCGTCGGCGCCGAACCGCCAGAACCGCTTCGCTTCGTTTTGCATCAATCTCAAAAATATTGAAACGATGAAACTGCATATCAAAGGCGGCCGCCTGATCGATCCGGCTAACGGTATCGACGCACAACAGGATCTGTACATCGCGGCGAGCAAGGTGGTTGGTGTCGGCCACGCGCCGGCGGATTTCCATGCCAACAAGACCATCGACGCGACGGGCTTGGTTGTTTGCCCGGGCCTGATTGACCTGTCCGCTCGCCTGCGCGAGCCGGGCTTCGAATACAAGGCCACGCTCGAGTCGGAAATGGCGGCGGCCATGGCCGGCGGTGTGACCTCGCTGGTGTGCCCGCCGGACACCGACCCTGTGCTGGACGAACCCGGCTTGGTCGAGATGCTCAAGTTCCGCGCGCGCAACCTGAATCAGGCGCACGTGTATCCGCTCGGTGCGCTCACTGTCGGTTTGAAGGGCTCGGTGCTGACCGAGATGGCCGAATTGACCGAATCCGGCTGCGTGGGCTTCTCGCAAGCCGACTCGCCGATCATCGATACGCAGGTGCTGATGCGTGCAATGCAGTACGCGCAGACTTTCGGCTTTACCGTCTGGCTGCGCCCGGAAGATCCGTATCTGGGCAAGGGCGGGGTGGCCGCAAGCGGCCCGCTGGCGTCGCGCCTGGGCCTGTCAGGTGTGCCGGTGATGGCCGAGACCGTCCGTCTGCACACCATCTTTGAGCTGATTCGCAGCACGGGTGCGCGTGTGCATCTGTGCCGCCTGTCGTCTGCGGCCGGCATCGATCTCGTGCGCCGCGCCAAAGCGGAAGGCTTGCCGGTCACGTGCGACGTGAACGTCCACCATATCTCCCTGACCGACGTTGACATCGGCTACTTCAATTCACAGATGCGCTTCGTGCCGCCGCTGCGCTCGGGCCGCGATCGCGATGGCATCGTGCGTGCGCTAGCCGACGGCACCATCGACGCGATCTGCTCCGACCACACGCCCGTGGACGACGACGAGAAGCTGCTGCCGTTTGCCGAGGCCACGCCCGGTGCGACCGGCCTCGAAACCCTGCTGCCGCTCACGCTGCGCTGGGCGGCCGAGCACAAGGTCGAGCTGTCGAAGGCGCTGGCGCGCATCACCAGCGAGCCGGCTCGTGTGCTGGGTCTGCATGCGGGCTCGCTGGAAGTGGGGGCGATGGCCGACGTGTGCGTGTTCGATCCGGATGCAACGTGGAAACTCGAGCCGCGCACGCTGCGCAGCCAGGGCAAGAACTCGCCGTACCTCGGTTTCGAGTTGGCTGGCCGCGTACGTGCCACGATGGTTGCAGGCCATCTTGCCTATGACGGGCATTGATCAACGCATGGCAGGCGCGCCCGCCGAGAGGAGCACGCCGCAGCGCAAGCATGTGCTGCGCAAGCTGCGTTTGCTCGTGCATCTGGCAGAAGGTCTTATCACGTGCGCGCTACTGTTCTGGTGGGTAAAGCCTGAGACGAAGCAGGCGCTGATTCAGCGCTGGTCGCGCAAGTTGCTCGCGCTGTTCCGCGTCTCGCTCGTCGTGCATGGCGAGCCGGTCGCCGGCAAAGAGCTGGCTGGCTCCATGCTGGTGTCCAACCACGTGTCGTGGATTGACATCTACGCGATCAACAGTTGGTATCCGCCGCGCTTCGTCGCCAAATCGGAGATTCGCGGCTGGCCGGTGATTGGTTGGTTATGCGCGCAGACGGGCGTGCTGTTTGTCGAGCGCGCCCGTAAGCGCGATGCGCATCGCATCATGCACGTCATTGCCGATGCGATGCGTTCGGGGGATGCCATTTGCGTGTTCCCTGAGGGCACGACGTCTGACGGGCTGCAGCTGCTGCCGTTCCACGCCAACCTGTTTCAGGCGCCCGTCAGCGCTGGCGCACCCATCCGGCCGGTGGCGCTGCGCTATCGCATTGCCGGGACGGGTGAGTTGACGACCATTCCAGCGTATATCGGTGATCTGTCGATGATGGACACGATCAATGCCATGCTGAACGGGCCGCCGTTGGTGGTGGAAGTGCTCGTAGGCCCCGCCGTGGCTCCGGAGATGGATCGCCGTGCCCTGGCCGCACATAGCCAGGAAGCGGTTGCGACCCTGATCGCTCGCGCGGGCTAGGTCAAACGGTTATTTCTTTTTGTGCGCGAGCGGGTCTTGCGCCTGCTCGCAATCCACCTGGATCACGTCACGCCCCGCTGGGGCCAGCGATAGCTTCGCCGCTGTCAGCTTCCCACCCCACACGCAGCCGGTATCCAAGCCCATCACATCGTCGCGCATCACCAGCCCACGGGTGGACCAATGCCCGAACACGATCGGCGTGCCTCGCGTGCGGCGGCCCGGCACGTCGAACCACGGCATGTGGCCATCCGGTGCGCCATCGGCGTCCGTCGTTTCGAACTCCATCGTGCCGTCGGGCTTGCAGAAGCGTAGGCGCGTCAAGGCGTTGATGGTCAGCCGTAGCCGATCCATGCCGACGAGATCGTCGCTCCACTTGTCCGGATGGTTGCCGAAGGCGTCGGCCAGGAAGGCCTTCCAATGTGCGCTGCGCAGCTCTCGCTCCACCGCGCCGGCCAACTCCAGTACATCGCCTGTCGTCCACTGAGGCAGGACGCCGGCGTGCACCATCAGGAAGCCGTTTTCGAAGATGGCCAGCGGCTGGTGGCGTAGCCAAGTGATGAGTTGGTCGCGGTCAGGTGCAGAGAGGATCTCTGCGATGGTGTCGCGCTTGCCGGGTTTGCGCACACCTGCCGCCACAGCCAGCAGGTGGATGTCATGGTTGCCGAGGACGGTGCGTGCGCGTCCTGATTCGCAAAGGGCGATGACTTGGCGCAGCGTGGCCAGCGAGTCGGGGCCGCGGTTGATGAGGTCACCGACGAAGCGTAGCGGCCCATTGGCAGGTAGGGCGGCCAGCAAGGACTGAAGGGGGGAGCAGCAGCCTTGGAGGTCGCCGATGGCGTGGGGGGGGTGGGCCACTACTTTCATGTGCTGTCAGCGACGCATTGGGCGCATTTGAGACGTCGCGATCTCAAGTGTTACACCGAGCTACAAAAAGATCCGGCGCTTTGGCAGGGTATGTCCGGGGGTCGGATAGAATACGCGACTTCTTACGACATTTAACAAATCCGTAGCGTCTCGTCGGAAAGTCCTGCCTGATTTGAGGAGCCCGAAGGGGTTGCAGCAAGGAGCACTCGGTTTGTCCCACATCTTTGTTACCGGCGGTGCCGGCTTCATTGGCGGCAATTTCGTTCTGAATTGGCTGGCGGACCCTGACGCGGAGGGCGTCGTCAACATTGATAAGTTGACGTATGCCGGTAATCGCAAGACCTTGGCAGGTGTCGAGAGCGACTCTCGCCATGTGTTTTCCCAAACAGACATCTGTGATCGTGCGGGACTCGATCAACTGTTTGCGCAATACAAGCCCCGCGCTGTTGTCCACTTCGCCGCGGAAAGTCACGTGGATCGGTCCATCCACGGCCCTGGCGAGTTCATCCAAACGAACATCGTGGGCACTTTTACGCTGCTCGAGGCTGCTCGCGCGTATTTTGGTGAGCTCAGTGCCGACACCAAGGCCGCGTTCCGGTTCCTACATGTTTCAACCGACGAAGTGTTTGGTTCGCTCAGCGCGACCGACCCGCAGTTCTCAGAAACGACACCATATGCTCCCAACAGCCCGTACTCGGCCTCCAAGGCTGCATCGGACCATTTGGTGCGCGCATACCACCACACGTACGGCTTGCCGGTTCTGACCACGAATTGTTCCAACAACTACGGTCCGTATCATTTTCCTGAAAAACTGATTCCGCTGATGATTACCAACGCACTCAGCGGTAATGCGTTGCCAGTGTACGGCGATGGTCTGAATGTGCGTGATTGGCTTTATGTGGCGGACCACTGCGCGGCAATCCGCGAAGTACTCGCGCGCGGGCGTTTGGGTGAAACCTACAACATCGGTGGCTGGAATGAGAAGACTAACCTAGATGTCGTCTACACCTTGTGTGATCTGCTCGATGAGCTGAAGCCGAAGGCCACGGGTTCGTACCGCGACCAGATCACGTTTGTGAAGGATCGCCCGGGGCACGACCGTCGCTATGCCATTGATGCGCGCAAGCTGGAGCGCGAGCTTGGCTGGAAGCCTGCCGAGACCTTCGAGACAGGTTTGCGCAAGACAGTGAAGTGGTACCTAAATAACCAAGCGTGGGTCCAGGATGTCATGTCAGGCGAGTATCGGAATTGGCTCGCTACCCAATATGCTGCATAGCAGAGCAGAGCCTCCCATCCTTTTCCTCACAGGTTGTAGCGGTCAACTTGGATTCGAGTTGCGCAGGAGCCTAGCGCCGCTCGGCCGCGTTATCGCGCCAGATCGTGTCGGGTGTGATTTGCGGAATCCGGAGGCCATTCAGCGCGCAATGCGGATGTATCGTCCTGCTGTGGTGATCAATGCGGCGGCATACACTGCAGTTGACCGTGCCGAAAACGACGTCGAAGTAGCCTTTGCCGTTAATGCGCAGGCGCCCCAAGTGTTAGCGGAGGAGATTGCGGCGATCGGTGGCCTTCTCGTCCACTATTCGACTGACTACGTGTTCGACGGGGATAAGCCGACGCCGTACGTGGAGACGGATGTCACTCGGCCGCTTTCCGTCTACGGAAGCAGCAAGCTGGCTGGAGAGCAGGCAATTGCGGGGACCGGCGCAACAGCGCTGATATTTCGTACCAGTTGGATTGCAGGGGCTCATGGACAGAATTTCGCCAAGACAATTCTCGCTCTGGCACGTGAGAGTGAACATTTGGACGTGGTGGCTGATCAGTACGGCGCCCCGACCACGGCATCGCTAGTTGCTGATGTGACAGCCCAAATTATTGCGCGCCATTGGCTGTTTGGCGATCGGGCTATCTTCCCCAGCGGTATCTATCATCTTTGTGCATCAGGTGAGGCGACGTGGCATAGCTACGCAGTTGAGGTGCTCCGCTATGCGAGATTGAGAGGGAGCGTCCTGAAGACCGAGCCTGGCTGCGTCAACGCAGTTTCCGTCGCTGCGCATCATTCGCTGACCCGGCGCCCGTCCAATTCGCGCCTTGACACTCGGAAACTGCAACACACGTTTGGTATTTGTCTACCCGATTGGCGAGAAGGTATGCAGCATCTGCTCGATCAAGTTCTTCCCTGATTTCATATCACTATGCGCAAAGGCATTATTCTGGCCGGCGGCTCCGGTACTCGGCTGTACCCCATTACTCGAGCGATTTCCAAGCAGTTGCTGCCTGTCTATGACAAGCCCATGATCTACTATCCCTTGTCCACTCTTATGTTGGCTGGGATACGAGATATCCTGGTGATTTCGACCCCGGAGGACACTTCGCGGTTTGCGGAGATGCTCGGAGACGGCAGCAAATGGGGCATCACCCTGCAATACGCCGTACAGCCCAAGCCGGATGGCTTGGCCCAGGCGTTCATTATTGGCGAGAATTTCGTCGGTAATGGACCGAGCGCGCTGGTGCTCGGCGACAACATCTTCTACGGGCACGGTTTCCAGGCGCTACTGGCGCAGGCGGATCATCAGCCGACAGGCGCAACCGTGTTCGCGTATCACGTGCAGGATCCTGAGCGTTACGGCGTTGTCGAGTTCGATCGCAGTGGCAAAGTCAGCAGTATTGAGGAGAAGCCCAAAACGCCGAAGAGCCACTTCGCTGTGACAGGCCTCTACTTCTATGACAACCAAGTGATCGACATTGCCAAGTCCGTCAAGCCGAGCGAGCGGGGGGAGTTGGAGATCACTGCTGTCAACCAAGCTTATCTCGAGCGTGGGCAACTGAGCGTGCAAATTATGCGTCGAGGCTACGCTTGGCTAGATACCGGCACACATGACAGCCTACTCGAAGCCAGTCAATTCATTGCGACACTTGAGAGTCGACAGGGCCTGAAGATTTCCTGCCCGGAGGAGATCGCTTGGCGCCAGGGCTTTATTACTGCAGAGCAGGTCGAACAACTTGCACAGCCACTGGCAAAAAACGGCTATGGGCAGTACCTGCTCCGATTGTTGCGGGATGGGTGATTCGCATGAAGGTCACCATGACAGCCATTCCAGACGTATTGGTGATTGAGCCCTGCGTTTTTAGCGACGCACGCGGCTTCCTGTATGAGAGCTACAACAAGACCGCGTTCCTTGATGCCACTGGGCTTGATGTTACGTTTGTGCAGGACAACCATACTCGTGGCAGGAAAGGGGTGCTGCGAGGGCTTCATTTTCAGTTGGGTCAACCTCAGGGGAAACTTGTGCGTGTGGCCCGAGGTGCGGTATTCGACGTGGCTATCGATCTGAGGCTGGGATCGGCCACGTTTGGAAGATGGATCGGCGAAGAACTGACTGAAGACAACCTGAAACAGGTCTGGATTCCCCCTGGATTTGCGCATGGTTTCTTGGTGCTGAGCGAGTCGGCTGATTTTCTGTACAAAGTCACTGACTACTACGCACCCGAGCACGAGCGGTGTATTGCGTGGAATGATCCTGATCTTGGCATTGATTGGCCGTTGCAGGATGGGGCTCCCTTGCTTTCGGCGAGGGATGCTGGTGCACCCTCTATAAAGAATATTGGATTGGCTGGTAGCTTGCTCAGAAGCACGGGAATGTAAAGGCAGAAATGGATTTCTATCTATCAAAGATCGACGAAGAGCGATTTGGCCATGTGATTGCAAAGGCAAAGCTCGAGTCCGGTGACGATGTGGACGCGTTGCTATCCACCGCGCGAGATGGGAAAGTCGAAATGATTATCGTCCGACTCCCTACAAGCGAACTTGCGCTGGCGCAGGAATTGGAGCGTAAGGGCGGAATTCTCTCGGATACCTTGGTCTATTACCAAAAGAAGAGGATAGAGCAATATTCCGAGGATCTGCCGGATGGTTACCGAGCCTGTCTTGTGGAAACGAGCGACATGGATGCCGTTGGCCGCATTGCGGCAGAATCATTCAAAGGATATTTCGGGCACTACCATGCCGACCCTCGTCTGGATCGGGGTGCCTGTGATGCGGTGTATTCTTCGTGGGCCCGGAATTCTTGCCGCAAGGGTGATTTGGCAGACGAGGTGATTTTAATTAAGGCTGGTCAAGAGATTGCTGCCTTTGCGACTTTGAAAAAAATAAATGCGACGACCTTTGAAGGTGTGTTGTTTGGAGTCGCTCCTGGGCATCAGGGTAAGGGCCTCTATCTTGACCTGATGAAACTGTCCCAGAATTGGGGAGGCGAAGGGAAATTCGGACGAATGGTTGTGTCAACACAGATTACCAATGTGGTAGTTCAAAAGAATTGGTGCCGGGTTGGTATGGAGCCGCTCAACAGTTTTTACACGTTTCATGTGTGGATGAACAATGATTCCGTTTAATAAGCCATACCTCCACGGTCGTGAGTTGGTCTACATCGCGCAGTCTGTTGCGTCTGGCAAGATTTCTGGTGACGGGATTTTCACTAGGAAATGCCATGAGTTCTTCGAGCGCAACTTCGGTTTCGGTAAAGCGCTCCTGACGACATCGTGCACTGATGCGCTGGAGATGTCGGCACTGCTGTTGGATATCAAACCTGGGGACGAAGTTATTGTTCCTTCGTTTACCTTTGTGTCGAGCGCCAACGCCTTTGCGTTGCGTGGTGCAAAGCTGGTTTTTGCTGACAGTGAACCGACTAACCCGAATGTCGATGTCGAGCAGCTCGAGTCATTGATTACACCGAGAACGCGCGCGATCGTCGTTGTTCATTACGCGGGTGTCGCGTGTGATATGGATAAAGTCATGTCGATCGCAAATCGGCATGACATCGCAGTTGTGGAAGACGCAGCGCAAGCGATCGATTCATACTATAAGGGAGCCCCGCTGGGGAGTATAGGACAATTTGGTGCATTCTCGTTTCACGAAACGAAGAACGTTATTGCGGGCGAGGGTGGCCTGCTGACGGTGAACGTGCCGTCGTTGGTGCCGCGGGCGGAGATCATTCGCGAGAAAGGGACCAATCGTTCGGCCTTCTTTCGCGGTGAGGTTGATAAGTATGGATGGGTGGACGTTGGTTCTTCATTCCTGCCCTCGGATATCGTTGCAGCCTACCTGTTTGCACAGCTGGAAAATCTTGAACTAATTCAAGCGCGGCGAAAAGCCATTTGGCAGCGCTATTGGAATCACTTTGCTGTCGAGCTTCCGGGGCGAGGCATCTCGTTGCCCGTGATCCCAGAGTATGCGACCAACAACGCCCACATGTTCTATCTGGTGTGCGGCGACTTGGCGCAGCGCAGCGCGTTGATTTCCAGCCTCAAAGAGCAGCAGATTCACGCCGTCTTTCATTACCTCTCGCTGCACGGGAGTCCATACTTCACCAAACAACATGATGGTCGTCCATTGCCAAATAGCGATCGATTCTCTGATTGCCTGGTCCGGCTTCCGCTTTACTTCGAGATGAGTGACAACGACGTCGATCTCGTAGTTGACGCAGTCATCGCCGCTTGCTGACGTCGGATGTCATCCCATATGGTTCGCACTGGTAGATTGCCGGCGCTCGTGTTAGCGTCGCCCGCCATTGCGGCGGTTACCGCACAGGGTTTGCGGATGGCCGTGAATCTGCTCGTCGTCAAGATGATTGCTGTTTTCATCGGTCCCTCAGGCATGGGCGTGCTGGGGCACTTCATGAGCTTGACTACGATGGTCTCTGTATTTGCCGGCGGTGGTATCGGCAACGGTATCACCAAGTATGTTGCGGAGTACCGAGGCAAGCCAGTTCGGTCGCTGCGCTTCATTGGTGCCGCCGCGGCGTATGGTTTGATTTTCTCCCTGTTAATCTTCTGCGCGAGCGTGGTTTTCAGGACAGCGATTTCGACAGCGCTTTTTGGCGACCAGAGTTACGCGTGGTTGCTGCCGGTGCTGGGCGTAGCCCAGCTGTTCTGTTTTGTCGGTACAGCAGTGATTGCCATCGCGAACGGACAGCAGAAGAGCGCGTTGTTCGCAGTCATCTCGATAGTTGGCTACGTTGGCTCACTCCCCTTTGTTTACCTGCTCATCACGTGCTTTGGCATCCAAGGCGCAGCGTTGGCACTGATGTTGGTGATTTCGTGTACGGGCATTCCCGCTCTATGGATAGTGGCACGTTCGCCTGTCACCCGCCTGATGTCGTTTCGGATCCGAGTATCGGACGCCAGGAAACTTGGTCGCTTCAGCGTTATGTTGATCATCTCGGCTAGCGTGTTTCCGATGACAGAGATTGCCATACGCAATCACCTGATTCAACTGTTGGGAAGCGAAGCCGCAGGACTATGGCAGGCTATGACCCGATTGTCGGGAGCTTATCTAGGATTTTTCTCTGTATTTCTGGCGACGAACTTCATGCCTCGACTGTCAGGCTTGCTCGATGTCGATGCTGTGGTGGGTGAGGTGAGGACCATGCTCGTCCGCATTGGGCTTGCCTTTGTCGTGTTTGCGTGCGTGCTCTATTTCCTGCAAGACCTTGTCATCAAGCTCTTATTTTCCGACGCATTTTCCGGCATGTCGGCATTGTTTGGCTGGCAATTAGTCGGTGACTTCTGTCGAGTCCTTGCCTACGTGATCGGATTCCTGGGTGTCGCAAAAGCAGCGGTTGGTCTGTACATCGGAGCGGAGGTGTTGCAGGCAGGGCTTTATGGAACATTGACCTATTTGGTGTTGAATCACGGTGGCAGTTTGCAGCAGGTTGCGCAAGTCTATGCGCTGACTTATTTCGTATACCTCTGTATAACCATTGCCGGTCTCGTGCTTTACCAACGAGGTGGCAGATGATCTTTGTTGCCAATGTGCTGGCAATGAACGGCGGCACCACATTTCTGATTCGCACCTGTCGGGAATTGGCAAAGCGCGGTCAACGAAGTGCCGTCCTAGTGTTGCGTCGCCACTTTGAGCCAGCGTTGCTGGCGGAGCTTGAGGTCCACGCGACAGTATTTTGGCTCGACGATTTCCTGCTGGACAAAGGGAAGCTGTTTCGCTCGTATTTCGGAATATTTGGTTTCGCAGCCTGGAGGAGGCTCAATTCGGCGTTGTGTGGGTTCGGCGAACAGGTGCATGCAATGGGCGTGTTCAGCCTGCTCTTTGCTTTTCGCCTTGCAGGGCGGCGTAAAAATAGCCGAGTAACCGTTGGTATTTATCACCAGAATGAGTTCGTTTTTGCGGCACCCCCTTTTTATTTTGCGAGAGAATCGCAACGTCTTTTCACTCGATTGCCGACCGGGAATGTTGTCTTTTTCAATGAGGGTACGCGCAATAGTTATGGGGATTATTTTTGCCTCGACTATAGTGGCTCGACCACGGTGCCAATCGGAGTTGATCTCTCGCGTATTGAAGACGCCAAGAAGTCATCCGACACCAACCGTATTGTCTCCATCGGCAATCTAGAGGCTTTCAAGACGTACAACGCTCACATGATTGGAGTGGTCGCCAAGCTCGTGGGGAAGTATCCGGGCCTTCGATATGAAATCTATGGGACGGGCGATGAGGAGCAAGTACTGCGCGCGCTGATTGACCGACTGAATGTCGGGCAGCACGTGCAGCTATTCGGCGCATTGCCCTATGCCGACCTAGTCAGAACAATCGAAACGGCCACGCTGTTTGTTGGCAGCGGAACTGCACTGGTCGAGGCTGCCGCGCTGGGTGTGCCAGCTATCATTGGTATTGAGTCGATCCCAACCCCGGAAACCTATGGATTGCTTTCGGATGTCGATGGCTTGTCTTATAACGAGGACAACTTGCCGATGCCGAAGGTGCCTATGCACGATCTTGTCGACCGTCTGCTGACGGACGGCGCATATCGAGCCTCGATGGGGCGGGCCTGCAAGGAAAAGTCACGCATGTTTTCCGTGACGGCTACGGTGGATGGACTACTCGGGCTTGATCAAACGGCAAACGCGAATGCACCTCGTTTAGGATATTGGCAACTGATTCGCCTCGCTGTTTCTTTGGCTGCGATGGCTCTGGCGGACAGGTTTGGCGTGTCGTCTACATTTGCCGACAGACGCAATCAGTCTTTCTAAATGGCTATGTCTAGGAGAATGATTCCGTTTGCGATCATGGTGTCGGCAATGATGCCGTACCTATTCAACGGTCTGCGGCTCGAGCATGTGGTCGTGCCCGTTCTTGCCGCGCTGGCGCTCCTCATGTCCGGAGAGGATGCACGGTTGGATCCTGATTCTCGCGTCCTACTATTTCTAGCGGTATTTGCCCTGTGGGCGAGTTTGGCTGGCGTGCTACTGGGGAGCGTGTTTTCAGACGTTACGGGTTTTGATGCGCGGCCTGAGGCCATGTTTTTGCGGCTATGCATGCCCGTGCTGATGCTGTTCAGCTTTGTGGTCTTGCTGTCGCGGGTACCCGAAGCGCTGGAAACGACAGCTAGAGCCATAGTCTGGATTGCGATCCCAGCAGGCCTCTGCGCTGTCCTCAGTGCACTGGTTAATTTGTCAGATGTTCTCGCGCCTTGGGTACAGCAGGACTCCGGTTCTGTGTGGGAAAATTCGGTGGCTATCGGGCGATACCCGGGACTGTTCAACCAGCCTCTGGAAGCGGGAATTTTTTATAGCGTTGCCCTCTTGGCACAGGTCTATCTGATCAAGTTTGCCCGGGGCCTTATTGTCACGACCACGTTCGGCCTAGTGGTGATCATTGCTGGCGGAATGATTTCCTTCTCCAAGAATTTTTCTGTCTTGGGTGTCGCTGCTGCACTGTTGTTTGCCACGCTGATGGACTTGGTTGGCCTCTGGGCTGTCCTGGTTATGCTGATCGGTGGTGCAGTCGCAATTCCCCTGGCGATCTCGGAACTCAATCCGGCCTACTTCGATTCCCTTGCAGATCTATATCGCGAAGGTGGCATTCTCATGGCGATTTCAGCAGGGAGATTGGGCTCGAGCGAAACTGGTGTCTCCCAGTTGTTCGCCGATCTTTGGGATCGAGACAGGTGGGTTCTGGGGCGTGGCTTAGGGTCTCACCTGCCGCTGGATAGCGGTTACCTAGAGTACTTCTATCAGGGCGGGGCGTTGGCAATCGCAGGCTATCTGGCTTTTCTTGCCGTACTTGCGATGGCAGCAATTCGCTATAGGGTGACCGCAGGAGGTAAACTAATTGGTTGTCTCCTAATTTTGGCGGTTGCGGGTTCGATGGGTGGCCCCGTCATAACGGCCAGTCGTGCATCCGTCGCATTCATGCTTCTGCTCGCGGCAGCGTTCGTATCGACTGGTGAGCGTTCTGCAAATCAAATCAAAGGATCACTCCAGTGAAGGGAATTTTGGCGATTACCGGTGGTACCGGCTCTTTCGGCAATGCCGTACTTAAGCGGTTCCTCGACAGCGAGATTGACGAAATTCGCATCTTCAGCCGGGACGAGAAGAAGCAGGATGACATGCGCAAGCGGTATGCCAACTCCAAGCTCAAGTTCTACATCGGTGACGTCCGGGATCGACGCAGCGTGGATGCGGTCATGCGTGGGGTGGACTATGTCTATCACGCAGCGGCGCTCAAACAAGTGCCGTCCTGTGAATTTCACCCGATGGAAGCCGTTCGCACGAACGTACTGGGGACCGAGAATGTGTTGAACGCGGCCATAGATGCTGGCGTCAAGCGTGTGGTCTGCCTGAGTACTGACAAGGCCGTTTACCCCATCAACGCGATGGGCATCAGTAAAGCGCTGATGGAGAAGGTCATGGTGGCTGCCAGCCGCAACCTTGAAGGTACTAACACAGTCATTTGCGGCACGCGCTATGGAAACGTGATGGCTTCCCGTGGTTCGGTAATTCCACTGTTCGTCGACCAGGTTCTGGCGGGTAATCCAATTACCGTGACGGACCCGACCATGACACGCTTTATGATGACGCTGGCCGATGCGGTCGACTTGGTTCTCTACGCGTTCGAGCATGGCAATAACGGCGATATCTTCGTGCAGAAGGCGCCTGCCGCGACGGTCGAGGTGCTGACTGCGGCCCTCCTCGATCTGATGCGCAAGCCTGAGCACCCGGTGAATGTCATTGGCACACGCCACGGCGAGAAGCTCTACGAGGCGCTGCTAAGTCGTGAAGAGATGGCTTGCGCCGAGGACATGGGCGACTATTTCCGCGTGCCGCCTGATGGTCGTGACCTGAACTACGCGAAGTTTGTCGAACAAGGCGAGCCGCGGCTGACGCAGAGCACGCATGGCGAGGACTACAACTCCCACAACACCATGCGGCTGGACGTAGAAGGCATGAAAAACCTATTGCTGAAACTGGACTTCATGCAGCGCATCGCGCGTGGAGAGCACGCTGTCGCGGAGGATTGATCGCATGAACGTGTTGATCACTGGAGCCAACGGCTTCATCGGCAAAAACCTGCGCTTACTGCTGTCTGAGCGCAAAGATGTGGAGGTGCGGTGCTTTGCGCGTGAAGACGACATCGCTTGCTTGCCAGCGCTGCTGCGTGAAGTGGATTTCGTCTTCCACTTGGCCGGCGTCAATCGCCCACAAGACCCGAGGGATTTCACCGTTGGCAATGCTGAGTTGACGCAGGTGCTGAGCAAGGCGCTGTGCGACGAAGCTGCAACCACTGGCCGCCGGATTCCCGTGGTCTATGCGTCATCGACCCAGGCAGCGCATGACAACCCGTACGGCGAGAGTAAGCGCAACGCTGAACAGGCGCTTTTTGAAGCCCATACAAGTCATCAGATTCCAGTGCATGTGTTTCGCTTGCCCAACGTGTTTGGAAAGTGGTGCAAGCCGAACTACAACTCGGCGGTTGCGACGTTCTGCCACAACATCGCTCGTGATCTCCCAATTCTAGTAAATGATCCGGCTGCACCCCTTACGCTGGTTTACGTGGACGACGTAATGAACCGCTTCGTGCAGATCATGGATGGTGCCGATGCGCAAGTCGATGCTGATGGCTTCGCTCTGATGGCGCCACAGTACTCGATCACGGTGGGCGAGTTGGCTGCACACATTCGGTCATTCCGCAATAGTCGCGACACATTGGTGATTGATCGGGTCGGTACAGGGTTGGCTCGCGCGCTATATGCCACCTATGTGAGCTACTTACCCGTTGAGTTGTTTGCCTACACAGTGCCGCAGTACGGCGATCCGCGAGGCGTGTTTGTCGAGATGCTCAAGACGCCAGATTGCGGCCAGTTCTCGTTTTTTACAGCGCACACAGGCATTACGCGAGGTGGGCACTATCACCACACTAAGACGGAGAAATTTCTCGTCATCAGGGGCGAGGCTCGCTTCAAGTTCCGCCATATGCATACCGGCGAAACACACGAGTTGGTAACCAGTGGTGAGAAAGCTGAGATCGTAGAGACCGTGCCTGGTTGGACGCATGACATCACGAATATCGGCCGGGACGAGATGGTCGTCATGCTCTGGGCTAACGAGATCTTTGATCGGCTCCGCCCGGACACGTATGCTTGCCCGCTGTAAGCCAGCTGCAATCGACCTCGCACAGATACCAATGAAGAAACTCAAAGTCATGACGGTGGTCGGGACCCGGCCTGAGATCATCCGCCTGTCGCGCGTGATGGCGCGCCTGGATGAACACTGCAACCATGTGCTCGTGCATACTGGCCAGAATTACGACTACGAACTCAATCAGATCTTTTTTGATGATCTAGGTATTCGCAAACCCGATCATTTTCTTAACGCGGCAGGTGGTGGCGCCGCCGAAACCATTGGCAGGATCATCATTTCCATGGACGAGCTGTTAGGAGGGGAGAGGCCTGAGGCACTGCTCGTGTTAGGCGATACCAACAGTTGTCTGTCCGTCATCCCGGCTAAGCGTCGCAAGATCCCGATCTTCCACATGGAGGCGGGCAATCGCTGCTTTGATCAGCGTGTGCCAGAGGAGACGAATCGCCGCATCGTCGATCACACTGCGGATATCAATATGACCTACAGCTCTATCGCGCGCGAATACCTGCTGCGCGAGGGCTTGCCGCCGGATATGGTCATCAAGACCGGTAGTCCGATGGCCGAAGTATTGCGTCACTATCTGCCGGGTATCGAGAAATCAGACGCGCTGACCCGGCTGGGGTTGACCGATGGCCAGTTCTTTGTCGTCAGCGCACACCGTGAAGAGAACATCGATTCGGATGCGAACTTTGTCAAGCTGGTAAGCGCCCTCAATTCGGTCGCCCAGCAATACAACCTGCCGGTGATCGTGTCCACACACCCGCGCACCCAGAAACGGGTCGACGCGATGGGCGTGAAGTTCCACGCGAATGTACAACTGCTAAAGCCGCTTGGCTTTACTGACTACAACAAGCTCCAGATTTCGGCAAAGGCCGTTCTTTCGGATAGCGGCACGATTAACGAAGAGTCCTCGATCATGAATTTCCCGGCGCTGAATCTGAGAGAGGCGCATGAGCGTCCGGAAGGTATGGAGGAGGCCGCTGTGATGATGGTCGGCCTAGAGGTTGATCGCATCATGCAAGGTTTGGCTATCTTGGATTACCAACCTCGTGGTGCCGAACGGCTGCTGCGACAGGTGGTCGACTACAGCATGCCCAACGTGTCAGACAAAGTCTTGCGCATCATCCACAGCTACACCGATTACGTAAATCGCGTGGTCTGGAAGAAGTATTGATCTATGGCAGTGCGCGTTTTGTTGCTGACACAGTGGTTCGATCCGGAGCCGACCTTCAAGGGATTGGTGTTTGCTCGTGAACTGGTGCGGCAGGGGTTCGAGGTGGAGGTGCTGACAGGCTTCCCGAACTATCCGGGCGGCAAGCTTTATCCAGGCTATCGCGTGCGATGGCTGCAGCGCGAGACCGTTGATGGCGTTCGTATCACTCGCGTGCCGCTTTATCCGAGCCATGATCAATCGGCAATCCAGCGTGTTCTGAACTATGTCAGCTTTGCAGCTTCGGCGTTGTTCTATGGATTGTTCGCAATGCATCGCTGCGATGTCATATACGCCTACCATCCGCCCTTGACCGTGGGTATTGCTGCCACCTTAATCAGGTTGTTTCGCCGCATTCCCGTAGTCTATGACATTCAGGACATGTGGCCGGATACCTTGCGCGCTACGGGTATGGTTGGGAATGCCCGGGCGCTTAGGATGGTTGGAATGGTTTGCAAATGGGTGTATCGGCGAGTTGATCACATCGTTGTACTGTCCCCAGGTTTTAAGCGATTGCTGCAGGAGCGCGACGTATCAGCTGCCAACATCGATGTAATCTTTAATTGGGCAGATGAGGCATCACTTTCTGCTCCAACGGGTGCCTTGCCAGACTCATTTCCCGGGCCGGATCGCTTTCGCTTGATGTTTGCCGGCAACATGGGAAAGGCGCAAGCCCTGAGTACTCTGCTGGACGCCGCAGTGTTGCTGCAGGCACGCGGCAGCCGAATCAGCTTCGTTTTCGTCGGTGGTGGAGTGGAGGTAAGTGGTCTTCAGAAGCGGGCTAATGATTTAGGGCTACTGAATGTGATCTTCATTCCACCGGTCCCCATGGCGGAGGTGGGAACATTGCTTGCAGCTGCCGATGCTTTGCTTGTGCACTTGCGCAGAGACCCATTGTTCACCATCACAATTCCGTCTAAGACACAGGCTTATATGGCTGTCGGCAAGCCGCTACTGATGGCTGTTGACGGCGATGCAGCTGACTTGGTGCGCGCATCCGGAGGGGGCGTTGTCGCTCCATCGGAACAAGCGGAAGCCATCGCAGAAGCGGCGCAAGCATTGTCTGTGTTATCGCCGGAAGCGCTTTTTGAAATGGGGCAGCGCGCACAGACGTACTATCGTGAGCGTTTAGCGTTAGATGTTGGCGTTGCGCGTTTCGGCGACATTTTCCGAAGATTGGCAGCAGGCGGTTCCAAATGAAACGCTGTTTCGATGTGCTGGTGGCAACGGTGGTACTACTGATGTTCTCTGTGCCGCTACTTGTATTGGCGCTCCTAGTTCGTATCAAGTTGGGTACACCTGTGTTGTTTGCGCAGGTTCGACCGGGTATGCACGGCAGACCATTTCTCATGGTGAAGTTCCGCACCATGACTGACGCGTGCGGTCTGGACGGTGTGTTGCTCCCCGACGCGGAACGACTGACGTCTTTTGGACGCTTTCTGCGTGCCACCAGCTTGGACGAATTGCCGGAGTTATGGAATGTGCTTAAGGGCGACATGAGCTTGGTCGGTCCGAGGCCGTTGTTGATGGAATATCTGCCGCTGTATTCAGCAGAGCAGGCAAGGCGCCATGAGGCACGTCCAGGAGTGACCGGATGGGCGCAGGTCAACGGCCGCAACGCCTTGAGTTGGGAAGATAAGTTTGCGTTGGATATCTGGTATGTCGATCACCAGTCGTTCCTGCTTGATATCAAGATTCTGTGGCGTACCGCTCGCAAAGTTCTAGTCCGGGAAGGGATCAGTGCCGCAGGTGAGGCCACGATGTCAAAGTTCACCGGGTCGAAGGATCGAACCTTTCCACCACAATAGCGACACCATGAAGCGATTTGCGATATTTGGAGCGAGCGGCTTTGGCCGAGAAGTAATACCTGTTCTGCGTAAGCAGTTGGAGCTTACGGAAACGGGCTTGTGGGATTTGGTGTTTGTCGATGACACACCGCCAGCGGCCAGCCTGAATGGCTACGACGTGTTGACTTATGCGCAATGGCTACAGGAGCCGGCCGAAGCGCGCAGCATCAGTTTGGCAATTGCAAACAGCCAAGTGAGGGAGGCATTGGTTGCGCGTTGCGCCCAGGACGGAGTGAGTTTTGTCGAAGTACGCGCCGGCAATATCGTCTTGATGGATGATGTTCAGATTGGAGAAGGGGCCATCCTGTGCCCGTTTGTGACACTGACAAGCAACGTGCACATTGGTCGGCAGTTCCACGCCAATATCTATAGCTACGTTGCGCACGACTGCGTTGTTGGGGATTTCGTGACCTTCGCTCCGGGCGTGCAGTGCAATGGCAACGTTCTTATCGAGGACCATGCTTACATTGGTACAGGGGCGATTTTGCGCCAGGGCAAACCGGGGGAGCCGCTGGTGATTGGTCGCGGTGCAGTGGTTGGCATGGGGGCGGTGGTTACTAAGAATGTCGAGCCGGGCGCCACTGTTGTGGGCAATCCGGCCAAGCCGATGGAACATCGTCCTAGCTGACCAGACTGAGAGACCGCAATGCTTAACACCCCGTTTTCCCCATGGCCGAGCTTCACACCTGAAGAAGCTGACGCCGTCCATCGTGTGCTGCTATCGAACAAGGTGAACTATTGGACCGGCTCTGAATGCCGTGAGTTTGAGAAAGAATTCGCAGCCTGGGCTGGTACACGCTATGCAATCGCTCTCGCGAACGGCACGTTGGCGCTGGATGTCGCCCTTAAGGCCATGGGCGTTGGCGCGGGCGACGAGGTCATCGTTACACCCCGTACATTTATCGCCAGCATTTCTTGTGTTGTCAACGCCGGCGCCACACCGGTCTTTGCAGAAGTCGAGATGGACAGCGGCAATATTTCCGCTGAGACCATCGCACGCGTGCTGACACCGCGCACGAAAGCCGTTATTTGCGTCCATCTGGGCGGCTGGCCTTGCGATATGGATCCCATCATGGCACTGGCAGACCGGCATAGCTTCAAAGTGATCGAGGATTGTGCGCAAGCTCACGGGGCGCGCTATCACGGGCGCAGTGTCGGCTCTATCGGCCATATCAGCGCGTGGAGTTTTTGTCAGGACAAGATCATGACCACCGGTGGCGAGGGTGGGATGGTGACGACAGATGACGAAGCGCTGTGGCGCGCGATGTGGTCATTCAAGGATCATGGCAAGAGTTACGAGGCCGTGTATGAGCGGCAGCATCCGCCGGGTTTTCGTTGGTTACATGAGAGGTTTGGCACCAATTGGCGCATGCTTGAGATGCAAGGCGTGATTGGCCGCATCCAGTTGCGCCGTATGGCTGACTGGGCACGAAGGCGAACCGCCAACGCTGAGGCTATCTGGAGTGCGTGTCGGCCTTTTGCAGCAGTGCGTGTGCCGGACGTTCCTGCTGGAAGCGTCCATGCGCACTACAAATGCTATGTCTATGTTGAATCCGATCGGCTGGCGCCTGGCTGGACGCGTGATCGCCTCATCGAAGAGATCAACCTAGCTGGGGTGCCTTGCTATCAAGGCTCATGCTCCGAGGTTTATCTTGAGAAAGCATTTGATAACACAGGTTGGCGTCCATCTGAACGCTTGCCGGTGGCGCGTGCCCTAGGCGAAAGCAGCCTAATGTTCCTTGTGCACCCGACGTTGACTGAGGCTGAAATCATGAAGACCTGTGCCGTGGTTGCTGATGTATTGGGACGGGCTACGCGGTGAATAGGCTGACCGGTCCCCTACTTGCACTGCCACGGACAGCCAAGCGTTTCCTGGTGGTGGGGCTGGATTTGCTGCTTGCAGTGGTTTCGGTTTGGGTGGCGTTCTATCTGCGAATAGACCAGAGTAGCCTGCCGCACCAGCAGCAGAAGTATGTGTATCTGCTGGCACCCGTGCTGGCATTTCCGCTGTTCGTGCGCTTCGGACTATACCGCGCCATCTTCCGCTATACGGGTATGGCTGCACTGGCGAGTACAGCCAAGGCGGTGGGCATTTATGGCGCGCTGTTCTTTGGTACGTTGTTGTTCTTCAAATGGGATGGTGTGCCGCGCAGCATCGGACTGATTCAGCCGATGCTGTTTTTGCTGATGGTAGGGGCCACTCGTGCGATGGCCCGTTTCTGGTTGGCTGGGCGTCCTACGCAATCTCGCCACTGGGAGGGGGGGCGCCTCCTGATCTATGGCGCTGGCGACGCTGGCGTGCAGACCGCATCGGCCCTGGCGGTCGGCCAGCAGTTCGCATTGCTAGGCTTCATTGATGAGGATCCATCCAAGGTCGGTCGCACCATCAACGGTCTCGACATCATGGGGCCGGATGAAGTGGCTAATGCCGTCGAGCGGATGGGTGTGACGGACATTCTGCTCGCCATGCCCTCGTTGGGCCGTGCACGTCGCAATGCGATCATTGCCAGCTTGCGCGAGCTGCCGGTACACGTACGTACGCTTCCCGGGATGGCGGATCTAGCGTCGGGGCGCGTCACGGTACGTGATTTCCAAGAACTTGATGTCGAAGATTTATTGGGTCGTGCCCCAGTACCTCCGGACGAGGCTCTACTCGCTCGTAATCTCGCGGGCAAGACTGTCTTGGTGACTGGAGCTGGTGGCAGCATTGGCAGCGAGCTGTGTCGCCAGATTGTCTTAGAGCAGCCACGAAGGCTGGTGCTTGTGGAGCACAATGAATTCGGGCTATACACCATCCATCGCGAGTTAGAGGGGCTGTGTGCCGAGCAACATTTGCCTGTTGAGATCGTTCCGTTGCTTGCAAGCGTTGGCAAGCTGGGGCGTCTTCGTGAAATCTGCCAGTTATATCGTCCGGCGACGGTTTATCACGCCGCCGCATACAAGCATGTGCCTCTAGTTGAGGCAAACCCGGCCGAAGGTGTTCTGAATAACGTGTTTGGCACGCTGAACATGGCGCGCGCTGCAATGGAGAGTGGCGCGGAGTATTTTGTGCTGATTTCAACTGACAAAGCCGTGCGGCCTACCAATGTGATGGGTGCTACCAAACGGATGGCAGAGTTGGTATTGCAAGCACTTGCCGCGAGTAGCTCGCTGGAGTTTGAGGCGTTGGACGGCCATGCCTGCGCTGTAGTGAGCAACAAGACCGTGTTCGCCATGGTGCGCTTTGGCAATGTGTTGGACAGTAGCGGCAGTGTTGTACCGCTGTTTCGTCGGCAGATCCTAGAGGGTGGTCCAATAACGGTAACGCACGAAGAGGTAACGCGCTACTTCATGACAATCCCCGAAGCTGCGCAACTGGTGCTGCAGGCGGGAGCAATGGCACATGGCGGCGAGGTATTTGTCCTAGATATGGGGCAGCCTGTAAAAATTATGGACCTTGCTCGCCGAATGGTGAAGCTTTCTGGCCTTACTGTGCGTGACGAACACCATCCCGCAGCAGACATCGAGATCAAAATTACCGGGCTTCGGCCAGGCGAGAAGTTGTATGAAGAATTGCTGATTGGCGACAATCCCCAGATCACAGCGCATGAGCGCATCATGAAAGCTCGGGAAGACTACGTGCCGTGGGTTGAGTTTGCTCCTGTGCTTTCGGCGATGATGCAGGCGGCGGAGAGGAATGATCAAGCGCTGATCAAATGCATTCTAGGGCAGCATGTACACGGTTATGGGCCGCAGGTGATTATTGAAAGTAATGTAGCCGCCGCCTGATTGTCACCGGAGCGTGCAGTTCCGCAAAATTATGATCGCATCGACACGAGAGTCGACGAGGTAAATCTTATGAATCACGGATCGTTTTTGATCAAAGACAATTTCTTTACGGCAGAGGAGCTTGAGCCGATTCGACAGCTTTGCCTTGAACTTGATGAACGGAAAAGCAATGTCCACGGAGAGGGACGCTACAAGGATATCCAGTGGCACAAGGTTGACCTAGTGGCCTCCGAGCACCCCTTCATTGAAAAAATCTACGATTTTCTCGGCGCTGATCGCAATGGTTTGTGCGTATTTTACTATTTGTCTCCAGGGGCTGTCTTACATCCGCACAGGGATTTGACTGGTGCATCGGCCAATGCGCGCTTGCGTTTTCATGTGCCCGTTATTACGAACGACAAGGTAATTTTTGAGGTGTCCCGCAAACGAGTCGTAATGTTGCCCGGCCAGCTGTGGTCGCTAGATACATCGTATCTGCATAGCGTGGAAAATCGTAGTGATCAGACGCGCGTGCATATCGTGATCGAGTGTGATATCAGCGATAAAGTAGTGGCGCATCTGCCTTCCAAAACTATCGCATCATGCCTGCACGATTTGGCGTACTTTTCAATTTTGGGTACGGCTTTTGCCAAGGCTATTATCGTGAATTCTTGGAAAAACCCGCGCTACTTTGTGGACCAATTAAGGATGATCGGTAAATTTATTGGCTGGCGCTTCCTGGGAAGGAGCCGGAAGGACATCTGATGTCTTAAGCGATCAATTTCGGTCAGCCCCAAAAAACCGCTAAATAACATTTTTTTGGGGGCGGCTCGCTATTGATCAAGTAGGGGTAGGCGCGGTATTTCGCAGTAACGCGAATGCCGTAGCGGCTAGGGCGCCCAATACTGCGCCAATTGCTACCAAGATGGATATCCCCGGCGTACTAGGAGAGGTGGGCGCATAAACGGCGCCAACGATCCGAGTCGGATAGGTTCGCAAGGGCTCAAGTGCTTCACGGTAACCTCCAATACGTTGGCGGAGGTCCAGGATTTGTGCATTGATGAGAGTCGCCATATTAGTGACTAAAATATTGCGCGACTGCTCTGATCTCGCTTCATTTGTCGCTATTCCCGTTCTCAACGATTTGGTGGCAAGCTGGTAATCCTGTTCGGCAGCAGTTAACTTCGTTTGAGCCTCCCCCAAGTCTCGTTTCATCCCGTTGATAGCCGCCTCATACTGTTTCTGGTGTTCAGCCGAAAATGCTTTCAGCGCCGCAGTCAGAGCTGCACCAGCAGCCTCTCTCGAGTAGGCAGACACCTGCACGTTGATCAGGTCGGGGCTTTTGGCTGCGGTCGCGCGCAGCGAGTCGAAGACGAGGTTGGCGTCACGGCTGCCAGTGTCCGGTTCCGGTAATTCCAGTGCAGCCAACACCCCTAAGCGGAAGCTAGGAAGGTTGTAGCGATCGCTAGCGGTTAGTTGATTCTCCATCATACGACTGTTGACACCCTTGGAATCCCACGTGGAGATTTGCCCAATCTGTACGGTCATCTTGGCGGTCCAACGCGGGTGCATGCTTAGTGAAGCGGCCGTGCCAATAAGTGCACCGGCGATCATGCCTACAGCAATGAATTTGATAGAGCTGCGTAGGAGGCTCGCAAGATCCCTGCTCTGTTCTGGGTCATTCGCGAGTGAGTTTGGCATGAAGCTTGTCGAACATTGAGAACAATTTCTTATTATACCGCGCGCGGACCAATCTATTGGCGGGGCAACTGGTTCGGCGGCGAAGTGACGCTACGCTAGCTCGAGACTTGTTACTGATAGGGTGAGTTCGTGCGCAGCGTTTACAATTGCGGTCATCTCTTCATTAGAGTCCCACATGCCCAGCATCAACCCCACCATCTTCAAAGCCTACGACATCCGCGGCATCGTCGGCAAAACCGTCGACGCTGAGACCGCTCGCCTGATCGGCCGCGCCTTCGGCTCCGCAGCACGCGCCAAGGGCGAATCCGCTGTGGTGATCGGCCGCGACGGCCGCCTGTCGGGCCCCGATTTGCTGGCCGCGCTGGCAGACGGCCTGCGCGCGAGCGGCGTCGATGTGATTGATCTGGGCCTAGTGGCCACGCCGATGGTCTACTTCGGCACGAATATCGAACTGGCTGGCCGTCGCGCCACATCGGGCGTGATGGTCACCGGCAGCCACAATCCGCCGGACTACAACGGCTTCAAGATGGTGCTGGCTGGCCAGGCCATCTATGGCGACCAAATCCAGGCGCTGCGCACGCGTGTCGAGCAGGGTGATTTCACTGAGGGCGCAGGCGACTACGTCCAAGTGGACATCCGCCAACAGTACATCGACCGCATCGTCTCGGACGTCAAGCTGAGCCGCCCGATGAAGATTGCCGTGGACTGCGGCAACGGCGTTGCAGGCGCTTTTGCGCCGGAGCTTTTCCGCGCGATGGGCTGTGAGGTGACGGAGCTGTTCTGCGAGGTGGATGGCCATTTCCCGAACCACCATCCGGACCCCGCCCACGTCGAGAACCTGCAGGACCTCGTGCGCACGCTGCAGACCACCGACTGCGAACTTGGCCTCGCCTTCGACGGCGATGGCGACCGCCTGGGTGTGGTGACCAAAGATGGCCAAGTCATCTTCCCCGACCGCCAGTTGATGCTCTTCGCGGAGGAAGTCCTGTCGCGCAACCCGGGCGGCGAAATCATTTTCGACGTGAAGTGCACGGGCAAGCTGGCGCCGTTCATTCGCGAGCACGGCGGCAAGGCGACGATGTGGAAGACCGGTCATTCGCTGGTCAAGGCCAAGCTGAAGGAAACCGGCGCACCACTGGCCGGTGAGATGAGCGGCCACATCTTCTTCAAGGACCGCTGGTACGGCTTTGATGACGGGCTTTACACGGGAGCGCGCCTGCTGGAGATCGTCTCGCGTCTGGCAGACCCGAGCGCCACGCTCAATGCGCTGCCGAACTCACACTGCACGCCTGAGTTGCAACTGAAGTGTGCCGAGGGAGAATCTTTCGAGCTGCTCGACAAGATCAAGGCCAACGCCACGTTTGCAGGCGCGAAGGAAGTCAATCGCATCGATGGCGTGCGCGTGGAATACGAAGATGGCTTTGGCCTGGCGCGCCCGTCCAACACCACGCCGGTGGTGGTGATGCGTTTCGAAGCCGACAACGATGCCGCGATGGCGCGCATCCAGGGCGAATTCCGCCGCGTGATCCTGGCCGAGAAGCCGGACGCGCAACTGCCGTTCTGATCGCACGGTTCGCACTCATGAAGTTGGGGGAAAGGGTGACGGCATGCGTGTGCTGATCGTCAAGGTATCGTCGCTTGGCGATGTGGTGCATTGCACGCCGGTCGTTGCCGATATTCTGCGGGCCTATCCGGATGCCGAGATCGACTGGGTGGTTGAAGAAGGTTTCGCAGGGATCGTCCGCATCGTGCGGGGCGTGCAGGGTGTGATTCCGTTTGCGCTGCGGCGTTGGCGCAAGTCGCTCGGATCCGGAAAAACGTGGGGCGAGATGGCGGCGTTCCGTCGCGCGTTGCGTGCCAAGTCGTATGACGCGGTGCTCGACACGCAGGGGCTCATCAAGACGGCGCTCATTGCCGCGCAGGCCAAGCTGACGCCGGGTGGTTTCGTGGCGGGCCTTGGCAATCGCACGGACGGTGCCGGTTACGAACCGCTCGCCAAGCTGTTCTATCAGCGCAAGATTGAGATGGAGCCGCGCGTGCACGTGGTCGAGCGCTCGCGCCGCATGGTGGCCGAGGCATTCGGTTACGCGTTGCCCGATACCATCGATTTCGGTTTGCAGCCGCCGGCCGACTTGCCATTCAAGCTGCCGCGTCCATACGTGGCGCTGGTGCATGCGACTTCGCGTGCCGACAAGGGGTGGCCGCAGGCGGCGTGGGTTGATGTCGCACGTGAGTTGCTGGCGCGTGACTACGCTATCGCGCTGCCGTGGGGTAGCGAGGCCGAGCGGCGCACGAGTGAATCCATCCGCGAAGCCATCGTCGCTGCAGCGCCGGGCACGGTGGGCCGCGTGGTGATTCCGCCGCGTATGTCGCTGCCGGATGTGACGGCGTTTCTTGATCAGGCGACTGCGGTGGTGGGTGTGGACACCGGCCTTGTGCACATTGCCGCCGCGCTGTGCAAGCCGACCGTGGCGCTCTACAACTTCACCACGTCCTGGCGCACGGGCGGTTATTGGACGCCTAATGTGCACGACCTCGGCAGCGCCGAGGCCCATCCCACCAGCGCGCAAGCGCTTGATGCGCTGCGTGCGCTGGGTGTGCTCTGATGCTGCGCGTTCTGTATCGCTGGTTGTGGCGCATAGCGCTGCCGTTCGCATTGCTGCGCCTGTGGTGGCGCGGCCGCAAGGAGCCCGGTTATCGTCAGCACGTTGGCGAGCGGCTTGGCTTCTACCCGCCACGCCCGAATCCGGATCGCCCTTTGCTGTGGGTGCATGCCGTGTCCGTTGGTGAGACGCGCGCCGCGCAGCCGCTCATCGATGCGCTGCTTGCGCGCTTTCCGCACCACGCTGTCCTGCTGACCCACATGACGCCGACGGGTCGCCGCACCGGCGCCGAGTTTGCGTCGCAACGCAACGGCCGCGTCATCCAGGCCTACCTGCCGTACGATTTGCCGAGCGCAGTCGATCGGTTTCTGCGTCATTTCCAGCCGCGCCTTGGCTTGCTGATGGAGACGGAGATCTGGCCGGTACTGATCGAACGCGCCTATGCCGCGGGCGTGCCGATGGTGCTCGTCAACGGGCGGCTGTCTGCGCGCAGCCACCGACGTACCGCACGCCTTGGCGATGCAGCGCGCCAGACGTACGCGCAACTCGCTGCAGTGCTGGCTCAGACGCCCGACGATGCCGATCGCTACCGCTCCCTCGGCGTACCGCGCGTGCGCGTCACCGGCAACCTGAAGTTCGACATCACGCCGCATGTGGACCAGATCATGGCTGGCCGGGTGCTGCATGATGCGTTGCACGGCCGCTCTGCATGGGTGGCAGCCAGCACGCGAGAGGGCGAAGAGGCCCTGCTGCTGGACGCATGGCAAGCACATCGCGCGGAGCATGTCGGGCGCCGGCATGCCTTGCTGATTCTTGTGCCGCGTCATCCCCAGCGTTTTGATGAAGTGGCACAGGCGGCCGAACGTGCAGGCTTGCGCGTCGTGCGTCGCAGTGCATTGTCGGTGTCTGCGGCAGGCGTGGCGGATGCCGAGGCCCTTGCTGATGCCGATGTCTTGCTCGGTGACTCGATGGGCGAGATGGCGCTGTATTACGCCGCCGGGGAGGTGGCGTTCATCGGCGGCAGCTTGCTTCCGCTCGGTGGGCAGAACTTGATCGAGGCCTGCGCAGTCGGCACGCCCGTGGTTATCGGCCCGCACACGTTCAACTTTGCGCAGGCGACTCGCGATGCGGTAGCCGCGGGTGCCTGCAAGCAGGTGGAAGACGCCGCGGCTGTCATGCGTGTGATTGACGCTTGGCTCTCTGATGCCGATGCGCGCGAGACTGCGTCGCGCGCTGCGCTGGCCTTTGCCGCCACACACGGCGGTGCGACGGCGCGCACGGTGGAGGCTGTGGCGTCCCTGGTCTTGCCGACGCTGTAACGTAGGGCACGTTCGGCACGAAAAGTGCGAACTCATGGCGAGCCGCGCAGACTAACGGCTCTTCATGTGGTTTGCATTCCGTTACCGTTCACGACACGTTCATGTCCCAACCGAATCGTCCCAAGCCGAGCCTGCTGCAAACGCCGCGCCGCGTGGTGCTGACCGCCGTGGCGCTGGCCGCAGTGACCGCCGCCACCATCATCGGTGCCGGCTGCATGACGCCGACGCCTTCATCCACGCCCCCGGCGGCGGCCCCCGCTGCCGCGTCAGCGCCGGCCGCTGAAGCCAAACAGACACCCGCTAACGCAGCGCCCAATCCGGGCCAGGCGACGCTCGCCCAAGCGCAGGGCGAAGGCCGCTCGCGTTTCGTGCTCGTGCGTTGGCAAGAGTCAGGCGCCGCGCCCAAGGAATTGCCATCCGCCGAGGGCGACGATGCTGATCCGGCTACGCAGCCGATCTCAATCGAGTTCAGTGGTGGCCTGGAGGCGGCCAACGGCGTGGTGTCCGGCTACTCTGGCTGCAATCGCTTCTCGGGGCCATATGAGAAGCTCGCCTCGGGCATGCGTTTCGGCAACCTGGTGTCGACGCGCATGGCGTGCGACCCGGCGCGTATGGAACTGGAGACTGCGTTCCTGGAGGCGCTCAAATCGCCCCTGGCGACCGTCGGTATGCAGCCCTCGGCCAACGGCAAGCAAGGCCGCCAAGTCATCTGGAAAACAGCGAGCGGCGCGTTGCTGCAGTTTGCGGAGCGGCCGCTGCCGCCGCGCGGCCAGACACACTGATCAGCGTTTGGCCGATTTGCCGGCACGTTTCGCCAGTTCGGGTTTGGCGCTTGCCGGCGGCAACGCGGTGATATCGCTCGAACCGTTGGCTGTGAGCAGCGTATTCACCTGGATCACGTCTGCCTCGCTCAACGAGCCGGCGGCAGACTTCAGCCGCAGCCCGTTGACGATGGTGTCGTAACGCGCGCGTGCCAGATCGCGCCGCGCCTGAAAGAGCTGCGCCTGCGAATTCAGCACGTCGGTGCCGATGCGCACGCCCACCCCGTAGGCGAGCTGGTTGGAGTCGTACGCTGTGCGCGCCGACAGCTCGGCCGCTTCCAACGCTTTTACCTGCGCCAGCCCTGCGATTACGCCGATGTACGCTTGCCGTGCGCCTTGCTCGGCAGAGCGGCGGGCGAACTCGAGGTCGTTCGCGGCCTTGGTTTCCAGCGCGATGTTTTCGCGCACGCGCGACTGGATCGCACCGCCCGCAAAGATCGGAATCGACACCTGCACGCCAATCTGCGAGCTGTCAAAGCGCGCGCCGCCCGGCAGCGAGGGCAGGTATTGGTTGCCACTGGCATTGGTGTGGCCGGTTTGGGCCACCAGATCGACCGAGGGCAGATGGCCTGCGGTCGCCTTCTTCACATCGCGCTCAGCGCTTTGCAGGTTGTACTGCGCCAGCGCCACTTGCAGATTGCTGCTGCGCGCCTGGTCCACCCAGGGTTCTGCCGAAGCGGGTTCAGGCTGGGGGATCGTGACGCCCGGGCGCACGCCGGCCAGCGTGCCAACGGGCTCCCCGATGATTTGCTTGAGCGCCGATTGCTTGATCTCAAAGTCGCTGCGTGCGGCGATGACGCTGGCGTCGATGGCATCGCGGCGGGCCTGGGCGTCGTTTGCGTCGGTGATGTTCGCGTTGCCGACATCGAAGTTGCGGCGCGCTTGTTCGTACTGCTGCTGGATCGCATCGCGCTGCGCGGTGGCGAGCTGCAACGTGTCCTGCGCGTTGAGCACGTCAAAGTAGGCCTGCGCCGTACGCGTGATGAGATCGAGCTGCGCTTGCGCGAGCGAGGCCTCGGCGGCCTGCGCGGCAATTTCGCCTTGCTTGTAGGTTTCCCAGCGGTCCCAGCGGAAAAGCGGCTGCGATAGCGACAGCGTCCAGCCTGTCGACGAGAACGTCTTGTTGAATTCGGCCGGTGCGGTTTGATCGAAGATGATGCGCGTGGAACTCCAGGCGCCGCCGATCTGCGGTAGCAAACCGGCGCGGCCTTGCGTGAGTTTCTCGCGTTGCGCGAGCGACTGCGCACGGGCCGACGCGAATTGCGGATCGTTGGCCAGCGCGGCACGGTAGGCAGAAAGGAGGTCGGTCGCAGCCGGCGTGTTCGGTTGGGTCTGCGCCCACACGAACATCGGCATCATCGAACAGCACAGCACAACAAGCGAACCGCGCGCGGCCATCCGCGTACGGCTACTGCGAGCAACAGTCATAAAGCCCCCGAGCGAGGAGGAAACGTTCGCGTTCGGAAGGCAGCGCGGGCGCGTCAGACCCTGTTCAGTGCCTGTGGAGCGTGAACAGGGCTTTGCCCGGCGGCGGCTTCCCCAATCAGTACGTCGCCATCTGCGGGTCGACCTGGTTGGCCCAGGCGTGGACGCCGCCCTGCAGGTTGTAGACACGCGCGGCATCAAAGCCACCCTGCGTGATCAGATACTGCACAACCTGCGCGCTGCGTCCGCCGTGGTGGCAGATGCAGACGATGTCTTGGTCAGCATTCAGCTCGCTGGCACGCGCCGGGATCTGATCCATCGGGATGTGCGTGATACCAGGAATGGCACAAATCTCCAACTCCTCCGTCCAGCGCACGTCGAGCAGGACGGGCTTCGCGCGCGATGCGTCGGCGAGCCATTGAGCGAGGGCGGTGGGAGCGAGCTGTTGCATGATGATTGGGGAGCCGGGAGTGGTCAGAAGCGGAAGAGCGACGGTGCGGGAACGCCCACCAGCGGCGCCACGTACGTCTCGAACAGGTTGCGCGTTTGATATTCGGTGTTCGAGATGCGCGTGATGAGTTGTGCTTCCATGACCGGCGCGCCACCCACGAAGATCGACAGGCGACCACCCACCTTGAGCTGCTTGAGCAGTGCTTCCGGCACGGCGGGCACCGAGCCCGATACGCAGATGACGTCGTACAGGCCATCGCCCCAGCCTTGCGCGCCGCTGGCTTCGACCACGTCGACGTTGGTTACGCCGTTGCGCGAAAGATTGTCGCGAGCGAAGGCGATGAGCTCCGGCACGATGTCGAGCGTGGTGACCTGGCGGCCGCGATGGGCCAGCAGGGCGGCCATGTAGCCGGAACCTGCACCCACTTCCAGCACGTCTTCATGCTTGCGCACAGCCAGTTCCTGCAGCACCCGGGCTTCCACGCGCGGAGCCAGCATGTTCTGGCCGCCGGCCAGCGGGATTTCCATGTCGACGAAGGCCAACGCGCGGTAGGCCTCCGGTACGTAGTGTTCGCGCTTGACGACGCTGAGCAGGTCGAGAACGTCGGTATCGAGCACGTCCCAGGGACGGATTTGCTGCTCGATCATGTTGAACCGGGATTTTTCGATGTCCATGGGCATGCCTTCCACGCGGAGCGAGTGATGCAAATGAGGGTTTGACGACAAACCCGGCATTTTAGCAAGTCCGGAGGACAATCCGGCAGACATTGTCATGACGCGGTGCCTTCATCGGGGTTGCCAGGACCTTCTGGCAACGTGCGCCATGGTTGCGCGGTGAGGGCGGGCGGCGGCGGAATCACTGGGCCTGTCACTGGATTGCGAAGCACGCCGTGCAGCAGCAGCGACACGACATGGGCGATGAATGCCTTGGGTTCCAACTCCCGGTGCGAGCACGGGCCGAACGAATGCTTCCACATCATGAGGAAGATCATCGGCGCGACCATGGTCAGCGTGGTGAGGTCGATGTTGACGTCGCGGAATTCGCCGCGGGCCATGCCACGTTCGAGGATGCGCGCGAACAAGCGGTCGCAGCGCGCGATGACTTCTTCGTGGTAGTACTGCGCCAAGTCGGGAAAGTTGCCCGATTCGGCCATTAGCAGCTTGGTCAGGCCCGAAGCCGGCGATTCGCCGATCAACTCCCACCAGCCCATCAGAATCTCGTGCAGCAGCGCTTCGCTGGTGCCATCAAAGCTGTCGATCAGGGCCTCGCCCTCTGCCAGTGCGGGCACCAGGTTTTCCTGGACCACGGCCTTGAACAGCTCTTCCTTGTTGGCGAAATACAGGTAGACCGTGCCCTTGGATACCCCGGCGGCCGACGCCACATCTTCCAGTCGTGTGGCCGCATAGCCGCGCGCCACGAACAGGTTCAGCGCGGCGGCGACCAGTTCCTGGGGGCGGGCCTCTTTGCGGCGGGTCCAGCGTTTGGAGGAAGACTCGGAATCTTGATCAGTCACGGCGGTAGGGCGTCAGTCAGTGCGCACGGTCACTGACTCACAGATAACTTACTTTCCGGTCATTAATGTACGCATGCCGCAAGGGTGGGTCAAGCGGCATCGGCATTGTCAATCAGACTGGGCCTCGATTGTGCTGGTGCACAATAGCGGTTTCCGCCCGGATTTCGTCGACTAGGACAGCATGGACTGTCGACCCCACTGCGGCGCGTGCTGCATCGCGCCTTCCATCTCCAGCCCCATTCCAGGCATGCCGAATGGCAAGCCGGCCGGCGTGCGCTGTGCGCAACTGGACGAGGCCAACGGTTGTCGTATCTTTGGCCGGCCGGAACGTCCGGCGGTCTGCAGCAGCCTGCAGCCCGCGCCCGACATGTGCGGCGGCTCGGCCACGCACGCCATGCAGTTTCTGACCCGACTTGAAATCGCTACCGCAGCGCACTGATTTGTCATGACCGATTCCACGAAACCTGCCGCCCGCTCCAACCGCGTCCGCTGGTGGGCGGGTGCGGCCGCTGTTGCAGTGGCCGTTGCCGTCACGCTCGTGGCTTGCATGCCGACCGGCTGGACCGGTGACGGCTACACCTTTTCTCGCGGCCAGATGCAGGACGCGCTTGCGCGCAAGTTTCCGTTCCAGCGGCGCTTTCTCGGCTTCTTTGACGTGACGCTGTCGAACCCGCAGGTGTCGCTCGACCCCGCGCGCAACCGCATCGCCATCCAGGCAGATGCCGTTGTGCAGAGCGGCCTGTTCCGCCAGCCGCTGACGGGGCCGCTGGCCGTATCCAGCGGTTTGCATTACGACGCACCCACGCATTCGATTCGCCTGGATCAGCCCAGCGTCGATCGCTTCGATTTGCAGAACGTGCCCGGCGGCATCGGCCCGCAGATCAGTTCGATCGGTTCGTTGATTGCCGGCCAGCTGCTCAACGACTACGCCGTCTACACGTTCAAGCCCGAACAGTTGAAAGTGGCTGGCATGGCCGTGGAGCCCGGTACAATCACGGTTTTGCCCGAAGGCGTGCACGTTCAGGCCAAGCGGCCCTGAATTCTGCTGCGCGCCCAGCGCTTCATTTTCTTTTCCCTCTTTGCTTACTGCATGGATATCGCACTCGCCATCAAAGCGCTGATTCTCGGCATCGTCGAAGGCCTGACCGAGTTCCTTCCCATTTCCAGCACGGGCCATCTGATCCTCGCTGGCCAACTGCTCGACTTCAATGACGAGAAGGGCAAGATCTTCGAGATCGTGATCCAGTTCGGCGCCATCCTGGCGGTGTGCTGGGAGTTCCGTCACAAGATCATCGACGTGATCAAGGGGCTGCCGAATGATCCGCGTCAGCAGCGCTTTGCGATCAACGTGATCGTGGCGACGATTCCTGCGATCACGCTTGCGCTGATCTTCGGCAAGGCAATCAAGGCGCATCTGTTCAACCCGATCGTGGTGGCGTCGGCGTTCATCCTCGGGGGCTTCGTGATCCTGTGGGCCGAATGGCGTGAGCGCCATCGCGGCGAGACGCACGACCCGCGCGCCAATGCGCTGCTTGAAGCCGCCAAGGCTGGCGCACCGCGCATTGAAACACTGGATGACCTGCGCATCTCCGATGCCATCAAGGTGGGCTTCGCGCAGTGCTTTGCGCTGATTCCGGGCACGTCGCGTTCGGGCTCGACCATCATCGGCGGCCTGCTGTTCGGCCTGTCGCGCAAGGTGGCCACGGAGTTCTCGTTTTTCCTGGCGATTCCCGTGATTTTTGGCGCGACGGTGTACGAGCTGTACAAGTCGCGCGCGCTGCTGTCGGCGGACGATCTGTCGATCTTCGCGGTGGGTTTTGTAGCTGCGTTCATCTCGGCGTTCTTCTGCGTGCGCTGGCTGCTGAAGTTCATTGCCACGCATGATTTCCGCGGCTTTGCGTGGTACCGGATCATCTTCGGGGTCATCGTTCTGGTGACGGCTTATACGCACCTCATCGCCTGGCAAGCCTAAGCCACCGGCGAGCATTTCCCTTCCTCGGTGCGAGGCTTTCGCACCGTCTGCACGATCGGGCGGATTCGGACACACTGGCAGCCTCTTTAGCCAGCCGCTGACTCCGAATCTCCCGATCATGAGTGCTCTCTTCCAGCCTTTTTCTTTGCGCGGTCTCACGCTTGAGAACCGCATCGTCATTTCGCCGATGTGCCAGTACTCGGCTGACAACGGCCAAGCTACGGCGTGGCATCACACACACCTGGGCGGTCTGTCGCTTTCGGGTGCCGGGTTGCTGATGATCGAAGCGACTGCGGTGTCGCCGGAAGGGCGCATCACCAATGGCTGCCTGGGTTTGTGGGACGACGCGACCGAAGCTGCGCTTGAGCGCACGCTGGCTGCCATTCGCCAGAACGCCCTGGTGCCGATCGGCATGCAGATCGCGCACGCGGGCCGCAAGGCTTCAAGCGCTCGCCCCTGGGAAGGCGGTGCATTGTTGGCGCTCGATGCCGGCGGCTGGGAAACGATGGGTCCGTCCGCGTTGCCGCAGCGTCCCGAAGAGCGCGCGCCGCGCGAAATGACCGATGCGGACCTCGCCCGCGTGCGCGATCAGTTCGTCGATACCGCACGCCGCGCTGTGCGGCTTGGCCTATCGGCCATCGAGCTGCACGCCGCACATGGCTACCTGCTGCACGAATTCCTGTCGCCGATTGCCAATCAGCGTACCGATGCCTATGGCGGTTCGCGTGAGAACCGCATGCGTTATCCGCTGGAGATTTTTGATGCGGTGCGCGCCGTGGTGCCGGACAACATCCCGGTGGGCGTGCGCGTGTCGGCCACCGATTGGGTGGAGGGCGGTTGGACGCCGGAAGATTCGGTGGTGTTTGCGCAGGCGCTGCGTGCGCGCGGCTGCGATTGGATCGATGCGTCGTCGGGCGGTGTCTCGCCGCTGCAGCAGATTCCGCTGTCGACCGGCTACCAGGTGCCGTTTGCCGAGAAGATCCGAAACGAAGCCGACATCCCGACCATTGCCGTTGGCCTCATCAACGAAGCACACGAGGCGGAGGCCATCGTTGCGCAAGGGCGTGCGGACTTGGTCGCTGTCGGCCGGGCGTTCCTCTACAACCCGCACTGGGCCTGGGCGGCCGCCGCTGAGCTGGGCGCGACGGTCAAGGCGCCGCCGCAATATTGGCGTGCTTTCCCGCGCCACGCCAAAAACCTCTTCGGCGATACGCATTTCGGCGCACGCTGACGGGCGCCAGCCTGCGCGGACGTGGTTAGGCTCGCTTGCGGAAGACCACGTCCCACACGCCGTGCCCGAGGCGCTGGCCGCGCTTCTCGAACTTGGTGACGGGGCGATAGTCCGGGCGCGGCGCGAAGCCGTCGGCGGTGTTTTCCAGCGTCGGTTCGGCGGACAGCACTTCCAGCATCTGGTGGGCGTATTCCTCCCAGTCCGTCGCGCAATGCAGATAGCCGCCCGGCTTGAGGTGCGCAGCCAGACGTGCGACGAACGGGCTCTGGATCAGGCGCCGCTTGTTGTGGCGCTTCTTGTGCCACGGATCGGGGAAGAACACGTGGATGCCATCGAGCGTGCCTTCCGGAATCATGTGGGCCAGCACTTCCACGGCATCGTGTGAAACGATACGGATGTTGCCGATCTCGCGTTCGCCGATCAGCTTGAGCAGCGCACCGACGCCCGGCTCATGCACCTCGACGCCCAGGAAATCATCGTCCGGACGCAATTGCGCGATGTGCGCGGTGGTCTCGCCCATGCCGAAGCCAATCTCGAAGATGCGCTTCGCGCCGGCGCGGCCGAAAGCGGCGTCCCAGTCCAGCGGCTCGGTGGTGTAGGGCAACTGGAAGCGCGGGCCGAGTTCATCGATGGCGCGTTGTTGGCCAGTAGACGTGCGGCCGGCGCGGCGCACGAAGGAGCGGATGCGGCGTGGGTGGCCGGTTTCCGCGTCGGTTTCGGCGCTTTCCGCGGTATTCGTGTCTTGCGATTCCGGCGTGATGTCGTCGGGGCCGGTGCCCGGGTGTTCGATGGGCTGCATGGAGATCCCGTGCCGCATGCCCGTCGATGGATGAGAGGCGCGCAGGCAACAAAAAAGCCGCCGAGGGCGGCTTCAGACTGTTCGGTGGAGCGGGCGATGGGAATCGAACCCACGGCTCTAGCTTGGGAAGCTAGGGTATTACCATTATACGACGCCCGCGTAGCCCATCATTCTATGCGGGGTTGCAGGGGTTGGGCAAGTGAGAGCAATGCGGGCGGCGAATTTTAAGTGATTTACACGCCTCCCAAGGCGGTCACCTGAAGTCGGGGGCAACAACGCCGTGCGCTCGCCGATGAAATCAACGGCCAGCGTCCGATTCTTTGACGGTGGCATTACCGCTCCGATGGCTTTTCACGCCGCCGCGCCGTACTCCTCTTGTTCTCATCCCACGCAGGAAACACCGTCGAGCGCTTGACCACGCCATACGCAAAGCTCGTATCGATGGCGGCGATGCCCGGGATGGCATGCAATTGCCCGCGCACGAACTGCTCGTAGTCCTGCAGGCTTTCCACCAGCACGCGCAGCAGGTAATCCGCCTCGCCAGTCAGCACATAGCAATCGAGGATCGCGTCGATGGCGCGGATGCGATTTTCGAAGGTAGTGACCACCTCCCGCGAGTGCTGCTGCAGACGAATATGCACGAATGCCGTGACCGGCAGCCCGTACGCCTCTTCATCAACGATAGCCGTGTAGCCGCGGATGATGCCCGCGTCTTCCAGCAATCGCAGCCGACGCAGGCAGGGTGAGGGCGACAGGTTCACCCGCTCCGACAACTCCTGGTTGGTCAAGCGGCCTTCTTTCTGAAGGGCGGCAATGATCTGCCTGTCTTTCTTATCCATGTGATTTTTCCAGCGTGGCAGGTTCTGCCAAAGCGACGCGCAGTATTAGCGGAAATCGCAAGATACTACTTTTTGTGCTGGGGCATTCTGTCTCCATTCTGAAAGCGAGGGTGGCGGCATGCGTGGTTCGACATTGACGGTGGGCGTGGGCGCGCAGGCTGGGCGAAATGCCTTCCAGGCCAACCCGCTGATCGGGTATGCGGCGATGGTGCTGACGGTGCTGATCTGGGCCGGGTTCGCGCTGTCGATCCGAGCGATTGGCGCTTCGCCGCTGGCGCCTGCCGACGTGGCGCTCATCCGATTCGGCCTGCCGACCTTGTTGCTGTTGCCGTTCCTGCCCGCCCGCTGGCCGATGCTGCGGCGGGTGAAGTCGCTCAGCGCGCTGATGGTCCTGGTGGGCGGCGGCGTGCCGTTTTTCTTCATGGCCTCGGCCGGCGGCAAGGTGACATCGGCAGCCCACGTGGCTGCGTTGATCGCGGGTACGACGCCGCTGTCGGTGGCGCTGATCGCGTATGTGGTGGACCGCCAGCGCATCGCTGTGGCACGCGGGCGGGCGATCGCGATCATCCTCGCGGGCGTGCTGCTCTTGCTGGTATCGCAATCGCACGCGTCGCACGGCACGTTTGTCGCGGGCGCCGCATTGCTGTTGCTGGCAAGTCTGCTCTGGGGCAGCTACACGCTTGGGTTGCGCCGGGCGGGGCTCGATGCCATCGGTTGCGCATTGCTGCTGAGCGTGCCGTCCTTTTTTCTGACGGCGCTGCTGGTGAGCCTGGGCGTGGTCGACAGCCATGTCGGGCACTTCACCGTGGCCAACGCCATGCCTTTCCTGCTCGCCCAGGGCTTGGGGGTTGGCGTGATTTCAAGTCTGTCCTACGCGCTGGCGATTCGTCATCTGGATACGCCGCGCTGTTCCGCCATTGGTTCGCTGGCGCCCGCGCTGGCCTGTCTGGGGGCCGTGCCTTTGCTCGGTGAATCGCTGACGCTGACTGTTGCCTGCGGCATTGCCGTGATCACCGCTGGCGTGATCCTCGCAAACCGCGCATAGACCATCGCATCGCACTTCCGGAGACCGCACCATGCTCGCAAGCCTCACCACCGTTGCCCGGGACCCGCTGTGGGGCCTGACCGCTGCTTTCCGCGCGGATCCTCGGCCCGACAAGGTCGATCTCGTTGTCGGTGTCTACCGCGATGACTCCGGACAGACGCCGGTCATGGCCGCAGTGAAGGCCGCCGAAGAGCGCCTGGCCGCCGCCGGTGCCTCCAAGGCTTACCGTGGGCTGGCTGGCAATACCGACTTCAATGCCGGATTGGCGACGCTGCTGCTCGGCAACGACGTAGGTCGCCTGGCACGCCAGCACACGATGCAGACCGTGGGTGGGACCGGCGCGCTCAGATTGCTCGCTGACTTCATCGCCGTGGCTTCGCCCGGTGCGCGCGTCTGGGTGTCTGACCCCGGCTACGTCAACCACGTACCCATCATGCGAGCGGCAGGGCTTGCAGTGGACCGCTACCGCTGGCGTGCCGAAGGCGGGGTGCTCGATGCGGATGCCATGTTCGCGGACCTGTGGGCTGCACGTGCTGGCGATATCGTTCTGCTCCATGGTTGTTGCCACAACCCGACCGGCATCGACATGGGCATCGATGTCTGGCAAAGCGTGGCAGAGCGCTGCGCCAAGCAGGGCCTGATCCCGCTGGTCGACATGGCCTATCTGGGTCTTGCCGACGGTCTGGAGCAGGACACCGCGGGCCTGCGGTTGCTCGTCGATGCGCTTGATACGGTGCTGGTGGCGGCAAGCTGCTCGAAGAGCATGGGTCTGTACTGCGAACGCACCGGCGCGGCGATGGTGATTGGCAAGAACAGGGCTGCCCTGCAGCCGGTGGGCGGCGTGCTGGAGCGCATCACACGCAGCAACTATTCGATGCCGCCCGATCACGGCGCGGCCATCGTGGCTGCCATCCTTGCCGATGTCGCATTGGCGGCGTCCTGGCGTAACGAGTTAGAGCACATGCGTCAGCGCATCGTGGGCAACCGGCGCCGCCTTGATGACGCATTGGCCAGTCTGGGCGCTCCCGTTTCGCTACAGAATCTGTCGCGGCACAAAGGCATGTTTTCCATGCTGCCGCTGGATGCCGATGCCATGGAGCGTTTGCGCGTAGATCACGCCATCTATGGCACCCAGGGCGGCCGGATCAATATTGCCGGGCTCGCACCGGACCAGATCGACCGGGTGGCCGGCGCACTCGTCGCCGTGGCTTCCGACATGGCTTTTGCGTTGGCTTGAACGACCTGGATGACTTTGCTTTGAACCCAGGCAGCGCGCTCTGCACTGTCTGGAAGCAGGTCGCGCTCACATCGGTGCCGTTGCCTAACGCCGCAGCGCCATCGCCTGCATGGCCGCATCCACGAACTTCGCAGCGGCGTGTTCGCCCGCCATTGGGGCCGCAGCCTTCGCGCACGCCGCAACCACGTCGCACAGCGATTGCGGATCTTCCTTGCAGGCACGCAGTAGCGGCATGGCGGCTCCCGCAGCCGAACCGAAGTGCTGCACAGCCAAACGCATCAACTCGACCTTGACCACGTTGGGCAACACGTCGGCCAACTCCGGCGGAACGGCAGGCAGTGGCACAGAGAAAGTCTGGACCGGAGCCGCAGGCGGTGCGCTTGGGTCATTGGCCGCAGGCTCGTCGATGGGGGCAGCTACCGCTTGCAGACCGAGCGTCATTCCCGTCAACGGTGGCAGTTCGTCGTAGATGAGCGACAGGGCAGCAGGGACGCTGTCGCCGTCATCGTCGAGCAAGGGACGGTTGAAGTGGGCGATGGGGTCGAACGGTTGGGCGGCCGTTACGTTCTCACGCGAGATCCCCGGCAGAACGTCGACCATGCCAGCCTGTTGCAGCCCCACCAGCAGTTCGTCTAGGTCCGGCCAGTCGCTCAGCAGTTGATGCAGTTGGCCGACCGTGCGGGCACCGTCGATGAGGATCAGCAGATGGCGCTGGCGCATCTGCATGTCGTGGCGGCGCTCGGCCAAGGCTTCACGGCCGTCCTCGGTTTTGACAAGGACGTTCGTCGTTGCAAGCATAGTGATTCCCCGTTAACCAGCTCGCCCGGCATCTTGATGTGCCGGTGCAAGCTGTACGTTAGTCATCACATCCGGGCCGTGCCATCGTTCAATTGGCGGAGATTGTGAACCGAGGGACCAACGATTGGTCTAGCTCCGCCACGATTCCAGTGCTGGTGCGGGCTCACCGGCGGTGCCGCTGTTCTGAGTCAACGACTGGGCGTAGCTCGCGTACCACGCCAGAACGTCTGGATTGGCCATCGCATCAGGGTTGGCAACGCGCTCGGGCGGCGCGCCCAGCAGCAGCTTCTTGATCGGCACTTCCATTTTCTTGCCCGAGAGCGTGCGCGGCACGCCGGGCGCCTGTACGACCACGTTGGGCACATGCCGGGCCGATAGCCCTGCCTTGATGCGCGCGTTGATCGTGCTGCGCAGGGTGTCGTCGAGCGTCGCACCCTCGCGCAGCACGACGAACAGCGGCATGAACGATTCCCGGCCGAGAAATTCCAGGTCGACGACAAGGCTGTCGAGCACTTCGGGCAGGTCTTCCACCACGCGGTACAGCTCCGCCGTACCCATGCGGATGCCGTGGCGATTGATGGTGGCGTCGGACCGGCCGTAGATGATGGCGCCGCCGCGCGGGGTGATCTTGATCCAGTCGCCGTGGCGCCACTGGCCGGGGTACATGTCAAAGTAGCTGTCGCGGTAGCGGCTGCCATCGGTGTCGCCCCAGAAGAAGAGCGGCATCGACGGGATGGGTGCCGTGCAGACCAGTTCGCCCACCGCGTCGATGAGGGGTTTGCCAGCTTCGTCCAGAGCTTCCACGCGCGAGCCGAGGTTGCGGCATTGCATCTCGCCCGCATAGACGGGCAGCGTGGCGACGCCGCCCACAAAGCATCCGGCGAAGTCGGTGCCCCCGGAAATCGGATTGAGCCAGACGTCGGCCTTCACGTGGTGGTAGATCCAGTCATACGCCTCGGCCGAGAGCGGCGAACCGGTCGAGCCGACTGCACGCAGTTTCGACAGGTCGAAATCGCGACCGGGCTCGATACCGGCCTTCAGGCAGTTGGCGAAGAACGCCGCCCCGGCGCCGAAGAATGTCACGCCCGCATCCTGCGCGAAGCGCCACAGCGTATTGAGATCAGGCGTGCCGGGATTGCCGTCGTAGATGGCGAGCGTCACGCCGCCGAGCAGGCCGCTAGCCTGCGAATTCCACATGACCCAGCCGGTGCTGCTGTACCAGTGATAAACGTCGTCCGGACCAAGGTCGAGATGCAGCGCGCCCATCATCGTCTGCACCAGCAGCAGGCCGCCGTGGCCATGCACGATGGGTTTGGGCATGCCGGTGGTGCCGGACGAATACAAAATCCACAGCGGGTGGTCGGCAGCGACCGGTGTGATGAGCAGCGACACGTCGTTGGCTGTCAGGTCGCGCCAGTCGCGGGCCGCCGGGAAGCGCGCGCGGTTGATATCACCAAGCAGTTGCGGCACGACGACGAGGTGTTCGACCGTCGGCAGCGCGGCGACCATCTCCGCGACCACGTCGGTGCGGTCGAACGCGCGGCCGCCGTAGTGATAGCCGTCCACCGCGATCAGCACCTTCGGTTCGATCTGCCGGAAGCGGTCCGTTACGGCCACCTGGCCCATGTCAGGTGCGCAGACGGACCAGATCGCCCCGACACTGGCCGCGGCGAGAAACGCCACGATCGCGTCCGGCGTGTTCGACAGATACGCGGCGACGCGGTCGCCCGGCACCACGCCCATCTTGCGCAGCGCATCCGCCAGCGAGGCAACGCGTTGGCGCAGTTCGCGCCATGACAGGTCGGCCAGCGGTTTGGTCTCGCTGGCGTAGCGGATGGCGGTGCGGTCGGGGCTGCCGCCTTCCTCCACATGACGCATGACCTGATCGACGTAGTTCAGCTTGGCGCCGACCAGCCATTGCGCGCCAGGCATGGTTCGGTCGCCCAGCATCTGCGTGAACGGTGTCGAGGCGCGCAGGTCGAGGTAATCCCAGACGGACGTCCAGAACGCCTCGAGTTCAGTGGTGGACCAGTCCCAGAGTTGCGCGTAGCCCTCGGGCGTGGTGGCCGAGAAGCGCAGCCCGCGTTCGCGCGCAAGCCAGTCGAGGTAATGCGTCAGGCGCGCGCGCGCGATGAAGTCAGCCGATGGCGTCCACAGCAGGGCGCCTTCCTGGATGGTGCTCATGTGTCTCCTCCGCCGGTCAGGCAAGGGGGAAGGCCGCCCGCTCTATCGATGTGGCAGGTCGGCCAGGGGGGGGCGGTTCAGATGCCGCCCATGCACAGATACTTGAGTTCGAGATACTCGTCGATGCCGTAGACCGAACCTTCACGGCCCAGGCCGGATTGCTTGATGCCGCCAAACGGCGCCACCTCATTCGAGATGAGCCCCGTGTTGATGCCGACCATGCCGTACTCGAGCTGCTCAGCCACGCGCCAGATGCGGCCGATGTCGCGGCTGAAGAAGTACGACGCCAGGCCAAACTCGGTGTCGGTGGCCAGGCGCACGACTTCCGCTTCGTCCTGGAACTTGAAGATGGCGGAGACCGGGCCGAAAGTTTCTTCGCGCGCGATGAGCATATCGGGCGTGGCGTCGGCCAGCACGGTGGGCTCGACAAAACGCTGCGAGCCGAAGCCCTGCATCAACTTGCCGCCGGCGGTCAGGCGCGCGCCTTTCTGCGTCGCGTCGTTAATGTGGCGCTGCACTTTCTCCACGGCCTGATCGTCGATCAGCGGGCCTTGCACCACGCCCGATTCGAAGCCATTCCCGACTTTGATGCCGCGCACCTTGGCCGAGAGCTTCTCGACAAACACGTCGTACACCGAGGCGTGCACGTAGAAGCGGTTCGTACACACGCAGGTCTGGCCCGCGTTGCGGTATTTCGACTGCACTGCGCCTTCCACGGCGGCATCGATGTCGGCGTCGTCGAACACGATGAACGGCGCATGGCCGCCAAGTTCCAGCGCCACCTTCTTCACCGTCGGCGAGCATTGCTGCATCAGGATGCGGCCTACCGGCGTCGAGCCTGTGAAGGACAGATGCCGCACGATCGGCGATTCGCAAAGGGCTTTACCGATGGCGATCGACCGGTCCGCGTCGCCCGTCACCACGTTGACTACGCCCTTGGGAATGCCTGCGCGGTGCGCCAGTTCGGCCATCGCCAGCGCGGACAGCGGCGTTTGCTCGGCTGGCTTGATGACGATGGTGCAGCCTGCTGCCATGGCCGGCGCAACCTTCCGGGTGATCATCGCCAGCGGGAAGTTCCACGGCGTGATGGAGGCGCACACGCCCACCGGCTGCTTCAACACGACCATGCGCTTGTCGCGCCAGGTGCTGGCCATCACGTCGCCGGAGACGCGCTTGGCCTCTTCAGCAAACCACTCGATGAACGACGCGCCGTAGACGATTTCGCCCTTGGCTTCGGCCAGGGGCTTGCCTTGTTCGGCGGTCATCAGTGCGGCGAGGTCGTCGGCGTTGGCAATCAGCAGGTCGAACCAGCGGCGCATCAGGCCGGCGCGCTCTTTGCCGGTCAGCTCGCGCCACGCGGGCCACGCCGCATTGGCCGCGTCGATGGCGCGCAGCGTTTCTGCGTGCCCGAGATTGGCAACGTCGGTTAGGTGTGCGTTGGTGGCAGGGTCGTAGACGGGGAAGGTCGCGCCGTCTGCCGCGCCCACCCAGGCGCCGTCGACATAGGACTGCGTTTTGACGAGGGTGCGGTCTGTGATGCGCTCCAGCGCGTTGGCGGCGGTGCGGGATGAGTCGAGTGCTTCGGCCATGGCGTTCTCCATAAGGAAGGCGGGCCCAGTAGACAAAGAGGGCCCGCCTTTTAGATGCAGCAGTCGCTTAACTCGCTAAGAATAACCGAACGATCGTTCGCTCGCAGGCCACGCCGCCAAGCCTTGTGGTTATTGGAAGAGCGTGTCCCACATGGCGTCGACCTTGGCTTTGACAGCGGTATCCATGACGATGGGCTGACCCCATTCGCGCGTGGTTTCGCCGGGCCATTTGTTGGTGGCATCGATGCCCATCTTGGAGCCCAGGCCTGACACCGGGGAGGCAAAATCGAGGTAATCGATCGGCGTGTTCTCGACCATGACCGTGTCGCGCGCAGGATCCACGCGCGTGGTGATCGCCCAGATCACTTCCTTCCAGTCGCGCAGGTTCACGTCGTCGTCCACCACCACGATGAACTTCGTATACATGAACTGCCGCAGGAAGCTCCACACGCCAAACATCACGCGTTTGGCGTGGCCGGCATATTGCTTCTTCATGCTGACCAGCGCCATCCGGTAGCTGCAGCCCTCGGGCGGCAGATAGAAATCGGCAATCTCCGGAAACTGCTTCTGGAGCAGCGGCACAAACACTTCATTGAGCGCCACGCCGAGCACGGCTGGCTCATCGGGCGGCTTGCCTGTATACGTAGAGTGATAGATCGGGTCGCGGCGCATCGTGACGCGCTCGACCGTGAACACCGGAAACCAGTCCTGCTCGTTGTAATAGCCGGTGTGATCGCCGAAGGGGCCTTCGAGTGCGTGTTGATAGCCGCTCGGGTGTGTCGGGTCCGGTTGGATGTGGCCTTCGAGGATGATTTCGGCGCCGGCAGGCACTTGCAGTTGTGCTTGCGCGAGCGAAGGTGTCAGGCATGTCGCAAGCTCGGTCCGACTGCCACGCAGCAAGCCGGCAAACTGGTATTCAGATAACGTGTCCGGCACCGGCGTCACCGCGCCGAGAATGGTCGCCGGGTCTGCGCCCAGTGCCACCGCAATCGGAAACGGCTGACCCGGATTGGCGATGGCGTGCTCGCGGAAATCCAGCGCGCCGCCCCGGTGCGCCAACCAACGCATGATGACTTGGTTGCGACTGATGACCTGCTGCCGGTAGATACCCAGGTTCTGCCGCTTCTTGTGCGGCCCGCGTGTGATGACCAGCCCCCATGTGACGAGCGGCGCTGCATCGCCAGGCCAGCACGTCTGCACGGGAATGCGCGAGAGGTCGACGTCATTCCCTTCCCATACGATCTCCTGGCACACCGGCGACGACACCTTGCGCGGCGCCATATCCCACACGGCCTTGGCCATCGTCCACAGCTTGCCGGCTTCACGCAGGCCGCGCGGAGGTTCGGGCTCTTTCAACGCCGAGAGCAGGCGCCCCACGTCCCGCAGTTCATCGAGCGACTCCGCACCCATGCCCAGCGCCACGCGGCGCGTGGTGCCAAACAGGTTTGCGAGCACCGGCAGGTCGTACTTCTGCGCGCCGTCCACCGGCTGCTCGAAGACCACCGCTGGGCCTTCGGCGCGCAGCAGGCGGTCACAAACTTCGGTCATTTCCAGGCGTGGCGATACCGGCTGGCGCACGCGGCGCAGTTCGCCCATGCGTTCGAGCTGGGCGAGAAAGTCACGTAAGTCCCTGTATTGCATGGAGATTTTGTAACCAAAGGTAAGGTGGATCGCCTACCACGTGGAGGGGCTAGCCCTCCGAACGGTCGTCCGGGAGACATTTTTTTTGGTGTAGGCAGGGTGGCCGCGATTGTACGGCCAAAACCCCATGGCTCCCTGATGACAGAACGCATCGCAGGTCAGCTAGTCCCAACAATGCAGGCCGAATCATAACTTTTAGATATGAAAAATTACTTCTTTATGATTGACTTGGAATAACGCGCTTCCTACAATCCAATCCGATCTGGTAATTGTTGCAACGCAACATGTTTTCGGCTAATGCCTTCGCCTAACTCTTCGACGTATGAGGGGCGACACCAGAGCACATCAGCATCGCTGCGGGACGTGACCTCCCCAAGGACACGCCCCGCATTTCTCTGGGCACTAGGGGAGTGCCCCCAACAGATGCCGGCTGACTGCAACAGCGCGGCATCCTTACTAAAAACCGTTGCGATTCGAAACGCACGGCGCCAGGCAAAAGAAAGGCGTCTACCGGATCTGCGCAGCGGACGGAGGTAAGTATGAACGGTTGGAAAACCCTTCATTCTTCCGGGATCGGATCGGCGCTGCAACGCCGGCTCGTAGCCCCGGTTGGCCGCCGCCTCGCGCGTGCAGGTCAAGTTGCGCTGCCTCGTAAGCTGCGCATGGAGTTGAACGCAGGGGGCGCTGCCGCGTCCCGCAATGAGTTGCATCCTGGCGTGCTGCTGGTGTTCCGCAGCGGGCATGTCGTGCTCAACAGCATCGGCTTGCTGGCTGTGGCCGCCGCAGTCGCACTCTCGCTCAACAGCGAGTGGCGTGCCACGGTCGCTCAACGCGTGCTGCATTTCACGCCGGGTGTCGACACTAGCGTCGCCTCGGCCAATCCGTCACCCGCGATTGCGACGGGCGTCCAGCCGGTAGCTTTTGCGCCGACTGCGCCGTCTGCCGGTACGGGCGCCGCCCAGGCTGTGGCCCCGGCTACGGCACAAGGCGGCACGGTCGCGGCTGCTGGTTGGGACACGCTATCCAAGGTGCCGTCCGTGGCCGAGTTGGCGGCGCAGATTCCGAACACGCAAGTCGTCCGCGACGCGCGTGAGTCGGCAACCGCCGGTACCCCGCGAGAGCAGGCTGCCGTGGCGGAATACATCGCCCGCAAATACCGCGTGGCGGCCACTGCCACTGGCCAGTTGGTGAAGGCGGCTTACCAGACCGGCAAGGAAGTCGGCCTGGATCCACTGCTCATCCTGGGCGTGATGGCGATCGAGTCCAGCTTTAACCCGTTCGCCGAAAGCGGTATGGGTGCGCAGGGCCTGATGCAGGTCATGACCAAGGTCCACCAGGACAAGTACGAGGTGATGGGTGGTGTTGGTGCCGCGCTCAACCCGTACGCCAACATCAAGGTTGGTGCGCTCGTGCTGAAGGATTGCATCGCGCGTGCAGGTTCGATTGAAGGTGGCCTGAAGTTGTATGTCGGTGCGGTCACGCAAGGCGACGGCGGCTACGGCGGTAAGGTGCTGCAAGAGCGTTCGCGCCTGCGCATGGTGGCCACGGGACATCGTTCGCCCATGACGGCGGCGTCGGAGCGCGAACCGGTGAAGCCGGTCGCGACGGCAACGCCTGTGACGCAGGCCGAAGCGAAGACGCAAGCCGCCAAGCCGGGCGACAAACAACCGGCTGCGGGTCAGCAGGAAGAGGCACGGCTGGACGACAAGTCCCAAGGCCAGGCCTGATCGACTTGCTTCGCTGCGCTATATAAGAAAGGCCGTCCTTCGGGACGGCCTTTTTTGCTTGGGCGAGGCGCGGAGAGCGTTTTACCGGCCGAACAGCTTGCCCAACCTTGTGACCGCTTCTTCCAGATGCGCCATCGATGTGGCGTACGACAGCCGGATGTAGTGCTGCGCCGTGTGCGGACCAAAATCCAGGCCCGGCACGAGCACCACGCCGGCGTCATGCAGCATCGACTGGGTGAGGGCGTCGGCATTGGCGGCGTGCGGGTGGTTTACGCCACGGCAATCGGCGTAGACATAGAACGCCCCATCCGGCTTGACCGGTACCTTGAAGCCGAGCGACTCCAGGGCCGGCACGATGAAATCGCGGCGGCGACGGAATTCGGCCTTGCGCTGTTCGTAGATCGCCAGCGCTTCCGGCTCAAAGCACGCGAGCGCCGCGTATTGCGCCACCGCTGACGCGCAGATGAACAGATTCTGCGCGACTTTTTCGAACTCGGGCACCAGTTCAGCGGGGGCTACTAGCCAGCCGAGCCGCCAGCCGGTCATGTTGAAATACTTGGAAAAGCTGTTGATCGTGACGACATCATCGCCGAACGACAGTGCTGAGACCGGTGCCTGGTCGTACGACAGGCCTTGGTAGATCTCGTCAACGATCGAAAATCCGCCTCGCGCGCGTACCGTCTGCACGATGCGCTGCAGCTCATCCGGAAGGATCGACGTGCCCGTCGGGTTGGATGGGGAGGCCAGCAACACGCCCTGCGTGCGTTTTCCCCAGTGCGCTTCGACCTGGGCCGCCGTCAACTGGAAGCGTTCTTCCGGCCCCGACGGCACCAGCTTCGCCTCGCCGTTGAAGGCAGCCACGAAGTGACGGTTGCACGGATAGCTCGGGTCAGGCATCAGGACTTCGCCGCCAATCTCCACTAGCACCGCACACGCCAGCAGCAGCGCTGCCGACGCACCCGCCGTGACGATGATGCGCTCGGGCGCAATGTCGAGGCCGTAAGTGGTCTGGTAGTAGCGGGCGATGGCGTGGCGCAGTGGGCGGATACCCAAGGCGCCGGTGTACTGCGTGACGCCACGCCGCATGGCATCGGCGGCGGCCTGCACGACCGGTTCGGCGGCGGTGAAGTCGGGCTCGCCGATGCCCATGTGGATGATGCTGCGTCCCGCCAGTTCCAGCTCACGGGCCTGCTTGGCCAACTCCATCACGTGAAAGGCGCGGATATTGGCCAGCCGGGCGGCTGTCTGCAGGCGGTGGGCATCCATCTTGAAGCGAAGTGAAAAGGTAAAGCGAAAAGCAGACGCCGAATTACCGGCGGGCAGCGACCTCGACTGCGCGCACTTGCGCAGCCAGCTTGTCCAGCACGCCGTTGACGTACTTGTAGCCTTCCACGCCACCGAAGGTCTTGGTCAGTTCAACCGCCTCGTTGATCACGACCTTGTACGGGATGTCCACGCAGTGCACCAACTCGTACGCGCCGACCAGCAGGGCGGCACGTTCGACTGGTGACAGTTCTGCAACCGGGCGATCCAGGTACGGCGTGAACGCCTCGGTCAGCGTGGTTTCTTCGCGGATGGCACCGTGCAGCAGCGCATCGAAGTGCGTGCGGTCGGCCTTGTTGAAGCCTTGCGCGTCCTGCAGATGCGCTTCGACCACGCCCGGGTCGTTGCGATTGAGCAGCCATTGATACAGACCTTGCAGCGCCAGTTCGCGCGCACGGCGGCGCGCGCTCTTGGCGGGCGCCTTGGTCTTGGCTTGGGAATTGTCTTGCGTCATGGGAAAAGCCTTTGCGCGAGGAAGCGCTTATTCAGTCTCGCCGTCGTCGTCCTGGCCGTGATCCTGCAGACCGTCGAGGTCGTTGGTCAGGTTGGCCATTTCGACGGCGGTGCGGGCGCAGTCGCGACCCTTTTCGCGGGTGCGGGCGTGGGCCTGTGCGTCGGTGTCGGTGGTCAGGATGCCGTTGGCGATGGCGATGTTGAAGTCCAGGCCCACGCGCGTGATGCCGGCGCCCGATTCATTGGACACCAACTCGAAGTGGTACGTCTCACCGCGGATGACTGCGCCCAGCGCGATCAGCGCGTCGAACTGGCCCGATTCGGCCATCTTCTGCAGGGCCAGCGGGACTTCCAGCGCGCCCGGCACGGTCACGAGCAGCACGTCTTCGCCGGCCACGCCGAGTTGTTCGAGTTCAGCGACGCAGGCTTCGCGCAGCGCTTCGCACACGGGCTCGTTGAAACGCGCCTGGACGATGCCGATGCGCAGGCCTTCGCCGTTGAGATTGGTCGGGTAGAAGCCGTGGTCCATGGTGTATTCCGGTTGGGTTGCCGGTGAGGCAACGTCAAAAAAGAAAGCTGGGGCGGCAGCCTAGGCTGCCGGCGGAAAAATCAATGAGTGGCGGCGGACGAAGCGGAAGTGACGTCGGCCGCATCCGCCATCGACTGGTACGCCGTGACCTCCAGATCGTAGCCGACCATGCTCGGCAGCTTGAGTGGCGAGGCAAGCACACGCATCTTGCCCACGCCCACCTCCTTCAGGATCTGCGCGCCGATACCGTAAATGCGCGGATCGGGTTTGGTGCGCGGGCGCTCGTGCGGCGCGTCCAGCGCGGTGAACTGGGTGAACAGCCGGTCCGCCGAATCGCCGCAATTGAGCAGGACGACCACGCCGGTCGGGGCAGCCTGGACGGCGCGCAGGGCGGCGGGCACGCTCCACGAGTGCGTCGTGCGCTGGCATTCGAGCAGGTCGAGCACCGACAGGGGCTCATGCACGCGCACCAGCGTTTCGGTGTCCGGCGTGGGCGTGCCTTTGACCAGCGCCAGATGGGCGCGGCCGGCTGCCCGATCGCGGAAGGCGACGGCGTGGAATGTGCCGAACTGCGTCTCCATCGTGCGCTCGCCGACGCGCTCGACGATGCTCTCGGTGCGGCTGCGGTATTGGATCATGTCGGCAATCGTGCCGATCTTCAGGCCGTGCTTCTTGGCGAATTCGATCAGGTCCGGCAAGCGCGCCATGGTCCCGTCGTCCTTCAGGATTTCGCAGATCACAGCGGCGGGTGTCAGGCCAGCCATCGCGGTCAGGTCGCAACCGGCTTCGGTGTGGCCGGCGCGCATCAGCACGCCGCCCTTTTGAGCCCGCAGCGGGAAGATGTGGCCCGGATTCACCAAGTCAGACGGTTTCGCGTTCTTGGCGGCGGCCACCTGGATGGTGCGCGCGCGGTCGGCCGCAGAAATACCGGTAGTCACGCCTTCGGCCGCTTCGATCGACACGGTGAAATTGGTGCCGAACTGCGTACCGTTGCGGCTGGCCATCATTGGCAGGTCGAGCTGATCGCAATGCTCTTCGGTGAGCGTCAGGCACACCAGGCCGCGCGCGTGCGTGACAATGAAGTTGATGGCTTCCGGCGTGACGAAATCACTCGCCAGGATCAGGTCGCCTTCGTTCTCACGGTCTTCCTCGTCGACCAGGATGACCATCCGGCCGGCGCGGATTTCGGCAATGATTTCTTCGACTGTGGCGATCGACATGGCGTAGCAGGGGTGCGCGCCGCCGGCCAACTCCCGCAAATCCGTAATTTCGGGGGCCGTGCGACTGCGTAAATGGGAAGCCCGCTATTGTACGTCAAGGTGGCCCCAAGCCAGTGGGGCCAGCGGTTCAAACGGCTGCCAGAGGCTGGGTGCCCACGGGCAGGCCGATGGCGGCGTGGGTCAGCATGCGTTCCACGTACCGGGCGATCAGGTCGATCTCCAGGTTGACCTGGCTGCCGGCCTTCAAGTGCTTGAGCGTGGTGACCGCCACGGTATGCGGAATCAGGTTGATCGAGAACTCGCAGCCGTCGGCGTCGTCCCGGACGGTATTGACCGTGAGCGACACGCCGTTGACCACCACGGAGCCCTTGTAGGCGAGATATTTGCCCAGCTCCGCTGGCGCCCGCACACGCAGTTCGTGTGATTCGTTGACCGGCGCGAAATGCGTGACCGTGCCCAAGCCGTCCACGTGGCCGGATACGAGGTGCCCGCCGATGTGATCGGCCAAGCGCAGGGCCTTCTCCAGATTCACCTCACCCGGGCGTTCCAGCCCGACCGTTTTGGACAGCGATTCGCGCGATACATCTACGTCGAAGCGGTTCTCGGTTTTGGCGACGACCGTCATGCACGCACCCTGGATAGCGATCGAATCGCCCAACGCCACGTCCGCGAGCGGCAGGCCGCCCGAGTCGATGGACAGGCGCACGCCTGCATCGGCGTTGTCGCCAAGCGGCGAGACGGTTTCAATGCGGCCAACTGCTGCGACGATTCCGGTGAACATAAGCAATCAATCCGTGGGGTTGCGGCGCGCGAGGATGCGGAGGTCGCCCCCGATGCGCGAGATGTCGTGAAAGAAGAATTCGGCCGCGCCTTCCAGCGTCTGCAGCGGCCCCATATTGAACATGCCCTGGCCCGCGCCGAGCACCTTGGGCGCCAGATAGACGAGGATCTCGTCAACCAGCCCTTCGCGTAGCAGCGAGCCGTTGAGCTTGAAGCCGGCCTCGACGTGCAGCTCGTTGATTTCGCGGCGACCCAGCTCGCGCAGGACCGCGGCCAAGTCGACCTTTCCAGCGGCGTTGGGCAGGAGGATGACCTCCGCGCCGCGCTCGCTCAACGCACGCATGCGCCCGGCTTCGGGCTGGGCGGCAAAAATCAGCGTCGGCTCGTGGTGGCCATCTGTGGTGAGGATGTGGGCGTCGAGTGGCACGTCCAGTGCCGAGTCGATCAACACGCGGCGTGGCTGGCGCGGCGTATTAACGGCGCGCACGGTCAGTCGCGGATTGTCTTCGCGGACCGTGCCAATGCCGGTGAGGATGGCGCAGGCGCGCGCGCGCCAGCGGTGGCCGTCGTTGCGTGCTTCGGCTTCGGTAATCCACTGGCTGATGCCGTTGTCCAGCGCGGTGCGGCCGTCCAGCGATGCACCGACCTTCACGCGCACCCACGGCGTGCCGCGCGTCATGCGCGAGACGAAACCGATGTTCAGTTCGCGCGCCTCGCGTTCCAGAAGACCGCAGCGCACGTCGACGCCGGCGTCTCGCAGCTTCTGCAAGCCGCGACCGGAAACTGCTGGGTTCGGATCTTCCATGGCCGCCACCACGCGCGCAATACCGGCTTCAACCAGACGATCAGCGCAGGGTGGGGTGCGACCAAAGTGGCTGCAGGGCTCCAGCGTCACATAGGCAGTGGCGCCGCGCACATCGTGGCCGCGCGACTGCGCATCCTTGATGGCCTGGATTTCAGCGTGGTCCTGGCCGGCGGGTTGCGTATGGCCTTCGCCGATGACGGTGTCGTCACGCACGATCACGCATCCGACGCGCGGGTTGGGCGTCGTGGTGAACAAGCCCTTCTCGGCCAGCGCCAGGGCGCGCTGCATCATGGCGTGGTCGAAGTCGGAGAACATGGGTTTGATGCGAGAATGATTTGAGGGGAGTTGATGGTTCTAACTAACAGTCGCCGTTCAGTTTTGGCTTGCAGACGCGTGCGCGGCCAGCGGCGCTGATCACCACGTTACGTCTATGCCGGCCGCTGGAAATTGCTACCGTGGCGCCGGATATCCGTGAGTATCCCATAGGCTCGTAGGAAAGCGCGTCGGGCGGCCGGTTCGAATAGAGCCGCACGATGGGCATCGTCGGCAGTGGCTCGGACAACAAGGTTCTTGCATCCGATGCAGAATCAGCGCTGGCCCCCTGGGGAAACTCGAGCAGCCGCCAGCCGCTGGCCCAACCACGGGAGGCGTCGCGCAGGGTGAGCAGCGTTCGAACCCGCCGATGCTGTGCCGTCTTCTGGGCCAAGGACAGCGCGCTGGCCAAGCGATCGGCTTGCAGGATGACCGTCTCGCGCTGCCAGTAATCGATAACGGGCAGCACCGCCGCTGTGGCAAGTATCCCTACGATCGCCATCACGATGATCAATTCGATGAGCGTCACACCGGCTTGCGCCGGCCGTCGTTTCGATTCGTTTATGGCCAACATGCGGAATTTTCGGGCCAGCGCTCGCCCGTGCTGCGCAGGACCAACATGCCGCACGCAGGGTCTTCGCGCTCTGGAATTGCAATGACTTGGATGCATTGGGCTGGCGGCAACTCCGTGCCCTCCACGCCGGAGCAAGGCTGGCTGCGGATACTGTACCCATCGACATACAGCTTCGGGCGGGGCATACCGTCGTCATACCTTCCTGTGCGCGCATGGCGTACTTCTAGCTGTGCTAGAGCGGCGATCAGCGCGGCGCCGCCTGCGGCACGTCGCGTTCGCTCCCAGTACGTCGTCCATGCCGACTGCGCAGCAAACGCCAGCACACCGCCAACGACTAGCACGACCATCAACTCGATGAGCGTGAATCCATGTCGCGGCCGCATTAGCGCGTACTCGTTTCAGTCATCTCTCGCCAGCTCAACCGGCCGAGTTGACGGGTGTAGCGACGCATTTCGAGTTGACGAATGCGCCCGCCTTCAACATGCCACAGCGTTGTATTGACGGTTTGCGTTGGTTTACCGCCAGCGGTGGCGCCCAATGCGTCCGTTTGCACGGTGATGAGCGGCGCGCTGGCGAGTATGTAGCCGGTGTGGCTGTCCTTGCGGGGAGGCAGTCCGGTCAGTGTGTCGAGCAAGTAGGCACGGTCACGCCCAGCAATATCCCGCGTGGTGAGCAGGAGGCTATGCGAGCCAGCCGCGCTGAGGTCGTCCGGCAACTGCCCGCCGGGCAAGTCGATGCGCCAACCGTTTTGCGAGCTGTGCGCATGGGGTTCGATGACGACACCATCAGCGACATCCGTAGCGCCCAGGCCCGTCAAACTGTCACGTGAAAGGCGACGTGAACCACCGTCTGTTACCCCATATAGGGTGGCATTGCCGTCATCATCAACGGCAGTGAAGACCAGTAGCGGACCCCCGGCCGTTGCGGCAAGCAGAATCGGCGCGAGAATCCGCTGAATCGATCCGGAACGCGATGTGGCCGTAAAAAACGGAAGACGGCGATCGGCCTCGTTATTGCCCAGCGCGTTCGACCACGGCGGAGCGCCTGTCAGATCAAAGCGCCAGATTTGGCCTTGAGCGTCGCCAGCGTAGGCCGCAGTGGCAGTGCCTTTCAGCCCGAGGGCTACGGCGGCCGACCCCAGGCCGCCACGACTGGCGTCCGTCGGTATCGTGACCGCATAGGCTGTGCGATCCGGCAGCCAGGAGGCCGATCGCTGCTGTTCGACTGACAGCAACAAGAGCTTGCTCGGCGCGCCCGCTTTGCCGCGGCCATTGCCGCTGATGGCAAACCAGCGTGGTGTGGAATCGCCGCCGTCGGGCACGGCTACCACGGGGACAGGGCCTTCCATCTCACCAACATCGTGATCGTCGCTGCCGTCGTAAGCCAGCATGGGCGGCGGAGAGGAAGAAGATACCGGGTCGGTGACGTCGACGAGGAAGAGGCCGGGCGCCATCGCTCCGTTGGTGCATGCAAGTATCGAGCGCCATTCTGTACCAGTCCATGCATCGGCAGCGAATGGGCGTGGGCAGACGGGGCGCGGCACAGGCTGCCCTGGCGAAGCATTCTTGGCCGCCGTTACAAGAACAGCGTCCGGCATTACGGCGAAACGTTCTACCCCAGTAAGAGCGTCAAAACCGTGAAGCACGCCGTCGTTGGCGCCGATGTAGACCATCCAGGGCCGTCGCGCATGTTGCTCGCGGAAACGGATATGACGCGGGTCGAGTACAAAGCCGGGAGGACCTAGCAGTTGCACGCGCGCGCCGCGCATGGCACCAAGCAGTCCAGTCCGCGGCCGCAGGGCCGGTTTGCCTTGTTCATGTCGCCGGATGCCGCGAAGATAGTTGACGCGCTCCGCTCCGATTTCGTCTGTCGCATTGATCGCCGCTTGCTGCATGGGCGACAGGGCTTCCCACTCCAGGGGAGCGTGGGCGTGCTGTGCGGAATCACGGTCGCGGAACGTCCAGAGATGCCGAGTATCCACTGGCATTGCGTTGAGAATCGCACCGGCTTCCCAAAGATCAGTCGGCGCAGGCGCATCAAGCGTACCCAGCGTAGGCAGAAAGCGGAGCGCACGCAGTCGGCCGGCCCATGCATCGTCGCCACGCACAACAATGACGTGTGTAGGCAGATGTCTAGCAGGGTGGTCGCTAGCTGCTACAGCCATTGAGGCCTTCAAGGTAGCCATCAGCAAGAGGGTGACCAGTCTTGACATCATAGCTCGGTACCTCGAGGTCGATAGACCGTTTGTAGCTTCACATGGACAGCTTCGTCGGTGCCGAAACCTACTGCCGTGATGCGGAAGAGTACAGGGACGCGGGACGCGTTGGCGTGAATCCATTGACCAGATACAGCATCGCGGATCGGCTCTATGACATAGCGCGCCCGATGTGCTGGCTGACGCCAATTGTCATCGGCAGGAGGAGGAAGCAGTATCGCGTTGCGCTCGTCGAGCAGCAGTCCGGAAAGCGTCTCAACGGAATCGCCTTCCTTTGGCCAGCACAGGCCGCGGCGCGCGGCATCCTGCCCGCATTGCTGTGGAACGAAGCCAGCCAAGGTGACGGGATCGAGGGCTGCAATACGTGCGGTGCCTACCTCGGCGTGGCAGTCATCAATACCGGGCGTGCCTGTGGCGATGCCAAGCTCGCATTCGGCGGCGGTCAACGCCCTTTCCGCTTCATGCATCGCGAGCGCATGGTCGGCGGAGAGGCCGGCACGACGATTGTGGTCCAGAACCAGATGCAACGCGCCGACCATAAGTAACCCAATGACGATCAATGCGCTGGTGACGGCAATCACTGAAAAGCCGCTTGTCCGTTCACGGCGGTTTAGCATGCATCGGCCTCGCAGCGCAGCGGGTTGCGCACAGCAAAGGTCGCTGAGTAATGAGCGCGGTTGCGGCGCGGATCTGCCGGTCGGAATTGGAGGTCTTCGGCAAGCGCGTTTGGCACTGCGGCCAGATCGGGGAATAGGAAGATCGTGTCCGCGGTTGGCGCCTGAACGGCGAGGTGATCGCCCTGCACAACGATCCCTACGTGAACGAGCCGTACGCGAAACCAGTCTTCGTCTTGCATCGAGCGCGCCGACTTAATAGTGGCGGGTGATGTCGTGTCCGAACCAACGGTGTAGAGCAACTGGAGAGTCTCGACACCGCGGACGACGGCATCGGATGATCCGTCGACCGGAGCGTCGACATTTCGTTGGAATGCACGACACACGAGTTGCGGCACGTTGGCAGTGCCGCTGTGGGTGACATAGAGCATGAGACCACCCAACCGTGGGTCTCCTTGGGTTGCTTGACGCTCCGGCACGCCATACCCGAGGCAGTCCCGCATAGCGCCGTCGCCATTTGCACCTCGGCCAGCAAAGCGCACGAGTAGGGCGTCACTAGCGGCTTCACCACGGCGGTCGCAGTTGAATGCGGGAGTCATATGTGGTCTGCCGCAGTTGTCGTGGCCGAGCAGCGATGAAGGCGCATTCGCGCCCGGCCAGCGTCGGACAGATGACACGACTGGCGTATCGGTGATCCAGCCTGCCTGGCGTATCACCTTGCCAACGAACTCGATGGCTTCCATGCCGCGATCCTGGATCAGGGCATCGTCGGCCATCCGCCAGTAGTGGGCTCGTGCGAGCAGCATCAGTTGCAGCGCGATACCCAACACCATCAGCGCGATGACCATGCCAACCAGCAGTTCGACCAGCGACACGCCGCGCGCAGGCGGGGCGAGCGGGCGAGGCATCTCAGCGGGCTTCCGTTCGGCCGAGTTGAGCGCGCGTGTCTACACCAAGTTGATTCGCAGCGTGACTGAGGGCGCGCAGGTTATCGAATGCACGGAACATGGCTGCCGCGCCCAGCGACAGAATAGCCAGGGCGATGAGTGATTCGATCAGGATGGCGCCGTGCTGGCGCAGCACGGTGCGGGTGACGTGATGGTGGTACTTAGGCATGGTCGGCAAAGGCGCATGGGGCGCCACAAGAACCGACCTACCTTAGGAGATATGCGGGGGTTTGACTGTTACGTTTGGTGGCAATCGCTACTGTGTTGCCGTGGGAACGCAGGTGCTATCAACTGCGGGGTCACAGGTTCGAGCGCGACCCAGTGCGTTGATGATGACGCCGCGTGAAGGGGGTTTGCCGTCGACAAACTTCACTATAAACGTTGCGTTAACCTGTGCGACTTTGCCGGTGGTTACGGTGTAGCCGACAGGCGAGTAAGTCAGCGAGGTCTGGCTGGAGGTCGAACTCGAGATGTTAGCGGTGCTCTTGAACGCCACAGTCATGCCAGTGGGCATTGCGTCGTACTGGCCAAGCAGTTTATCCGCCGTCTTGTCATAGATACCATCTGGATTTTGGCCCTCGGAGAAAACCTGCACGCCATTGTTCCAATTCGTCTTATCCAGGGGCGCGATGGTGACGTAGCTGTTCGTCGCGATCGCAATGGAGCGCGCTTGACCGATCGCAGAAGTGATCGAATCGACGGCGGTAATGACCCGCTGCTTACGCATGAAGTCATTCAGGCTAGGGCCAGCCAGCATCAGGATGACTGCTGCCACCGTGATAGTGGCCATCAGCTCCAGTAGCGTGAAGCCTCCGGGCCGGATAACCAGTAAAGGTCTGGAAGGCGTGCGCATCCCGGTCACCAGCAGCCCTGCGTGGACGCATAGGCCCCGCTTGTCACCATGTTGAACTTCTCACCTGTACTGCGGTAGATAAGCGAACCGCAAGTGGTATCGGTTTTGCCAGCGACAGGCGTGGCGGTCAGCTCAACACACTGGTCTGCTTGGGCGCCGACTGGACTACCGGTGCAGAGCGCCGCGCCGATTGTGTAGTTTGAACTGCTCGGCGAGTCGCCAGAATAAGTATTGAACCCCGTCCATGCTGTTGTGCCGCCCGGCGCCGATGCATAGCTGTTGACCTGCGCGAAGTGGCGCTCGAACAGTTGCATGGTTGACAGGAGCGCCGCTTTTGCCTCCGCCCGACGTCCTTTCTGAACGAATTGGGTATAGCTGGGGTAGCCAATGATGGCCAGGATGGCGACGATCGCGACCACGATCATCAGTTCTACCAGCGTGAAGCCACGCTGGCGGAAAACGGAGGAGCGTTGGAGTTGCATGTTGGCGCCTTCCATCAGTTCAGCGTGAAGTTGCGGACTTCGCGCCAGCCGGCACGGCCGCGTCGCTGGGTAATCTGCGAGACCGAACCGCCCGATCCACCTGAGCCATTCGAGTTGCCCACCGTCAGACCTTGAGTGCCCGACGACAGGACGATCTTCGTCTTGGTTTCCACCGTGCCACCCACCGAGTCGCGCGAAGCGTTGGCGATGGAGATGACAATCAGCGAAGGTGCGCCGAGCAGGCCTGTCGACGATTGGTACCCCGTGGTCGTGCCGCCCAGCGGCATGCCGGTCAGCACGTTCAGCGCATAGCTGCGGCTGCTGCCGTTATTACCGCACGCGTCGCCGCCGGTGAGTGAGTTGAAGTAGACCACCCCGTCGGAAGCCACTGCTGCCGTCACCTGCTTTTCCGTGTTGTCAGGGAAGTCGAGCACCCAGCCAGGCTTACGCGGGCTGGCGTAGCCTACCCCGGCGGCACCTGTTGCGTAGGCGATGCTGTATGACTTGCCATCCGACGAGGCCGTCGCCGTCAGCTTGTTGAGCTTGCTGCGGTCCGAGATGTAGTTGGTGCTACCACCGTCGTCATAGATGCCGTAGAAGCTGTTGTATTGCGTCGGCGTTCCGGTATCGGATGTTTCGTAGTACTTGCCGGTGCCAAACAGGATCATGTAACCGCCAGGCGCATAGACAATCTGGGGTGCCATGGTGATCGGCTGGTTCCGACCGGGCGTGCTGTAGTTGTCGGTTGCGGCAAACAGTGGTTTCTTTGTCGTCCCGCCTCCGTAGGAGGGCAGGGCCGTGGAAGTCTCGTTCCAGGTCGTGCTGTCGCCCGAGAGTACGAACTTCCACAGGTTGCCCTGCAGGTCGCCTGCGTAGGCAGCCATGGCACGACCATTGACGGCCGGCACGATGGCTGGCGTGGAAAGACCATTGGCCGTCGTGTATGGCGGCGTACCACCCGGAATCGGGGTGACGATCTTGAAGTAGTTGGTGTTGCGCTGCCAGGGCGTGCCTGCCGGCTTGTCCAGCGACAGCAGGAACAGAGCCGCCGGCGCGTTGGCGTTGTAGCTGCTATCGACCGCGTTGGAGTTCAGGCCGTTGCCGACCATCACGAACCACTTGTAGATCGGCACATTTGGCGTCTTCGACGTGTCCATGCCAGTCTGCAGTTTGACGACGAGCGGAGTGCCCATCACGTTGCCCATGTCGGCGTCATCCTTGTCGGTGAACTCCCACAGCACGTTGGAACTGGTAAACGAGCCACCTTTGGAACCCGTGGGGTCGGTCACGTCCAGGGCGTACACGCCTTGAGCCCCGCCGCCGAAACCGCCCGTCAGAACTGTTCGCCAGTTGCCGTTGACCTGCGCTTCGGCAGCGACCGGTGTGGCATCCACGAACAGGCGGTGAGCGTAAGCGGTGGATGTCAACTGATTCAGACCCGAGAAGACTGCGTTCGGCACGTAGCCAAAGACTTCCGCGCCGGTGTTCGCGTTGAATCCGTGCACCATGCCATCGTTGGCACCCACGTAGATCATGGGCGTACGGCCGTTGTACGTCCCGGTGAACGTCGTGTATCCCGTATCCGTGATCGCGCCAGATGGGTCGCTCACATAGGTCGGCGCAGAACCAATGATGTCGCCGAGGATGCTGTTGCGCGCGCGGAAGATGCCGCTGGAGTTGATCGAACTGTTTTCCTTGCTTTGGTCCCCCAGCAGGTAATTCAGCCGATTTTGCCCATTGCTATCGTTGGAACCGTTGCTAGGACTTGTGTTAAGCAGCGTTTGCTGGCTTGGCGAGAGGTTCGCCCACGCGAAGGCCACCCCCTTTCCTGTGTCCGAGTTCGTGGTGAATACGGAGCGGCCGGTGTATTTGGTACCTGATGCGCCGCCGTATGCTGTCGTCAGCAAAGCACCGGCTTCCCACGTCGCTTGCGAGTTGACCTGCACGTTGGTGCCGTTCAGCGTGAGCTGATACGCCGCAAGGCGGCCGTTCCACTTTTGGTCGAAGCCGGGGGCGTACACATAGGTGTTGTTTGCGGAACCGCCGGTGATGCGCGCACTCGACAGGGCGACGCCCGACAGGGTGCCAGCATACGAGACGATCTGCGCGAAGATGTTCTTGATTGCGGCGATCATCGTGGCGGGCTGCCCACCCAGGAACCAGTTGTACGGAATGTTCGAGCCAGTCGGAGCCGCTTCCCATTCGGTGTTGTTGTTGACCACCGTGATACCGTCCGGACCAAACGTCTTGAACGGATTGCCGTCGTTGTTAGCGTCCTGGAAGCCGCCGTACTTGGCGGCCAGGAAGAACTGGCTCTGGCGTTGCGTTGCTCCCACCGTACCGTTGCCGTTTTCGTTCACGTCGATCACGAACGTCGTGACGCGGGCTGTCGGCATGTCGGGGCGGAAGCCATAGGTGTGCGCCCAGTAGGCGACGCCCGCGAGGTAATACGAAGCCCAATGCGACGTCGCGTGATTGATGTCGCCGAGGTTGGTAAACGACGAGCTGAGTGGGTTGCTATTGCCTGCGGCCGGCGTATTGGTTTCCAGTGCACCAACCTTGTTGGTCCAGGCGCGAACGTCAAAGTTGTCGTAGGAACTGACCGCACGAGCGGGGTCGCCCTGGCCGGTAACCTGGTTGCCGGGGATGTAGTGATCCTCGTGGGTATTGATATCTCCGATCAGGAACGCGTAGTTGCGTTGGCAACCACTCAACATCGGATCGGTGTCCCAGGTGCTGTAGACAGGGAAGTTATCCGAATACGTCGAGTTGGGCAGCCCCGCGACGGCTTCTGGTGTGGGGCCTTGCTTGAACTGCAGGTAGCGGATGCTCTCGTAGAACATTTCGCTCACCGGGTCATATGTCTTGTAGTTGCCAGTGGGATTGTCGGTCGGGCCACCCAGATAGCCCATCGGCTGACCAGAGAGCTGAGCGCTGGTGCGGCCGAACTTGTTCAGGTAATTGATGACGCCGCTGGTGCCTTCGGCCGCATTGAGGGGGTTGGCCGCAAAGACGCCCGTTACTGGGTCAAATTCCGGCGCAGGGTTGGTAATCGCATTCAGACTGGTGTCGACAGCGGTTGACCCGACGTACTTCATTGGCGCGCGCAACACGCCGCCGTAACGTTCGTCCTGATCCAACGTTGTATCGTTAGTGCTGTCGTTCAGATAACCGAAGGCAGCAAAGCGCATGCGATCGGCATTGAGCTGCATCTGGCCGACAGGCTTGTAGTTGCCGTTGTAATTCAGACAAAGGTCGGTGCGTGTTGAGCCTTCGTTGCTATCGCAGACTTGTACTTGAGCGCGGAATGAGCGGCGCTCGATCAGGTTACCCTTGCGGTCATACTGGTCACCGTAGCCTCCGGGGTTGCTGCAACTCGTGCTGCTGTAGTCTTGATCCGCAAAGAAAATGTGGTTGCCGCACGAGACGATGTACAGGGTCGAATAGCTGAATGGCGTGACCTTGTTGGGCGCACTCACGTTTCCCGAGCCGTTGACACTCTTCACCGGAAAGTACGAGCCGCTGCGGAAAAAGTCCGAGCGCAGCACGGCACGCTGTAGCACGGTCTGCGTCGACGTATCGATAACGCGATCGCCGCCCGTCAGCGCCATGCGGAACTCGTCGATGGCCGATGAGGCGGCCCAGTTCATGAAATTGCCCGAGAAATTACCCGAACACTCGAATGACGAGTTGGCCGCACCCGAGATCACGAAGTAGCCGTTCGTGGCATCGTAGTTGTAGCACTTCGTAGCATTGAAATAACCCAGGTATGTCTGGGTCTTGTCGTAAGCGCCACGATACGCAGCCCCCGTCGTCGGAAATTCCACCGACAGCGAGAGCATCAAGTTCGGGTGCACGTTCTGGCTGCGCCCATACAGCGGGACAGTGGAGATCGCCACGGTCGGCACGCTGTTGGCTGCGCCCATGACCGAAACCCAGCCCATTGCAAAAACGGCCAGCAAGCCGCGGATGATTTTCATGGTGTTCAGCCCCCCGAAAAGGCTTTGTTTTTTTGCCATGTTTGTCGTGTCGCCCTGTGCTGGTCAGCCCGGTGCATCGGTCTTGCGATAGACCGACTGCAGCATGACCTGTGCCCCGAGATTGGGCCCCCAACCGACTGCTGTGATGCGATAGAGGAAAGTGGCCGGCCCCTGCACATTCCCGCCGATTGTTCTGTCTGGCAGGATCTCAATGATGTAGCGCGGTTTTTGTGCGGGCAGCAGGCCCGTACCCGTGGGGAAGGTCCGGCCAGTGAAGTCGCCGAAACCCACGGTCTGCGGAGTGCCTGATGCACTCCAGCTCACCGTGTTCCAGACACCGGTGGCGCCATCCGGGGCCGGTTGACACAGCCCCTGATATGGCGTGGCCGTGCCGGGGCCGCCGGTGTTGCAACCGCTGCCAGGAAAGCCAGTGGCTTTGGTCGGATCGAAGATCGCCGATCGCGTGTTGGTGGCGCTACCGTTGCCGGCCGATGCGTTCTGGATGTCGTATTCAGCGTCGCGCAAGGCCGCCTCGGCCGCCTGGAAAGCGATGTCCGTGTCGCGCTGGTTTCTGCTCATCCGCTTGGAGTCGATGGCCAGCCGCGCGCCGCCGATTGCCAAGAGGGTGATGACGAGCAGCATCACCAGTGCAGTGATCAACGCGAAGCCCGTCGAACGCCCTCGAGCGCGAGTGGAGATCATCAGCATGACGGATCCCCCGAGAAGCAAGTCATGTAGTTGCGCGTTTGGACCGTGGCGGTAAAGAGCCGGCGCGCCATCTGCGTGTTAGCCGTGGCTTGGTAGGTGCCATCGCCGTAGGTGTATTGCTTGCCGAACAAGGTGAACTTCTGTGCGCCGCTACCAACGTCTGCACTGGCGTTGTCCGCACGTACTACCAGCGCCACTTTGACGGCGTAGACGTTCTGCCAGTCGGTCGTCGACATGTCGGTGGCGCGTTTGAACACGTCCGGCACCGCATCGCCGTCTACCGATACGCCATACAGGAACTGCAGCGACTCCACGCCCGGCACCAGTTGCTGAGTGGCGAACGTGGATGTGGCGGCGCCTGTGCTGTCGCGCTGTCGGAATTTGCAGGCGAGGTACGGACCAGTGCTGTCCGTCTGAACGAAGAATATCGACAGGCCACGTTGGCTCGCTGCCAGATCAATGCTGGTGGGGGAGGCGACGCCTTGGCCGGAGCAGTCCACCATCGAGTTATCCGGCACGGTCGGATTCGCAGCGGTGCCGGCGCCGAAGAAACGGACCTCCAGGGCATCGTTGTTCTTGTCCACCATGGTGTTCTTGCACGATGCCGTTACCGTTTGCGAAAGCGATTCCACATCGGCTGGGTTATCGCAACCGTCCACCCCGCTAATCATGGGCGGGTCGCTTTGAGCAAGCTGGATCATTCCACCGCCCGACGTATTCGGCGGCGAAAACGCCGTTTGTCGAAGGGCTCGCGTGATGACGCCGAGGGCGAATTGTCCGCGCTCCTCTAGGTTTGAGCTGTCGTCGATGGTCGTGTAGGTCGAGCGCGTCATCAGATAGAACGACACGGTCGCCACCAGCACCAGCAGCGAGATCACCAGGGCGACCATCAGTTCGATCAGCGAGAAGCCGCGTGCATGAGCGATCGAGCGAAAGGGAGGGCGACGCATCACTGGCCTCCCGTATCCACGACGACAACCATCTGCGGATTTGGCACCACCGAGCTGGCCGCATCTGCCGCGTTCGCCGCTGCGGCGCTGGCTGACAAGTCCTTATTAGAGAAGCGCGAGACCCAGCCCATCTTGATCACGACCGGCGACGTTGCCGCCTTGTCGCAGTTCCATCCGCTGAAACCGCCGGTAGTGGAGTAGGTCACGGTGTCACGGCAAACGACTGCGCGGCCGCCCGGCAGAGCGCCCTGAACAGCGCTTGCCCACTCGATGATGTCGAATTGCGCGGCGGCGGCGGCGCATACGGCGCTGCCAGAAGCGCATCCACAGTTGGTCGCACCCGTGGCGCAGTTCTGCGCGTAAAAATTGATGGCCGGCGTTCCGCTGGCGCCTTGGGTATCGATGAAGTACGGCGAACTGGCTGTGCTCAACGTGCCCGAATTGGCCCGCATCCGATCGGCCATATTCGACGCCAATTGCAGGGCCAGCGTGTCATACGCCCCCTGCTGCGTGAATCGATACGACTTGATTAAAAGATTGGCGACACTCAGCACGCCGACGGCCAAAATCAGCACGGCGATCAATGCTTCGAGCATGGTGAAGCCAAGCGCTTTCCCCGGCAAAGCGTGGCGCATGGTGACTCCCGCAAATTGTTCCGACCAACTATTTTTTTAATGCTTCTTTCGTCACTTATCCGGGCATGGTACGCCAAGATTGTGACAAAGTGCTACTTCTTTACTTTGACAGCGGATTTAACCGAAATTTTGGTCGGAACGCTAGCTGGAGCAGCGAGGAAGAACAGCCTCTATTGGCGGAATTCGTCGAGCATGTCGCGAAATTCCGACACATCCTCAAAACTCCGGTACACCGACGCAAACCGGATGTACCCAATCTTGTCCAGCCGCTTGAGTTCGCGCATCACCAACTCGCCCACGCGGTCGCTGCCGATTTCCTTCTCGCCGTGGCTGAGGAGTTTTTCTTCGATGCGGGCAATGGCCTCGTCGATGGCCTCGGCGGAAACGGGGCGCTTGCGCAGCGCCAGGCGCATGGAGTCTTTGACCTTGTTGCGGTCGTAGTCGACGCGGCTGCCGTTCTTTTTGACGACCGCCGGGAAGAACAGCTCGATGCGTTCGTAGGTCGTGAAGCGGCGGTCGCAGGATTCGCAGCGACGGCGGCGGCGTACGGTGTCGCCTTCTTCCGACATGCGGGTATCAATCACCTGGGTGGCCGCGTGGCCGCAAAAAGGGCATTTCATGCCGGTGGTCTCCTCGGCAACCTCAAAGAACGCACTGCGCTAAAAGAACAACGCCGCGATGGCCCCTCATTCATTTCGGGGCGCATCGCGGCAGGGTACTACGTGGCCGGAAGATCCGGCCATCGGCGGATGCCTTAGGCGTAGACCGGGAACTGCTTGGTCAGCTCAGCCACCTTGGCGCGCACGGCGGCGATGTTCGCTTCGTCGTGCGGGTTGTCCAGCACGTCGGCGATCAGGTGGGCGACCTTCACGGCCTCCGCTTCCTTGAAGCCACGCGTCGTCATGGCCGGCGAACCCAGGCGCACGCCCGACGTCACAAACGGCTTTTCCGGGTCATTCGGGATCGCGTTCTTATTGACGGTGATGTGTGCGTCACCCAGTACCTTCTCAGCTTCCTTGCCGGTGATTTTCTTGGCGCGCAGGTCGACCAGCATCACGTGGCTTTCGGTGCGGCCCGATACGATGCGCAGGCCGCGGGCCATTAGCGTTTCGGCCATGGCGCGGGCGTTCTTCACCACTTGCTCTTGGTAAGCCTTGAACTCCGGCGACAGGGCTTCCTTAAACGCCACCGCCTTGCCGGCGATCACGTGCATCAGCGGGCCGCCCTGGATACCCGGGAAGATTGCCGAGTTGATGGCCTTTTCGTGTTCAGCCTTCATCAGGATCACGCCGCCGCGCGGGCCGCGCAGGCTCTTGTGCGTGGTCGTCGTCACAAAATCAGCGTGCGGCACCGGGTTCGGGTACACACCAGCGGCGATCAGGCCGGCGTAGTGCGCCATGTCCACCATGAAATACGCGCCAATCGACTTGGCGATCTTGCCGATGCGCTCGAAATCGATGCGCAGCGCAAATGCCGATGCGCCCGCGATGATCAGCTTGGGCTTCTTCTCTTGCGCCAGGGCTTCGAGCGCGTCGTAATCGATGTCTTCCTGCGCGTTCAGGCCGTAGCTAACCACGTTGAACCACTTGCCGCTCATGTTGAGAGGCATGCCGTGGTTCAGGTGGCCGCCTTCGGCCAGGCTCATGCCCATGATCGTGTCGCCCGGCTTGAGCACGGCGAAGAACACGCCCTGGTTGGCCTGCGAGCCCGAGTTCGGCTGCACGTTGGCGGCTTCCGCGCCAAAGAGCTGCTTCACGCGGTCGATGGCGAGCTGTTCCACCACGTCCACATATTCGCAACCGCCGTAGTAACGCTTGCCGGGGTAGCCCTCGGCGTACTTGTTAGTCAGTTGCGAACCCTGCGCGGCCATCACGGCCGGGGAGGTGTAGTTCTCGGAGGCAATCAGCTCGATGTGGTCTTCCTGACGCTGATTTTCCTTCTGGATGGCGGCAAAGATTTCGGGATCGATCTGGTCGATCGTATAGCGGCTGCGTTCGAACATGGCGAGTGTCTGGTCTGAAACGAAACGGAAATGGCGGAGATCGGGCGAGGCGTGGGGAAACATGCGCGCGGCTTGAACGACTGCGCCCGGTATTGGCCGATTGCAGTGGGTGTCCAAGTCACCCTGTGCTTCCCATTCGCTGCCCAGGCGAGCGGCAGGCGCCGTTGTGCATGACGCCAGAAACCTTGCGCTTCCTCGTGGTCGCTGCCCACATGTCGAAGCTGCGGAAGCAGCTTCAGGATTCGCCAGTCGCGCAAGGTGGAATGGTTGCCCGCGAGTGTACGACAGCCCCATGGCCGCCGCAAGAAGCGAGCGTGCAGACACGCACATTGCGGTGCAATACGGTCCGACGCTTCAGGTAAACTCCGATCTTTCGCTTTTTTAGGCCCGGAGACTCTTCCATGATCGTATTCGTGACCGGCGCAACCGCCGGGTTCGGCGCGGCCATCGCGCGGCGTTTCGTGCGAGAAGGCCATCGTGTGATCGCGGCAGGCCGCCGCCAGGACCGTCTCGACGTGCTCAAGGCTGAATTGGGCGACGCCGTGCTGCCGTTCGTGCTGGATGTGCTGGATGCCGATGCCGTTGCGGCTTTGCCGGGCACATTGCCCGAGGGCTGGCGCGAAGTCGATGTGCTGGTCAACAACGCTGGTCTGGCGTTGGGTCTCGAACCCGCCCAGCGCGCTGACCTGACCGATTGGGACCGCATGATCGGCACCAACTGCTCCGGGCTGGTTCATATGACGCGTGCGCTACTTCCTGCCATGGTCGAACGCAACCGCGGTCATATCATCAATATCGGCTCGATCGCAGGGACGTACCCGTACCCGGGCGGCAACGTGTATGGCGCTACCAAAGCGTTCGTGCGCCAGTTTTCGCTGAACTTGCGCGCGGACCTCACCGGTACCCGCATACGCGTTTCGAACGTCGAGCCAGGTCTTTGCTCCGGCACGGAGTTTTCCAACGTGCGCTTCAAGGGCGACGATGCACGCGTGGAGAAGGTCTACGAAGGCACCGAAGCCCTGACGGCCGAGGACATCGCCGAGGCCGTCTATTGGATGGCGGCGCTTCCCGCGCACTTCAATGTCAACGCGATGGAGCTGATGCCCGTTTGCCAGTCATTCTCGGCCACCAGCGTGACGCGAGGCATGGCCTGAATTCCAGCGCAAGCCCTCGGCCGGTCGGTGGATGGCTGGCCGTCACTTGCGTCTTGGTAAAATTACCCGATGGCTTCTTTTGACTGGAACCTGCGCGTGTATTGGGAAGATACCGACGCAGGTGGCGTAGTGTTTTACGCCAACTATTTGAAATTTTTTGAGCGCGCCCGCACCGAATGGCTGCGCGCGCTTGGGGTCGACCAGCAGGCGCTGGCCGACACGACCGGGGCCATTTTCGTGGTGCGTAGCACCGCCGTGGACTACCGCGCGCCAGCACGCCTGGATGACCTGCTGCAGATCCGTTCGCGTATGGAACGGGTCGGCTCCGCGTCGGTCCAATTCGCCCAAGAAGGCTGGCGCGGCGACGTTTTGCTCGCATCAGGCACGATTCGTGTTGGATGTGTCGACCGGCTCACTTTCCGGCCGACCCCGATTCCCGCTCCCGTACTCGCAACCATCAAAGCCGCCGCATGAATCCCGTCGAGGTCACACAAGATCTGTCGATCGTCTCGCTGGTGCTGCACGCCAGCCTCCTGGTCCAATTTGTCATGGGCCTGCTGCTGGTGATGTCGCTGTTCTCCTGGACATACATCTTCCGCAAAGCGTTTGCGCTGCGCGCCGCACGCAGCCAGACCGAATCGTTCGAGCGCGATTTCTGGGCCGGCGGCGACTTGCAGGCGCTGTATCAGAGCGCTGCCAACAACCGCCACACGACCGGGGCGCTGGAGCGCATCTTTGAAGCCGGCATGCGCGAATACCTCAAGGCGCGCGAGCTGCAGCGCGGCGGCGGCGATCCGAGCGCCATTCTCGATGCTTCCCGCCGTGCCATGCGCGCCGCCTACCAGCGCGAGATGGATTCGCTTGAATCTCACCTGCCATTCCTGGCGTCGGTCGGCTCGGTCAGCCCGTATATCGGCCTGTTCGGTACCGTCTGGGGGATCATGAACGCCTTCCGCGGCCTGTCCAACGTGCAGCAGGCCACGCTGTCGGCCGTGGCGCCTGGTATTGCCGAAGCGCTGGTCGCCACCGCTATCGGCCTGTTTGCAGCCATTCCGGCGGTGATTGCCTACAACCGGTACGCCACTGAGATGGACCGCCTGGCCAACCGCTTCGAGAGCTTCATGGAAGAGTTCTCGAACATCCTCCAGCGCCAGACGCGCTAAGGAGCCGCGCTCATGGCTACCATCCAGCGAACGCGCCGCGCCCGACGGGCCAAGGCCGACATCAACGTCGTTCCGTACATCGACGTGATGTTGGTGCTGCTGGTCATCTTCATGGTGGCGGCGCCCGTGGTGAACCCGGGGGTGGTCAATCTGCCGTCGGTGGCCAACGCCACGCCGCAGCAGACCCAGCCACCCATCGTTGTGACCATCAAGGGTGACGGCACGATCCTTGCTCGCGTCAAAACAGGTTCGGGAGCAATCGAGCAGAAGCTCGCCAACAACAACGAGCTGCGCGCATTTGTGAAGCAGCGCACTGACGAAAACCCCGATCAGCCCGTCGTGATTGCCGCCGACAAGTCGGTCCAATACGACCGCGTGCTGACCGTGATGAGCGTGCTCAAGGGCGATGGCGTGAAGCGCGTCGGCCTGATGGTGAAATCGTCATGAGCACGTTGATGAACTGCGGCGAGGCAACCTGATCGTCATGGCTACGACGTCGTTGCACCGTTACGAGCCTGTTCGCGAGCGCGGCACGCTGCGCGCGTTCGGGCTGGCGGTCCTGACACACATTCTGCTGCTCATCTTTCTGTACTTTGGCGTGCAGTGGCAGAGCAGCACCCCGCGCGGCGAAGAGGCCGAGTTGTGGGACGAGGCGGCGGTTCAGCAGGCCGTGCAGCAGTCCGCCCCGGTGCCTGAGGTCAAGCCGGAACCGGTGATCAAGGCGCCGCCGGCCAAGGTGGAAGAGGAAGCCGATATCGCGCTCGAGCAGCAGAAGCGCAAGCGTGAGCAGGAGGCTGCAGCCGCCCGTGAGGCCGAGCTCGCCCGCCGCGCCGCGGAACAACGCGCCGAAGCACAGCGTCAGGCTCGTCTGAAGGAAGAGCAACAAGCCCATCAGGCGGAACTCCAACGCAAGGCCCTGGCCGAACAGCAGGCCAAGGAAAAGGCGGCTGAAAAGGCCGCGGCGGACGCGGCGCAGGCTCGCAAGAATGCGCAACTGCAAGCCCAGGCCGAAGCCAAAGCCAAGGCGGAAGCCGATGCGAAGCAGAAGGAATTGAAGGCCAAGGCTGCCGCAGAAGCCAAAGCCAAGGCCGACGTCGAGCGTAAGGCGAATGAATCGCGTGCCAATGCACAACGCCAGGCGCAGCTGGATCGGCTACGCGCGATGGCGGGCGCGGGCGCGACTGGCACGGTGGCAGGCTCCGGCGGTGGTGTCGGCAATGCCCAGGGCACGGGCGGCACAGCGTCGGCAGGGTATGCCGAGCGTGTGCGGGCCAAGGTCAAGCCGAACATCCTGTTCGATCCTTCGGCCGTCAATGGCAACCCGTCGGCGGTCGTGTCGGTGCAGATGGCGCCGGACGGTTCGATCTTGTCCAAGCGACTGACGAAATCGAGCGGCAACGGCGCCTATGACGAGGCTGTCATGCGCGCGGTCGAGCGTTCTGACCCGCTGCCACGCGATACCAATGGCAAAGCGCCGTCGAGCGTCATCCTGACGTTCCGGCCGAAGGAATAACGGGTCGGTGCTCGCGCAGGCGGCGCTGGCCGACGGTACTCAGATTCCGGATTTGATAGTAGGGAAGACGAACATGATGCGAACGATGTGGATCCCGATGTTCCGACGCGCGGCGCAGGCCTTGCTGCTGACCGCGGCAAGCGCCGGCGTGGCCCATGCCCAGCTCAACGTGGAGATCTCGGGCGTCGGCGCCAGCCAGTACCCGATCGCGATCGCCAACTTCCAGGGCGAGGCACAGGCCCCGCAAAACCTCTCGGCGATCGTCCGGGCAGACCTGGTGCGCAGCGGCCGCTTCTCAAACGTCGATGTGGCCGGGGCGGTCGTGCCGGAAAGCCCGGCGCCTGACCTGGGTGCCTGGAAGTCCAAGGGTGCCGCAGCCTTCGTGGGCGGCACCGTGACCCGCAACGGCGATCGCTACGAAATCCGCTTCCGCCTGTACGACACCGCCAAGGGCGAAAGCCTGGGCGGCCTGTCGCTTACGCGTGGCCCTGGCCAACTGCGCCTGGCTGCGCACGAAATTGCCGATTACATCTATCAAAAGCTGATTGGCGAGCGCGGTATTTTTGCGACGCGTCTGTCGTACGTGTCCAAGGTTGGTCGACGCTTCCAACTGCAGATTTCCGACTCGGACGGCGCCAACCCGCAGATTGCGTTGACGAGCAATGAGCCGATCATCTCGCCGTCGTGGTCGCCGGACGGCACCAAGGTCGCGTATGTGTCGTTCGAGAGCAAGAAGCCGGTGGTGTACGTGCATGACCTGGTGGCAGGCCGCCGCGCGGTCATCTCGAACCAGAAGGGCAACAACTCGGCGCCGGCTTGGTCGCCGGATGGTCGCCACGTGGCGGTGTCGCTCTCGCGCGATGGCAATACGCAGGTCTACCTGGTCAACGCCGATGGCTCGGGCCTGCGCCGCCTGAGCCGCAGCAGCGCGATCGATACCGAGCCGTCGTTCTCGCCGGATGGCCGTTATGTCTACTTCACCAGCGATCGGGGCGGTGCGCCGCAGATCTATCGCATGTCGGTCGACGGGGAAGAGTCGGGCGGTGCGCAGCGCGTAACGTTCAAGGGTAGCTACAACACGAGTCCGCGTGTGTCGCCGGACGGCAAGCTGCTGGCATATATCTCCCGCGTGGGCGGTGCCTTCCGCCTGTACACGCAGGACTTGTCCAACGGCGACGTGAATGCGCTGACGGACACCTCGAGCGATGAATCGCCGAGCTTTGCGGCCAACGGCAAGTTCATCCTGTATGCCACGCGCGTTGGCGGCAAATCGGTGTTGGCCGCCGTGTCGACCGATGGCCGTACGCGTCAGGTTCTTTCCCTCCAGGCCGGCGAAGTTCGTGAGCCGGCGTGGGGTCCTTTCATGCAATAACGAAGCTGTTCCACTAGGAGAAATCGGACATGTCGAAGTCCCAAACCATGATCAAACTCGCAGCCATTGCCGCGCTGCTGGCCCTGGGCGCTTGCAGCTCGGGCGTGAAGCTCGATGACACCGCCAAGAACGGTACGGGCGGTGCCGCTGGCACGGGCGCTGATGCCCGTACGGTGACCCCGGTGGACGTGGGCCGTGACGAACTGACCGACCCGAACAGCCCGCTGGCCAAGCGCAGCATTTACTTCGATTTCGACAGCTACTCGGTCAAGTCGGAGTACCAAGGCCTGCTGGGCCAGCACTCGCGCTACCTGCAGTCGCACAACCAGCGCAAGGTCCTGATCCAGGGCAACACCGACGAGCGCGGCACCAGCGAATACAACCTCGCACTGGGCCAGAAGCGTGCCGAAGCTGTGCGTCGCGCCCTGTCGTCCATGGGCGTGCCTGACAGCCAGATGGAAGCCGTAAGCCTGGGCAAGGAAAAGCCGCAAGCGACCGGCCACGACGAAGACTCGTGGGCACAGAACCGCCGCGCCGACATCGTGTACTAATCGGTATGGTTTGAAGTGGAACGCGCCGGCTGCGAGGTTGCGGCCGGCGTTCTTACGTTGGCAATCACATGAATACGATGATGAAACAGCGCGCTTATGGGGCCACGCGTCGGGCCATCCTGATGGCGACGCTCGTCGCGGGTGGCGCCCTCACCATGGCCGGCCCGGCGGCAGCGGGGGTGTTTGACGACGATGAGGCGCGCCGCGCCATCATCGACATGCGCGACAAGTTCAACAACTTCCAGTCGACGGCGGCACAACGCATTGATCAGAACAGCAAGAACCTGATCGACGCGCAAAACCAGATTGAAACGCTCAAATCGGAAGTGGCGCGCTTGCGCGGGCAGAACGAAGTGCTGCAGAACAGCGTCGATACGCTGACCAAGCAGCAGAAGGATTACTACTCTGATCTGGACGCGCGCCTGAAGAAGTTCGAGCCGCAGCAAGCAACGGTGGATGGTCGCGAAGGCATGGTCCAGCCGAACGAGAAGCCGGAATACGACGCTGCGCTCAAGGCATTCCAGGGCGGCGACTTCAAGGGCGCGGGCAATCAGTTCTCGGCGTTCGTGAAGAAGTATCCGCAAAGCCCGTATCTGCCGCTGGCGCAGTTCTGGCTGGGCAATGCGCTCTATGCGCAGCGCGACTACAAGGGCTCAAGCTACGTGCTGGAGAACATGGCCCGCACTAATCCGCAGCATCCGAAGGCGCCCGATGCGCTGCTGCAGGTGGCGACCAACCAGGGCGAGTCGGGCCAGAAGGCCGCTGCACGGAAGACGCTCGAAACGGTGGTCTCGCAGTATCCCGGTACCGAGCAGGCCAAGACCGCGCAAAGCCGTCTGAAGACGATGCGCTGATCGGCAAGCCGCCCGGCATATGAACAAACGCCCGCCCGTGGCTGCACTGGCGGGCGTTTTTCATGGAGCGCCGAATGGCGGACATATGCCGCGCCGGGCGCGGGCAGGGCGGCGGCACGCTAAAATGCGGGCCTTCCCGATTTGCTTTGCAAGGCTTCGCCCATGAAAAAACGCGCCATCGTCCTGCTTTCTGGCGGGTTGGACTCTGCCACCGTGCTCGCCATGGCCAATGCCGACGGCTTTGAGACCTACGCGCTGTCGATGCGCTACGGCCAGCGCCACTCGTCCGAGCTGGACGCGGCCAAGACAGTCGCGGCGGCGCTCGGCGCAGTGCGCCATGAAATCGTCGATCTGGACCTGCGCAAGTTCGGTGGTTCCGCGTTGACGGACGATACGCTCGACGTGCCGACCGACGGCGCGCAATCGGGCATCCCGATCACGTATGTGCCGGCGCGCAACACGATCATGCTGTCGCTGGCGCTCGGCTGGGCCGAGGCGGTTGGCGCACGTGACCTATTCTTTGGCGCGAATGCCGTGGACTACTCCGGCTATCCGGACTGCCGCCCCGAATACGTGGCCGCGTACGAAACGCTCGCCAACCTTGCGACCAAGGCCGGCGTGGAAGGCGAGCGCATCCGCGTGAACGCTCCCATCATCAACATGACCAAGGCGGAGATCATCCAGGCCGGCGTGCGGCTGGGCGTGGACTACGGCCTGACCGTGTCGTGCTACCAGGCCGACGACGACGGCCGCGCGTGCGGCGTGTGCGATTCGTGCCGCATCCGCAAGGCCGGGTTTGACGCCGCTGGCGTGCCCGACCCCACCCGCTACATCTGACGCACCATGCCCGATCTTGACCTCAACGCGTTGTCCCACACGGTGCTGTGGGCCACGTTTGCGCTTACGTTCGTGTTTGGCGCGATCCTTCAGCGCACGCACTTCTGCACGATGGGCGCGGTGTCCGATGTCGTCAACATCGGCGACTGGAACCGGTTGCGCATGTGGGCGCTGGCCATCGGCGTGGCCATGATCGGCACGGGCTGCATGAGCTGGCTTGGCCTGATCGATACGAGCAAGACGATCTACACGGCGAGCAAGCTGCTTTGGCTGTCGTCGCTGGTGGGCGGTCTGCTCTTCGGTTTCGGCATGGTGTTGGGCTCGGGCTGCGGCAGCAAGACGCTGGTGCGCATTGGCGGCGGCAATCTCAAGTCGGTCGTGGTGTTCGTGTTCCTGGGGCTGGCGGCGTACATGACGCTCAAGGGCGTGTTTGGTGTGGTGCGTGTGGCAACGGTGGACAGCGTGGCCGTTACGTTGCCGACGTCGCAGGACTTGCCCAGCGTGCTGGGCCACGCGTTCTCCGCCGATGCGCGCATGCTGCGCCTGGTGCTGGCGCTGGTGATCGGCGGGGCGCTGTCGCTGTGGGCGCTGCTCGCGCGCGATTTCCGCACCGGTGACAACCTGCTGGGAGGCATCGGCGTTGGCCTCATCATCGTCGGCATGTGGTACGTCTCGGGGCATCTCGGTTACGTACAGGAAGATCCGAACACGCTGCAGGAAGCGTTTGTGGCGACCAACAGCGGCCGCATGGAAGCGCTGAGCTTCGTGGCGCCGGTGTCGTACACGCTGGAGTGGCTGATGTTCTTCAGCGATACGTCGAAGGTGCTGACGGTCGGCATCGTGAGCGTGTTGGGCGTGATTGCAGGCTCGGCGGCGGTGGCACTGGCCACGCGCACGTTCCGCTGGGAGGGTTTTGCCAATGCCGAAGACACGGGCAACCACATCATTGGCGGCATCCTGATGGGCATTGGCGGCGTCACGGCGCTCGGTTGCACGATCGGGCAGGGGCTGTCGGGCGTGTCGACGCTGGCGATTGGCTCGTTCATCGCGCTGGCCGGGATCGTGATCGGCGCGGTGCTGGCGTTCCGCTATCAGATGTGGCGGATGGAGCGTCTGGTTTGATCTGATGGGCGTTGACAGAATCGCCGATATCTTCCTATAATCGCGGTCTTTGGGGTCTTTAGCTCAGTCGGTAGAGCAGTAGACTTTTAATCTATTGGTCGCGGGTTCGAATCCCGCAGGACCCACCAAAATTCGAAGGGCTGACAGGCAACTGTCGGCCCTTTTTGTTTGGTTGTCCTCACGGCCAACTTCATCTCCTCGCGCTCTGCGTGGACGCAGCTTCCACATCGATAGCACGCTGCGATTCCCCCTTAGCGCATCCCCTTGATTACGGCCGGTCACATGGCCGGCGCGTCGCATTCTGCCGGCGCCGCTAGGGATTTCCTCTATAGCGCTCATAGCTACCAACCACCACCATATCCTCTGTTGGAACCGGTTCCATACGGAGAAAAGTGCACAAATGGCAGATATCGTGATCGTGGCAAGCGCGTTTGGCGCCGCTCAGGTGCTTGAGCAGGGGCATCACGCCTATGTTCCCGTAGCCGCGTCGGTGGGTGCAGCCGGTTTCGAAGTGCGGCGTGAATTGTTGCCGGCAGGGCTCGATGGCACGGTATCGACAACGCTTCTCGCTGCCTTGGGTCGGCTGATTGCCGCGCATGGTCTCTGGGCGGTTTATTCGACGCCGGCCACGCTGTACACGGACGACGGTGCTCTGGACGCGGTCGCTATCCGCGGCGCGCTGCTCGAAGCGCAAAGTCTGGGCGCGCGCATCGTGAAGTTTCAGCTTGGCGGTTTTGCAGGCGATGCCTCGGCAGGCGTGCTGGCTCAACTGCTGCAAGGCTGGCGCGCACGGGTGCTCGTTGAGAACGGTCAACAGGCCGTGGGCGGCTCGCTGGCGCAGTTTCGAGGTTTGTTCGACGCATTGGAAGGGGCGGGCGTGGCGGACATGCTGGGCATGACGTTCGACATCGGCAACTGGGAATGGTCGGGCGAAGCCCCGCTGACGTGTGCACGGGCCTTGGCTCCGTACGTTGAATACATCCATTGCAAAAGCGTCGCGGGCGAGGGTGCACGCCGTTTTGCGGTGGCGCCCGCGGGCAACGATGCGCGGTTCGCCGCTGTGCTGGCGGCATTGCCCGGCGATGTTCCGCGCGGCATCGAATTTCCTTTCGACGCGGTCGATCTCGCTGTCGATGCGCATCGGCATGTCACGTGGCTCAAGGCCGCCTGACTGTGACTCGACATCAAAGGAGCTTACGCATGTCACAGATGTTGGATGTCATCACCTACGGCGAGGCCATGGCGATGTTCGTGGCGACGGCGCCTGGGCCGCTCGCGCAGGCCACGCAGTTCACCAAGCGGATTGCGGGTGCCGACCTGAACGTGGCCATCGGCTTGAGCCGGCTGGGTTTTCGCGTCGGTTATGTGAGCCGGGTGGGGCAGGATTCGTTTGGCGAATATGTGCTGGAAACGCTGGCACGCGAACGGATCGATGCCTCATGTGTGGCGGTGGACCCGCAGTTTCCGACCGGCTTCCAACTGAAGTCACGGGCCGACGACGGCAGCGACCCGCGTGTCGAGTACTTTCGCAAGGGCTCGGCTGCCAGCCACCTCTCGCGCGCCGACTATGTCGCCGACTATGTGCTCGGCGCTCGCCATCTGCATCTGACGGGTGTGGCTCCCGCGATTTCAGCGTCGTCGTGTGAACTTGCATTCCACCTCGCGCGCGAGATGCGCGCAGCCGGTGGTTCAATCTCTTTCGACCCGAACCTGCGCCCAACGCTGTGGCCGTCCGCTGCGGAGATGGCGCGCACGCTGAACGCGCTGGCGGCGCTTTCCGATTGGGTGCTGCCCGGCTTTGCCGAGGGGCGGCAACTGACCGGCTATGACAGCCCGGCCGATATCGCGCGTTTCTATCTCGATCAAGGTGCTCGTGGTGTTGCCATCAAGCTGGGTGCTGCCGGCGCGTACTACCGGACCGCCGACGGCGCAGAAGGCATCGCCAACGGCATGCATGTGGAACGCGTCGTCGACACGGTGGGCGCGGGTGACGGTTTTGCCGTGGGCGTTGTCAGCGCGCTGCTCGAGGGGCAGTCACCCGAGTTGGCCGTTGCGCGCGGCAACCGTATCGGCGCGCTGGCGATCCAGGTGATCGGAGATTCCGAAGGCCTGCCCACTCGCGCCGAGCTCGATGTGCTTGAGCGCCCGGCCCGCATGATGCGCGAGCCGGAACCCATTTCCAGCGTGTAACGCAGCGCTTCGACTGCCGCCCCTTGCGGGCGACGCAAACCATCAAAGGAGACACGACCATGGCAACGCAACTCGCTGCGCGGCGCTGGTGGATGATCATGCCGATCGTCTTTATCACCTACAGCCTGGCCTACCTCGATCGCGCGAACTATGGCTTCGCGGCGGCGGCCGGCATCAATCACGATCTGGGGATCAGCCAGGGGCTGTCGTCATTGATTGGCGCGCTGTTCTTCCTCGGCTATTTCTTCTGCCAGATTCCGGGTGCAATTTATGCAGAACGCCGCAGCGTGAAGAAGCTCGTCTTCATCAGCCTGGTGCTGTGGGGTTTGTGCGCGGCGCTCACGGGCGTCGTGAGTGACATTCCCTCGCTGCTAGCGATCCGCTTTGTGCTGGGTGTGGTCGAGGCGGCCGTTATGCCGGCCATGCTCATCTACATCAGCAACTGGTTTACCAAGCAGGAGCGTTCGCGCGCGAATACGTTTCTGATCCTCGGTAATCCTGTGACGGTGCTCTGGATGTCGGTGGTGTCGGGCTACCTCGTGCGCGAGTTCGGCTGGCGCCATATGTTCATCGCCGAGGGCGTGCCTGCCATCATCTGGGCCGTGTGCTGGTGGTGCCTGGTGCAGGACAAGCCCGCGCAGGCATCGTGGCTGAGCACACAGGAAAAGCGCGACCTGGAACAGGCATTGGCGGCGGAGCAGGCGGCCATCAAGCCGATGCGCAACTATGGCGAGGCTTTCCGCTCGCCGGTCGTCATCAAGCTGTGCGCGCAGTACTTCTGCTGGAGCATCGGCGTGTATGGCTTCGTGCTGTGGCTGCCATCGATCGTGAAGAACGGCTCGTCGCTTGGCATGGTCGAGACGGGCTGGTTGTCGGCGCTGCCATATCTTGCGGCCACCATCGCGATGCTCGCTGCGTCGTGGGCATCCGACAAGTTGGGTTCGCGGCGCGGCTTCGTTTGGCCGTTCCTGCTGGTGGGTGCGGCGGCGTTCGCTGCATCGTATGGGCTTGGGTCCACGCATTTCTGGATGTCGTATGCGTTGCTCGTCATTGCCGGCGCGGCGATGTATGCGCCGTACGGCCCGTTTTTCGCCATCGTGCCGGAGCTGCTGCCGAAGAACGTTGCCGGTGGCGCGATGGCGCTGATCAACAGCATGGGTGCCCTCGGTTCGTTTGTTGGCTCGTACTTCGTTGGCTACCTGAACGGTGCCACCGGCTCGCCGCTGGCGTCGTACGCATTCATGAGCGCCGCGCTTTTGGCGGCCGTGATCTTCACGCTCTGCGTCAAGCCGCAACCGCGTGATGCTTATGCGCTTGCCCACCCCGTGCCTGGAAAGTGAGCTGATGAAACCTCTTGTCGTTGCGTATAAGCCGTTGCCCGATGATGTAGCCGCCCAGTTGCGCCACCATGTCGAGCTCGTGCAGGTCGACGGTGCTGCGGCGTTGACCGAGGCGCTTGCCAACGCCGAGGGCGCGATCGGTGCAAGCCTGAAGATCACGCCCCAGATGCTCGACCGCGCGCCACGGCTCAAGGCGTGGTCCACGATCTCGGTCGGCTATGACAATTTCGACGTGCCTGATCTCACGCGCCGAGGCATTGCCCTGGCGCATACGCCTGATGTGTTGACCGAGTCGACCGCCGATACCGTGTTTTCGCTGATTCTCGCGTCGGCGCGGCGTGTCGTGGAGCTTGCCGAGTGGGTCAGGGCCGGGAATTGGCAGCGCAGCATCGGGCCAGAGCTTTACGGCACGGACGTTCAGGGCAAGACGATCGGCATCGTCGGGCTGGGGCGGATCGGTGCGTCATTGGCGCGCCGCGCAGCACTGGGTTTCCGGATGCATGTCCTGTACACGAACCGGCATCCGCATCCCGAGGCCGAAGCGCAGTACGGCGCGCGCCGTGTGACGCTCGACACGTTGTTGGCCGAAGCCGATTTTGTTTGCCTGCAGGTGCCGCTGACGCCCGAAACGCAGCACCTGATTGGCGCGGCGGAACTGGCGAAAATGAAACGCAGTGCGATCCTGATCAATGCGTCGCGCGGGCCCGTCGTTGACGAGGGAGCGCTCATCCATGCATTGCGCAATGGCACGATTCGCGGCGCGGGGTTGGACGTGTTCGAGCACGAGCCGCTTCCGCCCGACTCGCCATTGCTGGCGATGAAGAACGTGGTGGCGCTGCCCCATATCGGCTCTGCAACGCACGAGACACGATACGCAATGGCCCGCTGCGCAGCCGACAACCTGGTCAGGGCGCTGGCCGGAACGTTGCGTGAGAACCTCGTGAATCCGCAGGTGCTGGAGCGGGCCCGCGGCTCATGAGCGGGGCGGGGGGATTGCGCTATGATCCTCGCACCCTGGCTCCGGCTCCTCGCGCCGACGGACTATTCTGAAGCGCATCGTGACTGATTTCCCATCCTCCTCCTCGCGCCCAGCGACCATCACCGACGTGGCCCGCGAAGCGGGAACCGGCAAGACCAGCGTGTCCCGCTATCTGAACGGCGAGATGCAGGTCCTTTCCGAAGATTTGCGACAGCGCATCGAAGCCGCCATCCAGCGGTTGAACTACCGGCCCAACCAGATGGCGCGCGGCCTCAAGCGTGGTCGCAACCGCCTGCTCGGCATGCTGGTCGCCGACCTGACCAATCCTTATGCGATCGAAGTGCTGCAAGGCGTGGAGGCGGCCTGCCACGCGCTTGGCTACATGCCGCTCATCTGCCACGCCGCAAACGAGATCGAGATGGAGCGCCGGTTCGTCCAGTTGCTGACGACGTACCGGGTCGAGGGGCTGATCGTCAATGCGCTCGGTGCAGAAGAGGCGGTGTTGCGCCCGCTGCGGGGCGGCGGCATTCCTGCCGTGCTGGTGGATCGCACGGTCGAAGGGTTCGACGCCGACCTGGTGGGCCTCGATAACTGCGACGCCGTCAGGTTGGGGGTGCAGCATTTGCTGGATCAAGGTTTCGATTGCATCCTGTTCATCGTGCAGCCGTTTGAGCAGGTCAGTTCGCGGCGTGAGCGCGAACTCGCCTTCCGAGAGACGATGGGAGCTCACGGGCGTCCAGCGGAGCCGGCTGTAGTGCTGGACCTGAACGACCCGGCCTCAGTCGAGCGTGCGCTGGCAGAGATCGATGCACGCATCGAAGCGGTGCACCAGCGGGACGGAAAGCGACTGGCGCTGTTTGTTGCCAACGCGCCGGTTGCGCTGGTCGTTGCGCGGCATCTGCGCACGCGATTTGGCACGGCTTGGCAGGAGCGGACGGCACTGCTGTCGATCGATGATCCGGAGTGGGCGGAGTTGATCGGCATCACCACGATCCGGCAACCGACATACGACATCGGTTACAAGGCGGTCGAATTCGTGCATGAACGCATCGAAGGTGTGAGCGGCGATGCCCGAGTCGTGTTGCTCCCGGGTACGCTGGTCGAACGTGCTTCGACGGTGCACCCGGTGGAGGAGGCGTCATGACGTTGCGCCTGTATCTTGCCGGGCCGGACGTTTTCCGTCCTGATCCCATCGCGCATGGCGAAGCGCTCAAGACGCTGTGTGCGGAGTTCGGCTACATCGGCCTGTATCCGTTCGATAACACGATCGCGCCCCAGGCCGATGGCCCTGCGACCGCCGCGGAGATCTACCGCCAGAACATCGCGCTGATCGACTCCGCCGACGCCGTGCTTGCCAACGTAGCGGACTTTCGTGGCTATGAACCCGATTCCGGCACGTGCTTCGAAATCGGCTACGCCATCGCCCGTGGCAAAGATGTGTGGTGCTACAACGTACCGGCGGTGCCACTCTTGGGGCAGGTGCCGAACACCAGCGGCAACGATGCAGACGGCTGGGCCGTGGAAGATTTCGGCCTGCCGCGCAATCTCATGATTGCTTGCAGCTGCCACCTCGTCGTGGGTGATGTGCGCGCGTGCCTGGAGCGCATGCGCTCGCACTACGCATAGTCGTGCGCTCAACATGCGTATGCAGATTGCTTCCTTCGGGGGTCGGAGCGGCCCGTATAGTGCCCGCCCCATCGACTGGTACGCGGTGGAAGGCACCCCGCCTGACGCCACCGTCTGCGGCTGAACGCGTATCGATCTGAGCATTCCTTCGTTGGCACGCGACGGGCGCGGGCGGTGTAATGTGGAATTCGTCTATTGCCACGCGCTTACGTCATGTCCGACGCCGTTGTTGCTGCTGATGCACCTGCCGTTCATACGGCCCGATTCCACGTTCGCCGCTTGCCGGACGCACCGCTGGGCGCAGAGATTCTGGGCCTGGGCGATGCGGCGGACCTCTCTGCCGCCGACATCGCCGCCATCCGCCAAGCGTGGCTCGCACACGACGGCTTGCTCGTTTTCCGTGATGTGCAGTTCACCCCGCAGGCGCAGGTGGCATTCAGCCGCCGTTTCGGGCCGCAGCAGGTGCACGTGCTGAACCAGTTCCATTTGACCGGGTACCCGGAGATTCTCGTTGTCTCCAACGTGGTCGAGAACGGCCAGCCGATCGGTCTGGGCGATGCGGGGCGCGACTGGCATTCGGATCTGTCATACAAGCCGCTGCCGAGCCTCGGTTCGATGCTGCTGATGCGCGAGTTGCCGGAAGAGGGCGGTGACACGCTGTTTGCCAACATGGTCCGCGCATACGAAACGCTGCCCGCTGATCTCAAGCGCATGATCGAAGGCCGCCGCGCGGTGCATTCGTATGTGTACCGTTACGAGCGATTGCGCGCGCTGTCGACTTGGCGCCCGCCACTCACGCAAGCGCAGCGCGACGCCGTGCCGCCGGTTGACCACCCCGTCGTGCGCACGCATCCGGAAACGGGCAAGCGCGCGCTCTTCGTCAACGAAGGCTTCACCTCGCACATCCTGGGTTTGCCGGAAGACGAGAGCACGAGCGTGCTGGAGCAGCTCTTCGCCCACAGCCTCCGCGCCGACAACGTCTACACGCACCGGTGGCGCGCCGGCGACATGCTGTTCTGGGATAACAGATCCACCATCCACTTCGCGCCAGGGTGCCCGGATAAATTTCGGCGCACGCTGCATCGCACGACGATTGAAGGCGATGTGCCGATTTAGGTGCCGTTCGTCTACAGCCCGGCCTCGGTCAGGCGGGCATCAATACTCGCCAGCGTCAACGTCTGTGCAAACAACCGCGTGAGCGATTGGCTCGCATACTTCGGCACCTCGTCCGCGGTGGCCCAGCGGTACGCATCCATCTCGGGGGTGGGCCGGCCGGTGTGATAGCTGTTGAACATCGACGTGCACGTCAGCGTGTTGAGTGCAACTTCTGCGCGGCGCACGCGTGTGGCGAACAGGTGCAGCTCCTTGTCGCGGCGATACGGGAACCTGCCCAGTTCGATCAGGGCGTGGCTGTCGAGCACGAGACCGGTTTCCTCGCGCGTCTCGCGCAGGGCGGTGTCGCGGTGGTCCTCGCCGGGGTCAGGCGCGCCTTTGGGGATGTCCCAGTGACGCGTTTCTGTAGCGTGGGCGAGGAGCACATCGCCATCTTCGTTGAGCAGCACGAGGCCGCAGGATAGGGCGATCGTCATGTTATTTCGCTCCGCCGCGTTGCGTGATTCGGGCGCTCAGCAGCTGGTGTTCGCGGCTGAATAGCCGGCGATAGGCCAGCAGCACGGCCGCGACCGTCCCCAAGCCCGAAGACGCCGCCAGCAGAAACATGATGACGATCTGGTAGCGCACGGCCTCCAGCGGAGACTGCCCTGCCAGCACTTGGCCCGTCATCATGCCGGGCAGGCTCACTACGCCCACGACGGTCATCTGATTGATGATCGGCGTCATGCCGGCGCGCACGGCCGCGCGTGCGGCATCGCGCGCCGCCTCCCAGCGTGTGCCTCCCAGCGCAAGAATGGTCTCCACCTGGTCTCGCGTGGCCGTGAGTTCGCCGGTCATGCGCTCCAGGGCAAGCCCCACGCCGGTGAGCGTGTTCCCCAGAATCATCCCCATGATCGGGATGGCGTATTGCGGCTCGTACCACGGCCGCGCTTGCAATACGGCCATCAGTCCGATCACCCCGATCAGCCAAGTGCTGCCGAAGACCGACAACGTGCCGTCCCATCGCAGGCCCGAATAGCCGCGCGCGCCGCGGCTACCGGTTGCATGCCCTGCAATCAACGTCATGACGGCCACGATGCCCAATACCACCGGCCAATACGCGTGAGCGAATACCCATTCGAGAACGAAGCCCACCGCCAGCAGCTGCGCGACGGTCCGCAAGGCCGCCCACGCCAAGCGGCGTTCCAGCCCAAGCCCCAGCCCGACGGATAGCGCGCCGTTCACGAGGATCAGCGCGGCCGCAATGCCGACCTGCCAGGCGGAAAGCGAGAGGTCCTGCCCGTTCATCGCGTGGGCTCCGTGTCGAGCTGCCCATCAACCATGCGCCAATGCCGACTGCTGATGCGTTCCGCTTGCGCCGGATCGTGCGTCACCCACATCCACGCATGTCGCTCGGGCGCCTGAGCGAACCAATGCTGCAACAGCGCCTCAACGGCGCGTGCGGAGGCGGGGTCAAGGGCGGCCGTGGGTTCGTCGAGCAGTAGGACGGTCGGCCCAGTCTGCAGCGTGCGGACCAGTGCTGCGATCTGCGCTTCACCGCCGGAAAGATCGATGGCGTTCTTGTTGAGAAAGGCGGCGTCGCGCTGGGCACCCGCAAGCAGGGCGATGGCGGCGTCGCGATCGAATCCGGCGCTGTGTCGCCGCGCGTGTAGGCGGTATGGCATGTGCAGGTTGTCTTCCACCGTACCGGGCAGGAGCGCAGGGCGCTGGTGCATGTACGCCACGTGACAGCGATAAGCCGGAACGGCGCGCGGCCCAATCGCCTGGCCGTGCCATGTCACGTGCCCGCCATCGAGCGGATCGAGCAATGCCAGCGCGCGCAGCAGCACGCTTTTGCCTGCGCCCGATGGCCCGGATAGCGCAATACGATCACCGGCCCGCACGGCAAGGGTGGCAGGGTGCAGCAACGTGACACCGGTGCGTGCGTCGCGGCGTTGGAGGTGGGTGGCGGCCAGCATGGTGGGGCGAGTGTGTTGCATACGGTGCGGCATCAATGCGCCGCTTTTATGCATTATGCATATGAGCGGGTGTGGCGCTCCTCCGCCGTAATCCTGAACACACCCGCGCAGGCGCAGTGCCATCGCCGCATGGTTACGCCATCCGCGTGCCATGCGGAGTGGCCCCTAGCCCAAACGGAGCAGCCTCAAAGCGTTGACGGGTGGCCGATGTCGGACGAATCCGACATGCCATTCAGCAACGGGAGGGTCGCCATTTGCGCATGCGAGACATAGGATCGAAACATCACTAGAAGAAGCGACGGAGGGCGCCATGGAGACCGACAAAGTACAAGTTGCCCACCCATGGTGGCAGCCGGGAGTCTTTGCATCGGCGCCGGCCATTTTTCTCTGGATCTGCGCGGAGTTGCCTCCCGATATGCTCGGCGCCATCTTCCACGCGGGCACGTCGCCCGATTCCCTTCGACATGTTGGTGACACGCTGTTCGTGATCGGCTGGACCGCCAGCGGCGCGCTGATGTGGCATGGCCGGCGGCGCATCGGGTATGAAGCGGATGCGGCAGCGCAGCCCGTTCCAGCCCAGGTGGATGCCACGGAGCAGCCGCACGGGCTCGCTGGATTGCGCCAGAACATGGCCCGGCGCTGGGAACGCATGCGCCATCCGATTCCGCTGCACTGATATTGCGTTGCCGCAAATGAGAAAGGCCGGATTGTCCGGCCTTTTTGGTGGGTGTGTCGCCCTCAGGAGGTGCTGCCAGGGATGATTTCGTCAGGATCGATATTCGGGGCGGGCGTTGGGGCGCTGGCAGGCTCGCCTTGTGCTTCTTGCCATTTTTTGTAGCCCCACCAGGCCGCTCCGGCCACGATTCCCACCTTGCCAAGCTTGCGCGTGATCCGGCCGATGACGGTGCGGCGCAATCCTGCATACGCGAGTGACAGCGCAGTTCCGACCAGCGGGTATTCACGTGCAATGCCTAGCGTCCGCATCAGGCTGTTCGGCCGCGCCAGCGGGCGGAGCAGGCTCGGCAGCAACGCCCCGAGGCCGCCCAGGCTGAAGGTGCGGCTGGTGGCGCGATGTACATCGTTGCGGGCTTGAGCGTAGTCGTAGCGCTCCAGTGCGGCGCGTGTCAGCAGCAATTCCTTGCGAACGCTCAGTGGCAGGCGTGTCTCGCCACCGCGGCGTGACGGCCGGACATGATGCCGCGCGCTCGATGCGGGTTCGTTCACGGACGTGCCGGGCGACGGTGCGTGTTCGGTGGGGTCAGTCATCGGCGCAGGATCTCCCGGTCTTTGTCGAGTTCGGCCAGTGTGGCCTCGAACAGCGGCGGTGCGTTACGCAGCAGCGAGCGTACCTTCCACAGGCACGCCGCCGCACCCAGCGCATACAGCGCCGCCATCACGGCAAGGGATTGCCAACGATACGTATCCCAGCACAGGATGACCACGAGGGCTGTCAGCGTCATGATGGACAGGGCGATCAGGCTCACGGCCAGCATGCCCAGGAAGGCGGTGCCGAGCAGCCGTTCTTTTTCTTCAGCCAGTTCGACGCTTGCCAGCTCGAGCCGCGTCTGCAGCATCGAGACGACCGTGCCGGCCAATTTCTTCAAGGAAGCGAACAGCTTTGGGCTGGTGTCGTCGGTCATGAGGAGTGGAAATGGTGCAAAGCCGATAGCGCCGCTGCCAATACAGCACGCGCCATGCCCGGAATGGAGCCGCCAAAACGCAACTGGCCGATGGCGCGATCCACAGGGCGCGCGCCATCGGCCAGAAAGGGTGTTGCGGCTTACTTGCGGTTGAGCAGCAGGCCGATCAGTAGGCCCACGCCGGCCGCCACGCCCACGGCTTGCCACGGGTGATCGTGGACGTAGTCATCGGTGGCGCGTGCGGCAGCCTTGCTCTTGTGGACGACCGCGTCTTGCAGGTCCTGCGCTTTTTCCTTGGCTTGGCGGAGCATCCCCATACCGCGCTCGCGCAGTTCCGCGGCCTTTTCGCCGCTGGTGGACGCAGCTTGTTTGAGCAGGGTTTCAGCGTCGGACAGTACAGTCTTCACGTCGGTCATCAGTTTCTCCTTATTGACGGAATCGGCCAGGTTGGGGGAAGTGTTCGTCATGGTCGGGTCCTCGGTGTCGGGGGGGGGTGTTCAATCGTCAATATGTCGACGCGCTTATTCGCTAGCATATGTGTGGGCGCCGCGAAACTTCAAGCGCTCGCGTCGCGCGCCCTGCGATGGATCAATGCTTCGGCCATTGTCCGGCAATGTGCGCACGCCTTCCACCCTGTTGTCAGCAAATGCCGCGCCTAATGACGAAAAGTGATGTTGTTGTGAATTTATAGTCGTTTTGGTTGGATGGCAATCTGGCTATAGTGGTTCCCAATCTGTGTATGGAGGACACGATGTCTCTACGTTTGGGCGATATCGCCCCTGATTTCGAGCAGGATTCCAGCGAAGGCCGCATCAAGTTTCATGAATGGCTGGGCAATAGCTGGGGCGTGCTTTTTTCGCACCCAGCCGACTACACGCCGGTCTGCACCACCGAACTGGGCCTGACCGCCAAGCTGAAGGATGAATTTACCAAGCGCAATGTCAAGGCGATTGCGCTGTCGGTCGATTCGGTCGAGTCGCACAAAGGCTGGATCAACGATATCAATGAGACGCAGAACACCAGCGTCAACTTCCCGATCATTGCCGACCCCGATCGTAAAGTCTCACAGCTGTACGACATGATCCATCCGAACGCGAGCGAGACCTTTACCGTGCGCTCGCTGTTCGTGATCGATCCGAACAAGAAGATTCGCCTGACGATTACGTATCCGGCTTCGACGGGGCGCAACTTCAATGAGGTGTTGCGCGTGATTGACTCGCTGCAGTTGACCGACAGCCACAGCGTGGCCACACCGGGTAACTGGCAAGACGGCGACGACGTGGTCATCGTGCCGTCGTTGAAGGACGAGGAAGTCCTCAAGCAGAAATTCCCGAAGGGCTACAAGGCGGTGCGGCCGTATCTGCGCCTGACGCCCCAGCCCAACAAGTGACCGTCTCCTTGGTAGTGTGATTGCCGCCCGGCCTTGTGCCGGGCGTTTTTTGCGTTGGAACCGGTTCAGGTTCCGAGGCAAAACAAAACCGGCCAGCCCTTTCGGGTCTGGCCGGTTTGTCTTTTGTGAAGACGGTTCAGTGAGCGATCAGATCGCCCAGCCGCCTGCGTAGAAGGCCACTAGAGCACCGGCAATCGCCACGGTGCCGATGTTCAGCTTGCGCCATTCGCCGGCCACCAGGCGGCCAATCACCAGCGTGCTGAAGCCGAGCATGATGCCGGTGACGATGTTGCAGGTCAGCACGATGAACACGGCGCAGACCAGGCCGGACAGCGCGTCAACCATGTCGTCCATGTGCAGCTTGCTCACGCTGGAGAGCATCAGCAGGCCGACATACATCAGCGCCGGGGCCGTTGCGTACGACGGCACCAAGCCGGCCAGCGGCGAAAAGAACATCACCGCCAGGAACATCACGCCGACCACGACAGCCGTCAGGCCCGTCTTGCCGCCTGCTGCCACGCCAACCGTCGACTCAATGTAAGCCGCGGCCGGAGCACCGCCGAAGAACGCCGAGAAGATCGAGCTGATGGAATCGGCCGTGAGGGCGCGGCCACCGTTGATGATGTGGCCTTTGTCGTTGAGCAGACCGGCTTGGCCGGCCACGGCGCGGATCGTGCCGGTGGCATCGAACACGGCAGTCATCACGAGCGCCAGCACGCTCGGCAGCACGGCGGCGGTGAGGGCACCGCGGATATCCATTGCGCCGATCAGCGAGGCATGACCTGCAGAGGCGAGTGAAGGCACGGCGAACACGCCCGTGAACTTCACGGCCGGGTCAAAGATCAGGCCCAGGATCGAGATGGCGATGATCACGATCAGGATGCCACCCGGCACGCGACGACGCTCCATACCGAAGATAGCGGCCAGACCCAGCACCGACATCATGACCGGGAAGGCGGTGACGTGACCCAGTGCAACAGGCAGGCCCTCGCCGGCGTTTTTGACCACCAGCCCGACGTCGTTGGAGGCGATCAGCAGCAGGAACAGGCCGATGCCGATGCCCGTGCCATGCGCCACGCCCGAGGGCAGATTGCGCAGGATCCAGGAGCGCACGCCCGTAGCCGAGATGGCGGTGAAGGCCACGCCCATCAGGAACACGGCGCCCAGCGCGACTTCTGGCGTCAGCTTTTGCCCCAGCACCAGCCCAAAGGCCATGAATGCGGTCAGCGAAATTGCGCAGCCGATGGCGATCGGCAACTTAGCCCATAGACCCATCAGCAGAGAACCGAAGGCGGTGGTCAGACACACCGCGACGAAGACTGCGCTGGTATCAAAGCCGGCCTTGCCCAGCATGCCCGGCACGACAAACACGGCGTAGACCATTGCCATGAAGGTGGTGATGCCAGCCACGACCTCGCGCTTTTGCGTGCTGCCGCGTGCAGAAATCTGGAAATAGCGATCAATGGCACGCGCGTCGGCGATGCCAGCGGCGCCAAGTTCCGTCGACGACGGAATGGACTGTTCAGCCATGGTGGGTTTGTCTCCTGGCAGGACTCCGCGCCGGCCGATCTTGGTCGTCCGCGTAAGGTGCCCTGTTCTGGTTTTGATATCGGTACGGGTGCCTGCGTACGCGCGCCGGCATTCTCCAGACCGTTGTCTCGCGATTGGTTTTGTCGCGTGGCGCTGCAATCTGCGTGTGGATCGCGCGCTCGTTCTATCGGTGTGAGGGGCGTGCGGCCCAACAATCCGCCAACACTTGGACCGAAGCATAGACGCGCGCTACCGCCGATTCATGCGGCGTGGCGTATCCCGGTCATTTGCAAATTGGTATATCGCGAGGGAGGGAGAACAATGGTGCCCAGGACGGGCGAGAGGTGCGGCAGCGGGTGTGGCGAGTGGTGCACGAGTGTGCCCCAACTCGCCGGAAAAACAAAGCGCAATCAGAAGAAAGCCTGGATGCCGGTCTGGGCACGACCGAGGATCAGCGCATGGATATCGTGCGTGCCTTCGTACGTATTCACCACTTCCAGATTCACCACGTGGCGGATCACGCCAAACTCATCGGAGATGCCGTTGCCGCCCAGCATGTCGCGCGCCACGCGGGCGATGTCGAGCGACTTGCCGCACGAGTTGCGCTTCATGATCGACGTGATTTCCACCGCCGCCGTGCCTTCGTCCTTCATGCGGCCAAGACGCAGGCAGCCTTGCAGGCCGAGCGTGATTTCGGTCTGCATGTCGGCCAACTTCTTCTGCACGAGCTGATTGGCGGCCAGCGGGCGGCCGAACTGCTTGCGATCGAGCACGTACTGGCGCGCGATGTGCCAGCAAGCCTCTGCAGCGCCCAGGGCGCCCCACGCGATGCCGTAGCGCGCCGAGTTCAGGCACGTGAACGGACCCTTCAGGCCGCGCACGCCGGGCATCAGGTTCTCTTCGGGCACGAACACTTCGTCCAGCACGATCTCACCGGTGATCGACGTGCGCAGGCCGACCTTGCCGTGGATGGCCGGTGCCGTCAGTCCCTTCCAGCCTTTCTCCAGGATGAAGCCCCGGATTTCATCCTCGCCGTTGTCATTCGGCAGCTTGCCCCACACGACAAACACGTCGGCGATGGGCGAATTGGTGATCCACATCTTGGCGCCCGACAGCGAGTAGCCGCCGTCGACCTTCTTGGCACGCGTGATCATCGAGGCTGGGTCGGAGCCGTGGTTCGGTTCGGTCAGGCCAAAGCAGCCGATCCACTCGCCGGTCGCCAGCTTGGGCAGGTACTTCTGTTTTTGCGCTTCGCTGCCGAATTCATAGATCGGCACCATCACAAGAGACGATTGCACGCTCATCATCGAGCGATAGCCAGAATCCACGCGTTCGACTTCACGCGCGATCAGGCCGTAGCTGACGTAGTTCAGGCCCGGGCCGCCGTACTGCTCGGGAATCGTGGGCCCCAGCAGGCCCAGCTCGCCCATCTCACGAAAGATCGATGCATCGGTTTTCTCGTGTCGGAACGACTCCAGCACGCGCGGCATCAGCTTGTCCTGGCAATACGATGCGGCGGCGTCGCGCACCATGCGCTCGTCGTCGGTCAGCTGTTGGTCGAGCAGCAGGGGGTCGGCCCAATTGAAGGCGTTGCGAGCGGTCACAGCGGTAGTCTCCGAGTCATTGTTGTTCCGATATACGGAACACAGTTTCGAAATTTAGAGCTATCATAGCGCAACCACCGACGATTTCCAGGGCTTTTTTGCCATGAGCACGACCCGTCTCCCCGATCCCGAATTCGACACCGCGCCCGCCGAGTCGAGCGATCCGAATTTCGTCACGGCACTGGCGCGCGGACTGGAGCTGCTGCGCGCATTCCGCCCGGGCGACACGCTGCTCGGCAACCAGGAATTCGTGCGGCGCACGGGCTTTCCCAAAGCCACGGTCAGCCGGCTGGCCGGCACGCTGGTGTCGCTTGGCTACCTGCGTTACGACGACGCGCTTGGCAAATATGGGCTGGACGCTGGCGTGCTCGCGCTCGGGTTTGCCTATCTGGCATCGAGCGACGTGATTCAGCTTGCGCGGCCCCACATGAGCGCGTTTGCGCAGCGCTTTGGCGTATCGATCTCGCTGGGCAAGCGCGATCGCCTGGACATGGTGTATCTGGAGACGATCCGCCACGACAGCCCGTCGATGAGCGGGTCGTCGGGGCTGGGCGTGGGCTCGCGGCTGTCGCTGCTGTCGAGTTCGATGGGGCGGGCGTATCTGGCTTCGTTGCCCGCGGCGCGGCGCGAGCGCTTGTACGAAGCATTGCGCACGCAGCAGCCGGCGCAGTGGGCGGCTGAAGGGGCCGCAGCAGATGACGCAGTGAAAGCCGGCATACGCAATGGCTACGCCGTATCCTTGCGCGACTGGCATCCCGCCATCCACGCGTGCGCGGTGGCGTTCTTCGCGCCGAGCCAGCGCGAGCCTTACGTGGTGAGCTGCAGCGCTCCTTACACGGCGGCCGACGCAGAGCGCATTCGCGACGAACTGGCTCCCGCGCTACGTGAGTTTGCGGCACGGCTCGGCCAAGTGACCGAGCCAGCCTGAGCTGCGTCGATCAAAGGTCGGTGCGCAGCTTCCAAAGCTCCGGAAACAACACGACATCCAGCATCTTTCGTAGGTAACCGACGCCCTCGGTGCCGCCCGTGCCGCGCTTGAAGCCAATCACGCGCTCCACCGTCGTCACATGCCGGAAGCGCCATTGCCGGAACGCGTCTTCCAGATCGACGAATTTCTCAGCCAGTTCGTACAGCTCCCAATGGTGCGTCGGGTCGCGATAGACCTCCAGCCACGCTGCTTCCACCGAAGCGTTGTAAGTGACCGGGCGCGACCAGTCGCGCTCGACGCAATCCGCGTCGAATGCAAAGCCGTGGCGCGCCATGTAACGCACGGCTTCGTCATACAGCGACGGCGTTTCCAATGCAGCTTTGACCTGTTCGTAATGCTCGGTGCGGTGCGCGTGTGGCTTGAGCATCGCGGCGTTCTTGTTGCCGAGGATGAACTCGATCTCGCGGTACTGATACGACTGGAAGCCCGACGATTGCCCCAGGTGCGGACGCATGGCCGAGTACTCCGGTGGCGTCATCGTGGCGAGCACGTTCCACGCCTGCACCAGCTGATCCATGATGCGCGACACGCGTGCCAGCATCTTGAATGCGGGCGGCAGGTTGTCGTTGCGCACGCAATCCCGTGCGGCACGCAACTCGTGCAGCATCAGCTTCATCCACAGCTCGGTGGTCTGATGCTGGACGATGAAGAGCATCTCGTTGTGATCTGGTGAGCGCGGGTGTTGCGCGTTCAGGATCTGGTCGAGCGCGAGGTAGTCGCCATAGCTCATCGATTTCGAGAAATCGAGCTGTGCGTCGTGCCAGCCTTCGCTCTGGGCGGAATGCATGGGGCAGCCCGATGCTGCGGGTTGATTCGGGTTCGACATCTCAGGTCACCAGCGTACGTTCGTTGAATTGGGCCGACTGCCATGCGCCGGTCTCCAGCACATCGCGCAACACCTCCACGGCATCCCACACATCGGCAAAGCTCGTGTACAGCGGCGTGAAACCAAAACGCATGATGCGCGGCTCACGGTAGTCGCCGATCACGCCTCGTGCGATCAGTGCCTGCACCACGGCATAGCCGTTGGGGTGCTCGTAGCTGACGTGACTGCCGCGGATGGCATGGTCACGCGGCGTGACGAGCGTGAGCGGGAAGCCCGCGCAGCGCGTTTCCACCAGCGTGATGAAAAGGTCGGTCAGCGCAAGGGATTTGGCACGCAGTTCGGCCATCGACGTTTGCGCGAAGATGTCGAGCCCGCATTCCACCATCGCCATCGACGTGATTGGCTGCGTGCCGCAAAGGAAGCGGCCAATGCCGGCATCGGCGGCATAGCGCGACTCCATTGCGAAGGGTCGCGCATGGCCCCACCAGCCCGACAGCGGCTGCCAGAAGCGTTCGCGCAGCGCCGGTGCCACCCACACGAAGGCTGGCGAGCCTGGGCCGCCGTTCAGATACTTGTAGGTGCAGCCGATGGCGTAATCAGCGCCGCCTGCGTGCAGGTCCACGGGTACCGCGCCGGCCGAATGCGCGAGATCCCAGATGGCGAGGGCGCCGTGCTTGTGCGCCAGTGCCGAGACGGCGGCCATGTCATACATGTGCCCGCTCTTGTAGTTGACGTGTGTAAGCATGGTCACGGCGACGTCATCACCCAGCGCGCCTTCCAGCTCCTCCGGCGAATCGATCAGTCGCAGCTTGTAGCCGTCGCGCAGCATATCGGCCAGTCCTTCCGCGATGTACAGATCGGTCGGGAAGTTGTGCGTTTCCGAAACGATGATCTTGCGGTTTGGCGCGTCTTCGCGCTGCACGCGGATCGCTGCGGCAAGCACCTTGAACAGGTTGATCGACGTGGTGTCTGTGACGACGACTTCGTCTTCGCGCGCGCCAATCAGCGGCGCCAGTTTGTTGCCGAGGCGTCGCGGCAGCTCAAACCAGCCGGCCTGGTTCCAACTGCGGATCAGCCCGTCGCCCCATTCGTTGGCGACGACTTCCTGCGCGCGGGCAAGGGCAGCTTTCGGGCGTGCGCCGAGCGAGTTGCCGTCCAGATAGATCACGCCGTCGGGCAGCGCAAAGGCGTCGCGCAGCGAGCCGATCGGATCGGCCGCGTCGCGTTCGAGGCAGGAGTTGCGGGTGATTGTCATGTGAATGCGGGGGCGAAAAAGCGGTTAGGGTTCTGTCGTTGTATCGATCAGGCCAGGCTGCGCAGCACGGCGCGCACGGGGCTTGCATCAAGCGTGGCGAACTTGAGCGGTAGGGCGATCAGTTCGTAATCGCCGGCAGGCACGTCGTCGAGCACCAGCCCTTCGAGGATGGCGAGGCCGTGTTTGCCGACGGCGTGGTGCGCGTCCATGGTCTTGGAGGTTTGCGGGTCGAGCGAGGCGGTGTCGACGCCGATGAGCTTGACACCGTGAGCAGCGAGAAGCGCGATGGTTTCGGGCGCGACCGCAGCAAAGTTGTCGTCCCACGTGGTCTGCGGCATGTGTGCATACGTGCGTAGCAGCACGCGCGGCGGCGTGTCGGTCAGCGCTTCACGCACGTGTTGCGGTTCAACGCGCGCCACACCCACACAGTGGATGACGCGGCACGGGCCAAGGTACGCATCCAGCGGCACTTGCCCGATGGCAGCTCCGTCGGCGCGGTAGTGGAGCGGCGCATCGGCATGCGCGCCAGTGTGCGGCGAGAGCGTGATGCGCCCGACGTTGACCGGGCAGTCGCCTTCCAACTTCCACGCAATTTCCTGCGAAAACGGCGTGTCGCCCGGCCAAGTGGGCGTGGCGGGCGAAAGGGCGGGGCTGATGTCCCACAAAGTGCGTTCCAAGGCGGCTCCAGGGCGGAAAATTCGATGAATCCGTGCCGAAATGATAGGGAAAACCACGCGCAATGGGTGTGCATAATCGTGCGCGCTATTTTGATGAATTCGCATAAAATGCAACGCATCAAAGAAATCACGCAAAGAACAACGACAAATGCAACTCGATACCACCGATCTGCGCATTCTGCAGGTATTGCAGGAAGACGGTCGCATCAGCAACCAGGACCTGGCCGAGCGCGTGGCGCTGTCGCCGTCCGCTTGCCTGCGGCGTGTGCGGATGCTGGAAGAAGGCGGTGCCATCACCGGCTATCGGGCGCAACTGGGGCGCGCGGCACTCGGGCTGGAACTCGAAGCCATCGTGCAGGTGTCGATGCGCCAGGACGTGACGGGCTGGCACGAGACCTTCATGGCGGCCGTGCAGAGTTGGCCCGAGATCGTTGCCGCCTACATCATCACCGGGGACTGCAACTACATCCTGCGCGTGCAGGCGCCGAATTTGCAGCACTACTCGGAGTTCATCATTGAGCGGCTGTACAAGACACCCGGTGTGATGGATATCCGTTCGAATATCGTCCTGCGTACGATCAAGGACCGCGATGGCGGCCTGGCGCTGCTGATGGAAGCGCGGGGCGTGCGCCCGCTGGAAGGCGGAGGGATGGGCAAGCGCGGGAAGGCAAAGTAGAAGGTAGCGCTGGACTTTCTGACGAGAATCAATCCCCTACTGCAAGCATGCGCAGATAGTGGCCCCCGTGTTGTCGACCGGAGCGGGCCATGGCCAAGAAGTTTCCGCTGCATCCTGTGCACCCCGAGCGCATCTGCTGGGGCTGCGACAAGTATTGCTCCACCGACGCCCTGGGCTGCGGCAACGGCTCGGGCCGCACGCAGCACCCTGCTGAACTGCTGGGCGACGACTGGTATGAATTCGGAGATTGGGGCATCGACGCGGAAGCGCCGCCCAAGGCAGCCACTTCCACGTGATGTGGCGGCGTGTCAGTCGCCGATGCGTGTGAGAGACGAAAACGCGCCGCGATGGAACACCAGCGGTGCGCCGTCCGCGTCGATCACGCCGCAGCGCTCGACTTCACCCACGAAGATGACGTGGTCGCCCTCGTCATATCGGCTGCGGTTATGGCACTCGAACCACGCCAGTGATTGTGCGAGGATCGGCAGGCCGGTCGGGCTCAGGCGGTAATCGATGTTGGCAAAGCGGTCGCCCTTGAGCGTGGCGAAGCGCTTGCACAGGTCCAGCTGCTCAGCTGCCAGGATATTGATGACGTAGTGCGAGCCGGCGTGGAACAGCGGAAATGAATTCGCCTGCGTGCCCAGGCTCCACAGCACCAGCGGCGGGTCGAGCGACACCGAATTGAACGAGCTGGCCGTTACGCCGACAAACGCCGGCGTACCTGGTCGACCTTCCGAGCGCGTGGTGACTACCGTCACGCCAGTGGCAAACTGGGACAGTGCATGCCGGAAGTGCGCGGCGTCAAAATCGGGCGGGGTGGCGTGGCCATGTGGGCGTCGATGTGCCGACACTTCGCGCGCGAAAGATTCCGGGGCGCGCGTATCCATGGGAATGGCTCCGTGTTGATCCATGAAAACTACCGAAAGTAATGCTCAATTGTAACGGACGCTCGATAGGCCGCGCCGGGGTAGGGCTTTGCGTGATTCTGCGGCCACATGGCGGTGCCTGTGTCAGGATTCGTGCTTTCGGCCGACCAATGGCAGCCCAATCAAACGCAGGAGAATCCGAATGACTGAACATCGCGCCCTTGAGACCGCCGTTCTGGGCGGAGGCTGTTTCTGGTGCCTGGAGGCCGTGTTCCAGCAGGTGCAAGGCGTGCAAAGCGTGGTGTCCGGCTATGCCGGCGGCCATGTCGATCGCCCAAGTTACCGTGCCGTATGCAACGGCAACACCGGCCACGCTGAGGTGGTGGCCGTGAAGTTCGACCCGGCTGTGATTCCGTATCGCGAGATTCTCGACATCTTCTTCGCCATTCACGATCCGACCACCGTGGATCGCCAGGGCAACGATGTCGGCCCGCAATACCGTTCGGCTATCTTTGCGCAAACGCCCGAGCAATTGGCGACGGCGCGCACGGCCATTGCCGAACTCGGCGCCAGCGATATTTTTGAAGCGCCCATCGTGACGGAACTGGTGGATGCCGCTGACGGCAAGACGACCTTCTGGCGGGCGGAAGACGAGCACCAGAACTACTTCCGCGACCACCCGGCCCAGGGCTATTGCGCGTTCGTGATCTCGCCCAAGGTGGCGAAGTTCCGCAAGCAGTTCGCGCACCGCTTGCAGGGCTAGGAGAGGGCGCCGAGGCTACGCTGCGTCTGCCGACAGGCGCGCAGCGATGGCCTCGGCCAGCTTGATGCACGACAACGGGGACGACCCTTCCGCCTTATTGCTGACGAGGATCGTCACCTTGCGCCCGGCCGCCAGCGCGGCGACCGCCATGTCGGCCAACGTCTCGCGCGAGAACGGGTCTTCATCGACGAGCTTGTTGAACGGTTTGTACGCCGCTTCGGCTTGCGCGTAGCGATAGCGGCTGTTCAGGTTCCAGCGCACCACCAATGGGCCGCCCGCGCCTTCATCCAGCAATGCAACGGCAGCGGCTTGTCGGTCCACAGCCGGCATCCGCTCATGCAGGCCGACGCAATAACGCACGCCTGCTGCGCGCAGCATCTTGATCAAGCGTGGCGTGAGCAGCGTGGCGTCGCGCAATTCCACCGCGTAGACGGCATCGGGATTGAGTTGCGGATCGAGCGGCGGCAACGCGGCCAGGAACGTCTCAAGCCGTTCCACAAAACCGGCCGCATCTTCGGCCAGCGCGCCCAGCGGCGAAAGTTGAAACACCAGCGGCCCGCATCGCGTCCCGAGCCCGCGGGTGGCCGGCTCGACAAAATCGCGGATCGCAAATTCAGCATTCAGGAAGGCGGGATTGGCCATGCGCCCGCGTCCATCCGATTCCCGAATCCACGCGTCGCATACGGCAGAGGTGGCCTTGACCGCAAAGCGGAAATCTTCCGGCACGCTGGCCGCGTAAGCGACGTAGTCCGCCAAGGGGATCGGCGAATAGAAACCGCGATCGATGCTGACCGTGCGCAGCAACGGGTGTTGGGCATAAGCCGCCAAGCCCTTGCGCGCGAGCATGGATTCGGAATATTCGCCGGCATATACCAGCCCGTCCCACCCCGGATACGACCACGATGACGTCCCAATGCGCAGCCCGCGCGGCAAGCGCCGGGCGAGCTCGGCCACTTCGGGTGCGACCGTGGCTGGCAGCACGCCCTGGCGGGTGGGGGAACGTTTGGTTTTCGGAGGGGACTTGACCGGTTCGGCGGCCACGCCGTCGGTGGTTGCGGGTGGCGCGCCGAACAGATCGTCGATGGGGGAACTGGTGGTCAACTGGTTACGCGTAGATATAGCGGCGCGACCACGGGATCGACGTCGCCGACTTGCCGGCCTTCTGCAGCACGGTCTGGAAGATCGAGATTTCGTCGGCGTCGAAGGCGTGTGCGCAGCCGGCCAGGTAGACGCGCCAGATACGGTATTTTTTCTCGCCCACCATTGCGCGGATGGTCTCGCCGTTGGTCTCGAACCGCTCGGCCCAGTGCTCGAGCGTGCGCGCATAGTGGCGGCGCAGGCTTTCAACGTCAAGCGCTTCCAGGCCGCCATCCTGCGCGGCGCTCAATGCCAGCGAGATGTGCGGCAGTTCACCTTGCGGAAAGACGTAGCGATCGATGAAATCGCCGCCGCCCATCGAGCTTTCACCGCCGGCCGAGTCCGACGACGTGATGCCGTGGTTCATGGCGATGCCTTCGTCGGCCAACAGATCGTGCATGCGACGGAAATACCCGGGCAAGTTCTTGCGACCGACGTGCTCGAACATGCCGACGCTCGTAATGCGATCGAACTGGCCCGTGAGATCGCGGTAATCCTGGATGCGGATTTCGATCTGGTCTTGCAAGCCCGCCGCCCGCACGCGTTCGGTGGCGAGCTCGTACTGGTTTTGCGACAGCGTTACGCCCAGGCAGCGCGCGCCGTACTTCTGTGCAGCACGCAGCACCAGCGCGCCCCAGCCGCAGCCGATATCGAGCAGCGTTTGCCCGGGCTGCAAGCGGATCTTGGTGAGGATATGGTCGATCTTCTTGAGCTGCGCCTCGTCGAGCGTTTCATCGCCGTTTTCGAAGTAGGCGCAGGAGTAGACCATGTTCTGGTCCAGCCACAACTTGTAGAAATCGTTGGAAACGTCGTAGTGATACTGGATCGATTCCTTGTCACCTTCCTTCGTGTGGGCGAAGTGGCGCACCACGCGGGCCAGCGCATTGCCACTGCTGACAGCGGCCGCTGAAGCCAGGCTGTAGCTCACGTTGATGATGTCGGTCAGCTTGCCCTCCAGGTCGATCTTCTCCTGGACATACGCTTCGCCTAGGTTGTTGAGCGTGGGGGACAGCAGCAGCGGCAGAGCGCTCGCTTCGCGCACGGTGAGCGTGACGCGGGGCTGCTCGAAGCGGCCCAGTTCATATTGGTCACCGTTCCATAACCGCAGGCGTACAGGAAGGTTGGCAGACTCGCGGATGTCCTGGATCCACTGCTCGAGTTTGCGGTCAATCGCCTGTTGGAAAAACATGTCGACGCCTCCCTGATGTGCAAATGTTCGGGACGGCCATCGGATTGCGGCCCGAACGGATCACATTAGCTTACGACAAACTTTCCCATTGTGCTGTGCGGGTCTTACGGGCGCGTGCCGGGCCAACCCATTGGCAGCAAGCGCCGTGCCGGCATGACGCGATGCGCAATAACGTATTGCGCGTATGTCCGTCCGTTAAGGGGCGAGGCGGACGATCGTCCAGCTGCCATCTGCCTGTTTGCGGTACTCCAGCCGGTCGTGCAGGCGCGATGGGCGGCCTTGCCAGAATTCAAGCCGCTCCGGTAGCAAACGGTAGCCGCCCCAGTGCGGCGGGCGCGGCGGGGCATCGCCAAAGCGCTGGCTGTACTCGGCTTCGCGGGCTTCGAGCGTGGCGCGGTCGGGCACTTCGCTGCTCTGTTCGGACGCCCAGGCGCCCAGGCGGGAGCCCAGCGGGCGCGAGTGGTAATAGGCATCGCTCTCGGCGTCGCTCACTTTTTCGACGATGCCCTGGATGCGCACTTGCCGCTCCAGCCCGATCCAGTGGAACAGCAGCGCAGCGCGCGGGTTGGCCGCCAGTTCTTCGCCTTTGTGGCTGGCGTAGTTGGTGAAGAAGGTGAAGCCGCGTTCGTCCAGGTTCTTGAGCAGCACGATGCGGGCAGCGGGCTGGCCGTGCGGGTCCACCGTGGCGAGTGTCATGGCGTTGACTTCAGCCACCTCGGCCTTCAGGGCCTCGTCGAACCAGCGACGGAACTGGCGCAGGGGGTTGGCGTCGACGTCGGCGATGTCGAGCGAAGCGCGGGCGTAATCAGTGCGGATATCGGCGATGGATGTCATGAGCGTGGCGGAAGCAGCATGCGAACGGGCCGAGTATAGACAAACGCTGCCCGCTGTCCTTTGCTCGCGCGCAAGGGCTGGCACGGTTTGCGCTTCGGGCGGGGTGCTGGCGATCTGTCCCGCGCCGCCTATATTGGCTAGTCAAGGGCGTCAGGCTGGCGCCGCCTGCCATGTTCCCCACAAAAATTTCAACAGGATGTCGAAATGGCCCCCCGTTCCCATTCTCCCGACACCGCCGCCGGCCTGACCCGCCGCCAGTGGCTGCAGGGCACGCTGGCATTGGCTGCGGCCGGGCTGGCGGGCTCGCAGGTGCTGCGTGCGGTCGCCCAGGCCCCGACTGAATCGCTGGATGCGTTCATGGCGTTGTCACAGGCGCTGACGGCGCGGCCGACGCTGGATCGCGGCGTCGGCACGCGATTGCTGGCGGCGCTGGGCAAATCCAGCGCCGACTTTGCCGCGCAATTGCGGCCACTGGCGCAGGCGTTGGCGGCGGGCTCGCTTTCCGATGCGCAGCAGAAGACCGCGCTGCAGATTCTGGAAGCGTGGTATCTGGGCGTGGTCGACGGCAATGTCGTTACGTACGAGCAGGCGCTGATGTACAGCGTGGTCTCCGACACGCTGGTCATCCGCACGTATTGCCCCAACCAGCCCGGCTTCTGGGCCGAGCCCCCCGTCGAGAGGCAAGCCTGATGGCCCAATCTGAACAAACTCGCCAACAAGCCGATATCGTGGTGGTGGGCTCCGGCGTGGCCGGAGCATTGGTAGCGTACGAGCTGGCGCGTGCAGGCAAGTCGGTGCTGATGCTCGAAGCGGGTCCGCGCCTGCCGCGCTGGGAGATCGTCGAGCGCTTCCGCAACCAGGCCGACAAGATGGATTTCATGGCGCCGTATCCATCCACGCCCTGGGCACCGCATCCGGAATACGGCCCACCCAACAACTACCTCGTGCTCAAGGGCGAGCATCAGTTCAACTCGCAGTACATCCGGGCGGTGGGCGGCACGACGTGGCACTGGGCCGCGTCGACGTGGCGCTTTTTGCCGAATGATTTCAAGCTGCGCAGCGTGTACGGCATCGCGCGCGACTGGCCGATCCAGTACCAGGATCTTGAGCGCTATTACGGCCTGGCCGAAGCGGCCCTGGGCGTATGGGGCCCGAACGACGAAGACCTCGGCTCGCCGCGCAGCCAGCCGTATCCCATGGCGCCGCCTCCGCTCTCGTTCAATGAACGCACGATCAAGGAAGCGCTCAATGCGCACGACGCGAGCTTCCACGTGGTGACCGAACCCGTGGCGCGCAACAGCCGCCCATATGATGGCCGCCCGACCTGCTGCGGCAACAACAACTGCATGCCGATCTGTCCGATCGGTGCGATGTACAACGGTATCGTCCATGTGGAGAAAGCTGAGCAAGCCGGCGCACGACTGATCGAGAACGCCGTGGTCTTCAAGCTCGAAGTCGGCGCCAACAAGCGCATCGTGGCCGCGCGCTACAAAGACTCGAAAGGTGCCGAGCACCGCGTGGAAGGCAAGTGGTTCGTGCTGGCCGCCAACGGCATCGAAACGCCCAAGCTGATGTTGATGTCGACCAGTCAGGATTTTCCGAAGGGCGTGGGCAACAGCTCCGACATGGTGGGGCGCAACCTGATGGACCACCCGGGCACCGGCGTGAGCTTCTATGCCGACCGCAAGCTATGGCCGGGGCGCGGTCCGCAGGAAATGACGTCGCTGATCGGCTTTCGCGACGGGCCTTTCCGCGCCACGCAGGCTGGCAAGAAGCTGCACTTGTCGAACATCTCGCGCATCGAGCAGGAGACACAGCGGATCTTCAAGGAAGGCAAGCTCATCAAGCCCGCCGAACTGGATGCGCGCATCCGCGACCAGGCTGCGCGCTACGTGCAGTTCGACAGTTTTCACGAGATCCTGCCGCTGCCCGAGAACCGCATCGTGCCGAGCGCGACGGAAGTGGATGCCATCGGCATTCCGCGCCCCGAGATCACGTATCACATCGACGACTACGTCAAACGCAGCGCGGTGCATACGCGAGAGGTCTACGCTACGGCAGCCCAGGTGATGGGCGGCACCAATGTCGAATTTCACGACGACTTCGCGCCCAACAACCACATCACCGGCGCAACCATCATGGGTGCCGATCCGAAAGACTCCGTGGTCGACAAGGATTGCCGGACGTTTGACCACCCGAACCTGTTCATCAGCAGCAGTTCCACCATGCCGACCGTGGGCACCGTCAACGTGACGCTGACCATCGCGGCGCTGGCGCTGCGCATTGCTGACCAACTGAAGAAGGAGGCGTGAGATGAAATCGATCGCCTCTTTCTCGCTACTGTTGCTGACCAGCCTGGTGACGAATGCCTGGGCGAAGGACACCCCAGCTGACGCTGCGCAGATCAAACGCGGCGAATACCTCGCCATTGCGGCGGATTGTGCGGCCTGTCATACGGCGCCAGGCGGCAAGCCGTTTGCCGGCGGCTTGCCGATGCAGATTCCGAGGCTGGGCACCATTTACAGCAGCAACATCACGCCAGATGAAAAGACCGGCATCGGCAAATGGACCTACGAAGAATTCGAGCGTGCCGTGCGAAAAGGCGTGGACGACGATGGCGATAACCTGTATCCGGCCATGCCATATCCGTCGTACGCGAAGATCAACGATGCGGACATGCGCGATCTCTATGCGTATTTCCACAACGGCGTGACGGCCGTGCAGAACGATCCGCCACCGAGCACGATCCGCTGGCCGCTGAACATGCGGTGGCCGCTCAAGCTGTGGAACCTCGTTTTCCTCAAGAGCGAGCCGTACACCCCCAAGGGTGACAAGTCCCCGACGTGGAATCGGGGTGCGTACCTTACGCAAGGCCTCGCACACTGCGGCACGTGCCATACGCCGCGCGGCTTCGCCATGCAGGAGAAGGCGCTGGACGAGCGCGGCAGCGGTTATCTGTCCGGCTCAACGCTCGCGGGCTGGACAGCATTCAACATCACGTCGGACCCCACAAGCGGCATCGGCGCGTGGAAGCCGGAGCAGCTCGTGCAATACCTGCGAACCGGCAGCGTGCCCGGCGTGGCGCAAGCTGCGGGGCCGATGGGCGAAGCGGTGCAGCACAGCTTTTCGCGGATGACGATGCAGGACGTCCAGTCCATCGCCGAATACCTGCGCACGGTGCCAGCCGTGAGCAATAACCTTGAACGCGCACGACAAGATTGGGGCAAGCCCGCCACCGATGTGACCGCGCTGCGCGGCAAGCCCATCGAAACCACGATTGACGCCGCGCGCCTGTACCTTGGCAATTGCGCCACGTGTCACCAGGCTGATGGACGCGGCACGCCCGATGGCTATTACCCGCCGCTGCTGCACAACTCCACGGTCGGCACGCGGGACACAACCAACCTCGTGCAGGTGATGTTGTTCGGCATTGAACGCAAGGCGGGCGACAAGCACATCGGCATGCCGGCCTTCGGACTTCAATTGTCCAACGAACAACTCGCCGCGCTCACAAACTACGTCACGCGCCAGTTTGGCGATCCGGCCACGCCGGCGGTGACGGCGGAAGCCATCGCAAAGCGGCGTTCAGCGAAGTAGTGGCGATGGTGCCGGCGGCGGACTAGCCGCCGGTCGTAAGCGGGTCACGCGAAGTGGGTGCTGCGGGACGCTGGGGCGCAGCGGTTTTGCCCGGGGCGGGCTGCGTCGACTTCAAATCGCCTTCCGGCGTGCGGCCCGGGTTCTTGCTGTGATATGTCTTGCCCGGCGGCGGCGCGCTCGGGCGTTGGCGCACATCGGCGAGTAGCTTGCCGCAGGCGCTTTCGGGTGCAGGCTTGAGTTCGAGCACCGGCAATACTGCCGCCACCGGCGCCGTCAACGCCAATGCCACGGCGCCGCCCGCCCGCAGCGCAACGACGGCCGGGTTGACCGACACATCCGGATGCTTGTATGTGCCTTTCACGTACAACGGCGTGCGCAGCGAAAACACGCGCAGCCCCTTTGAATCCGGGTGGATGGTGAAGTCCAGCGCCTCCTGCTTGAAGCTCGTCGCGCCGGTCACGTCGATGACGGCATCCTGCGTATCCACCACAAACGTGCGCGCGTGCGCCAGGCCATTGCTCACGGCGAAGTCGCCGGCCGCGCAATTGATGGTGACCTGCTTGTCGCCAAAGAGCTTGGTAAGGATCACGTTGCCCACGTTCAGCCCCATGGCTTCCAGGATGAACTTGCTGATGGTGCCTTGCTCCACCAGGATCTTCACCTCGCCGTTGGATGAGCCGAGCAGCGCCGCCACCGAGTTGCCCGTGGCTGAGAGTCGCGCGTCACCGTTGATCTCGCCCACGCTGGCGCGCACCGATTCGATCTTCGGGAACAATTGCTTGATCTTGAAGTGCCGCGCTGCCAGCGCTGCGCGGGCCTGCATCGGCGTGACGTGTCCGTCGAGCTGGATGTTGGAGGAAAGCGTGCCTCCCGCAATGCCGAAGTTGAGCGGGTCGAGCGTAAGCACCGCATCCTGTAGCTTGACGTGCGTAACGAGGTGGTTGATCGGCAGATCTGCTGTGTGGACGATGCGCTCGCCGGTGAACTTCACGTCGGCATCGATGGCGTTCCAGCGATCGGTGCGGAAGGGCTCGACTGGCAGCACCTTGTCGGGGGGCTGCCGCACGGTTTTGCTGTCGCCCGGGTCGGCGCTCGGGTCGGCGCGCTTGGCCTTACTGGCGTTGGAGTCGGCACCAATGATCGGCGCGAGGTCAGCGAACAGCAATTGATGCGAAACGAGTTCGCCCGTCAATTGCGGACGAGGCTGGCGCATCGCAAAGGTGAGCGTGCCGCCCAGATCGGAACCGCCCACGCGGCCCGTGAATTTCTCATAGCGCCACGTCGATCCTTGCTTGCGCAGCTCACCGATCAGCCGGCCACGTGTGTCAAAGGGCGGCGTATCCGGCAGCACCACGCCGGTCAGCGGATACAACTGCGCCATGCTCGCGCCCGATAGGTGCAGGCGTAAGTCGATCGCCGTCAGGCTGGCGGGGTTGGTGAGCGTGCCGGCCAGGTCAATGCGTGTCTTGCCGACCGTCACATCGGCCTGCAGCGGGTAGGGCCGTTGCGCATCCTGCAGGCGGAGCACACCACCCGCCTTGCCGCTGCCCGCGATGGCAGCGTTGTTGTAGGTGCCCTTGACCGTCCACGCAATGCCATAAGGCTGCTGCGGATCCGGCGCGGTCGGCGTCTGTGCCGTGGTACCGGATGCTGCCGCGCCAGACGCTGCCGGCACCTTGGCGGGCTGGTCCTCGCTCTCGATGGCCGTGCCGTTGGCGGCGGTGTACAACGTCTGGTTGTCGACGGTGTCGATGGTCGCAGTCAGGTGAATGCGCTTGATGTCGTCGTCCAGGGCCAGCGAGCCCTTGCTGAATGCGATCTCGCGCAGGTCCAGTTTCCAGTCCGAGGGCTTCTTGTTGTCGCCTTCGCCGCCCGTCAGATCGAACGTCCAGTTGTTGCGATTTTGCTTGTCGCGTTCAAGCGCGATGGCCGGCGTGTTCAGGGTCACGCTCGGGACGACGATGCGGTGTGCCAGCAGCGGCAGCGCCTCCAGCACAAACGTGAGTTGATGGATGGTGGCCACGTTCGGCTGCTTGGCCCAATCCGGGTTTCCGACGGTGATGTCGTTGGCAATCAATCGCGGCCAGGGCACGTACGCACGCCAGCCGGATTCGCCTTCGGGCTTCTTCCACGTAAGCATCAGGTCGCCATTGATGGCGAAGGGGCGCCCGATGGCTTGCGAGACGCGATCATTCAGATAGGGCCTGGCGCGGTTCCAGTCGAAGGTCAGCACAAAGATGACCGCCGCTGCCACGATGACGACGGGTGTGATGACCAGTCCGAGGGCGAGTTTGCCGGATGTACGCATCGTCTTTTTGTTGGTATTGGCACAAAAATGCGACCGCGCACGTTGATATATAGTTCGGCGCAACCACGATTCAATTGTGTCATGAGCCAAGTAGCAATCAGCGCGCCTGCGCACCCGCCCATCCTCGATGATGAATATGCACGCCGGTTTGGCGGTGTTGCCCGTTTGTACGGTCCGCAAGCGCTTGAGCGTTTTGCGGCGGCGCACGTGTGCGTGATCGGCATCGGCGGTGTGGGGTCTTGGGTGGCCGAGGCGGTGGCGCGCTGCGGTGTTGGCAAGTTCACGCTGATCGACCTCGATCACATCGCGGTGTCCAATACCAACCGACAGATCCACGCGCTGGGCGACGCCTATGGCATGGCCAAGGTCGACGCCATGGCCGAGCGCATCCTGCAGATCAATCCGCGCGCCGAGATCAGCCGCATTGATGATTTCGTGACGATCGAGAACGTCGAGGCATTGCTCGGCCACCCGTTCGATTACGTGATCGACGCGATCGATGCGGTGAAGGTGAAGACGGCCATCATCGCGTTCTGCAAACGCACGGGCAAACGCGTGGTGACGTGTGGCGCCGCAGGCGGGCAACTGGACCCGACACGCATTCGCGTGACAGACCTCTCGCGCACGATTCAAGATCCGCTGCTCGCCAAGGTGCGTGGCAACCTGCGCCGCCAGCATGGCTTTCCGAAAAACCCGAAGTCACGCTTCGGTATCGATGCAGTCTTCTCGGACGAGCCGCTGCGCTATCCCGAGGCCGAGCAACAGGCGTGCGCCGTCGAGTTGCCGGTCGAGTCCAGCCACGCCGGCATCGACGATCTTGCAGCGGCTGGGGATATTGCCGTGGTGAACGCGCCGCCCGCTCCGCAGCCTGCGCAGGGGCCGCAAGGCCTGGCATGCGCGGGCTTCGGTTCGTCCGTATGCGTGACGGCGGTGTTCGGGATGGTGGCCGCGTCAACGGCGCTGCGTGCGATCGCCCGCGTTTGACGGCGTGCTGCTTTATCGCGGGATCACCTGATCCAGCTTCTCGCGGATGGTATCGGCGTACACGCCCGACCACCCGTCGCGCGGTTGGCTACCGGAAAAGACCACAAAACCGGGCATGACCGACACGCCGTATCGATCAGCGGTGTGCTGGTTCTCGTCGAAATCCATGGTGACGAATGTGGCGCGCCCGGCGTAGCTCGATTCCATCTGTTCGAGGCTTGCCACGGCGGATTGGCTCGGATGGCTCCACTCTGCGGCAAAGCACACCACCACCGGGTTGCGTTGCGAGGCGTCGATCACATCGGATTGAAACGAGGCTTCGTTGACGATCTTCATGGGCGCTCCTAGCGTGGAGTGGACGCCCGCGCATCGAAGGCCAGCGGGCAGGGCCACTTTGACTCTAGGCAGCAGACCGCCGGTCGACAACCTGCGTTCAGCCGACGTGCTCGATGTTGCGCACCGAATTGCCCATTTGCGCCAGATACGTCGTCATCATGCGGTCCATCACGTCGACATGCTGGGCAAACCAGGCGGGCAACTCCGCCACCAGCCGGCGGCCCAACTCCATTTCGCCCGCGGCGGCGCGCTTGCGCACTTCGCGGCACAGCGCCAGCACGTTGTCGTGCTCGCCGCGGTGACAGTGACGCGGGGGGAAATCCGCGGCGTCCATCCACGCATTTTCCTCACCGAAATGGTGCTCGGTGTGGTCGATGAAGGCGTCGAGCGCGGGGATGAATTCAGCGTCCGAAGCATCGGCAATGGCGTTGAGCAGCGCGCAGAATTCGGCGTGGTTGGCGTCGGTGGCGGCGTCTCCGAGTTGGAGCGCCTCAGACCATTCGATCACGGGCATGGCAGGTGAGGAATTGGATGGGCAAGGCGGTCAGCTTAAGCGACGGCCACCTCGCCACAGTTTGACGTCGGGCAAACGTGTTAGCCGGCGTCCGCCGCGGGATGCTGCTGCAGCACTTCTACCGCCCGCGTGTACAGCGCCACCGACGGCGCATAGCCACGCCCAATCTGATACAGCGTGCCGCCCTGTTCGGCCAGCAGGCTGGGAAAGCCCGTGATGCCCCAGCGGCGCGACAGGCGGAAGTCTTCGCGCGTTTCATCGCGCAACGCGTCCGTGTCGAACACGGCATCGAAGTGTGCCGCCTCAACGCCATTGGCGAGTGCAATGTCGCGCAGCACGTCGGCTTGCGTGGTGTCGCGGCCTTCGGCGTAGAAAGCGTGCTGGATGGCATGGAAGACGGTGAGCACGCGTTCGTCGTCTTCGGCCCAGTGCTCGCGCGCCATGACGACGGCGCGGCAGGCGGGTTCGGTGTCGTAGACGAAGCCGTCGCGGCGCATGGCCACCTCGGGCGACTGGTCGAACGGCATGCCGCTGCGTTCGGCCACGGCATGCCAGTGGTGCAGGATTTCGTCGCGCTTGTCTGCAGCCATCGGCTCGCGCTGGCCGGGGCGCAGGCCGCCGGTGATGAGCGTCACAGGCACCGGCGCGCCAAGGGTGTCGGCCAGCCGCTTGCGCAGGTCAGCCAACTGCGGGCCGAAGCCGTAGCACCAGGAACACATCGGATCGGCTACGTAGATCAGTCGCATGGCGGCTCCTCAATTCAGTTTGGACGCCAGTTGCCGGCGCCAGTGCGATACCGCTTGCGGCGCGTCGCGCATCATGTCGAATACCGAAACCATCGTCTTGCGGGCGACGTCGTCGCGGAATGTGCGATCCCGCTCAACGATGGCGAGCAATTGCTCCAGGGCCGCTTCGTAATCCTGGCCGGCGATGTACTGCTGCGCCAGATCGAGCCTCGCCTGCAGATTGCCGGGCTCCGCTTCCACGACCGTGCGCAGGGCGCCGGCATCGGGCAGCGTGTCGGCCCGCTCAGTGGCCTTCAGCCGTGTTTCCAGCGGGGCATAGCGCTCGTCTTGCGGCGCCTTGGGCGAAAGCAATGCATATTCGTCCTGTGCGGCATGCGCGTCGCCGCTGTCCAGCAACAGGTTCACCAGCTCAAAGCGGGCAGCATCGAAGCCCGGGTCGAATGCCAGCGCGTTCTGAAACGCTTCGCGCGCGTGGGCGGTTTCGCCGGCCTGGCTCGCGGCCAGCCCTTCGCGATAGGCGATTTCTGCGGGTTGCGGAATCACGCGGTCCAGGAATGCGCGCAATTGCGCTTCGGGCAAGACGCCGACGAACTGGTCAACGGGCTTCCCATCCACGAATGCCACCACATACGGGATGCTGCGCACGTGGAACTGGGCGGAAAGCTCCGGGTTTTCGTCCGAGTTGATCTTGGCGAGCTTCCACTTGCCGGCGTACTCGGCTTCCAGCTTTTCCAGCATCGGGCCCAATGTGCGGCACGGACCGCACCATGGCGCCCAAAAATCCACCAGCACTGGGATTTGGCGAGAGGTTTCGATCACTTCCTGCGCGAAATTCTGCGAGGTGATGTCACTCATCGTCGGGATTCTCCTGAGGGGCAATGGCGCCGGTCCATACACCGGCGAGAGGTATCGTGCATTTTACTTGGGGGTGGGGCGGGCCGTTTCGAGCGCGTTCCCCGGTCGCCTGTCCGCCGCAATAACGTATGTCAGAGCAATGGTTGAAAATAGAACGATCGTTCGGATACCATCCGGTAAAAACAACACACAGATTCACGGAGACATGGCATGACACGACCGCACTTCCAGTTCTGGCCCCGACGTTTGCCGCACAACATCAGCTCGCCGCAAACGAGCCTTTGGTACAACCTGGAAGTGTCTGCCCGACGCTATCCGGACAAGGACGCGATCATCTTCTACGGTCGCCACACCACCTTCCGTGAGTTGCACGACGATGCGGTGGCCGTGGCGGGCTGGTTGCAGCAGGTGGCGGGGGTGCAGAAGGGCGACCGCGTGTTGCTGTACATGCAGAACTGTCCGCAGTTCATGGCCGCGTATTACGGCATCCTGCGCGCCGATGCGGTGGTCGTGCCGGTCAATCCGATGAACCGGCCGGAAGAATTCAAGCACTACATCACCGATGCGGGCGCGGCCACGGTCATTTGCAGTGCAGATCTGGCCGTCAACGTGACCACGGCCAACGCCGAGCTGCCGGAGGCGCAACGCACCCAGCATCTGCTGGTCACGTCGTACGCCGATGCTCTGCCGGCCCAGTACGAATATCCCGAAGATGCCCCCCCCGCGTGGATCACCGCGCAGCATCCGGCGCAGCCCGGTGCCGTTGCATGGAACGATGCGCTCGCGCAGCGCCTCGTGCCCGGCCCGCATACCGCCGGACCGGACGACCTGGCAGTGATGCCATACACGTCGGGCACGACGGGTTTCCCGAAGGGCTGCATGCACCCGCATCGCACGGTCATGCACAACATCGTCGGTGGTTCGATGTGGTCGAGTTCGACCAAGGAAGGCGTGAGTCTGTCGATCATTCCGCTGTTCCATGTGACCGGCATGCAGTACGGCATGAACGCACCGATCTACATGGGCTCCACGGTCGTGATGCTGCCGCGCTGGGATCGCGAGGTGGCAGGGCGGCTGATCTCGCGCTACAAGATCACGCATTGGACGAACATTCCGACCATGGTGATCGACTTCCTGGCGAGCCCGCAGCTGGCGGAGTTCGACCTGTCGAGCCTGGCCTACATTGGCGGCGGCGGCGCGGCGATGCCGCAGGCTGTGGCCGAGCGGCTGCTGAAGGATTTCAACCTCGCGTACCAGGAAGGCTACGGCCTGTCGGAAACGATCGCACCTACGCACAGCAACCCGGCGGATCGGGCCAAGCAGCAGTGCCTGGGCATTCCCGTATTCAACACCGACGCCCGCATCGTCGATCCGCAGACGCTGCAGGAGCTGCCGATTGGCGAGGTGGGTGAAATCATCGTCAGCGGCCCGCAAGTCTTCCTGGGTTACTGGGGCAAGCCGCAGGCCAGTGCCGAAGTCTTCATCGAGTTCGAGGGTAAGCGCTTCTTCCGCACGGGCGACCTCGGCAGGATGGACGAAGACGGCTACTTCTTCCTCACCGATCGCCTGAAACGCATGATCAATGCGTCGGGCTTCAAGGTCTGGCCGGCCGAGGTGGAAAGCCTGCTGTACAAGCACCCCGACGTGCAGGAGGCCTGCATCATCGGCACGCGCGATGCGTATCGCGGCGAGTCGGTCAAGGCTGTGGTGGTGCTCAAGGCCCACGCCAAGGGCAAGACCACCGAAGACGACATCATCAACTGGGCGCGCGACAACATGGCCGCCTACAAGTACCCGCGCGTGGTGGAGTTTGTGGATGCACTGCCCAAGTCCGGCACGGGCAAGGTGATGTGGCGCACGTTGCAGGAGCAGGAAAACGCAAGGAATGAAGCGGCCGAGAAACCGGCGGCAGCCTAAAGAGAGCTTCCGAGAGCATTAAGAGAAAGGGGCCTCGTGGCCCCTTTTTCAATGTCCGCGCGCCTTGAACAAAAGTGCGCCGATCCCGTGGAAGCCACGCTGACGCGCATGCCGCATCGGCGTGACGCCACCGCGGTCGGCCAGGTTTGGGTCGGCGCCGCCGTCGAGCAGCAGTTGCACGGTTTTCTCGTATTTGTCGCTGCCGTCGCCCAGGGCTACGGCTTCGATCAGCGCGGTCAGGCCCAGGTTGTTGGTGGCATCGGGCGGTACGCCGGCCTTCACGAGTTCGTTGACGACTTCGACGTAGCCACGGCGTGCGGCCGGGATGAGCGCGGTGTCGCCGTCAGCGTTGGTGGCGCGCAGATTGGCGCCGTGCGAGAGGGCCAGGCGTACCGTTTCCGCGTCGCCCTGGATGGCAGCGAGCAGGAAGGCGCTGTTCTGTGTGTTGTCCTGCAGGTTGACGTCGGCGCCGGCCTGGATGAGCAAGCGGGCCGCCGCACCCATGTGCGCCATGACGGCGACGATGAGCGCGGTGCGGCCGTCGGCATCACGCGCCTTGAGGCTGGCGCCTTCGGCCAGCAATGACTGGATGGCCATGGTGTTGCCGGCCTGTGCGGCGAGGATCAGGTCGCGGTCACGCGTAGCGGGGTCGCTGTGGCGGACGGGGCGGGCGTCGGCCGGGCGTGCCGCGCCGGGCGCCACTTTGGCGCTGGCGTTGGCTGCGACATGCAGGATCGGCAGATGCTGCTCCTGCCACGCATTGGCCATGTCGCCCACGGCCAGTGCCATCCCCAGCATGACGCCGATGAGCTGGTTGAGCGCGGGATGCGGGGCGATAAGCATAGCGGGCGGGTTCAGGCGCTGAGATAGGGATCGGGCAGCGGCGCGGTGTCCGTTGCGTCCGTTGTCACAGAGGGGGCATTTGCCGCGTCGGTGGCCTGCAGGCGCGACCACAGGCGGTCCAGGTACGGATCGCGCAGCCCATTGCTGGCCAGGCCGATCAACGTGCGCTGCAGGTATTCGCGTGCCGGGCCGTACAGCCCGACCGCCTCGCGCAGGCAACCGACCACGCGTTCGTCGGGCAGGCGGCCGGCATAGGCCTCGTGCGCGCGGTTCATGACAAAAGCCAGCGCCATGACGCGTCGGCCATTGATCTCGGTGGGCAGCCAGCGGGGGAGGTACGCGCCGGTCAGCATTTCGCGGCGCCAGAGCACGCGGAATTCATGCTCCGCATGGTCGCGCGGAACGCGGAAGGCTACGCCTCGGCAACTGCCGCCGCGGTCCAAGCCGAGCACGAGGCCGGGGTTGTCCCAGGTACCGCGGTTGATGCGGGAATAGAGATAGAAGCCGCGGTGATAGCCGTGCACCGTGGCGCGGGTGGCCTCGGTGTGGAAGATCATCGGGTTCCAGATGAGCGAGCCGTAGCCGAACACCCAAGCGTCCTGGCATTCGCCGTGCGCAGCCGACAACCGCGCGAGCGTCGATGCAAGCGACGCTTCCAGCGCAGCCTCGGTCAGCAACGACGACGCGACGGGCGAATCACCCAGGGCGGCGCGCAACCGGTTCTGTTCGAGATCCTCTCGGGTGACGGCCATGTCGCAAGCATAGAGCAATCGTTACGAGCGGTCACGCAGGTGGACGGACGACGGCCCGGAAACAGGGCGTTGCGAGGCTCGGGAGACGTTTGACTATGGCGCGGCCGCAACGGTGAGGCATGCGCAGCCGGAAAACTGGAGGCGGGGGATCGGAATTGAACCGTCGTATACGGCTTTGCAAGCCGCAGCATTGACCACTCTGCCACCCCGCCGGGGGAGGCGGCTGCGATGCACCGTGTGGCGCATCGCAAGCCGGGGCGGATTCTAGCGCAGGATCAGACTTCCAGCAGATCGACCTCGAAAAGCAACGTTGCGTTCGGGGGGATCACGCCGCCTGCGCCGCGTGCGCCGTAGCCCAGGGCCGCCGGGATGATCAGCTTGCGCGTGCCGCCAACCTTCATGCCTTGCACGCCTTCGTCCCAGCCCTTGATGACCATGCCGCCGCCCAGGTGGAAGGCGAAGGGGTCGTTACGGTCCTTGCTGGAATCGAACTTCTTGCCGGCCTGGCCGTTTTCGTAGAGCCAGCCGGTGTAGTGCACGGTGACGTATTTGCCGGCCGTGGCTTCAGCGCCGTCGCCGACGACGACATCTTCGTATTGCAGGCCGCTTGCGGTGGTTTCGATGGTCATGATGAGCCTCGTGGAGTGGCGTGGGTGATAAGCGGAAAAAGCTCAGGTAGCGTCTGCGGCCTTGAGCGTTTCAAGCTGGACGTGGACGTTGTCCGCGTCGTTGGCGATCCAGATGTCGCCGTCCTGGATGGTGACTTGCAGACGCATGGTGCGTTCCACCATGGCGGCCAGCGCGGCCACGGTGTCCGCAGCAACTTCGTACACCGACACGTTGGCAAAGCGCGTGATCTTGGTCTCGATTTGTTGCCACCACACGCGGCTCGCGTTGCCGCTATATGTATAGACGGCGACTTGTTCGGCGCGGTTGCTGGCCTTGCGAATGCGAGTGTCGTCGGGGTTGCCGAGGTCGATCCACAGCTCGATGGCGTCGGTCAGGTCACGCTGCCAGAGTTCGGGTTCGTCCGGCTCGGACAGGCCACGCGTGAAGGCAAGCGTTTCGCTGGCGTGGCGGGCGAAGGCGAGCACGCGCACCATCATGCGTTCGTCGTTCTCGCTGGGGTGGCGAGCAACGGTCAGCGCGTGATTGGCGTAGTAGTGGCGATCCATGTCGGCGATCTGCAGATCGACCTTGTAGATCGTGGATTTCAGGGCCATGCGGGTGGTCGGCGGACGGGCCGTTTTTGGCAAAGCGCGCATTGTCGCACGGGCCGGTGAAGCTGACGGCATTGGCCTGGCGCATTCCCAACGGCGGCTGTTTGCGGTATATGAGCGGTGCGTGCGCTAGTCGGCGCATGTTTTTCCTATCCAAACCAGGACAATCAGAACGATGCGTTGGATATTCGGAATCGTGGGTCTGTTGCTCGGAGGCCTGTCGGGGGGCGTCGTCGGGGCGTTCTTTGGAGCGTTGATCGGTCTGGGACTGGCGTCGCTGATTTTGTACATGGACAAGCGGGCCAGCGCGCAGTGGGCAAATCCACCCGACGCGCCGGACGCAGCCGGCGCCGCGCAGGGCCATGCGCCCGCCCAGGCTGCTGTGTCGCCACAGCCTGCGACGCTGCAGGAGCGCGTGGCGCAGCTTGAGCACGAGGTTTCGCTCCTGCGCCGGCAGATGGCTGAAATCAAAGGTGGAACGTTTGCAGCGCCGGCCAACGTGGAGGCTGCTGCGGTTGAACTGCCGCCCGTCGTGGCCGAGGCCTTACCCCCCGTGGAGACACCTGCCGTGCCTGTGCCGGCGCCGCAGGTGGTGGCGCCGCAGCCAATGCCTCAGCCTGTTCCCCAGCCCGCGCCGGTCTTGGTGCCGCACGAGCCCGATTGGGTCGAGCGCGCCGTCGGCGCTGCCCGCGACTGGCTGCTGGGCGGCAACAGCGTGGTGCGGGTCGGCATCCTGATCCTGTTCTTCGGTGTGGCGTTCCTGCTCAAGTACGCGGCGGACAACAGCCTGCTGCCCGTCGAATTCCGGCTGGCGGGTGTGGCGGCCGGGGCGATTGTGTTGCTGGGCATCGGCTGGCGCCTGCGCGAAAAGCGTGCGGGCTATGCGCTCGTGCTGCAGGGCGGCGGGGTCGGCGTGCTGTATCTCACGGTGTTTGCAGCCACTCGCCTGGTGCCGCTGCTGAGCCCGGGGATGGCGTTTCCGCTGCTGGTGCTGATCTGCGCGCTGGCCGCAGGGCTGGCCGTCAAGCAGAACGCGCCAGCGCTGGCCTTTACTGGTAGTGCGGGCGGTTTTCTGGCGCCGATCCTGATCTCGACCGGGCAGGGCAGCCATGTGGCGCTGTTCAGCTATTACGCGCTGCTCAATGCGGGCATCTTCGCCATTGCCTGGTTCAGGGCGTGGCGAGCGCTGAATCTGCTGGGCTTCGTCTTTACGTTCGGCATTGCCACGGCGTGGGGCGTGCTGCGCTATCAGCCGTCGTTGCTGGCGAGCACTGAGCCGTTCCTGATCCTCTTCTTCCTGATGTATGTGGGCATTGCGCTGCTGACCGCGCTGCGTCGCCATATCAGCCTGACGAATTACGTTGACGGCACGCTGGTGTTCGGCACGCCGCTGGTGGCGATGGGGTTGCAGGCGGGGCTGGTCCACCACATTCCGTTTGCGATGGCGTGGAGCGCCACCGCCCTGGCCGCGTTCTATCTGGCGATTGCGGGCTGGCTGGCGCCCAGGCGCGCGAGCCTTGGCCTGCTGTACGAGGCGATGTTCGCGCTGGGCGTGATCTTTATCACGCTGGCGATCCCGCTGGCGTTCGATGGGCGCACCACCAGTGCGGTATGGGCGCTGGAAGGCGCCGCCGTGGTGTGGCTGGGTGTGCGTCAGCAGCGTCGGTTGGCGCTGGCGGCCGGCCTGCTCCTGCAGCTCGCGGCGGGTGCCGCATTCGCCGCGGATGCCGTGTTCGATTGGGCGCCGCACAACGGCTGGGCTGTGCTCAATAGCCGCTATATCGGCGGGGTATTGATTGCGGCGGCGGGCGTGTTTAGCGGCTGGCGCCTGCATGGCAAGGCGGAGGCGCGTGCTTGGCTGAAGACCGCACCGGTGCTCGGCATTGCTGCGTCGATCTGGGGCTTGCTGTGGTGGCTCGGCAGCGGCAGCAACGAGATTGACCGCTGGGCCTGGCGCATTGCCAGCAAGACAGTCGACCGGCCGGACATTCCGCTGTATGCGGCCTTCGCCGTGCTGACAGCGTGGGCTGCGCACGGCCTGCGTCGCAAGCTCGATTGGGCCCTGGCCGAATGGCCCGCGCTGGCGTTGTCGCCGGTGCTCGCGTTGGTTTCGCTGGCTGCGATCGAGCATTGGGTGCCGTCACCGCTGGCCGGCTGGGGCGGCCCGGTGTGGATTGCGGCCGTGGTGCTGACCTTCGTGCCGCTGCGCCGCCAGGAGCGCGACGTGAAAGACAGCATCCTCGCGCCGCTGCATACCGTGCTGTTCTGGCTGATCTGCGGCGTACTGGCAACGGAAGGCTACTGGCGCCTGGATGCCTACGTGCCCGAGGGCACCTGGAGCTTCGCAGCGTGGGCCTATGCCTACGGCGCGTTGCTGGCCCTGCTGGCGGGCGCAGGCTGGCGTATCCGCTGGCCCATCGCCCGCTTCGAGCGCGCCTACCTGCTGTGGGGCGCCGCACCGCTTGCTGCCCTGCTGTGGCTGTGGAGCCTGGCGAGCGCCGGCAGCGACGGCAATGCCGCGCCGCTGTTCTACCTGCCGATTCTCAATCCGCTGGACGTGGCGCAACTGCTGGTTTTCTTCGCCATCGCGTTGTGGATGCGTCGCGTGGCACTGCAGAAGCTCGTACCTGAGCCGATGGTGATCGGCTACGCCATCGGCGCGACGTTGTTCATCTGGGCTAACGCGGTGCTGCTGCGCACGCTGCACCATTGGGCGCATGTTCCGTACACGCTGGACGATCTGGGCGCCTCCATGCTGGTGCAGGCATCGCTGTCGATGTTCTGGACGGTGCTGGCATTGGCGGTGATGGTGTTTGCCACGCGGCGCGCCAGCCGCGCGCTGTGGTTCACCGGCGGGGCGCTGCTGGGCGTGACGGTGGTCAAGCTGTTCCTGTTCGACCTGTCACGCGTCACGGGTGTTGAGCGCATCGTGTCGTTTATCGGGATTGGCGTGCTGCTGTTGCTGATCGGCTATCTGTCGCCGTTGCCGCCGAAGCCCAAAACCAGCGCCGAAGCTGAAACCGGGGAGGTTCTGTGAAGAAGGTTGTTCTTGCGATGGCTGCGGTGTCGCTGTTGTCTGCCCCCGCCTGGGCCGAGCGCTTTGCGCTGACCGGCACGCCCGGCGCGCCTTACTACGCCGTCACGCTCAGCGAAGACGTCTATGCCCATGCGCACGAGGCCAGTCTGGCCGACCTGCGCATCCTCAATGGCGACGGCGAGCCCGTGCCGTTCACCATCGACATCCCGCGCGATCCGGCGCCACAGGCCCGAACGCTGCACGACGTGCACTGGTTCGCCACGCCCATCGACGATGCGCAGAAGCCGGGCGCCGCTGGTGTCGTGCTCGGCACCGATGGCGTGCTGCGTGCAACGGGCGCTCAGCCATCGCAGGCGTCTGTCCGCGCGTGGGTGGTCGACCTTAGCCAGCTTCGTGACACGGTGACGGCGCTGATCGTCGCGCTGCCCGCTGCGGAATTCCAGAGCGGTGTGAGCGTGCAGGCCAGCGATGACTTGCAGCACTGGAGCCCGGTCGCCCAGGCCACGCTGTTCCGTCTGTCCAATCAGGGCAGCACGCTGGTGCAGGATCGCATCGAATTCACCGGGCTGCGGGCGAAATACTTGCGCCTGACATGGCAAGGCAAACCGCCTGTGCCGGAGGCCGTGCGCGCAGAACTGGCTGCCGGTGCGCCGGTCGCGCTCGCGGATAACGCCATCCAGTGGCGCTCAGGTCTGGAGCCAGTACAAACGCCCGCCGCCGGCGATTACTACTTCGATACCGGAGGCGTGTTCCCGGTTGAACGCGTGAAGATCCATCTGCCACAAGCCAACACCGTCGCGCGGGCGACGCTGTATGCGCGTGCCGATGCCCAGGCGGCCTGGCGGCCGGTGACCTCTGCGCGTCTGTTCCGGCTATCGGGCGCTGAGGGGAAGGGCGAGCAGGAAAACGCGGCCATCACCGTGCCCGCTACAGGGGAGCGCTATTGGCGTCTGCAAGTTGACACGCGCAGCGGCGGCCTGGGTGCCGGCGCGCCGCAGTTGGCGATCGGCTGGCGTCCGGCCACGATCACGTATGCGGCGCGCGGCAATGTGCCGTTCATGCTGGCGGTGGCGGAGGTGGCACGCGGCAATCCGGTCGCACGCGCGGATTTGCTTGCGGGAGCATCGCCCGCCATTGCGCAGGCACAGCTTGGCGCGATGAGCGATTCGCCTGCCGACGCCCTGACGGCAGAACCCCCGGGCGGCCGCAAGCGCCAGTGGGTTCTGTGGGGCGCACTGTTGGCGGCGGTGGCGGTGCTGGGCGCGATGGCCTGGCGGTTGTTCCGCGCGCCGTCCGTGCCGCCGGATGCATCGACTTAAACCGCATTGCCCAACAAAAACGGCGCCATCTGGGCGCCGTTTTTGTTGGCAAAGCGGATGTTCAGTGCACGAAGGCGGGTTGAACGAACAGCGCAACGCACAACGCAAAGCCCGCAAACCACATCAGCGAACGCAGCGGTGCCCAGTTGGCGAGATAGCACACCGTGTACAGCACGCGCACCACGATGAACGCGATGGCCAGCAGGTTGATGCGGTCGATGACGCCCCCGCCCAGGATGGCCACCAGCACGGCCACTGCAAAGAACGGAAACGCTTCAAAGTGGTTCTGCTGCGCGGCTCCGGCACGGCCCGCGATGCCGGTTTGCTGTGCGAGCCATGCGCGCGGATTGCGGTTGTCGTACCGCGGGCCTTTGGCCTTGGCGATGCCGACGCACACGATCGACAACACTGCAGCCACCAGAACGCACCAGAGGGCGATCGGCATGGTCAGTCTCCTGGATTGGGAAGGATGTGAAAGTGCCGCACCGTAGCACAAGGTGCGTTTTCAAACACCTGATGCGTTAGTCGGCACCCTGCACGGCAATGCGCACATCCCCGAGCATGACCACCTGGCCCGCCCGAATCTTGGCCGTCTTGCGCAACTCCGGCTGGCCGTCGACCGTGACTGCACCCTCGGCGACCACCGCCTTGCCGGCGCCGCCGCTGTCGACCACGCCGGTGAGCTTGAGCAGCTTGTGCAGCTCGATGTATTCGGTGGTCAGTGCGAAATCAATATTGGGCATACAGGGATTGCGAGGTTTATTGAGGCGTGGCTTCCACGCTGATGTCGAGGTCAACGCGGTCGCCCACGTCGGGCAGAAAGCGCGTCATGCCGAAGGCGCTGCGGGCAATGGAGAGGTGGAAATCGCCCCCGCAGACGTGGCGTGTGCTGCCGGGCATCTTCTCGTCTCCGCAACTGAAGCGGCGAACCTCCAGCCGCACAGGCTGCGTCACGCCGTGCAGCGTCAGCTTGGCTTCGATGGCGATAAGCTTGCCGCCTTCCACGACAAAGCGGTCGCTGCGCAGGCGGATGACCGGAAACTGCGCGGCGTCGAGAAACTGCTCGGATTTCAGCACACCGTCCAGCACCCGCAGGCGCGTGTTGACGGATGCAGCATCGACGGTGAAATCGATGCCGCCCTGGTTGGTGGCTTCATCGAAATTGATGGCGCCGTCGATCTTGTCGAAACGGCCGCGCATCGTGCTCCGATCAAAATGCGAAGCGCCGAAGTAGACCGATGTGTGCGCCAGGTCTGGCGCAAATGACGCGGCGAAGGCGGGGGTGGTGAACAACCCCGCCAGCAATAGGATCCATGCACGCATGATGCCTCCGATATCAGAGGCCCATGGCGCGCATGGGCCGGTGGTTATTTGCCCCAGCTGTCCTTCAGGCCGACCACGCGATTGAACACGGGCTTGCCGGGTTGCGAGTCGATGCGGTCAGCCACGAAGTAGCCATGGCGCTCGAACTGGAAGCGGTCTTCCGCCTTGGCTGTTGCCAACGTTGGCTCCAGGTAGGCCGTGACGATCTTCTTGGAGTTGGCGTTGAGCGCATCCAGGAAGTTCTTGTCGCCCGAATCCGGCTGGGGGTCGCTGAACAGGCGGTCGTACAGGCGCACTTCAGCTTCCAGCGCATGTGCGGCGCTCACCCAATGGATGTTGCCCTTCACCTTCACGCTGTCAGCACCCGGCGTGCCACTCTTCGTATCCGGAATGATGTTGGCGTGCACGGCGGTGATGTTGCCGTCGGCATCCTTGTCGCAGCCGGTGCATTCGATCACATAGCCGTAGCGCAGGCGCACCTTGTTGCCCGGGAACAGGCGGAAGTAACCCTTGGGCGGCGTCTCGGTAAAGTCCTCGCGCTCGATCCACAGCTCTCGCGTGAGCGGGAATTCGCGGCGGCCGAGTTCGGGCTGCTTCGGGTGCACGGGTGCGGAGCACGGCTCATTGAAATCGGCCGGCACGTTGTCGAGCACCAGCTTGACCGGGTCCAGCACGGCCACCGAGCGCGGCGCACGCGCATCGAGGTCGTCGCGCACGGCGCCTTCCAGGATGCTCATGTCGATCCAGCTGTCGGCCTTGGACACGCCAACGCGTTCGCAGAACAGCTGGATCGATTCCGGCGTATAGCCCCGGCGGCGGATGCCAACGAGCGTCGGCATGCGCGGGTCGTCCCAGCCGTCGACACGCTTTTCCGTCACGAGTTGCAGTAGCTTGCGCTTGCTGGTGATGGCGTACGTCAGGTGCAGACGCGCGAATTCGTATTGATGCGGCAACGGCGCGGGCAGCACGCCGGCGTCGCGCAGGTGGTCGAGCACCCAGTCGTACAGCGGGCGGTTGTTCTCGAACTCCAGCGTGCAGAGCGAATGCGTGATGTTCTCCAGCGCATCGGAAATG
>Ga0157370_10000026_pt1 | contig 152092 bp, 145 predicted proteins | sample C35metaG_FD_113463 | JGI IMG/M metagenome (GOLD analysis project Ga0157370, IMG submission 113463) | Corn rhizosphere microbial communities from Kellogg Biological Station, Michigan, USA - C3-5 metaG | ecosystem: Host-associated > Plants > Roots > Rhizosphere > Soil | place: USA: Michigan...
GATGCTAAAATGAGTGTCTTTAATTATGATAAAGCAAAAGATGCTTTAAGAGTTAATGTAAAGACAAAAAAATCTGCAAAGATGAATGAAAGTCTTGTATATACTATTGGTAAAAACAATATTACATTAAGTTGGGAAAATCTTGATATCCCGGTTTCTGTAAAATAGATTTCTTTAATTTAGAATTTATCAGGAGAAGAGCACATTGTCTTAAGGCAATGTGCTTTTTTGTTATTTAAGTAATTGTTTGTATTTATTATTTTACATAATATACATTATAAGTCAAAAATAATGTATGCTAAAAGCGGGAGTTACCCGCTAATATATTAGTTTTTAGCTACAGATGTCTTCTTTATAGTTTTTTCATTTTGAAAGTAATAAACTGACAGTTCATTTTCTCTTGTATTTAATGTATAACCGTGTCCAATGAAATCATTGTCAATAAAGTTAAAATGATATTCTCCGTTATTATAAAATATTGTCAGGTTATCATTCATATCAATTTTTATGGAATAATTCTCTCCATTTATTTTGTAATAATTCAAGGCATTTTTACAATCGTAAATTTCAGTCATTTTTTCAGGCAACGTGATAAAACTAAAAAAATCATTCATTTTTATTTTATTTATCATAACCTTAAATTTCTTTGAGATCTCTACCTGTTTTTCTACAGGCTGCGCATTTAAATTAACGGTAATTATAATGGCAATTAATAAAAATATTTTTTTCATATAGTAAGGTTTTTTCCATTGTCAAAATTATACGTTTTGTATATAATACAATATTTGAACTTGTTATAAAAACCATAATATTTGTTAAAAATATCTTAATTATTTATTCTAAATCTGTTATTTGGGAATATTCTTATATATTTTTTAAGAATATAGAAATATTTATTTTATAAATAAAAAAAGGCAGTGCGCAATGCTCTGCCTTTAAAATTGAAATAAAATGATTTATTTTTTCACCTCTCCGGTATACACAAATTTTTCAGCCTGATAAACTGTTACCTGCACTACACCATCTTTACGCGTTTGCATGGCGTATCCAAAAACGGTGTTATTTGGGAATCTTATATAATAACTTTGGTCTGTAAATGTTGTAGCAGGTTTTTTCATTTTAAATCTGAATTCTCCATCTGCCATTATTTTTAATGTAAATTTATCAGTTTCAGCAGTTGTATATTGTAGTTCGCTGCCTACATAATGTTCTGTAACGTTTTCAGGAAGTGCCGGGAAATCTTTAAAAGAATTTGATTTCTTTAATATTGAATATAATTCAAAATTTTTAATTGATAATGGTACAGATTTATCCTGTGCATGGATTGTAACTGTTGCTAACGTAAGTAAAAAGCAGATTAATAGTTTTTTCATTTTTAGTTTATTCAATGATTAATATTTACCGTAAATATAAAAAGTTTTGATAATTGTATGTTTAATTATCACTATTAAATATTATTGGTGTTTTACATAATAATTAACATCTACAATTGTAGGAATTCGTGTAAATTTATAAATCCAAATTAAACTTTAATTTAAAAAAATCATCTTTAGAAAAATTATGTCTGACAAAGTAAAAATAGAATCAACTATATTATTATCTGATAACTGGGGAGTTTTAAATAAAGTAAAATATGGTTATCAGGTGGCTGATGGTCAATGGCAGACTCAGGAGCGTGAAGTTTATAATAGAGGTAATGGTGCTGTTATACTTTTATATAACAAACAAAAAAAAACTGTTATACTAACACGTCAATTCAGATTGCCTACATGGTTTAATGGTAATCCGGATGGACTGATGATCGAAGCATGCGCAGGAGTTTTAGATGAAAATGATGCAGAAGAATGTATAAGACGGGAAACTGAAGAAGAAACCGGTTACACGCTTGCAGATGTTGCTAAAATAATGGAAGTATATATGTCGCCGGGTTCTGTAACTGAAATTATCCATTTTTTTATAGGAGCCTATTCTGAAGCTATGAAAACCGGCAATGGTGGCGGATTAGATAAAGAACAGGAAAATATTGAAGTATTGGAGATTTCTTTCAATAAAGCATTTAATATGATTGCTACCGGTGAAATTAAAGATGCCAAGACTATTATGCTCTTACAATATACAAAACTAAATAATCTATTTGTATAGCTTAACATACCAATATTATTAGATTCTAAACTGGTTTTAAAAATTTTTAATGCTTAATTTTAAGTCATAAAATTTATTCTAATGGACATTACATTTAATAACGATCCTAAACTAAGTATACTTATCCCTGTTTTTTATCTTGCCTGGCAGGATGATATTCTTACCAAAAAGGAATTTGACACACTTAATGAGTTTATAAAAAATCAGGACTGGTTTACTAAAGCCGAAAAAGAATTTCTTAAAACAAAAATCAATTACTCCTACCCTCCTGACCGTTCTGAACTTTTTCATTGGAAAGAGAAGATAGATAAAGCTTTAGATTCTAATCAAAAAGCTACAAATCTTACTGAAATTGGGGTTCTAATTGCAAATGCAGAAAGGCAAGCATTAACCGATGACGACATAAAAAAAATAGGTAGCTCTTTTGCAAAAATGGAGTCTGATCTTGGGATAATGAGTCGTGAAATTATTTCGGGTTATAAATCTCAACGAGATACTATAACAGATAAATATAAAACTGTAGAAAGCTTTAACGTTAAGAAACTAACTGAATTTCTTGACGGCAGCCAGGCAGAAGTTATAAATAAGGTTAAGCAGCTGATTGGCTCTCCTGAATTCAAATTAGATATCCCTACGGATATTATGGAATATCGTGAGAAAGTATTAGAATGGAGTAAGATATTGGCTAAACATGATTTGGGTTCTTACGCTTATCCTAAAGAACACGGTGGGAAAGGCGATATTGAGGGCTATTTTTCTATTATGGAAACACTTAGTTACCATGATTTAAGCCTTGTTATCAAGTTTGGAGTACAATTTGGACTTTGGGGAATGAGTATTCTTTCTCTTGGTACTGAAAAGCATTATAAAAAATACCTGAAGGATATTGCTACTTTAAAACTTCCGGGCGGCTTTGCTATGACTGAAACACATCATGGATCTAACGTGAAAGGTGCGAGAACTACGGCTACATATAATCATAAAGAAAGGTCATTCATAATAAATACTCCCGAGAAATACGATCGTAAAGAGTATATAGGTAACACTGCAAATCATGGCGAAATGGTTACCGTTTTCGCAAAACTTATAATCAATGACAAAGATTATGGCGTAAATGCATTTGTTGTGCCTATTCGCGACACAAATAAAAACACACTTGAAGGAGTTACTATAGAAGACTGTGGGCATAAAATGGGGCTTAATGGCGTAGACAATGGTATACTAACATTTAAAAATGTTGTTATCCCTTACGAAAACATGCTTGACCGTTTTGCACAGGTTAATGAGAACGGCGAATTTGAAAGTCCAATTCCAAGTGATAACAGACGTTTCTTTACAATGCTGGGTACGCTTGTAGGTGGAAGAATTGGCATACCAAGATCGGCACTGGCAGCTGCTAAAACAGGTCTTACAGTTGCTATTAAATATGGCGATAAGCGTAGGCAATTTGGCCCCGAAGGTGGAGCTGAAGTGCCAATACTTAATTACAGGATGCATCAGCTCAGAATCATGCCTTATCTGGCAAATGCTTATGCTGTACATTTTGGGCTTCAATATCTTACCAAACGTTTTGTAAACAGGAAAGACGAAGAAATGCAGGAGATTGAAGCTTTGGCTGCCGGTATGAAGTCGTATTCTACCTGGAATACCCGTGACACACTTCAGGAATGTCGTGAAGCCTGTGGCGGTAAAGGATATTTAAGCGAAAACCGTATTGATGATCTTAAAAATGATACGGAAATCTATACAACTTTTGAAGGAGATAATACTGTTTTGATGCAGCTTACAGCGAAAAACAGGCTTGGTGAATTTCGTAAGCAATTTGGAGAAATGAATGTTTCTACCATATTTAATTATGTAGTTGACAAAGCAAAAACCTCTATAACTGAGAAAAACCCGATTGCTACACGTAATACAGATGAACAACATTTAAAAGATAAAACGTTTCACCTTCATGCCTTTCAGTATCGTGAAAAAGAAATTGTAAGTTCTGCGGCAAGGAGATTTAAAAAACTTGTAGATGATGGTCTTGATGCCTTTGATGCGGCAAATGTTATGCATCCGCACATGATACAAATTGCAGACAGTTACCTTGACCGTGTGTTTCTTGAGCAGTTTCAGTTAAAGCTTGAAACCGTTAGTGATGCAGGTATTAAAGAAGTTCTTGAAAAACTCTATAATCTTTTTGCGCTCAATAAAATAGAAGAACATAAAGCCTGGTATTTAGAACAGGGTTATATGGAAGGAACCAAAACAAAAGCTGTTCGTAAACTTGTAAGCCAGTTGTGTTGGGAAATACGACAGGATGCTGTTCCGCTAGTAGATGCATTCAATATACCTGAAAGCTGTCTTGGTGCAATAGTTACTAATAAAGCTGATGAAGCATAAAAACAAAATAGGCCATTATTTAATAATGGCCTATTTTGTTTTATAAAGTAACTTTCCAGTCTACTTTAGTATTGTAAGTAAGCTCACCATTTTTGACTTCTAAAGGTGAGTCAAAATTATTAGTATACAAGCCACCGGTACCTAATCCCTGAGGCATTGGATTATTTTGAAGAAATGTCCATTGAGCTATTGCATTCAGTCCTATATTACTTTCCAGTGCAGAAGTTATCCACCAGCCAATACCAAGTTCTTCAGCAATATCAATCCATTCTTTAGATCCTTTGAATCCGCCAACAAGACTAGGCTTAAGAATTATATACTGAGGTTTTACTTTTTCTAATAAACGCTTCTTCTTTTCATAACCAAAAACACCAATCAATTCTTCGTCCAGCGCTATTTCTAACGGCGTTACTGAACAGAGATACTTCATGATCTCCAACTGGCCTTGCCTTATAGGTTGCTCAATGCTATGTAGTTCATAAATAGCTATTTGATTTAATTTATCTAAAGCATCAATCCCAGAAAAAGCGCCATTAGCATCTACCCTTATTTCTATTTCTTTTGATGAAAAATGCTGTCTTATAAAAGCCAATAAATCAAGTTCTTTCTTAAAATCTATGGCTCCTACTTTGAGTTTAATACAGTTAAATCCCTGAGTTAATTTATCTTCAATTTGCTCCTTCATGTAAGACTCCTCTCCCATCCATACCAAACCATTTATTGGTATATTTTTTATCCCTTCTGTAAATTCGGAAGGAAATAATAAATAAGGAGAATCTGATCGAAGTGATTGGAAAGCCATTTCTACACCAAATTGAATTGAAGGGAATTCAACAAGAGCATCCCATAAAGCTTCCTCACCCAAATGAATATTGTCGCAAACCCATTTTAATTTCTCTTCATAATCAGGTCTGTCATCAATACTTAGCGAACGCAAAATACCACACTCCCCTATTCCCTTTTTATTATCTTTTTCAAGAATAATAAACCAGGTTTCTTTTTGTGTAAGCACTCCACGCGAAGTACCGCTTGGGCGTTTAAAGTCGAGAATATATTTGCTATATTTTGCTTTCATTATAATTAGAATTAATTATAATTCTATAGAAGATCCTATTTCTAATAACATTAAATCTTTCCCTTTATTAAAGAATTTTTTAATAGCATCAGTATGATCAATTTTTATGTATCCAAAAGTATCATAATGATATCCAAGAATTTTATCGCATTCAAGGAAATCTGAAGCTATAATTGCATCTTCTACATCCATAGTATAATTACTTCCTAATGGAAGTATAGCGAGATCCAACTTCGTGCGCATTGGAATAAGCTTCATGTCAAAAGTTACTGATGTATCTCCTGCAATGTATACGTTTTTGTGTTCACCTTCTATAACAAAGCCTCCCGGATTACCGCCATAACTACCATCGGGGAAAGAACTCGAATGATGTCCTACAACATACTTTACTTTACCAAAATCAAAATTCCAACTTCCACCATGGTTCATGCCGTGAGCTTTATGACCTTTCTTTTCAAAATAAGCTGCAATCTCTGCATTTGAAACTATAGTAGCTCCTGTATTGTTTGCAATTGCTTCTACATCAAGAATGTGATCGCCATGTGCATGAGTAAGAAGAATATAATCAGCCTTAAGCTGCATAATATCAATATGTTTAGCCAGCTCATTGGCTGTAATAAAAGGGTCAACAATGATATGTTTGCCGCCTACTTCAATTCCCAGGCTGGCATGTCCGTAAAATGTAATTTTCATAATTATGTTTTAAAAATTGGAAAGACTAAGTTAAAACTGTAATACTATACAAAGCAATACAGAAAGAAAAAATGTACCTAAGGCTACTTTTTTAAGTTCAGGGTCTAAATCTCTTGGAACCGTGTTTTTAGCAACTGTTTTAATATGCAGTATAAAAGGAACATTTGCTATTAAAAACAAATACTGTACAGGTTTAAAATGTGAAAGAATAGCAAATACTAAAGTTAGGGTAAGCGCCGTAATGATAATAGTGTAATGGTAAATTTTGGCGTTTTTCGCCCCCATTTTTACTACGATAGTATTTTTACCTGAAAGTGCATCAGATACCTGATCTCGCATATTATTTAAGTTCAAAACAGCTACACTTAGTAAGCCAACAGTCACTGCCGGTAATATTATAAGTAAGTCTACCTGTTTCGCAAAAAGGAAATAACAACCAATTACGCTTACTAACCCAAAGAATATAAATACAAACAGATCGCCTAATCCTCTGTAACCATAAGCCGAATTACCTACAGTATATTTTATTGCAGCAGCAATAGCTGCAAGTCCTAAAACAAAAAAGAAAATAGAATAGGCAAAATTATCTTTACCGAAAGAAATGTAGATAAGAATTATAGCTGCAACTAAGGTTAGCAGAGAAGTAATGATAATTCCCTTTTTCATTTCTTCAGCAGTAATAGTACCACTTTGTATAGCACGTTGAGGACCTACACGATTTTCGTTATCGGTTCCTTTTACTCCATCACCATAATCATTAGCAAAATTTGAAAGTATTTGCAATCCTAAAGTTGTGAGCAAAGCAAATCCTAAAATCGCATAATTACTAAATCCCTGTGAAAATGCATAAAAACAACCAACCAAAATTCCTGAAACAGATAATGGCAGTGTTCTTAATCGTGCGGCCTGAAGCCATGCTTTTGTATTTGACATTTTTAATAAAATCTAATTCTTAATTTTTTAAACGGATATTACATCCAGTGTTGTGTTCCTGTTTCTACCTGATACAACCAGTAATTAACCAATTGCTTAAGACGTGTATAGTTAGCCAACCCAAACGATAAAGTTCCTCCCGCAGTGTGAAGTGTAACGATACCAATATTAGATCCTTTGTGCCAAAAATATTGTTTAATAGAAATGGTCTGTATTTTATGCGGTGCGATAAATTCTCTGTCTATGTCCCACGCACCACTTTGTTTTACTATGAAATCATCTGACACAAATAACCTGCTATGCCTAAAGCCAAAATAGATCATAGTGCCAGAAAACAGTATGTACAACGGAAGGAAAACTATGTATTCCTGTATTGAAGGGTAAACAAAATAAGCCAGTGACAAATATATACCTACAGGAATAATAAGTAATCCAATAGATTCCATAAGTATCTTTCGGATGCTTGGCTTAAGTACTGTGCCTTTTTCCGGAATCTTTCCTAAAAGGAATTTTAGGAGTACATCTTTTTCCTGATTACTACACCCCGGAATCTCTATCGCTGTTTTTCTTTGATCTCTGTCATTGGCTTCAACACCTGATGCCTGACGGATTTTAAGGTCATTTATATTAAACTTTTTCTGAAAAAAATTGCGCCCTACAGTTACTACCTGAACTTTATTTGGACGCAGGATCGTGTTTTTTGTATTTAAGAGCCCGTATGATAATAATAAGGAATCGTGCTGTTTTGTTATCCTGAAATTATAATATTTAATGATTGTACGGACAAGGTTTACAACCAAAGTAATAACTATTATACCAATTATGATAAAGGTTAAAAATCTCAGAAGCAATTCTGTATTGAAGTATTTTTCCAAAGGATCTTCCTCATAGCCTACGGCACTGATAAAATCTTCAATATATTGAAATGAAGTAATTATAAAAGCCAATAGTAGCGCAAAACTCCTGGCATAATTTGATGTTATTCCTGTTTTCAGCAGGCTTAGTATGCTGATTTGTATAAAAGGATATTCTTGGTTTATTGTGGCATTATCTTCGTTATGTTCAGAATCATATTTTTTATGACCGTTTTCTAAAAGCCTTTCTTTAAGGGATAATGCAATATTATGATTAATAGCTCTTATAGATACTTCTTTGCCACTGCTGCCCGCTGTATCTACTTCAAGTGCATGTACACCTATTAGCTTTTGAATAAGTGATTGATTTATATTAACCTGCTGAATTTTGTCCAGTGGAATTGCAATACGGCTTTTATTCCATATTCCCTTACGGATTACAAATTCTTCATTGTTTTCATCAAGAAAAAAAGTGAAATTTCGATATTTAAGATAGGATATCAGACTTATACCAACAAGTACACCTGTAATTCCTACCCACAATGCTATACGGCTAAACTCATCAATCTTAAACACCCATACAATAAGGATTGGCCAAAGGGCACGCAAAGCACCCTGAAAGGTATCAGCAAACATAACAATTACGCCGATGAGTGACTGACGTTGTGGCTGGCTGAAGTTATCCTTCATTTACTATTTCTTCTTCATTAATTATTTTTCCCATCAGCAGCAGTTTGATCTTTTCAGCCTGTTCTTTTTGAATTCCGGGAATCTGGATATCACTCTTATCTCCTCCGGCAGTAAATATCTCAATTGTGGCAAGGCCAAATATTCTCGCTATAAAACCTTCATGTAGCGCAACATGCTGAACCCTGTTATAAGGAATAATTGTAGTAGTAAGAGCAATGGCTCCACTCCTGTAAATAGCATCCTGGGTTCTAAAGGCAAAACCTTTATTTCTAAAACTAACCTGTGATAGTACTATCGAAACTATTATTATTACTGCATAAGTAATAGTAATAGGTAGCCAATATTCGTGGAGTTCTTTTATAAAATAGAACGCTACACCTGCTGCTATAGCAATAGTGCCATATATCAATGTAAAATTAAGCCAGATTACTTTTAGATAAGTAGGATGTAAAGGTGTAAGCCTAACATCTTCAAATCGGGGTAATGCAGCAATATCTATAGGTTCGTTTATATAGTTTTCCATAAAATTATTATGGTATCCATTTAATATCCCTGAAATTAGGCTTTCTTTTTTCAAGGAATGCATCACGTCCTTCCTTAGCTTCTTCCGTCATATAGGTAAGACGTGTGGCCTCACCCGCAAATACCTGCTGTCCTACCATACCATCATCAGTAAGGTTAAAGGCGAATTTTAGCATTTTTATAGATGTTGGCGATTTATCAAGTATTTCCTGAGCCCATGCATAAGCAGTATCTTCAAGTTCATCGTGAGGAATAACAGCATTTACCATTCCCATTTCATATGCTTCCTGAGCAGAATAATTGCGCCCTAAAAAGAATATTTCACGGGCACGTTTCTGGCCTACCATTTTAGCAAGGTATGCAGAACCATAACCACCGTCAAAACTGGTTACATCAGCATCAGTTTGTTTAAATATAGCGTGTTCTTTACTTGCAAGTGTAAGGTCGCATATAACATGAAGGCTATGCCCTCCTCCTACTGCCCAACCCGGAACAACAGCAATTACAACTTTAGGCATAAAACGGATTAGTCGCTGTACTTCAAGTATATTAAGGCGATGCATACCGTCATCTCCTACATATCCCTGATGACCACGGGCTTTCTGGTCTCCACCGCTGCAAAAAGAATATATTCCGTCTTTAGATGACGGTCCTTCAGCAGAAAGCAATACTACACCTATTGAAGTATCTTCCCTTGCATCAAGAAATGCTTCAAAAAGTTCGGCTGTGGTTTTTGGACGGAAGGCATTACGCACATCCGGCCTGTTGAATGCGATGCGGGCTACCCCATTACATTTCTTATAGGTAATATCTTCAAACTCTTTTACGGTTTTCCAGTTTATATCGCTCATGCTTGTTATAATAATTTACCGTAAAAATAAGTCATTTTTTGTATTTGCCAATAAAAATATAGAATGATAGAGAGAGTATAGAACGCTTTTGGAAGAATGAAGTAAAAACATAAAATTGATAAACTATTTGAATTCAAAACTTTAACCATAACCTGAATAATAAATCGAATTTTTAAATGTTAACCTTATCTAAAACGCTTTTCAAAAGTTATGGTTTAATTATATTTGCGGTTTACCTGTTACCAAAAGATGAAGTTACAACGCTTACTACCCTATATATTTGCATTAACCTGTGTTTCATGTCTCAAAGAGAAGTCTGATGTCGCAGAGAATACCGAAAACAAAGTTAAAGATACCGTTCTAAGAATTGTGCCACTTGACGTTAAGCTCAATAAAGTCAGTTCGGGATATAAATCTTCAAAATCAAACAGCATAGATCATTTTTACCATAAACTATGGAAAAAAGACGATCTAAGTGGTGGTTTTTTAGTAGCTAAAAACGGAAAGGTACTTTTTGAAAAATACGGAGGCTTTGCTAACAGAAGCAACAAGATTGAGATTACCTCGCAAACGCCTATACATCTTGCATCTGTAAGTAAAGTACTTACGGCAGCCGTTGTCCTGAAGTTAATAGACCGTAACAAACTAAATCTGGATGAGAAAGTAAATGTATTGCTTCCTCAATTTCCATACGATAATATAACAGTTAGGATGTTGCTTAACCATCGCAGTGGGTTGCCTAATTATGCTTATTTCTGTGATGATAAAAATATCTGGGACCGCAGTGTGCTTACCAATCAGGATATATTAAATCTTTTTGCTGAGCATAAATTCGCATTGTATTTTCAACCTGACAAAAAGTTTGGCTATTGCAATACAAATTATGCCATGCTAGCCCTTATCATCGAAAAGGTAACACATATGAATTACCGCGATGCTATGAAAAAGATACTTTTTGATCCGCTTGGCATGAAGAATACATATGTTTTCGATTACCAGAAAGACAGGGAAACAGCTTCTAGGTCCTATAAAGGCAATAATGTATTGTATGGATATGATTTCCTTGATGATGTATACGGCGATAAGAACATTTATTCTACGCCAAGAGATATGCTCAAATTTGATTTAGCTACCTATTCAAAAGAATTTCTTAACCCCGAGTTATATAATGAAGTATTTAAGGGTTATAGCTATGAACATAAAGGTACTAAGAACTACGGACTTGGCATTCGCATGCATGAGTGGGAAACCGGAGAAAAGCTATTCTATCATAATGGCTGGTGGCATGGTAATACATCTTCTTATGTTACACTTAAAAAGGATACTGTAACTATTATAGCCTTATCAAACAAGTTTTCATATAAGCCTTATAAAGTTTGGAAACTCTCTCCTCTATTTGGTACTTACCCTATAAAACCTGATAAAGACGACGAACTTGAATAACTAAAAAGCCCTTATTTTAAGGGCTTTTCTTTTTATTAACTCTATTGTTGATAAATAGTCTACCATTTCTATAGACTAATAATTATATTTGCAGCGAAAAAATAGTTTAATTATGGAAAACCTGAATTATCTGGCTTTTGCAATGCCTGCATTTTTCCTGTTTGTATATCTGGAATATAAATTAGCACAACATAGAAAAAAAGAGCATCATTTTAAGTATGATAGTTCAGTGTCAAATATCAGTATTGGGATTGCCGAACGACTAATAAACCTTTTTGTTTCCGCAAGCTTCTATCAGATATATTATTGGGTTTATAATAATTACAGGCTATTTGATATCCTTAATAACTGGATGGTCTGGATAGCGCTTATCCTGGCAACCGATTTTGTTTGGTATTGGTATCATCGTCTTGGGCATGAAGTAAATCTGTTTTGGGCAGCACATATTGTTCACCATCAGAGTGAAGAATTTAACCTTACTGCATCAGCAAGAATAACAACTATACAAGCTGTTATCAGGACAGTCTTTTGGTGCATACTACCATTTGTTGGCTTCCACCCTACCATGGTGATAACAATGCTTTTAGTACATGGAGGATATTCATTCTTTACCCATACGCAGGTTTTAAAACGAATAAAATGGCTTGAATACGTTTTTATTACACCATCATTACATGGAGTTCACCATGCTTCCGATGAAAAATATCTTGACAAAAACTACGGCGATATGTTTGTGTTTTGGGATAAGATTTTTGGAACCTTTCAGGCTGAAGAAGAACAACCAAAATACGGTCTAACACATCCTTTAAAAAGTTATAGCTTTTTATGGATGCATTTTCACTACTATTTTGAGATCTATGAATCGTATAAACATGCTCATACTCTTAAGGGAAAATGGAATGCAGTATTTGGTAGCCCGGCAGTTATGGATCAGGATATCCGCCCGGAACTGGAAAAGAAATTTTTACAGGACAGAAGATTACGACTTAAAGAACTGAAATTTAAAGGCTATCTTTCATTTCAGATTGGATTATCAGCACTCATGCTTACCTGGTTTACCTTTTTTTATAAAGATCAGGATACTATTGATAAACTTTTCTTTCTAAGCTTTATACTTATCACACTTATCAATTGCGGCGCATTACTGGAACAACGTAAATGGATCTATTATCTTGAGTATATCCGTTTAGGAATAGCATTTACTTACCTGCTGTATATAGAAGGTTACGCAGAATTATTTATACTTCCTGCGATTATTATGATAGCAGCTGAAAAAATATTTTCCCTTGGCAAATGGTACCAAGGATATGTATTGCAAACAAAGTAATTTACTCTTTTACTAAGTAAATACCGTCTTCTTTAATTTCAATAAGTTTTTGCCTGTACAACGTACCAATAGCTTTCTTGAAAGTTTTTTTACTCATTCTAAGCACAGTCTTGATGTCTTCGGGATGGCTGTCATCATTTAAGCGAAGGAAACCACGGTTAGCACGAAGTTCGTTAAGTATTTTCTCTGCATTAGGTTCAATACCTTCAAATCCTTGTTTTTGAAGTGTAACATCAATTTTATTGTCAGGGCGGATAGTTTTTATATAACCTTTCATCCTGTCACCGGTACGAACATCATCATACACCTGATCTTTGTACAGCAATCCTTTATGTTTTTCATTGATGATAACGTTGATACCCATTTCGGTAATGTGCGAAATGATAAGATCTACCTCTTCACCGTTTTCAACAGTTAATTCATCATTCTTAAGGAATTGATTGATCTTACTGGTACCAACAAGCCTGTTAGACTTTTCATCAAGATACATATACACAAGGTAACGTTTGCCTTTTTCCATTTCACGGGCCTGCTCACGGAAAGGCACAAAAAGATCTTTTTCAAGTCCCATATCAAGAAAAGCCCCAAATTTATTGGTAAAGTTTACACGAAGTAATGCAAATTCATTAAGATAAATATAAGGCTCAAGAGTAGTAGCAACAGGGCGTTCTTCCTGGTCAAGATAAACAAATACAATAAGTTCTTCGTCTATCTCAAATTCGTTAGGTACATATTTATTAGGTAATAATATATCCTCTTTTCCATCACTAAGATAAAGTCCAACCTGTGTATCCCTTACAATCTTAAGCGTATTGTATTTTCCTATTTCGATCATTCGTATAAATTTCAGATGCAAAGGTACGAAGAATCGGGCAATGTATCGTGAGCTTATTAAACAAGAAAGCCAGCTTAGAGCCGACTTTCTTTATATTATGTTAGTTCCTTAAAATATTGCAATAATATCTTATCATTTTCCAGCATTGGCGTAAACACTTCCAGTATTGTAGGTTGCTCGCTGCCTTTTTGCATAAATGTTTTTAATTTTAATCTCAACCCTTCTTCATCAGAAGCTGTCTGGTAACTAAAACCGTACATCTTTGCCAGATGCTCAGCTGTAAGATTGTGCACGGTTTCAAAATAAGTATTAAATACAGGTGTTTCAGCATGTCCGGGTAATATCCTGAAGATACCTCCCCCACCATTATTTAATATTATTATTTTAAAGTCGTTAGGAATATAATTGTTCCAAAGTGCATTACTATCATACAGAAAACTTATATCTCCTGTAATTAATACCGTTTCTTTTTTACTTCCAACTGCCGCTCCAACTGCTGTAGAACTGCTTCCGTCAATACCGCTGGTTCCTCTGTTGCAAAAAACTTCAATTGAATCTTTTACATCAAATAACTGAAGGTAACGTATTGCAGAACTGTTGCTTATCTGTAACTGTGAATTATCCGGAAGTGCAGGTAATATAACTTCAAATGCTTTAAAATCAGAGAAAGGGATCTTTGCCAAATATTCATTATGCTTTATCTTCCTAAAGGCATTAAGCTCCTGCGCCATGTTATGATAGCTGCTATCAACTTTAACCGTTTTTGAAAGAAAATCTGAAAGAAATACATTTGCATCTTCTTCAAAATGCTTAGTTAAAGCTCCAAAGGTATCATAAGCCCTTAATATGTCTATGTGCCAGTGTTCAGCAGGCTTGTATTTTCTAAGCCATGCTTTTACACGTTTAGAAACTACCATACCACCAAAGGTAATAAGTATTTCAGGCTTGTAAGCCTCAAAATCCTCATCTGTAAACGGTGTGATTATAGTGTCAATACTGTTTAGGAATGTTTTATGATGTAAATTTGAGGTTGTCTCCACCATTACAACTACAGATGGATCGTTGGCTAAAAATTCAATTACGGCAGGATCAATTGTACCAGGATCATTTACCCCTACTAAAACAAGCTTCTTTTTAGCAGCATTCCATTTATTTATGTATTGGGTAAGATCTTCTTTAATTGGTTCTTCAATAATTGTATTGAAGACCTGAGATTGTACAGAAAGCTCTGTAACAGTTTCATATAAAGGCTCTTCAAAAGGGGTGTTTATATGTACAGGACCTTTCAGCAAAACAGATGTATTTATGGCTTCATTAATAAGCCTGTCATTTTCATCAGATGCATCCTCTAAAAGATTAGCCGTATATACAATATGATTAGCATATACATTTTCCTGACGGATGGTTTGCCCATCACCTATATCAATCTTATCATGGGGCCTGTCGGCAGAAATGACTATAAGTGGTATCTGGCTATAGAAAGCCTCAGCTACGGCCGGATAATAATTAAGTAACGCTGAACCGGAAGTACAAACAACGGCAACTGGTTTTCTAAGCTGTTGCGCCATTCCTAACGCAAAAAATGCAGCCGAACGCTCATCAGCTACACTATAGCAATTGAAGTTAGGATCATTAGCAAAACCAATAGTTAAAGGTGCATTGCGCGATCCGGGAGATATTACAATTTCAGTAACTCCTTTAGCCAGGCATATTTCTAATATGCTTTGTGCCAAAGGTATTTTAGGATAGATCATTTTTGGAAGTTTAAATAATCAGGGCTCAGAATTTTGAATATCCTGAGCCCCGAATCTGTAGTATTATGATTTGATCCAATTCACAATTTCAGGATCTGTTGGCAATGTACGTGGGCTTACTACTTTTACAAGTTCACCTTTTTCGTTGATAAGATATTTTTGAAAGTTCCACTCCACTTCACTGTCCTGCAGGCCGTTTTTGCTTTTTTGAGTAAGAAACTGATATATTGGCGCCATATCTGAACCTTTTACAGATATCTTATCCATCATAGGGAAAGTAACACCATAGTTCATTTCACAGAATTCAGCTATCTCTTTATTCGTTCCCGGTTCCTGAGAAGCAAAGTTGTTTGCAGGGAAGCCAACTATTACAAGGTTTTTATCTTTATATTCTTTGTATATAGCCTCAAGATCTTTGTATTGTGGTGTAAGTCCGCATTTAGATGCAGTATTTACAATGATTACTTTTTTACCTTTTAGAGAAGCAAAATCAAATTCCTTCCCGTAAAGATCTGTTACTTTAAACCCATATATGTTTGATGTCGACATAGTCTTAGTTGTTTCTTTAGTAGTTTTAATTTTTTTAGTCTGCGCCTGGTTTTGGCAGCTAAATACCAAGGCTAAACCTAATGCTGCTATTGCAAATTTTTTCATCGTTTGATTTTTATTTATATAAAATTACGAAAAATTACTTTTTAAAATGTTTCTTATACTGTACATCTGCTAAGGCTCCTATGATAAATACGCCAATAGCCATATAAAGGAAATACATTGGAGTCCTAACCTCGCCACTTGCATATGAATGCAGGCCAGTCAGATAGAAGTTTACACCAAAATAGGTCATAAGGATAGATGCAAAAGCAAGTACACTAAAGAAGTTAAATATCCATTTACCTCTTAAAGCCGGTACAAAGCGCATGTGTATTACAAAAGCATATACCATAATGCTTACCAATGCCCACGTTTCTTTAGGGTCCCAGCCCCAGTAACGGCCCCAGCTTTCATTAGCCCATTGTCCTCCAAGGAAGTTACCTATACTTAGCATTACAAGACCTATTGTTAAGGCCATTTCATTAACATAAGTAAGCTCCTTGATATTCATCTCCATTTTTGCCTTGTTCTTACTATTTGTAAATATCATAAGTATAAGTGATACAAGCCCTAGTATCATACCTAATGTAAACGGACCGTAACTACCTACAATTACAGCAACATGAATCATAAGCCAGTATGAATTAAGTACAGGTACAAGGTTGCCTATTTCAGGATCGGTCCAGTTCCAGTGTGCTACCATCAGAACCATAGATGCTACAAAAGCCGTAGAAGCCAATGTAAGTTCTGATTTTGGTTTTACAAATGATAACTTTGAAAGAAGATAAAATGTAATATTTAATTTGTATCCGAAGCCAAAAGCCATACCAAAGAACATAGTAGCCCAGGCAACATAAATAACCGATTCGTAAGCGTTGCTCCATGGCGCATGGCCTGAAACATACCAACGAACAATAAGACCGGCCGTATGTAAAAGAAACAGTAATCCTATTATCCACCTAAATATATTAAGGGTAACAACCACCCATTTTTTAGAGTTAAATATTCTTACAATGGCAAATATGAACATCAATACCCCAGCATAGCAATACCATGAGAATAGTTTTTTGAATACGTCATATTTGTTGTATAATATTTCAGCATTCACTTTATCATCGCCAGGCATTATACTCCCACCATATTTATGCTGGTATTTGGTAAGTCCTTCAAGCAGGCTATTAGATAGTTTGTAATCGTTATTCTGGGTAGCTTCTCCTAAAGCCTGGATATAAAAAGGAAGTACATTTTTAATTTTATCAAGCTCAGCATTTTTTACCTGAGGTATTTCAAGATATGATACCCACTTGTTGCTTTTATCACCGGGTACAGGATATACTTTTAATATCTGCCCTGTAAGAGCAGAATATAAAAGATTTATTCTTTTATCAATATCAATATAATCTTTTTCAAATTGTGTAGCCTCTTTTTCGCGGTAAGACCTTTCCAGAATTTTAGTTAATTTATAATTACCCTGAGCATCAAAAAAGTCGGATAATGCAGCGAATTCGACTTCTTTTTCCAATCCTGTAACAATTCTTAAACTGTCATTACCTCTTTTAAGCTTAATAATAGGTACACTAAACCACATTTGATCCATCATTGCCATCGAAAGGAAAACCTGATCTGAATTTAATCCATTATAGGTATCGCTTTTGCTTACTTTTCTCAAAAGTTCTGAAGAAAATGTGTTGATAGGCTTCATCCTTCCGCCTGCATCCTGAATGATCATCCGGCCAAATTTGGCTGCATGTTCCTCACCAACTTTATATTTCTGAATGATAGAATCCATTTGAGCCTGAGTGGGCTTTTCATGCATATGGTTTTGAGAATATCCGTTTAATCCAAAAAATAAAATTGCAATTACAGAAAGGCCGGCTTTTTTTTCTTTTAATTTATCAAGCTTACGTATAAGGTCTCCAAAACGGGTATTCTTATCAAATAAGATAGCCATAAGGCCTATATATAATAAGAAATAACCAAGGTAAGTGATCCATGTGCCATAAAAATCATGATTTACAGAAAGGTTTGTACCTTTCTCATCCGGATCAAAACCTGATTGAAAGAAACGATATCCCCTGTAATCAAGTACGTTATTCATGAAAATACGGGTATCAAACGTTTTATTTTCTTCTTTATCCTGAACGGTAACTTTACTCTCAAATGATTCGTAACTTGATTCAGTTCCCGGATATTTTGTAGCGATAAAGTCATTCAGTTGTATAGCAAAGGGTAGGTCATATGTCCTGCTGCCGTATATTAAAGTATATTCTAATTTGCCTAATTTAAATGACTGAGGAACTCCCATTTTGCCTTTTCCGCCAAGCATGGTAACTTCTTTCTCTTGCCCCTCTGCTTTTACCATAACCGTAAGCGCTGACTCTTCTTTGGTTTTGTAGTTGTTATTAGAAACATAATCTACTTTTCCTTTAATTGCTGCTTCAGGAAATACAAATCGGGAATTGGCAACATTATAAAGAGAACGGAACATTAATGGCTGGTCTGCATCTTTAACAACATTACCTTTCATCTGGTCTGCCATTCGCATAAAATCTCCTTCAAATGGCGTTTTTACAGTATACTTTCCATCTTTAAGCGTAATATTTATTGCACCAGCTGTGGGTGTGTTAAAAGCAAATAATAAGTTATGTATGTTTTGAACTTCTCCTTCTTTAAGGTAATGTTCATGACGCCCACCATCTCCGGCTTCTACTAATTTTAAATAATAGATTCCTTTAGGGTCTTCTACAACAGTTTCTTTGGCACCCAGTTTAAAATCTTTATACTCAATTTCAAAAGGTGTCTCTCCAAATTCATTTGAAATAGAAAAATTGTTATTAGCAACAGGTGATAGCAACAACTGCTCCTCAAATGTTCTACGGCGCATTTGCCCCTGATAATCTCCATCAACAAATACAGTAAGATACGTTTTATCAGAATAAAATCGGCTTTCTGCAACGCCTTCTCTTATAGGCATCATTCCTTCATAACTAATATAACGGGTTACAAATGCGCCAATTATGATAAAGATAAATGACAGGTGAAGCAGTAAAGTAGCCCACTTTTCTTTTTTATGAAGCTGGTAACGCTTAATATTACCTATAAAATTAATTACAAATAATAGCATAATGGCTTCAAACCATTTTGCATTATAAATATAAATACGTGCAGTGTCGGTATTATAGGCATCTTCAATAAAGGTACCTATTCCCATTGAAAGGGCAAATACCAGAAAAAGCACAGCCATTAAACGTGTTGATGAAAAGAACGATATGATTTTATCCATGAGTACGGAAAGTGTTTTTGTAAATTGACGCAAAAGTACTCAAAACTTAAATCTCAACCCTGATTTTATTGGAAAAAATGACGAATTTTCCATGTCAAATATTTTTTCGTAATAATGAGAAGTTAGGTATATTTGGCATCTTACCCATATCATATAAAATAATTACTCAACTAACCCCTAACATTAATGAGAATACCTAAAATCGCTTTACTCCTATGCATCAGTGGATTGACTGCGTTTGCACAGGAGATAATCCCCAACAATCAGTCTAAATTTGACGATGTAATGTATCGCCGTGGTAATACCTACCGTTCGGCATCAGGTGTGCCAGGCCCGGAGTATTGGCAAAACAGAGCAGATTATGCAATTGAGGCAGAACTTGATGATAAAACAAACATATTAAAAGGTAAACTGACCCTTACCTATCATAACAACAGCCCTGAAGAGCTTAGCTATATATGGATGTATGTAGAGCAAAACCGCTTTACTACAGATTCCAGGGGTACACTTACTACGCCTATAGATGGTAGAAACCGTTATGCAGGAGATACTGACGGTGGTTTTAAAATCACTAACATGGCTGCCAAAGTAAAAGGCGAAGCTTCTTCAAAATACCTTATTACAGATACCCGTATGCAGGTATTTTTTAATGAACCCCTTGCAGCAAAAGGCGGCGTTGCTACCATAGCCATGAATTTTGAATTTAAGATACCTGAAGAAGGTATGGATCGCATGGGCCAACTAAAAACTAAAGATGGTATTGTATATTCTATTGCACAATGGTATCCAAGAGTTGCTGTTTTTGATGATGTTACAGGCTGGAATACAGATCCATATCTTGGTGCCGGTGAATTTTACCTTGACTATGGCGATTATGATTATAAAGTAACTGTGCCTTACGATTATATAGTTGTAGGTTCAGGAGAGCTTGCTAATCCTAAAGAAGCGCTTTCTAAAGAATTGATTAACCGTTGGGAAAAAGCTTCTCAAAGTGATAAAACTGTTTTTCTTATTAATGCAAATGAGGTAGGAAATACTAAAGTTACAAGACCGGTTCAGAGTGGTAAAGTTACATGGCATTTTAAAATGAAAAATAGCCGTGATGTAGCGTTCGCTATGTCTAAAGCTTTTATTTGGGATGCTGCACGTATTAATCTTCCTAACGGTAAAAAGGCAGTAGCACAATCGGTTTATTCTAAAGAAAGTTCAGGAGATAAAGCCTGGGGTCGTTCAACCGAATATACTAAAGCTTCAATTGAGCATTACTCTTCAAGATGGTATGAGTTCCCTTATCCAAACGCTGTAAATGTTGCGTCTAATGTAGGCGGAATGGAATATCCCGGAGTTTCTTTTTGTCATGCATTAAGCCATGGACAGGATCTTTGGGATGTAACAGACCACGAGTTTGGACATAACTGGTTCCCAATGATTGTAGGCTCTAATGAGCGCCGTTATGCATGGATGGATGAAGGTTTCAATACCTTTATTAACTATTACAGCACACTTGCTTTTAATAATGGCGAATATCCTACTAATGCTGCCAAAGGCCGTAATAGTGTATTTTGGTTCAAGTCTAAATACAGGGAAAGTATCGCTACCTATCCTGATATTGCACGACCTATGAATTTAGGGTATACTGCTTATTCTAAGCCTGCTACAGGATTGATCCTGTTAAGAGAATACATACTTGGGCCTGAGCGTTTTGATATTGCCTTTAAAGCTTATATTAAAAACTGGGCTTTTAAACATCCTCAGCCATCAGACTTTTTCAATGCTATGGATAATGGTGCAGGAGAAAACCTAAGCTGGTTCTGGAAAGGATGGTTTATAGGTAATGGAAATATTGATCTTGGGGTTACTAAAGTAGTTCAGAATCCTGATTCAGCCGTGATTACTTTTATAAATAAAGGTGATGTACCAATGCCTGTGGTATTTAAAGTTGTTTATGATGATGACAGTAAAGAAATAAAAACACTTCCTGTAGAGATTTGGCAGCGCACCAACGAATGGAATTACCTGCTGAACTCTTCTAAAAAAGTGAAAGCTATAGATATTGACCCGGTAAGACTACTTCCGGATATCGATACAAATGATAATTCCTGGATAAAACAATAAAGCAAAAAGGCGGTTTAGTAACATAAACCGCCTTTTTTAATGTTGCACTTTACGTTCTCAAAGTGCCATTTCGTGCGTAAAATTAAAATCGATTAAACAACTGTATATTAGGTATATACAAAATAATGTTACGCTTTACGCTTTTTAAGTGAATTACTCTTTTTTATGAATGTAAATGATGAATTCAATACGTCATTTTCCCACCTTACACTACCCTGTAAACCTGAAACTTTTTTACTAATTTAGCCACCATGTTAAAAGTGGTTATTATAGGTTCAGGAAATGTAGCACAGCATCTCATCAGGGCTTTCCAAAATTCAGGAAAAGCTTTGCTGGTTCAGGCATACGCACGTACTCCCGAAACTTTATATCATCTTCTCGACAAGGATAAAGTAACTGATAATTATAACGATCTTGCAGAAGCAGATATCTATATATTATCAGTTAGCGATGATGCGATTACAGCGGTTTCAGAACAGTTACCTTTTAAAAACGGGCTTGTAGTACATACCTCCGGTAGTGCGTCACTACAAAATATTGATAACAAAAACCGAAGAGGTGTATTTTATCCTTTACAAACATTTTCTAAAAATAAAGAGGTAGATTTTAGTACTATACCTATTTGTCTTGAGAGCGATACAGAATCTGACTACAAGTTATTGGAGGAGTTAGCTAAAATCATCTCTCCCCTAACCTATAGTATTGATTCACGACAAAGACAGGCACTACATATAGCTGCTGTTTTTGTAAATAATTTTACAAATCACCTGTATTCAATAGGAAACGATATCTGTAAAGAAAACAACATTCAGTTTGGTATACTTAAACCACTTATAAAAGAAACTGCCGATAAAATAAATAGCCTTACTCCAATTGAAGCACAGACAGGGCCGGCAAGAAGAAAAGATACATCTACAATTGAAAGGCATCTTGATTTTATTAAAGATGACAATCAAAAAGCTATATATACTTTATTAACACAATCTATACAAGCACAAAATGGCTAAAAGCTATAAAGAAGTAATGAATGATATTACCACATTTATTTTTGATGTGGACGGAGTACTAACTGACGGAACAATACACGTAACTCCTACAGGTGAAATGCTTCGTAATATGAACATACGCGACGGTTATGCTATGAAAGCTGCCGTAGAAAACGGCTATACCGTTTGTATTATTTCCGGGGGACTTAACGAAGGCGTGCGTATAAGGCTTCGCAATCTGGGGATTACCGATATTTACCTTGGTGTACCTAACAAAGTGGAAACTTTTGACGAATTTATTGATATCTACAATATTAAGCCTGAGCAGGTGTTATACATGGGAGATGATATTCCTGACTATCACGTTATGCAATTAGTAGCTTTGCCTACCTGCCCGCAGGATGCTGCTCCGGAGATAAAGGAAATAAGTAAATACATATCCCATAAAAATGGTGGAAATGGCTGTGTTAGAGATGTTATAGAGCAGGTTATGAAAGTTCAGGGAAAATGGATGGAACATTTTAATGCACGTTACGACTAATCCTTTGTTATTCTATTATAAATATCAAATTCAAAATAAATTATATCTACTGAATGAAATTTCTGAAACTTATAGGGTTTGAAAACCTCCTGATACTGGCTTTTGCACAATTTATTTTTAAATACGGCTTTTTAGATAAACAGGCCGGGCTCACACTTTCTCTTAGTGAAAGTAATTATGGGCTTTTAGTTCTTGCATCTATACTAATTGCAGCCGGAGGTTTTCTTATTAATAACATTACGGCTACTGGTAGTCAGGCCTATGGTTTATCAGAATCTACGGCTTATTATATTTATGGAGGCTTAACTATAGCAGGACTTGTTACAGGTTATTACATATCTAACCTTATAGGTAGGCCGAGTTTTATGATAGCTTTTGCAATTGGCGTTGGTACATTATATTTTTATTCAACCAATTTAAGACAGAGTTTACTTCTGGGTAATATTTTGATTGGTTTTTTATGTGGCTTAAGCGTTATAATCATAGCAATATTTGCTATATATCCGGTTGTAGGTGGCTCTACAACTATCGGACAGCTTTCTACAATCTTTAAAATAATTGCCGATTATGCGATTTTTGCTACTGTAATAGGCTTCATATTATCTCTTATAAATGATCTTAAAAAGACTGATACTGATTATAATGCAGGTTTAAACACATTGCCAATCGCTATTGGAAAAGCACGTACTGCTAAAGTTATTTTGGTAATAGGCGCTGTTCCTGTGATACTTATATTATATTATATAAATGAATACTTAAAAGAATTACTATGGGCAATGGGATATGTATTAGTATTTATAATCGGGCCTATTGTTTATTTTCTTTTCAATATTTTATCAGCAAAAACCAAAAAAGAGTTTACTGTTTTAGAAGTAGTTTTAAAGGCAGTTCTTGTTTTTACAGCCATTTCAATTGCAGTTATAACCTATAACGTTCAGAATAATGCTTAAAGAAAAACTAAAAGATTATACTATAGTTCTTGCTTCCGGTTCACCCAGAAGACAGCAGTTTTTAAGGGATCTGGATGCTAATTTTGAGATTCGCCTTAAAGAAGTGGACGAAATTTATCCTGAAAATCTAAAAGGTGCGGAAATTACAGACTATTTAGCAGAACTTAAAGCTGCTGCTCTTGAAGAGAGCTTATCTGATAACGAAATACTTATTACAAGTGACACGTTAGTATGGCATGAGAATAAAGCTCTTGGTAAACCTACTGACAAAGAAGATGCCTTTGCTATGCTTAAATCCCTTTCAGGGAAAACACATGAAGTAATAACTTCAGTATGCATTAAAAATGCAGGTAATAGTGAAACTTTTAATGAAACTACAAAAGTGACCTTTAATCCTCTTACAGATGAGGAAATTGCGTACTATCTTGAAGAATATAAACCTTATGATAAAGCAGGATCATACGGTATACAGGAATGGATAGGCCTTGTTGCAATAGCAAGGATTGAAGGATCGTATGCTAACGTAGTTGGTTTACCTGTAGATAAAGTATACAAACGCTTAATGAAATTTGCTGAAAAATAATTTATGATTGAGAGCGTATATTTTGGCCAGATATTAAGTACTGTAATAACTACGGTTGTATTTCTTATTATCAGCTACATTATTAAACGGCTAACCAAAAGTTATGCCCGGAACTCTCATTTATCAGAACACCGTACGAACCTTATTTCCAAATACATAAATTTCTTTATGATGACATTGTATGCTGTTATCATAATTGCTATTTGGGGACTGGAAGCTAAGGATTTACTTCAATATCTTGGTGGGATACTTACGGTCATAGGTGTTGCTTTTTTTGCCCAGTGGTCTATACTAAGCAATATTACATCTGGTATTATACTCTTTTTTAGCTTTCCCTTTCGTATTGGAGATGTTATTAGAGTACACGATAAAGATTTTCCCATAGAAGCCCAGATTGAAGACATAAAGGCTTTTCATACTATTTTAAAAACCAGGGATGGCGAACTGATTACCTACCCTAATAATCTCCTGCTTCAAAAGGGCGTAAGTATTATACCTATTAAGCAGGAAGACAAAGAATTTTACGATTAATACCCATGCAAAAAACATTCACCTTTCTTATACTTTTCAGCTTTACATTTGGCTTTGCCCAACAGCAAAAACCTTCATCGGCTGAAATATTCAATAAACTCGAAAAGCTTAATTTTTTAGGAACTGCACTTTATATTGCTGCACACCCCGATGATGAAAATACAAGGCTTATCTCTTATCTTGCAAACGATGTAAAAGCAGAAACAGGCTATTTATCGCTTACACGTGGCGATGGAGGTCAGAACCTTATAGGTCTTGAATTAAGAGAGCTTTTAGGAGTTATACGTACGCAGGAATTAATAGAAGCGAGAAAAATAGACGGTGGTGTACAGTTTTTTAGCCGTGCCAATGATTTTGGATTTTCTAAAGTACCTAATGAAACGCTGCAAATTTGGGATAAAGAGAAGGTACTTCAGGATATGGTATGGGTAATCCGAAAATTCAGACCGGATATTATTATCAATAGATTTGATCACCGCTCTCCCGGTACCACGCATGGTCATCATACATCTTCGGCTATGCTAACTCAGGAAGCTTACGCACTGGCTGCAGATCCGAATTACGAACCAAATCAATTAAAATTTGCTCAGGTTTGGCAACCCAAGCGTGTTATGTTTAACGTATCATGGTGGTTTTTTGGAGGAAAAGACAAATTTGAAAAAGTAGATAAATCCAGATATATAAATCTACAGACAGGAGTATACTACCCTACCCTTGGTATATCTAATCAGGAAATTGCAGCGCTTAGTCGCAGTAAACACAAATCTCAGGGATTTGGTACTACAGGAGAGCGTGGTGATGATATGGAATATCTTGAGCTGATTAAAGGTGATAACCTTAAAGATAAGCAAAACCTGTTTGAAGGTATAGATACATCATGGAATCGTGTAGCCGGTGGCAAAGTCATTGGCGATGCTATAGCTGCTATCATCAAAAATTTTGATTTTAAAAATCCTTCTGCTTCTGTTCCTGCTTTAGTTAAAGTATATTCTGATATTACCAAAATACAGGATGAGCACTGGAAAGAAATCAAATTAAAAGAAGTTAAAGATATAATTGCTGCATGCAGTGGTTTATATATTGAGGCAGTTGCCGAAAATCAATCTGCAACGCCGGGAAGCAACCTTAAAATTAAATGGGAAGTTATAAACCGTAGTACGGTTGCTATGAAGCTAAAATCATTAGCAGTATTACCTGAAGACCGAAATATAAAACAGGATACACTTTTAGTGAATAATATTGATATAACAAATACAATAGATATTACTATCCCTAAAACGGCAGCATACACATCTCCATACTGGCTTACTGAAAAAGGAGATACGGGTATGTACAGGGTTGACGATTTACAAAAGATTGGCCTTCCTGATATCATAAGAGAGATGGCTGTAACTTTTACAATTGATATAAATGGAGTTGCTATTCCTTTTGAGCGTACTGTCGCTTATAAATCTAACGATCCTGTTGCCGGAGAGGTATACCAGCCGTTAGATATTGTACCTGTTGTTACAACCCGTATACTGAATAAAGTACAGTTATTTAAGGATAACAAAAAACAAACAGCCAGCGTTAAGATAAAAGCCGGAAAAGACAATTGTAAAGGCAGTGTTAAGCTTGAACTTCCTAACGACTGGAAAGTGACTCCTGCTTTGATCCCTTTTGACCTTACGCGAAAAGGCAGTGAAACAATAGTGACTTTTGAAATAACACCTCCTGAAACTCCTAGCGAAGTCACTGCTAAAAGTATAGCGACTATTGATGGTGAGAATTTTGACAGGGAGCAGATGATGATCAGTTATCCACACATCGACGCGCAGCAGGTATTAATGCCATCGACCGCTAAATTTACTAAAGCCGATTTAAAAATTGAAGGGCATAATATAGCCTATATAATGGGTGCCGGTGATTCTGTTCCTGAAAGCCTTAAACAAATGGGATATAGTGTAACAATAGTAACACCGGATGCTATAACTCCACAAATACTTACCGGGTATGACGCAGTTGTAGTAGGTATTCGTGCCTATAATGTTGATACTGCGCTTGCATTTAAACAGCAGATTTTATTTGATTATGTTTCTAATGGCGGTACTATGGTAGTACAGTATAACACTACAGGAGATTTGGTTACTAAAGATATAGCTCCTTATTCTTTACGAATTTCGAGAGACAGGGTTACCGAAGAAAATGCAGAAGTTACTTTTCTTGATGCAAAACATTCAATACTGAATTATCCGAACAAGATTACAGATAAAGATTTTAAAGGATGGGTTCAGGAACAGGGTTTGTATTATCCTGACGAATGGGCAAAGGAATTTACACCAATATTTAAATCGGCTGATAAAGGCGAAAGCGATAAAAAAGGTGGCTTGCTTGTAGCAAAATATGGAAAAGGATATTACGTTTATACAGGGTTGAGCTTTTTTCGTGAACTGCCCGAAGGTGTATCAGGAGCATACAGGCTTATGGCTAATATTATTGCAATAGGTAAATAACATTTATTGTAACAAACGAAAGAAAAACGAGTCTTATAGAGAACCAAAAAATATGCACATGAAAGATACTGCCACTAAATGGAAAAAAAGTTATTCGCTGGTGTTACTGCTCAACATCATATACATTGTGCTGTTCTATTTTATAATGCAAATTTATTAATATGCAGTTATTAGACTGGATTATACTTTCTGCAACCCTCCTCTTTATTGTGGCCTATGGCGCTTTAAGGACTAAGGGCAGCAAAAATGTCAACGAATATATACTAGGCAGCAACGAAACTCCTTGGTGGACTGTAGGTTTATCTGTAATGGCAACACAAGCCAGCGCTATTACCTTTCTTTCAACTCCGGGTCAGGCTTACCATGACGGTATGGGGTTTGTACAGTTCTACTTTGGCCTCCCTCTGGCTATGGTGGTTATCTGTATTACTTTTATCCCTATTTACCATAGGCTTAAAGTGTATACAGCCTACGAATACTTAGAACAGCGTTTTGATGTAAAAACCCGTTCGCTGGCAGCACTTATCTTTTTAGTGCAGCGAGGCCTTGGAACAGGATTTACCATATATGCTCCTGCAATTATATTGTCGTCATTATTAGGCTGGAACCTGAACCTGATGAATGTTGTTATAGGACTAATGATTATTATATATACCGTTTCAGGTGGTACAAAAGCAGTGAACGTTACACACAAACAGCAAATGTTTGTAATTTTTACAGGAATGATAATTACATTCTTTATCATACTGGATTATTTACCGGAAGAATTAGATTTTAGTAATGCCATGCACATTGCCGGAGCAAATGAAAAATTGAATATCCTTGATTTTTCTTTTGATCCTGAGAAACGTTATACAATATGGAGCGGTATTGCGGGTGGTTTCTTCTTGGCACTAGCCTATTTTGGTACAGACCAGTCTCAGGTACAGCGTTATCTTTCGGGTAAATCCATACGCGAAAGCCAGATGGGACTTATTATGAATGGCTTGCTTAAGGTGCCTATGCAATTTTTTATACTGCTGATTGGTATTATGGTATTTGTATTTTTCCAATTCCACAATGCACCATTACATTTTAATCCGAATAACACCAAACTGGTTGAGAATTCTCAGTATAGGGATGCTTATCATAATCTTGAAAAACAGATTAATAATGTTTCTGAAGATAAAAAAGAAATCAGCTTATTGTATGTAGACCAGCTTAGTCAGGATTATGACAACAAAGAGCTTCATAATAAAATGATTGCGCTTAACAGTCGTGAGAAAGACCTTCGTGACCAGGCGAAAGAGCTTATTCATAAAGTAGACGAAAAAGCAGAAACCAACGATAAAGATTACGTTTTCCTCTATTTCATACTTAACTTTCTGCCTCGTGGGCTTATAGGCTTACTACTTGCAGTGATAATTTCGGCAGCGATGTCATCATCTGCTTCAGGACTTAATGCATTGGCTTCTACAACAACTATAGATATTTATAAACGACATGTAAAAGGCGAAAAATCAGATAAGCACTTTGTAGACTCAACCAGGCTGTTTACACTTATATGGGGTGTTATTGCAATTCTGTTTGCCTGTATGGGTTCACTGTTTGATAACCTTATACAAATGGTAAACATTATAGGTTCTATATTCTACGGAACTGTTTTAGGTATATTCCTTGTGGCTTTCTATATTAAATACATTAAAGCCGAAGCAATATTCTGGAGTGCAGTGATTACTCAAACTATCGTGATTATTATATATAAGCTTGATATTTTGAGTTACTTATGGTTAAATGTTATTGGCGCTGCTCTTACAATTGTAATAGCCCTTATACTTCAGTTATTTATTAAAAACAAAACTAATCCTGAAATTCAGGAAGCATAAAATACAATAAAGTTTACATGACATAAAAAAACGGGCTGCTCAAAATTGAGGCAGCCCGCTCTTTATCATAGCAATGCACCATTGTTATTTTCTACTCCACTCTTGTATAGAGTCTTTGTTCATTTTAACGTAATCGTTGTTGTTAGCTTTTTCAGCAGCAGCTAAAGAAAGTTTTGCGGTATCTATAGCACCTTTCTTATCGCCCATTTTTGCCTGTATAAGCGATTTTTGTCTTAGGATGTAAAACGGTGCTTCAGGACCTGATTTAGCTAACGACTGGTTTACCCATGCCAATGCTTTAGTCTGGTCGCCGTTAGACTGGTAATAGTACTGAGCTGCAGCAAAAAGATCGTTTGCAGATGGACCTGCCATAGCTGTTTCTATACTTTTCATTGCAGTAGATTTAGTAGGCACTTCAATTTTAAGCGCTACCATGGTTTTTTCCCATGCAATTTCTAAAAAAGCAAAGTCATTATCAAGTCCGTTAACGCCTATAGTAAGCGATTCAACGTTACGGTTAAGAAATTCCGGTTTAACTGTAGCTCTTAATGCTTCTTTTTTATCATCATATTTTTCAGGAAGCCCCCAGTTATTAGTGTCGTTATAAAAAATCACATCCCAACTGTCTGCCTTTGGTTGTGTGTAAAGAGCATAGTGGCCTGCAGGAAGTGTTTTTCCGCCAATAACAACATCATTACTAAAAGATATGATTGTATTAGCATTTGCTCCTGTTCTCCACATCCTTCCAAAAGGAACTAATTCTCCATAAACCGATCTCCCTCTTGCACTTGGGCGGGAATATTCAACTTTAATGTCAGTAAGTCCTACTGTTTGTTCTACTACGGCTTTTGGGCTTGCTTGCGGTGTAACTACCTGTGCCGATCCATTTACTATAAATGCCAGCGCAAATGTTGCTGCAATGAATAATTTTTTCATAAATCTTGTTGTGAATTTTTTATACAGTTTGTTACTGCGAAATTAAGGATTAAACATTGTATCATTGTTAAAAAATACCAAAAATAAGCGTTGTCTCATTCTTTATATGTACTATGTTTGCTAACTTTAAAGCTAATGCATTAACCCCAAAATATGCTATACTCAGTACATACAAAGCAAAAACTTCCCATCACATTACAACAAGCGTGGGATTTTTTATCAGATCCCAAAAACCTTGCCGTAATTACGCCGCCCTCAATGGGATTTAAAACTTTATCAGGTGACGACCGCCCAATGTTTGCCGGACAGATAATACATTATACCGTAACCCCTCTTTTAGGAATTAAAGTAGAATGGGTTACAGAAATCACTCACGTGGTAAGTAACAACTATTTTGTTGATGAGCAACGTTTTGGGCCATATAGACTATGGCATCATAAACATTTTTTAAAAGAAATTCCCGGAGGTGTAGAAATGGAAGATATTGTACATTATAAGCTTCCATTTGGTATTTTAGGACGATTAGTACATCCATTTTTGGTAAAGCCAAAACTTAAAGAGATATTTGAATTCCGTGAGAAAAAGCTAACAGCGCTTTTTGGTAAAATGTAATACTACTTATTATGATATTATTTTGGTTCAAGCGTGATTTACGGCTTGATGACAATACAGGACTCTTTGAAGCTTTAAATAGCGGAGAGGAAGTACTCCCCCTTTTTATTTTTGATAAAAACATACTAGCAGAATTACCTGAAAATGATGCACGCGTAACCTTTATTCATAAGTTATTGGAAGATGTTAATTCGGGCTTAAAAAAGTACAAAAGATCATTAGCTGTATTTCATGATACTCCTGAAAGTATATTTAAAAAACTTATTTCAGAACATCAGATTACAGCTGTTTACACTAATCATGATTATGAACCTTATGCTTTAAAAAGAGATAAAGAAATACATAAATTATTAGCTGATAATAATATTGATTTTAAGACTTTTAAAGATCAAGTGATATTTGAAAAAAATCAGGTAGTAAAAGACGACGGCACACCTTATGTAGTATACACGCCATATATGAAAAAATGGAAGGATCTGTTCAGTAAAACTCCAATACATACTCATAATTCGGAAAGTAAGCTTACTGAAATTGCAGAACACTCCTACCCTTTCTTAAGCCTTAAGGACATTGGATTTATTGAATCTGAAATTAAGCCTGTACAATTTTCTGTCACTGATTCTATAATTACAGATTATAAGGAAATACGTGATTTTCCGGCTATAGACGGAACTTCACATCTTAGTCCGTATTTACGTTTTGGCGCCGTGAGTATTAGAAAAATCATCAAGAAAGCTTCCGATAGTAATAAAGAAACATTCTTTAATGAACTAATATGGCGTGAATTTTTCATACAGATATTATGGCATTTTCCTGAAACGGTTACTAAAAGCTTCCGCCCCAAATATGATACTATAAAATGGCGCAATAATGAAAAGGAATTTAAAGCCTGGCGAGAAGGTAAAACCGGTTACCCTATTGTAGACGCCGGTATGCGCGAACTCAACACAACAGGCAGTATGCATAATCGTGTACGTATGGTTGTAGCCAGTTTTTTGTGTAAACACCTTCTTATTGACTGGAGATGGGGAGAAGCCTATTTTGCCGAAAAGCTATTTGATTATGAACAATCAAGTAATGTAGGTAATTGGCAATGGGCTGCCGGAAGCGGTGTAGATGCTGCCCCTTATTTCCGGATATTTAATCCGTCTGAACAAACTAAAAAATTTGATAAAGAACTTAAATACATTCGAAAATGGGTTCCTGAATTTGAAGATATAGAATACAGGCCAATTGTTGATCATAAAGAAGCAAGGGAAAGAGCTTTGAAAGTATACAAAGAAGCCGTTCAATAACAAAACAGCCCCAAAATCGGGGCTGTTTCTATTTTATATCTCTTATTATTTGATAATTAACCTGGCTGAAATCAGTAATCACTTTGTCTGCTAAAGAAGTATCCTGACCCATTGTGTGGCCACTATTGTAGCCTATACAATATATACCTGCTGCGTTTGCGGCTTTTATACCGTTAGTACTATCCTCTATTACAATACATTCATCTTTGCTAAAACCTGATTTAGCAGCTGCTTCAATAAAAATAGCTGGATTAGGTTTTGATTCTTCAAAATCTTCACCACTTATAGCATGATCAAAATACTGATGCAAACCGAATCGGGTAAAAACTTTTTCTATTTTTCTTTTAGACGCTGATGATGCCAGAATAAGCCTCATTCCGTTTGTATGCAAATCGATAATCAGGTCTTTTACCCCCGGAAGCATTGCAAGATCTTCAGCATTATCAAAAGCATTAAAGTAATACTTGTATTTTTCGTCAAGTAATTCCTGATGTGTAAGCGGTATCGTATATAAGTCTTTAAGTTTCTGAACAATCATCTTATCAGAGTTTCCTATAAATGTTCCGTATACATCATCTGGTACTGTAATGTTTAAGGATTTATACAATTGCTGGTTAGCCTTGTAGCCAATAGGCTCAGTATTAACCACTACTCCATCCATATCAAATATTACAGCTTTAATCATGATTTTCTCTATTTTAATTTACTGATTACATCAGCGTTAAGTTCGTTAAAGTGATTAACAACCTTATCGGCTTCTGCCAGTTCCTGCAAATGTGAATTTTCGCTCAGGTACCCTACACAGTATATACCCGCTGCTTTTGCTGCTTTAATACCGTTAGTACTGTCTTCTATAACAATACATTCTTCTTTTGGAGCAACAGATAACGATGCAGCATGCTCAAATATTGCAGGGTGCGGTTTAGATTTAGGGAAATCTTCACCACTTACAATATGAGTAAAATACTGGTGTAGTTTAAAACGGTTAAAAACCCGTTCAATAGTAACTTTTGAAGCTGAAGATGCAAGTATAAGTTGTATGCCATTGTTATAAAGATCTACGATTAGTTCTCTAACACCCGGAAGAAGGTCTAAATCTTCTTTATCATCAAATGCATCATTGAATAATGAACGCTTTTTTTGTACAAGATCTTCCACTTCATCCAATATTTCAAAGGCTTCTTTAAGCTTTTGGTAAACATTTTTAGTAGAATTTCCGGTAAAGGAAGCATACATTTCTTTTGTCACATCTATATTAAGATGTTTAAAATGCTGGTGATAGGCATAATGGTGAACAGGCTCTGTATCTACAATTACCCCGTCCATGTCAAATATTACAGTCTTTATCATATATTTTGCTAAAGGTGCAAAAGTACAACATTACTGCATTTAGAGAAACTATAAACTATTTTAGATATGTTAATTTAGTATCAAGGTCAAATTTACAATAATACGTATAGATTATATAATTTAAGAATATGTTAAACATTGTTGGTTTAAATTATAATTACAGTCGGATTAAACCTTTTGCTTTAATTTTAGTCCAAATATAAAACACCAACCAAAGTTGCAGGACGAGAAGGCCTTTATAGCATTATTGCTAAACACCAAAACGCAGGACACCGCGTTCAGGCAGCTCGTATCCCAATATAGCAGGCCTTTATACAATCACATAAGAAATATCGTCGTAGATCATGACGATACAGATGACGTATTGCAAAATACTTTTATTAAGGTATTTCAAAATCTTAAAAATTTTAAAGGCGAAAGCAAATTATTTTCCTGGATTTACCGTATTGCAACTAATGAAGCCCTCACCTTTGTAAGCTCTAAAGCTAAGAAGGGAAATATTACTAATGAGGAGGTACAGCAAAAAGCATTAAAAAATCTTGAAGCAGATGAATATTTTGAAGGAGATGAAATGCAGATAAAACTGCAACAAGCCATTGCCTCACTACCGGAAAAGCAGCAATTAGTATTTAAGATGAAATATTTTGAAGATTTGAAATATGAAGATATATCAGAGATTCTGGGCACTTCTGTAGGGGCTTTAAAGGCTTCTTACCATCATGCAGTAAAAAAAATTGAAGATTTTATAAATACCCATTAAACCTTTTACAATTAAATAAGTCTAAACAATATGAACGATTTTAAATTAGATAGCAGACCAAATATAAAATCAGGTTTTATAGCTCCTGATGGTTATTTTGACGGCTTAACCGACAAGGTAATGCTTAGCCTTCCTTTAAAAGAAGTAAAAGTAGTGCCATTGTATAAAAGAAGGCCAGTATGGGTTACTTCCGCGGCAGCTGCATTCGTCCTATCGTTTTCACTTTTAATAACTAAGAAGGAGGCGGTTAAGCCTGTAATGCCAGATAATAAAGCTATAGAAAAGTATGTGGTAAGCAATTCGAATATAAGCTCTTATGATTTACTGCAAAACCTTAGTGAAAAAGATTTAAGAGAATTACAGGAGTCAGCTATTACAGTTGATGATGAATCGATTGAGAATTATCTTTCTAATGAAGATGTTCACCTATACCAATAAGAGTATGAAAGCTAAATGTATTCTGTCATTCTTTTTGTTATTTACGATGCTTGCGTTTGGGCAGGCTGACAGAAGGGACCAGATTAAAGCGATTAAATCTTCACGTATTGCGGCGGCTCTAAGCCTTACATCTTTAGAGTCTCAAAAGTTTTGGCCGCTTTACCTGAATTGGGAAGAAAAAACATATGATGCTGAAAATAAAATACAGCAATTATTAAGTAAACTGGGAGATAAAAATGTAGACGCTCTTTCGCCAAAAGAAGCACAGCTTTATCTGACACAAATAGAAAATGATCAGGAAGAAATATCTAATCTTCGCAGAAAATTAGTTAGTGATCTAAAACCTGTTATAGGAGTTAAGAAAATTTTAAAATTAAAAATAGCGGAAGACGACTTTAATAAGTTGCTCGTTAAAAAAATTAAAGGAAAAAAAGATTAGTAGTTTATGAAAGTTAATTGGGATTAATCGAATGATTATCCAATTAGTTAGTTTATGTTTAGTTTAAGTTTGGGAAAGGGAAGTTACAGCTTCTCTTTCTCTTTTTTATATAAACACCACAAACTCTAATACAATTCAGCCTTCAAAGAACAAACATACTATCATCATCAATCCGCTACTATATAAAAATACTGCGCTTAAAAATTTACTAAAGAATCTTTATTTAAAACGCAATCTTAAAATCTTATTCTGTCCTGCAGCTACAGCTGTTTTATTATCTATAAAACGTATAGTGTGCAAAGACTTATCTTCTGCAATTTTTTTCCAGTTAGCACCTCTGTCATAAGAGTAATATATTCCCGAAGGGCCTACTGTTATAATCTCATTACCTTTGCTTTTTGGTACAAACTGTACACATGAAGCATAACCAAAACCTTTATTTTGTCCGACAAGTTTCCAGTTTTTTCCACCGTCTTCAGTAAATATCTTATTGTCTGAATTCTTATCTAATTGTTCATAATTTCCACCAACAGCAAACCCAATTTCATTATCGTAAAAATCTAACGAAAAAGCACCCGTCATTTCTTTACCCTGAATTATTGGTGTGTCATATACTTTCCAATGCTGCCCTTTATCATCTGAATAAAATACTCTCGATCTTTTTCCTCCGGAAACTATCCAGGTTTTATTCCCCTTTACAACTAAATTGGTATTACTTGCCGCAAATGCTGCCTCACCTTCTTTAATTTCAGGAAGCAGGTCACATGATTTTTTAGTCCATGTTTCACCACCATCCGTAGTTATTATCACAGAAAGACAATTATCGGTAGGGTCGCCAATAGCTATTCCCTCTTTATCATTACGAAACTGCATGCTGTCATAAAAGGTCTTTTCTCCAGTTTCGGTATATACAAGTTTAGAACGTTTACCATCTTTTGATATTTTATATAGTAATGCAGGGCTACCGGCATTAACAATAAAAACATCAGTACCGGTTTGAGCGATAGCCCTAAATTCCGGTAAAAGTGTATCCTGGCTAGCAATTCCATTAAAATTCTTACCTCCGGATAATGAAACCCAACCATATTTTCCCCTACTTCCGGCATACCAGGCTTTATCTCCATCAATGGTAAGCGCCCTGATGCTTATTTCTTCATTTAGTAAAGTATCGATTGATGTAGTTTCAAACGATGCTCTGTAGTTTACATTTTCCTGTTTTTTGCAGGAAAACAATGTTACAGCCGTAAAAAGAAATAACACTTTGTTCATTAGAAAAATTTGGTTTGCTAATATAATGAAAAAACATATAGATAAACAACTGATAAATGAATTTTTACTACAAATGATTGAATATTTGTGAAAAATAATCAAAATAAAACCGCAAACGTTATTGTTGCGGTCTTAAGTGAGTTTAGATAAAAGGAAGATATATACGTTGAAACGCATGTGTTTTTAAAATTACACCTGCTTTTCTTTACTATCGAACATGTAGATCCATACCATTCTGGATAATCTGAAATTAAAGGTGCTTAATAGCACCGCAAACAAAGCGATAAGGCTTACCATGCCTATATAACTTTTTACAAAAAAATGAGCTACTGCAAAAACAACCATCATCTCTGCAACTGTCATTGCATAGCTAACATACATTGAACCAAAGAAATAACCCGGTTCACGTTCAAATTTATGCCCGCACTCAGTACAGTTATGATTCATTTTTGGCATTTGAAACAATAAAGGATTACCTTTTTTAGCAAACACTTTACCATGTCCACATTTAGGACATTTTTCTTCTATGATATCTATAAATTGTGACATTGTTTTTTTATTCAAATTTAGCCCTAATGCTTTAACAAGTCTATGATATATATGCGCAATAATTTGTACTTTTAGGACATTATTCAGATTAAATGAAAAAAGTATCAATACTGCAAATGCAGCAATTTCAGGACGGAAGCAGTACTGAAGATTTTTATGCCAATACCTTAGAAAACCATTTAATAACCAGGCATAAAGATATAGCGCTACCCCACTCCCATAATTTTTACCTAGCTATATTATTTACTGATGGCACAGGCATACATGAAGTGGATTTTACAATGTATGATGTAAAGCCCGGTGCTTTATTCTTTTTAAATCCTGGACAGACCCATCATTGGGAATTATCTGAAGACACAAAGGGATTCATCTTTTTTCATACGCAGGCATTTTATGACCTGCATTATACAAATAACAGGCTGAGTCATTTTCCGTTTTTTTTCAGCATGCATAATTCACCCTGCATTTGCCTTAATACGGATGGCTTTAACGATATCACCCTATTGTTTAAGGAAATATTGAAAGAAAACGAACAGGATGGTAACCTGAAAAAAGATGCTATACTAAGCCTTGCGGATCTTGTATATATAAGAGGCACAAGACAGTACATGCAGCAAAATATAGTTCCACTGGAAAACAGGAATAGTTATTATGCCAAATTCAGAGCCTTTGAGGAATTTATAGGTAAACATTACACTTTAGAGAAATCTCCCTCGGCGTATGCAGGTATGCTGAATATGACCTCAAAACATCTAAACCGTATTACACAAGCAGTAGTAGGGAAAACAGCATCGGATATTATAATTGACAGGGTTATGCTTGAAGCAAAAAAAGCACTTATATTGCAAAAAGATAGTTTTTCAGAAATAGGTTTTTCACTTGGATATGATGATTACGCTTATTTTTCAAGACTATTTAAAAAGAAAACAGGAGAAACACCCTCTGAATTTTTAGGGAGATATAAAAGCAACAGTTAATCTGCCCAAAAAATAGTACCTTTGCAGCTTCAAATTATTATAATGAGATTACACAGGAATTTAGTTTTTACGGTTATAGATTCACTTGGCTTTATCTTTAATGACGGAGAATATGCCGATAAGGTAGTAGCACGTGCACTTAAGAAAGATAAACGCTGGGGAAGCGCAGACAGAAAGTTTGTTGCTGAGACAATTTATGAGATCGTAAGATGGAAGCGTTTATACATTGAAATATCTGAAGTTAAAGAACCTCTTGACAGGGATAAGCTATGGCGAATTTTTGCAGTATGGGCAGTACTTCGTGGTGTTACCCTACCCGACTGGAAATATTTTGAAGAAACTCCGATACGTCGTATCAAAGGACGTTTTGATGAACTTTCTAAAATAAGAAAATACAGAGAATCTATTCCTGACTGGATGGATGAAGTTGGTGTACAGGAACTTGGCGAGGCCAAATGGGAAAAAGAACTTGCTGCACAAAACGAGCAGGCTAAAGTTATCCTTCGTGTTAATACACTTAAAACAACCAGGGAAAAGCTTCGTGCTATCCTAATGGATTTGAATATCGATACTATTATTGAAAAAGATTACCCTGATGCCCTTATTCTTAAAGAAAGAGCAAACGTATTTCTTACAGATGCTTTTAAAGAAGGTTTCTTCGAAGTTCAGGATGCTTCCTCTCAATTAGTTGCCCGTTTTCTTGAAGTTGAGCCTGGTATGCGCGTAGTTGATACGTGTGCAGGTGCCGGAGGTAAAACACTTCACATGGCTTCGCTTATGGAAAATAAGGGCCAGCTTATAGCCATGGATCTTTATGAAAGTAAATTGAAACAGCTTAAGCTACGTGCGAAAAGAAATAGCGCATTCAATATCGAATACCGTATTATTGACAGCACAAAAGTGATCAAGAAACTTCATGAAAAAGCGGACCGTGTACTTATAGATGCTCCATGTAGCGGATTAGGTGTGCTTAAACGCAACCCTGACAGTAAATGGAAGCTTCAACCTGAGTTTATCGATAACATTAGAAAAGTACAGGCAGAAGTACTTGAAAGCTATTCTAAAATTGTAAAGCCGGGCGGAAAGATGGTATATGCTACCTGCTCTGTTCTTCCTTCGGAAAACGAGGAACAAATCAAAAAGTTCCTTACTACAGAAATTGGCCAGGAATTTACTTTCGTTAAAGAAAATAAAGTACTTGCTTCAGAAAGCGGCTTTGACGGTTTCTATATGGCACTACTCGAAAGAAAGAATAAATAAAAATGTTAAGCCTCCCAATCAGGAGGCTTTTTTTATATATAATTACTATGTTTGTTTCATTAAGACATTCCTTATGAAAACTATTTTTCCTTTTTTATTAATACTATTTACAACAGGAGTTAATGCTCAAACAAAGCTTTACGAAGATTATAACTACGTTGCATTTGACTTGAAATATGCTAAAGATACTACAACTGTAGATGGCATTGACTGGAAAAAGGAGAAGTTGTTTTCGGAATTTACTCTTAAAGGAAAAAAAGATATAAAATACGCTATTAGTATTCAAAATCAGTCATCTGCTTCCTTATTATCATTTCAAAAAGGCAAATGGGAAGTTCAGGAAAAAATTAATATCACAGGATTGACTTTAAGACGTATCGCTAATAAAGTTATCATCTCAGAATTCAAAATTATTGATTTTGATAATGACGGAAATGAAGATTTAGTATGTTGGGTAAATACAAACATAAATGGCAATCAATGGTCGTTAATCTACCTGAATGATAACCAAAAGCTGGTGAAACTTTGGAATGATGCCGATGAAACCGATATATGGGCCAGACCGGTGTATGATGCTGATGCAAAAACCATCCGTACCCAACGTGATGGCGGCGCTAATGGCACTTCTGATGAAAGTGTTTTTGCACTTGATGGTCTTGAGACTTATCCTGTAAGCAAACATGTGCAGAACCGCGAAGAAGAAAATGTAACCGATTATTACTATACGGGCGGCGAAAAATGGGAATTAGCCCAAACCTTTGAGGACAATACAAGATTTGTTGTTTTTAAATTTCCCAACGGAGTTGATGCCGTTGAAGATATAGACTGGAAAAAGGAAAGCCTGTCAACTGAATTTGTATTAAAAGGAGTTACACCTTTAAAGTTTAAAATAACTCTTACGGACAGCTCTAATGCAGTTCTTTATGAATTCAAAAACAATCAATGGGTTAAAAAAGAAGAGTTATTCTGGTTTGAATGGCCTGATGGTTATGATAAAAACAATGGCTTTACCTATTCGTTTAAAATAACCGATTTTAACCGTGACGGTAATGAAGATCTGGTATGCTGGACACATACTAATGTAAACGGTAACGAATGGACAAACATTTATCTCAACGATCCCGAATCAAAATCTCTTGTAAAGCTCGAAAATGCCGATGAAGACGTATGGGCCTCTCCTGAATTTGATAAACTTACAAACACAATCGTTTGTAATACCGTTTCAGGAGCTTTTGGAAAATCATATATAAGCACTTATACCCTTGAAGGGCTCATTGCCACTCCCGTCCTGAAAAAGGAAACCGATTTTTCTGAAATCGCTAATAATACTGGCGATAGCGCAGTTTTACGTACCTACAAAGGAGAAAACGGAATATGGAAACTTGTTTCTGAAGAGAAAATTAAACCTGAAACAAATGATGAGCAATAGGCAAATACTAACATTACTACTTTTCTCTTTTGCATTGGGATTATCTGCACAGGATAAAAAAATATCTGTAATTTCAATAGAGAAAGTAAATACTGTTTATCGAGGAATTATGAATCCAATTAAAATAGCGGTGCCGGGCTCTAAATCTTTTAAAGCAGAAGCTTATGGAAGTTTAGTAAAAATTGATAGTTTAGGGAATTATAACTGGAATGTTACTTCGGTTGCTGGGACAAAGGGGTTAATTAGAATTGATGCTGTTATGTCTGACAATTCTTTGATGCATGAGGAAAAGGTATTTGAGATTAGAGTTATAAATCAGTTAAAGACAACGTTAGATTTAAAATCGTATAATCGAAGTTCATTTGAATTAACTAAAGACGAAATTCTGAAAGCCAGGATAGATTTAAAGATTGATGATTTTTCATATAACCTTGTAAAGCTGAATGTTAATGCATTTGAAATTTTTTTTCCGAATAAAGAATCTTTAATTGTTTATGGAAATAGATTTGATACGATTGCTGCTAATAAAGTTGAAGAAGTTAGCAATGGCGAACATATAAGAATTCAAGCATTTCCTGAATACAATATAAAAACTGAATCAATTGATATTACAGTTATCGATAATTTTAAACCTAATCCTATCGTAGCTTTTAAAAACAGAAATGTTTTATATAGAAAGGTTGATAATCAGCTTGACATAGCAGTACCAGGTGCAAAATCATTTACTGCTTCGGCCCCCGGACTTAGAGCTAATAATACCCAATCGTACTCATGGAATGTGTCTAAAATAAAAACAAATATAGCTTATCTTACTTTTGAGATTACTACAGAAAATGATTCAGTGTTTTCTACAACAGAAATGTTTTATGTGGAAGATTTAAAGCCTATTAGGGCAACAATAAATGATAGGGGATGTGACAATTGCATTGTTGAATTAGAGAGGGAGGAAGTAAAAGAAGCTAAAATTGGTATTGACTGGGAAGACACCGTTAATACCAATATACAAAAGATATTCTATATAAAAGGCTTTCTTCTTGAATTGCCTGACGGGAACTTATATAGGGTTGGAGAAGGAAAATTTAGCGAGAGCGCACAAAAAATGATTTTACAATTCCCAAATGGTGCTATATTTAAAATTTCAGAGATAGAATTTAGTTCTCATGGATATATCGCGAGTCCCAAAATGAAATTCACTCTTGTTGATAAATATGAATAGTGACTATATAACATCTCCGCCTTTCTTTGTTATTTCGTATTTATCAAATCAATAAATTTATTTCTATATCGTTGTAGTATCTGCAATTTATATACATTTGCAGGCGGTAAATAAACTATCTTTACAAGAATTGCCGTAAATTGCTATGAACGAATGTATTTCAGTTTTTGATATGCTCAAAATTGGTGTTGGACCTTCAAGTTCACACACCCTTGGGCCCTGGCGTGGTGCCGAACGCTTTTTAAAAGAGCTTCATGAAGAAGAAATTTTTAATAAAGTTACCCGGGTAAAAGTAGATCTATATGGGTCTCTTTCTCTTACAGGAAAAGGGCATGCTACAGATCTTGCCGTAATGCTTGGCCTTAGCGGAGCTGATCCCGAATATGTACCTATTGAAAGCATAGCGAGTATTATTGATACTATTAGCGTTTCCTATCAACTTAATCTGGGCGGAGAAAGATTCATTCCTTTCTTTATAAAAACGGATATCGTTTTCAATAAAAACTTTCTTCCTTTTCATGCTAATGGTTTTATGTTCACCGCATATACAGAAGATGATCAGATATACGAATCAACTTTCTATTCTATAGGTGGTGGTTTTGTTGTAAAAGAGGAAGCTGCTGTTGCTAATGAAAAGGATAGTATAAAATGTGCATTCCCCTTCCCTATCGATAAAGCGGATGAACTTTTGGCATACACAAGAGAGCAGGGCAAAAAGATATCTGAGATTGTTTATGAAAATGAAAAATCCATACGCAGTGAAGAAGATATTGATAAAGAACTAATGAGAATATGGAATACTATGCTGGAATGCATGTATACAGGTTGTCACACTTCGGGTATATTACCGGGAGGACTTAATGTTCGTCGCAGGGCTTTTGATATGCATGCTAATCTTATCGGAGAAATGCCATATAATGATCCGTGGGAATGGCTTCGTGTTATAAGAGGTACTGAAGTTAAATTCCGCCAGATATTAAAATGGGTAAGCTGTTTTGCTTTAGCAGTAAATGAAGTGAATGCAGCATTAGGACGAGTAGTTACTGCTCCTACTAATGGTAGTGCAGGTGTTATTCCTGCAGTATTAATGTATTATTTGGTAATTGAGAACCACGATGCAGATGAAAGCCATATAAAACAGTTTCTTATGGTAGCCGGTGAAGTGGGAAGCATCTTTAAGAAAGGTGCTACTATTTCGGCTGCAATGGGCGGATGCCAGGCAGAAATAGGTGTGTCTTCTGCTATGGCTGCAGCAGCTTTGTGCGAACTTATGGGGGGAACTCCTGAGCAATGCCTTATGGCTGCTGAGATTGCAATGGAACACCATTTAGGAATGACTTGTGATCCTATTGGCGGGTTAGTTCAGATACCTTGTATTGAACGTAATACAATGGGAGCAATAAAAGCTATTAACGCAGCAGAACTTGCTTTGGAAACTGATCCTAAAAATGCTAAAGTGCCTTTAGACAAAGTAGTAGACACTATGTGGAAGACGGCACAGGACATGAACAATAAATACAAAGAAACTTCAGAAGGCGGGCTTGCTGTTACAGTAAACAACGCTGATTGTTAATATAATATTCAGCAGTATTAAAAACACTTAATGCTGCTGTTTTATTTTTTTCTTCGGGTATCTACTATATAAATTATCTTCCAGATACCATTTTCTTTAAATAACTGAAATGAATTAACGCCTTCGTGGTTTAATTTTCCATTGATATAAAATTCATAAGGTGTCCACACATGTGCCATAGCACCATCAATTTGAATTTTATAATCCAGTAACCTCTCCTCTATCTTCATAGTCTGCGGAATGACAGCAATTGATTTATAAAATTCGGACGTTTGCTCTGTAAATAGTTTTGTCCCGGACTTACCTTCATTAATCGACTGAAGCAATAAGTTATTTGATGTAACCGATTTTATCTTTAAGGTATCTGCAGAATGCATCCCTTCAAAAAAAGTAGTTATAGATTGTTTAATATCAGCTTCCTGAGCATTCAAAAAACTGGATATAAACAAAAATAAGCATAGAGTTAATTTTTTCATATCTGTGATTTTTAATATATTTATTAGTAACTATAGTTTAGTGTTTGTTACACAAAAGCCTAATAAAAACTCAAGTTAAGTCTTATTGTTATTACAATTTACTACATTTACCCCTCAAAAATTTTAATGTCATGTCAACAGCAAAAAAAGATTATAAAAGGATTACTACTAAGTCTTTAATTGAAATGAAAGCCAATGGTGAAAAAATATCGATGCTTACTGCGTACGATTACACGATGGCTAAAATTGTTGATATGGCAGGGATGGATGTTATCCTTGTAGGTGACTCTGCATCTAATGTTATGGCAGGGCATGAAACTACACTACCGATAACACTTGACCAAATGATATACCATGCATCATCAGTAGTAAGAGCTGTAACAAGAGCGTTGGTTGTAGTCGATCTTCCTTTTGGAAGTTATCAGTCAGATCCGAAAGAGGCGCTTAGATCGTCTATCCGTATAATGAAAGAAAGCGGCGGCCATGCCGTAAAACTGGAAGGCGGAAGCGAAATTAAAGATTCTATTAAAAAGATACTGAATGCAGGTATTCCTGTTATGGGCCATTTAGGCCTTACTCCTCAGTCTATCTATAAATTTGGAACATATACAGTACGTGCAAAAGAGGATGAAGAAGCAGAAAAACTGATTGAGGACGCAAAAATGCTGGAACGCATTGGCTGTTTCGCTGTAGTATTAGAAAAAATCCCTGCTGACCTTGCGCAAAAAGTTGCTGAAAGCATTTCAATTCCTGTAATAGGTATTGGAGCCGGAGGCGGTGTAGATGGACAGGTTCTTGTTGTACATGATATGCTTGGTATGAATAATGAGTTTAGCCCACGTTTCTTACGCAGATACATGGATCTTTATGAAGGAATGACTACTGCAATTGGTCAATATGTTGCCGATGTAAAATCTAAAGACTTCCCTAACGCTAACGAACAATATTAATTGATTTTTAGATTATTAGATTGTTAGATGCATCGATTTAAAGACTTAGAAATTTGGAAATATAGCAGGGAATTTTGTACTGACATATATTCTATAACATCTACTTTTCCAGATTTCGAAAAATTTGGATTAACTAATCAATTAAGGAGGGCATCTGTTTCCATTCCGGCAAATATTGCCGAAGGTTGTTCGAGGAGTTCAAATAAAGATTTTTCCAGATTTCTTGAAATAGCTATTGGTTCAACTTATGAAGTTGAAACACATTTACTAATATCATGCGACTTAGGATTTATAAAACAAGATGATTTAAATACATTAGTTCTAAAGTTGGATCGTATAGTCAAAATGACTTCTAAATTTCGTTCAACATTATTTTAATATGATGACGAATAATCTAAAAATCCAACCATCAAAAAATCAAATGAAAATCTTATCAAATAAACAAAACTTACAGGTTCTATATGAGGACAACCACATTATTGCTATAAATAAGCGTGTGGGTGATATTGTTCAGGGAGATAAAACAGGCGACAAACCTTTAAGTGATGTTGTAAAAGAATACATCAAAGAAAAATATAATAAGCCCGGAGATGTATTCCTTGGTGTTGTGCATAGATTAGACCGACCTACTACAGGTATCGTCATTTTTGCCCGTACTACTAAAGCATTAACACGACTAAACGATTTATTCAAAAATCGTGAAACCCAAAAAACATATTGGGCTGTTGTAAAAAATAAGCCTTCTAAAAATAATGATACCCTAATTCATTATTTAAAACGTAATGAAAAATCAAATATTTCAAAAGCACATATAAAAGAAGTCCCTGATAGTAAATTAGCCAGTCTTGAATTTACAATCATTAAAGAGCTTAATAATTATACTGCTTTAGAGATCAATTTACATACAGGCAGGCATCATCAGATACGCTCTCAATTATCAGCTATTGGCTCACCTATTAAAGGTGACCTTAAATATGGTTTTGACAGAAGCAATCCTGATGGTGGCATACATCTACACGCGAGAAAATTATTTTTTGTACATCCTGTAACAAAAGAAAACCTAACAATTACTGCACCCGTTCCTGAAGATGTGATATGGAAAGCTATCTAAAGTTATGATAGTGATATGATTATGTAAATCGGTCAAAATACCCATCTTTTGGTATAAATTTTTGATTAGTATTTTCTCATATTTGTATGATAAATCCTTATTAAGGTAAATTACGTATTAATTCTTATAATGTTAATATAATAGCAATATGAAATTATATTAGTAAATTTAATTACATAAACAATCACTATATCTATGAAAAAACCACTACTCATTATCTTTGTACTTTTAGGAACCGGCATGTTTGCACAAGAGCATTTTTCCGGAATTAGCACTTCACGCAGAACCGGTATCATAAACGCAACTGTAAACCCTGCAGAGCTTACTAACCTAAAACATGAATACGAAGTAAACGTATTAAATTTAAGTGTTAATGCTTCTAATAACAAAATAACATTTGGAGACATCCTTAAAGGGGATAATCTGGATGACCTGTTATTTGCTGGTACTAAAAATGTAAATGTTAATGCTAACATCGAAATTTTAGGACCTGCTTTTGCCTTCAAAATGGACAAATGGGCATTTGCCATTACCACAGCTGCGAAAGCAAAAATCAATGTAGTAGATGTGAATTCCCAATTAGGAAGAGCATTAACAACTGAAACCGCTGCTACAAGTCTTTTAACCGGATATCTTACTGCAAATCAAAATCAGAGAGCAGCTGCAACTACATGGGGAGAGTTAGGCTTCTCTGCTGCAAGAGATATTTTTGAAAATGACGAACATAAAATCTCAGCAGGTATTACATTTAAATTACTTTTCCCTGGATCGTATACTAATATTGCGATTGATAAATTTGACGGAAATATAGATTTTGACGCTAGTGGCGACGTCTATATTACAGACGCACAGGCAAATGTAAATCTGGCTTACTCAGGATCATTAGCAGATGGATTTACAGATGCGAAAAATTATACGGATTTCTTTTCAGGAGGGCTTCACGGATTTTCTACGGATATCGGAGTAAACTACCGTTGGAAAGATAGTAACTCTGATTCAGATGAAGATTATAAAATAAATGCGGGTCTGTCTTTTCAGAACATGGGTAAAATGACCTTTAAGGATGAAAACAACGTTTCTAACAACTATAGCCTTAACATTCCTGATGGTCAAAGGCTGAGTTTAACACAGTTTGACGGAGTTGATAACCTTAAAGATATAGAGCAGGTTTTATTGCAAAGTGGATATGTTACTTTAAATCAGTCTAACAAAAATTTTAAAGTAAACCTTCCGGCAACAATGGCGTTGTATGCCGACGTAAAAGTGTACAATAATTTTTATGTAACAGGGTTTTTACAGCAAAAATTAGACAACGAGGATCAAAACGATCAAATGGGAGCCCAAAATTTATTTACGGTAACTCCACGCTACTCGGGTGAAAAATTTGAAGTATTTGTACCCTTTTCGAGTAACGAAGTATCAGGATTTACAACTGGTATCGGTTTCCGTGTTGGAGGCTTTTATATTGGTTCAGGATCAATACTTACAGCTGCTATAAAGGACACAAATCAGGCAGATGCCTATTTAGGCTACCGTTTCGGATTTTAATCTAAAAACTATAAATTCTAGCCGCACTGATACTGCGGCTTTTTTTATTAAATTACTTTTAAAATTTATCATCAGAGGATTAATTTGAGTAACTTTCAGTACAAAACAACTATATATGAGATGGTCAGGTAGAAGACAAAGCGATAACATGGAAGATCGCCGTGGTGTATCAGGAGGTAAAATTGTTGCAGGTGGTGGTATTATTGGTTTGATAGTACTTGTTGTAAATATGTTTATGGGTGGTGATAACTCCGCTATAATAAACGAAATTACAAACCAGGTTCAGCAAGGCAGCCCTCAGGAAACCGTTGAGCTTAGCGCACGTGATAAAGAAATGGGTGAGTTTGTAGCAACTGTACTTGCAGATACAGAAGATGTCTGGAGTAAAATATTTGCTGAAAAAGGCATGACCTATGAGAACCCCAAGCTTGTACTTTTTAGAGACGGAGTACAAACAGCCTGTGGGGGTGCATCTTCTGCATCAGGTCCCTTCTACTGCCCTTCTGATCATAAAGTATATATGGATCTTGCTTTTTTTGATGAACTACAATCGCGCTTTGGAGCTAAAGGTGGTGATTTTGCAATTGCCTATGTTATAGCACATGAGATTGGCCACCATGTACAAATATTATTGGGCACATCTGATAAAGTGAGGAAGCTACAGGAAGATACTGATCAGGCGGGTGCAAATAAACTATCAGTTGGATTAGAATTGCAGGCAGATTTTTACGCAGGAGTCTGGGCACATTACGACCAGAAAATGAATAATATTCTAGAAGATGGTGATATTGAAGAGGCTTTAAGTGCAGCTAATGCTGTTGGAGACGATGCCATCCAGAAAAAAGCACAGGGACATATAGTCCCTGATTCTTTTACACATGGTACATCTGCACAGCGTATGTATTGGTTTAAAAAAGGTTTTGAAAGCGGTAATATTCAAGAAGGAGATACCTTCAAAGAATTGAATTAATTATTTTTCTTTGAATTCATGATCGCCCATTGGTCATTAAGGTATTTTACTTTATTTACCTCTTTACGTATAAGCTCATGTTCCTCTTCATAATCAGGATCGTTAGATCCCATTAAGTCAAGACTTTCTGCTCTTTCCAGTATATTTTCAAGTACTGGTTTTAGTTTTTCCTGAACAATTGCAGGCATACTATTGAATAATTCTTCAAGTTCGTTCTTCATAAGTTCAAATTTACAAAAATTATCCTAACCATCCTTCCCTGTCAAGGCTTCTATATTGTATAGCTTCCGCTATGTGTTGTTGGTTAACATTTTCAGAACCATCAAGATCGGCAATAGTTCTTGATACCTTTAAAATCCTGTCATAAGCACGCGCAGAAAGATTTAATCTTTCCATAGCTGTTTTTAGTAATTGTAAAGACATTTCATCCAGATCGCAATATTCTCGTATCTGTTTTGTGTTCATCTGCGCATTATAATGCACATTTTCTAAATGAGCGAAACGTTCTGTCTGGATCTCGCGTGCTGTAGTTACCCTTTGACGTATCTCGACGCTGCTTTCCGATTTCTGTTTTTCAGACAGCTTTTCAAACGGAACAGGTGTAACTTCTATATGGATATCAATCCTGTCCAATAAGGGTCCTGATATTTTACTTAAGTAGCGTTGCATCTCATGAGGTGAAGAACTGACGGGAGCATCCGGGTCATTAAAATAGCCTCCCGGGCTTGGATTCATACTCGCAACTAACATAAAAGAGGAAGGATAAGTAATTGTGAATTTCGCCCTCGAAATAGTCACTTCACGGTCTTCAAGCGGCTGACGCATTACTTCAAGAACATCTCGCTTAAACTCCGGTAATTCATCCAGAAATAGAACGCCATTATGGGCCATACTAATTTCTCCTGGCTGAGGATAACTTCCACCGCCTACAAGCGCTACGTTCGATATTGTATGGTGAGGGCTTCTAAACGGTCTTTGATTCATTAATCCAACTTCTTTTACCTTACCCGCTACACTGTGTATTTTTGTGGTTTCAAGGGCTTCTTTAAGCGTCATTGGAGGAAGTATACTTGGCAAACGTTTAGCCAGCATAGTTTTACCTGATCCTGGCGGACCGATAAGTATAATATTGTGACCTCCTGCTGCTGCAATTTCCATACATCGTTTTATTGACTCCTGTCCTTTAACATCACTAAAATCAAATTCAGGAAAGTCTAATGTTTTATAAAATTCTTCGCGGGTATTAAATATTGTAGGTTTAAGATCTCCCCTGCCCTCAAGAAAATCTATTACTTCAAGAACATTCTCAACACCATAAACTTCAAGTCCGTCTACAATGGCAGCTTCTTTTACATTTTGCTTCGGCAGAAAAAAACCTTTAAAACCTTCTTCCCTTGCCTTAATAGCAATTGGCAGAGCTCCTTTTACAGGCTGCAGGCTTCCGTCAAGCGAAAGTTCACCCATTATGACATACTTATCAACTTCATCAGAGTTAATCTGTCCCGAAGCTGCTAATATGCCAATAGCAAGTGTAAGGTCGTATGCTGATCCTTCTTTACGAAGATCGGCCGGAGCCATGTTAATTGTAATTTTCTTGACAGGCAGTTGATAGCCATTGTTCTTTAATGCCGCAGCAATACGATAACTGCTTTCTTTAATGGCATTATCAGGGAGGCCTACCAAATGATAACCTACTCCTTTGTCAATATTTACTTCTACAGTAATAGTGGTAGCCTCAACACCAAAGACGGCGCTACCGAAGACTTTTATTAGCATATAATGTTTTGTGTGGCGTGTATAATGTCGTAAATGTACTACTTTTTACAGCAACCATCAAGACTTTCGTAAGCTACCATATCCGCTTTTACATCATCAGCATCATAACCCAACTTACTTATAGCTGTTTTAATTTTAGTAATATCCGTTTTTTTAGAGTTATATACCACCTTAATAGTCATTGCTTTATCATCAAGAGTAATCATTTGCACACCTTTTTCTTTAAGTAATGTCTTTTGAAGGCGGTCGCCACAAGATTCACAAGCTTTACAGTGGTCACAATAGATTGTTGTTTTTATTATTGCTGTCTGAACAGTTTTTTGCTGGGCAGACACCGAATTTGCAGATAAAATAATAGTAAAAATAACTAATAGCGTTCTAATTAGATTTTTCATAAAGTTGTACCGTTTGTTGATTATGGTTCGAAAATAAGAAAATAATATCAAGTCTTAAAATCCTTATAAATATAAGTGTTCAAATTTCTTTTATAAAAAATAACTGCTTAATTTTATTCCAAATTAAAACCTCAATCACACAGTTTATGGGACTATTTAATGCCATTATGGGCAACGCTTCCGAAGTAAATATTGAAAAGATTCAGAATGAATTTCAACCAATGCTTATTCCGGGCGAGACTATCGAAAAAGCATTCAAACTTATCAGGGATATGTTTGTATTTACTAACAAAAGGCTTATTCTGGTAGACAAGCAGGGAATTACAGGATCTAAGGTTGATTACCAGTCGATACCATACCATAGCATTACTAAATTTTCTAAAGAAAGTGCCGGTCTGTTAGATCTTGACGCCGAACTTAAAATATGGGTAAGAGGCGAAGCGCTTCCTATTAAAAAGCAATTTGGTAAAGACAATAATATCAATGAGGTATATGTAATATTAAGCCAACATATTTTATAAGGTAAAAACACCTAAACCTAATTTATATTACCTTAGCCAGAACAGATAACGTTTTGGCTATTTTTTTAATCATCATTACTATGGCAGACAATACTTTAATTATTATCGGAGGTGATGCGGCAGGCATGACAGCAGCATCAAAAGTAAGGCGCCAGCAGCCCGACAGGAAAATTATTGTTTTTGAAAAATCAGATTACACCTCCTACTCTGCCTGTGGTATACCTTATTTTATTTCTGAAATGGTAAAGACCGCCGAGGAACTGGTTGTTAGAAGCCCGGAAACTTTCCGAAATAAATTCAATATCGATGTAAGAACGATGCATTTTGTAACACAGGTTGACACCCCAAACAAACGCATAAAAGTCTTAGATAAAAATAAGAATGAAGAATTCTGGCAACCTTATAATCAACTGCTGATTGCGACAGGTGGAAAACCTTTTTGTCCCGATGTTAATGGAAAAGATGCAGATAATGCTTTTGGAGTTTCAACACTGAAAAGTGGTATAAATATTGAAAATTATATTGAAAAAAATAAACCCAAAACAGCTGTAATTGTCGGAGGTGGCTATATTGGCCTCGAAATGGCTGAAGCATTATTAATAAGAGGATTAAAAGTCTCTATAATAAACAGATCGGCACAGGTTATGAACAATACTCTTGATCCCGATATGGGTGCAATGGTATCTGAAGCTATAAGAAATCTTGGTGTACAGCTTTACCAGGATGAAGAGCTAAAAGGCTTTGAATTAGAAAACAATAGCATTAAAGCTGTAGTAACTAACAAGCAGTCAATACCAACTGATATGGTTGTTTTTGGAATGGGATCATCTCCAAATACTGAATTCCTTAAGAATTCAGGTATTGAACTTGGAATAAAAAATGCCATTAAGGTAAATGGGCAAATGCAAACAAACATTGAAGACGTATGGGCTGCCGGAGACTGTACTGAAACACTACATCTTATAAGTCATAAGCATGTATATATTGCTTTAGGAACATTAGCAAACAAAACAGGCCTTGTAGCAGGAAGTAGTATTGCAGGAGAAAAGACAATCTTTCCCGGAGCTGTAGGAACTGCAGTTTGTAAAATTTGCAGCTATGAAGTCGCCCGTACAGGATTACTTGAAAAAGACCTTCAGGAGCTTGATATTGAATATGTAACTGCCACTATAAAAAGCAAAACAAGAGCACACTACTATCCAAATTCAAAAGACATAACTGTAAAATTACTTGCAGAGAAGAACAGTGGTAGACTATTAGGCGGACAAATTATTGGTGAAGAAGGCGCTGCAAAACGTATTGATGTTTTAGCTACTGCGCTAACACATAATCTTACACTGCAAAACATTATAGATCTCGATCTTTCTTATGCCCCTCCCTTCTCTCCCGTTTGGGATCCTGTGCAAACAGCAGCGCGAAAACTTGTAAATGACATTTAATAGAAAAGCCTTCTTACGAAGGCTTTTTAGTTTTATTTTTTGAAGTTAGCAATACCAGTAGTAAGCCATTCTTTATATTCTTCAACATCTGGTGTATAACCAACAGGCTCATTTAAGTTTTCCTCATCAAGGTTGATTAACACATAATATGGTTGAGAATTAGTTTTATATTTTGTGATTTGGAAATCACTCCATTTATTACCAATAGTTTTAACCTTCTTACCTGTTGTTTTAGAAACGTATTGCTCATTTTCGGGCAACTCTTTTTTATAATCTACATATAGAGATACAAGTACAACATCCTTATTGAGGATAGATAGTATATGCTCATCACTCCAGACATTATCTTCCATCTTACGACAGTTAACACATGCGTACCCTGTAAAATCAATTAAAACAGGTTTATTTACTTCTTTAGCATACGCTAATCCTTTTGCATAATCATCAAAAGCTATAATACCGTGAGGTCCATCGTGCGCACCTTCCGGCATATCGGCAGCGTTTGCATTTCCACCGCTTTTAGGATTACCAATACCATAAGGACTTTCACTATATGTTAATGAAGGTGGGAATCCGCTAATAAGCTTAAGAGGCGCTCCCCATAAACCAGGTACAAGATATATAGTAAATGTCAGTGTAAGAAGCCCTAAATATAATCTTCCAACAGAAATTGAAGCCAAAGGACTATCGTGAGGTAATTTAATCTTACCAAAAAGATATAACGCTAATGTTCCAAAAACAGCAATCCAGATTGCAAGAAATGTTTCTCTTTCAAGAATATGTGTTTGAAGCACTAAATCTGCATTAGATAAAAATTTAAATGCAAATGCAAGTTCAAGGAAACCAAGAAATACTTTTACTGTATTAAGCCATCCTCCTGATTTTGGAAGACTATTCATCCATCCCGGGAACATTGCAAATAACATAAAAGGTAATGCTAATGCTAATGAGAAGCCAAACATACCCACTACAGGTGCTAATCCACCTTTTGACGCAGCTTCAACTAATAAAGTACCTACTATTGGGCCTGTACATGAAAATGATACAATGGCAAGCGCCAAAGCCATAAACAATATTCCAACAATACCTCCTCTATCTGCTTGGCGGTCAACTTTATTAGCCCATGAGTTAGGCAGCATAATTTCGAAAGCACCAAGAAATGATGAAGCGAATACTATTAATAATACAAAGAAAATAAGGTTAAACCATACATTCGTTGATAATGCATTTAATGAGTCAGCTCCAAAGATAGCCGTTACAAGAGATCCTAAGATTACATAGATAAGTATGATAGATACACCATATATAATAGCGTTTCTTACTCCTGCAGCCTTAGTTTTACTTTGCTTAGTAAAAAAGCTTACTGTCATCGGTATCATTGGGAACACACATGGTGTTAACAACGCCGCGAAACCCGATAAAAATGCAATAAAAAATATTCCAAAAATACTTTTATCACTATCTTTTTTTGGCGAAGCTATAGTAGATTCAGCTTCTTTTTTTTTTTCAGCTTTAGCAGGAACAATTTCTTCAAAACTCTTTACTTCCTGAGAAGTAAGATCTTTAGTATCAAACTGAAATAGATTGCTTCCTTGAATACAAACTTCTTTACAAACCTGGTAATCAAGCTGAATCTGAAGAATATTGTTAGCTGTATTCGTTATTTTTACTGTTTGCTTTAATTGGGCATTATGGCTCCAGAATGTTTCATCAACACCAAAGGTCTCATTAAAAGCTTTTTCAGTTTTGCTTTCTTCAGCTTTACCTACAGCTTCAAAATTGCCTTTGTCATTATTAAAGGTTACCACCATTGGCAATGCTCCGTTCTCATCAGTAAACTGAGAATACATATGCCATTTATCTTCTATTGTTGCATCAAATGTAAGTACATACTCTGTATCTGATTTCTTTTCAATTTTTGATGTCCATTTAACAGGATCTATTAACCCAGCTCCCGGTCCTTGTGCCTGAAGCGTTAAAAAAGCAAATAAAAAAAAGAATAATAAGCCGGCTTTTTTCATTTTATAAAACTTCTATTTTTAATATTGTATCTGTTGTATTGCGTATTTTAAATCTATCATCAGCACGCCTGCCAATAACCCATATAATATCATTTTCTGAGCATAAAAGCCATGTGTTTTCCTTTTCAGATAAAGATAATTTCTCATCCTTAAAATACTTAGAAACTTTTTTCTTTAAGCCATTCATACCAAGAGGACAAAAATAATCACCTTCCTCCCATTTACGCACAAATAAAGGGAATTTTATTAAGTTATTATTAACAAAAATTACATTTTTTGTTGAATCAATAGAAATTGCATCTATCAATTCCATTTTTATTGATAATGGTTCATTTATCAGGATAGTTCCTTCCTGAATCTCATAAATCTTCTTTTCAGAAGGCTTTATTGGCTCAAGAATAAGCACATCCCTATCTTTTAAAAGCCTGTAACCTGCTGAGAATATCTGTTTTCCTGATTGCGCTGTTACAAGTGCATAAACATCATCCCATGCTGTAAAACCAAACGGATTCAGCCATTGATACAGATAAGCGCGGTAATTAGGCAAACGCAATAATTGTTTTATATCAATATGTTTTTGACCTTCTTTTTCTGCTACAACCTGTTGATACATTAATATAGCTGCATCATGAGCTAAAGAAGCAGTTTGCTGCAAGTTATTTAAGGTTTGTAAAAAGGCGTCGGTAAATGCGGGGTTCAAACCTTTCAGCTCAGGTACAATTGTATGGCGCAATTTATTACGCATGTACTTATCCGATGCATTACTACTATCTTCACGCCACATTATAATATTTTCTTTTGCATACTCTTCAATCTCATTACGCGTAAAAGGCAATAACGGCCTAACAATCCTATCGTTCATCTGCGGAATCCCCGTTAGCCCTTCAATACCTGTGCCACGAGTAAAATTTATCAGGAAAGTTTCAATATTATCATCAAGATGATGTGCGGTTATGAGGTAATCAAGCTTGTTTTCATCAAGCAATTCATTAAACCATAAATATCTCAATTGCCTTGCCGCAACCTGAATTGATAGTTTATTATCAAACGCAAAAGTCTTTGTATCAAAGCGTGTTACAAATATTTTGGTCTGAGTTTGGATTGCGTAATTTCTAATGAATTGTTCATCTCCATTACTTTCTTCGCCTCTTAAATTAAAGTTACAATGTGCTATGGTAATATCATAGTCTAGCTTTTGTAAAAGATTTAGCAAGACCATGCTGTCTATACCGCCGCTAACAGCAATAAGCAGTTTTTTATCTTTTAAAAAAGGTAGGGATTTACTGAGATGATTCTTTAATTCTGAAAGCATATTCAAAGTTAGTAAATTATGTTTAGAATTAAGTTTCCAGCACACTACGCATAGCACGCGCTTTAAGCAGGCATTCTTCGTATTCTTGTTCAGGTATCGCTTTAGAAGTAATTGCACTCCCTACGGAAAAAGAGACGTACTTATTTTGCTCATTATATAAGATACTGCGAATAACCACATTAAAATCAAAGTCTCCATCAGGGGTAAAATAGCCTACTGCCCCACTATACAAGCCACGTTTCGTTTCTTCAAGTTTTTCAATGATTTGCATTGCCGATATTTTTGGCGCTCCGGTCATGCTTCCCATTGGAAAGGTTGTTCTTATTACATCTACCGGTGAGGTGCCATCTTCCACTTTTGAAACAATAGTAGATATAAGATGATGTACTTGCTTAAAAGCATAGGAACCGCAAAGCTCCTCCACCTGTACAGAACCTTTTGATGCTGTGCGTGAAAGATCATTACGTACAAGGTCAACAATCATTATATTTTCTGAACGTTCCTTTTCATTTAATGATAATTCTTTTTGTATCGCTTTGTCTTCAATGGCATCGTCACTCCTTCGTGCAGTTCCTTTTATAGGCTGTGAAATTATTTTATCTCCTTCTTTACGGATGTAACGCTCAGGAGATGCAGATAATAAATACTGCTTATAGTTTTTAAAATACACTGCAAATGGTGGCTCAGAAATCGCATTAAGCTTTTCATACATCATAAATGGATTAATTTGGGCATCTTCAGCATAAAATTCCATGCAAAAATTCGCTTCATAAATATCTCCCCTATGAATATGTGCCAACATTTGGCCCGCTTTCTCAAGATAACTTTCTCGCGAAATTCTCTGCTCGATTGTTAAGGATTGTTGATTATCAGTTGATAGATCAATTCCTAATTCGTAATTCATTATTGAATCAAGATCTTCTTCAATCTCATCATCACACATGGTTAGGTAATGTACTTCGAGTTGATCACCTTTCAGTAAAAAGAGTTTTTTAGGCTGAAAGAAAAACAAATCCGGAAAACCCAAACCATCAAAATTATTTGACTGTAGATCTTCAGTGTCATTTTTTAGATCATACGAAAGATACCCAAATAGCCAGTCTTTAGTAGTTTGTTGATATATCTTAAGTTCTTCAAAGGCATTGTGGTAATCGGTTTTTATCGATGTAAAAGCATCAACAGCAAGCACAGCATCATATGATGTGTACTGTTGATGGTAATTGTTACTATCAAGAAAAACAACTTCACGAAATTGCTGCGCCCATTGAAGCAACTGCTTTTTATACTGGTCGGTATTATTTATCGTAACGGTTAGGGAAGTTCTCACAGGAATTATTTAAACATTCAAAAGTACACACATTAGCATTAAATACAAAACCCATTCCTTACGGAATGGGCCTGTTATAAACTTTGCAATTAAGCGTGTATTAAATATGTATTGATCTGTTATCAGTTGCAGCAAGTGCAGCTTCTTTAACAGCTTCAGCATAAGTAGGGTGAGCATGAGACATTCTTGAAATATCTTCAGCAGACGCTTTAAATTCCATAGCCACTACTGCCTCAGCAATAAGGTCGGCTGTACGGGCACCGATCATATGTATACCTAAAACTTCGTCAGTTTTAGCATCTGCAAGAATTTTCACAAAACCATCGGTATCCATACTTGCACGAGAACGTCCAAGCGCTTTGAATGGAAAACTTCCTGATTTATACTCTACTCCTGCTTCTTTAAGCTGCTCTTCTGTTTTACCAACAGCAGCAACTTCAGGCCATGTATACACTACACCCGGAATAAGGTTATAATCGATGTGAGGTTTTTGTCCTGCAATTGTTTCAGCAACAAAAGTACCTTCTTCTTCCGCTTTGTGAGCAAGCATAGCACCTTTAATAACATCACCAATAGCGTAAATGTTAGAAGCTGTCGTTTGTAAATGATCATTTACTTCAACCTGCCCTCTTTCGGTAATTTTTACACCTGCTGCTTCAGCATTTAGTCCATCTGTATAAGGACGACGTCCAACAGATACTAATGAGTAATCTCCATCTAAAGTGATAGTTTCACCTTTAGCATTTTCAGCCTGAACCTGAACACCTTCGCCATTTCTTTCAACAGATTTTACTTTGTGAGAAGTATAGAATTTCATGCCTTGTTTCTTTAGTACTTTAGTGAGTTCTTTAGAAAGACCCGCGTCCATACCTGGAATGATTCTATCAAGATATTCTACTACAGATACCTGAGCACCAAGGCGAAGATATACCTGACCTAACTCAAGACCAATTACACCACCGCCTATAACGATAAGGTGTTTAGGAACTTCTTTCAGTTTAAGTGCTTCTGTAGAAGTAATAATTTTTTCTTTGTCAATTTTGATAAATGGTAAAGATGATGGTTTAGAACCTGTAGCTATGATTGTATTTTTAGCTTCGATAGTTTCATCAGAACCGTCATTTTTAGTCACCTTAATATGTGTAGCATCTACAAAAGAGCCTATACCTTCAAAAACGGTGATCTTGTTTTTATCCATAAGGTATTTAATACCTGAAACGTTTTGATCAACAACTCCCTGTTTACGGGCAATCATCTGCTCAATATTCACTTTAATTTCTCCGGCAATATCAATACCGTGCTCTGTAAAGTGAGTTGTAGCGTCATGGTAATGGTGAGAAGAATCCAGTAATGCTTTTGATGGAATACAACCTACATTAAGACATGTACCACCTAAAGTTGGATATTTTTCAATAATTGCAGTATTAAAACCCTATTGTGCGCAACGGATTGCCGCTACATATCCGCCGGGTCCCGAACCTATAACGACTACGTCAAATGAACTCATAATATATATTTTTGTGTGTTTTTACTTTTGTAAGGCAAATTTAGGCATTAAGATTTATATGGTATAAATAAAAAAGAGGAATTTGCATTCCTCTTTCAATATCTCACATTTTATAATGCAAATACATTTATTTCTTTATAGTAAAATAACTATCCAGTAAAAGATAACGGTCTCTATGTTCCTCATCAATTGCTTTACTGTTGACGTCAATATTCATAATATTTAAACCATTATCAAAACCACTCGGCAACCATTCAGGAAGAGATGCTCCATTAGGATTACCCGTCTTTATAAAGTTAGCAAAGTAATTTTCCATTGTTGCAGATGCTTTGTAATCATCCGCAGTCCAGTCATAAAAAGTATTACTTGCCAGATTTCCTAAAGCATATTCTATGTCAGAAGCATGATTAGCTCCTTTCATTGCAGTAGGCATTTTATCGTCTTCTTTTGCATTACTAATTTCAGACTTCAATTGAGGTCGTTGCTTTGAAAATATATAAACATATATAGGTTTCTTTGATGAACTCTTTTGCAATTCTGCCCATTTCCATGTGCTATATACTATAAAAGCATCGCTTCCTAATGCTGTAGCCGACTCAACTACCTGCTTTTCATTATTTCCGGGATATTTCTTTAATATCTCGGTCGCCCAATCTTTATACGTTTCCTGAACTCTTTTTTTATAATTTTCCGGATTAGGATATTGCCCCTGCATAAAGGCCATGTATGGAGTCTCAGCTGATGTCCAGCCAACAAGTAATGGTATCTGTGACTGGTATCCCTGAAATGTTTCTGAAGGCTGAGTCGCTAAAAAATAGCCGTCTACAGTTGCCCTTGCATTAAAATTTCCTGATGATTTTTCCAAAAGTTCTTGTGCAGGTGTTGCACGAAGTTGCGTTATTGTCGTTGAATTTATCTTTTGGGCATAATCCGAACCATATTTTTCGGCATCAGCTAAAGGGATAGCAGCGAGTGTAGGATTTATCATCGCACCACTCTGACCTATTGCACCCCTAATCAAATCCTTCGAAAGTGGTGATGCCATATGTGCAGAGACTGATATTGAACCTGCTGATTCCCCGGCAATAGTTATTTTATCCGGATCTCCCCCAAAAGCTGCAATATTCTTCTTCACCCACAAAAGTGCTGCATTCTGATCCAGTAACCCGTAATTACCTGAAGCATGATTTGGCGATTCCTTTGTAAGCTCAGGGTGAGAGAAAAAACCAAAAATACCTAATCTATAATTAAGTGTCACTGTAACAATTCCTTTCTCCGCAAGGCTTTCTCCGTCATAACGATTTTCAGAACCATCTCCTGCAATAAATCCGCCGCCATAAAAATAAACAAGCACGGGTAATTTTTCGTCAGGTTTCTTTGCCGGTGTCCATACATTAAGGTATAGACAATCTTCACTCATAGCCGGTGCACGGAAAATCATATCACTAAATATAGGTTGTTGCATTGGCTTATTACCAAAGGTGTTTGCCTGACGGATACCTGTCCATTTTTTGGCAGGCTGTGGCTCTTTCCATCGGAGTTCACCTACCGGAGGTTCAGCATAGGGAATACCCCTGTAATTCTGTATCCCGGATTTTAATATGATTCCTTCAAGTGTACCCTGTTCTACTTTAACCTGCGGATTTTTCTGTGCTGAGACAATAAGTGTTAACTGTAATGCTACAGCCAGATATAAATATTTTTTAATCATTTAAAATAGTGTTTTAAACAAATATACTTAATATTATAATGTGATAATATTGGTATTCTTAACCTCACTAATCATAAAGGTACTATGCGTGCTGCCAATGTGTTGAAGTGTCGTCAGCTTGGTTACCATAAATTCACGATAAGCCTCCATATCTTTTACATATATTTTTAAGATATAATCATAATCCCCACTTACATGATAACATTCTAAAACTTCTTCAAGTTTTACAACTTCCTGTTCAAAACGGGTAAGATATTCTTTGGTATGCTGAATCAATTTTAAATGACAAAAAACAACGAATGTCTTTTCTACTTTTTTTTGATTCAGTATTGCAACATATTTATTAATCACACCTTCCCTTTCCAGTTTTTTTATTCGTTCATAAATTGCCGTGACCGAAAGGTTAAGTTTTAATGATAACTCTTTTGTTGTTTTTGTGCTGTCCTGCTGAAGGAGCATAAGCAGTTTTCTATCAGTTGTATCCATACTGTGCTGTAAAATTTTCTTTTATCGCAAGGAAATCGAAGTAGGTTAAAGTAATAATATTTAAATTATTTCAAAAATATAGAAAATAAATCTAAACAAAAGCAATTGTATTGATTTTTAAATTACAAAACATTCTATTTGTATAGAATACAATCTATATAAAAACGACATAATAATTTTAAAAATTTAGCTATGGAATTCAATCCGGCAGATAAAATACAGGATTTGCAATATTTCGGAGAATTTGGTGGTGTTAACCCATCAATCTCTGATTCATCAACATATACTTTCCTCTCGGCAAAAACAATGTTTGATACTTTTGAAGGTAACGCAGAAGGGTGCTATTTATATTCACGCCATTCTTCACCAAGTAACCTATATTTAGGTCAGGCGCTTGCCGCTATGGAAGGAACTGAATCCGCTAATGTTGCTGCATCAGGTATGGGGGCTATTACTCCTGTTTTATTGCAGCTTTGTGCCGCAGGTGATCATATTGTTTCAAGCCGCACTATATACGGAGGTACTTATGCCTTCATGAAAAACTTCCTGCCTAAACTTAATATTAAAACAGCTTTTGTAGATATAACAAAATTAGATATAGTTGAGGCAGCCATTACCCCGACCACAAAAATATTATACTGTGAAACAGTAAGTAATCCTCTTCTTGAAGTTGCTGATATTGAAGGTTTAGCTAAAATCGCAAAAAAACATAACCTTAAGCTGGTTGTAGATAATACATTCTCTCCCTTATCTGTAGCTCCTGCAAAAATGGGTGCTGATGTAGTTATTCATAGTTTAACGAAGTTTATAAACGGAAGCAGCGACACTGTAGGTGGTGTTACCTGCGGTACTCAGGAATTTATAGATCAGCTTCGTAATGTTAACGATGGTGCAAGTATGCTTCTTGGCCCAACAATGGATAGTCTTCGTGCAGCAAGCGTACTTAAAAATCTTCGCACCCTGCATATCAGGATGAAACAGCATAGTCATAACGCATTGTATCTTGCTGAACGTTTTGAAAAAGACGGACTTAAAGTAGTTTACCCTGGTCTTGAAAGTCATCCGGGACACAAATTATACAAAAGCATGATTAATCCGGAGTATGGTTTTGGAGGCCTTATGACTCTTGATGTAGGTACACTTGATAAAGCAAACGAACTTATGGAACTTATGCAAAACAGAAATTTGGGTTATCTTGCAGTGAGCCTTGGTTTCTACAAAACATTGTTTAGTGCTCCGGGAACATCAACATCGAGTGAAATACCTATGGATGAACAAATAGAAATGGGATTAACAGACGGATTAATACGTTTTTCAATTGGTCTTGATAATGATATAGAAAGAACATATCAAATGATGAAGAAGTGTATGGCTGATGTTGGCATTTTAACTGCAACAGCAACTGTATAATAATGCTTATATTATAAGTACTAAATCCGTTTCTAACAAGGAACGGATTTTTTATTGTAACAAATTAAACCTGCAGTCTACTAATTAACATAGTAATATTTCGCGATAATTTATAGTTTAGTTAAATTCGCCACTCTAACAACAAACACATGAAAAAACTATTATGGTTATTCCTGATATCAGGGATGGCTGCTACAGCACAAAAGAACTTAACCGTTCAGGAGGCTACCTTCGGACAATACCAGATGTATGCTCCAAAAAGCCTGGTTGCTCCTGCATGGAGAAAGGATACTAAAACCATAACCTATCTTGACAATTCGTATTCCAACCTTATGGCCAGAAGTGAAGAAGGGCAATGGAAAGAAACGGTGCTTATTTCTAAAAATGACCTTGCTGCGGCATTAAAAGCAAAATTTCCTTCAGATACTTTTGAGCTTCAAATGTTTCCATACAGCTATAAATGGAAAGATAAAAGTACTTTAGCTATTGAAGTAGAAGGCAAAAATAAAACCTATATGGTAGTTTTTGATGTTGATAAAAAAGAAGTTAAAAGTGCTGTAGCAATTGCATCTGACGCTGCACAACAAACGCTTTCTCCAAATGGAACAAGTGTTGCCTGGTTAAAAGAAAACAATATCATTATCACTTCAAACGGTAAAGATATCAGTGTTACAAATGACACAGATAATGGTATCGTCAATGGAAGTGACTATGTTCACCGTCAGGAATTTGGTATAAACAGAGGTATGTGGTGGAGTCCAAATAATGATAAGTTATTATTTTATCGTAAGGATGAAACGATGGTTGCCAACTACCCTCTTACTAATTGGGATGCGCGTATAGCTGAGAATAAAGACATAAAATACCCAATGGCGGGTATGAAAAGTGAAGAGGTAACCCTTTTAGTTTTTGATGTTGCTTCAGGAAAATCTACAACACTTAAAATAGAAAGTCCTAAAGAACAATTTCTTACTTGCGTTACATGGTCACCGGATGGTAAAAAAGTATATGTAGGCGTATTGAACAGGGAACAAAATCATCTGAAGCTTAATCGCTACGATGCAGTTACAGGAGCTTTTGAAAAAACTTTATTTGAGGAACAGGCATCAACCTATGTAGAGCCACTTCATGATCTTACATTCGTTCCGGGAAAAAATGACCAGTTCTTGTATCGTACGGAAAAAGAAGGTTATGAGCAGCTTTATTTATATAATACAGATGGTAAACAACTTAAAAAATTAGGTTACAAAGACGTTGTAATTACAGAATTATTAAATTTTGACAATGGCGCTAAAAATGTATTTTACATTGGAACCGCAAACAATGGCCTCGACAGACAGCTGTATAAAGTAGAGCTTTCATCAGGTAAAACGACACAAATAACAACAATTTCAGGTACACACACAGCAATTGTCAGCACAGATGGATCTTTAGCACTGGATAATTTTGCCAATACTACTACACCTAACGATGTAAACATTATAAGTATTAAGGGAAATAAAACAACTTCTTTATTTAAAGCAGATAACCCATATACCGGTAAAACTGTACTTCCTAAAATGGAATTGGTAACAATCACTTCTGCCGATGGAAAAACACCTCTTAACGGAAGGATTATCTATCCCGCAAATTTTGATGCTTCTAAAAAATATCCGGTTATCGTTTATGTTTATGGTGGGCCACATGCTCAATTAGTTAATAACGAATGGCTTGGTGGCGCTTCATTATTTGATTACTATCTTGCGCAACAGGGATATGTAGTATTTACGCTGGATAACCGTGGTAGTGATGCGCGTGGCCGCGATTTTGAACACGTTGTACACCGTAACTTAGGTGTAAATGAAATGGCAGACCAGATGAAAGGTGTAGAATTCCTTAAATCAAAATCTTTTGTAGATCAGGATAAAATTGGAGTTTCAGGATGGAGTTTTGGTGGATTTATGACGTCTTCACTTATACTTGATCACGGCGATGTATTTAAAGTAGGTGTTGCAGGTGGCCCTGTATGTGACTGGAAATACTATGAAGTGATGTATGGCGAACGTTATATGGATATGCCACAGGAAAATCCGGAAGGTTATGCTAAGACAAACATTATAGATAAGGCTAAACAGCTTAAAGGCAGATTACTAATCATTCATGGAGCACAGGATAATGTTGTAGTGCAACAGCACAGTATGGAGTTTATCAATGCATGTATTGCAGCAGGTAAACAGGTTGATTACTTCCTGTACCCTACTCATGAACATAATGTTCGCGGTAAGGACAGAATACATCTAAACCAAAAAATTGCAGATTATTTCGATACTTATCTTAAAAAGTAATATTTTAAGGGAGGCTTAGGCCTCCGTTTTTTTTTTACAAATTTATATTATGGATAATCCAATCTCAAGACTCAACCGCTACACTACCCTGCCTATCTTGTTAGATATGCTGGAGAGAAAGAAACTCATTTTACTTAATCCAAGGCTTTGGGAAGACAAGAACGATTCGGAAATTATCCTGGATTACAAGAATCGTAAAGGTATTACCAATCTATTTGCATTGTGCTTTTCGCATAATGATGAAACCATCCATCATTGGAAAACTTATTCAAACGGGCCAAGTGGCTGCGTGATTGAGTTTGATGCTAAAAAACTATTGCCAATACTTAATAAAATTCCGGGACTAAAACATGGTCCTGTAGATTATAAAAAACTTGCAGAAATAGAAAAAACTAAAGTTGAGATTGATGCCATGCCTTTTACTAAAAGATGGCCATATCGAGTTGAGGAAGAATACAGGGTAATTTATGAGACGAATGAAAAAATGGATTTCTTTGAAATTGATATTCAATTAAATGTTATCCGTAAAGTGACTATAAGCCAGCAAATGCCTGAACAGATTTACAACACTATAAAAAGCCACTTAAAAGGAACATCCAAAGATCCTGACAGTAGGATAAGCCGTTCTACATTATATGAAAACAAACGATGGATAAACGGGTTTAAGAAAATGTAATAAAAAACGGAAGCTAATTAGCTTCCGTTTTTTATTACAAGTATATTATTTTACTTCTTTAACACCTTTAGTAAAAAGCCATTTCATATAGATTTTCTCTTCACCGTGGTATTTAAGATACTGGAATTTAGGAGCTAATATTGTTGTTATTATAGCAGCACAAACAGGTACCCATAACCCGGTTAACCTGCCAAATTTAATCAACAGAAAATAACTGATCAGGTAGAAAAATATAAAACCTAATAGATTGTATACAAATGCTTTAAGTTGTTTACTCATTTTCCTTTTTATTTATGATTCTGTGTCTTCGTTATTATCTCTTTGAAACTTAGTCCTCTTACTACCTTCATACATTTCATATTTAACGAAACGTGTTTCAAGTTTTCCGTTAAATAGTTTTATTTTTCTCGAAGGTTTAAGTCCAACAAATTTAAGTGCTTCCAGATTTGCAGTTATGAACCATGCGCTTGTACCCGGATAGCTTTGTTTAAGCGTATCTCCAATTTCTCTGTAAAAACGCTCCATATCAACATCAAGCCTTTCACCGTATGGTGGATTGAAAACCATATGTAACGGACCTCTTGTCTCTTTTTCTGAGGTAAAGAAATCCTGTTGACGAATCGTAACATAGTCATCAAGATTTGCATTCTGGATATTATCTTTTGCCTTCATTACTGCCGAAGGCGCCTTATCATATCCTGTTATCGTGTAATGAAACTCTTTTACCTTTTTCATTAATGAGTCTACGATCATATCAAACAGGTTGTTATCCCAGTCATTCCATTTTTCAAAAGCAAACTCTTTACGGTTTATGTTAGCAGGGATATTGCACGCAATCATAGCAGCTTCCGCTAATATCGTTCCTGAACCGCACATAGGATCTATAAAATCTCCCTGGCCATCCCATCCTGAAAGTAATAACATACCGGCAGCAAGTACCTCGTTAATAGGTGCTATGTTAGTAGCCGTTTTATATCCACGCTGATGCAATGAATTCCCTGAAGTATCTAAAGCAACAGAACACTGATCATCATGTATATGTAGATTGATCCTTAGATCCGGAAAGTCTTTATCTATACTGGGTCTTTTGCCATAACGATCTCTAAACTGGTCTACAACAGCATCTTTAGCTTTTAAAGCTACAAACTGTGAGTGGTTAAAATGATCTGAATGCAGGGTAACGTCTATTACGAACGACTGATTTGCGTTCAGGTATTTAGACCAATCTATTCCCTGAATACCTTTATAAAGACTCAGCTCGTTATATGCCCTGAAATAGTAGATAGGCTTAAGTATCTTAAGCGCAGTACGTAACGAAAGGTTAGCCTTATACATAAAGCCTTTGTCGCCCTTAAAGCTTACCATTCTTACACCCTGCTCTACTTCCTGAGCACCTAAAACCTGCAACTCTTTAGCAAGTATTTCTTCAAAACCAAAAAAGGTTTTGGCAATCATTTTAAAATTATTTTCCATGTACCTGAGTCAAATTCTTGGCAAAAATAAACTAATTTTGCGGGTACATTCAATGAATATGCAAAAAGAAACGAATAACTGGTTTGCATCCTGGTTCGATACACCTTATTACCACATACTTTATAAGGATCGCGACTACGAAGAGGCACAACTTTTCATGGATAACATAACCGAATATCTTAACCTGCCCGAAGATGCAAAAATACTTGATCTTGCCTGTGGTAAAGGACGCCATTCTATATACCTCAATCAGTTAGGATATGATGTTACAGGTGCAGATCTATCTGAAAACAGCATTAAAATAGCTTCTGAAAACAGCAATGATAAGCTGCATTTTGTAGTACACGATATGCGCGAGCCCTTTCAAGAAAAATATGATGCCATATTTAATCTTTTTACAAGTTTTGGCTATTTCGAAAAGGATAGTGATAATTTAGTTACACTTAAAGCTATTTGCGAAAGTTTAACTGAATATGGTTTTGGGGTTATTGATTTTATGAATGTGCAGCATGTTATAAAAAACCTTGTTCCTGAAGAAACTAAAAGCGTTGACGGAATAGAATTTCATATTAAACGCTATGTAAAAGACAATCATATTTACAAAGAGATTGACTTTGAAGATAAAGGAGAAAAATTTCATTTTACAGAAAAAGTACAGGCATTGACCCTTGAAAATTTTGAAAGCATGATGGAAGAAGCAGGTATATACCTTCTTGATATTTTTGGGGATTACAAACTCAGGAAATTCTTTAAAAACGATTCAGAGCGTTTAATCATGATCTTTAAATAAAATGATATATATATTACCTTTATTATCGGTTATTTTAGGATATGGTATCGCCCTAATTCTAAAACCATCCAATAAAAAAAGTCTTAAACTACTACTTTCGTTTAGTGGATCTTTCTTATTATCACTTACGGTATTACATTTACTTCCGGAAGTGTATGAAAGTGCTGCTCACGCACATGGAGGACATGATCATGTAGAAGGCAATCCGGTAGGCATATTTATTATGGCGGGTATAGTATTCCAGATCATTCTGGAATATTTTTCTAAAGGTGCTGAGCATGGACATGTGCATGTACACGGTAATGAACATTTACACAAAATGCCATGGCTATTATTTATAAGCCTTTGCATTCATGCACTGTTAGAAGGTATGCCTGTAAGTCATCATAACGAGATGGCGTGGGGAATTGCAATTCACCATTTCCCGATTGCAATTATATTAACAGCTTTCTTTGTCAATTCAGGCCTAAAAAAAATAGCCATAATGTTGTTTATGCTGGCTTTTGCAGCTATGACACCACTTGGCACACTTATTTCAGGTCAACTGGAATTTATAAATGATTATTATACTGAAATTTCTGCCATAGTTGTCGGTATACTATTTCATATATCGTCTACCATTATATTTGAGAGTAGCGAGGGCCACAAATTTAACCTTGCTAAACTTTTAGTTATTATATTAGGTGTTGTACTGGCCTATTTTCTTCAAATTTAAAAAGTCAAATTATGTCTTTTATAAAAACTACTGAACAAAGCTCTAAATACAACGATCTTGAACAAATGCCGGTTGCAGAATTACTTCAAAATATTAATAATGAAGACAAAACTGTTCCCCTGGCTATTGAAAAAGCACTTCCACAAATTGAAAGACTGGTAGAAAAAACAGTTGCCCAACTGAAAGAAGGCGGACGTTTATTTTATATTGGCGCCGGAACAAGCGGAAGACTGGGTATTGTTGATGCTTCAGAATGCCCTCCTACCTTTGGAGTACCTTTTGATCTGGTTATAGGTATAATAGCCGGTGGAGACACTGCTATAAGAAGAGCTGTTGAATTTGCTGAAGACGATAAAGAACAAGCCTGGAAAGACTTATCAGAATACCATATCAATAGTAAAGACGTTGTGATCGGTATAGCAGCCTCAGGCACTACTCCATATGTAATTGGAGGTTTAGAAAAATGCAATAAAAATGGTATTGCAACAGGGTGTATAACCTGTAATAGCGGAAGTCCCCTTTCGGATACAGCCCAATATCCTATTGAAGTTATAGTAGGTCCTGAATTTGTAACGGGAAGCTCCCGTATGAAAGCCGGTACAGCACAAAAGCTGGTTCTTAATATGGTTTCTACAGCTACAATGATTCAATTAGGACATGTAAAAGGCAATAAAATGGTCGATATGCAATTGAGTAATCATAAACTTGTAGACCGTGGCGTAAAAATGATAATGGACGAGATACTGGTTTCTTATGAAGAGGCCTCTGCCCTTTTAGAAGAATATAAAAATGTTAGAAAAGCAATAAACGCATATGTCAACAAATAAAGTAATCCTGATGAGGGGCATACGTTACTTAAGTGGCGCTTTACCTCTATTCTTTTTAGGGCCTGTTGTTATTCATAACGCATTTATGAATAAAAAACATACTTTGTTTATTCCTGTATTGGGGTTTGGTATACTTGCCTGTATCTTTGGAATGTGGCTTATGTTCTTAGGATTAAAAACAATAATGAAAAGCCTTTTTGATAAATAATATGGATTTAGCAGAAGATTACATAAGAAGCATTAAAAGACAGTTTTTATACTATAAAATACTGGCTGAAAAGGCAATAGAGCAATTAGAATCTGAACAGTTATTTTATTCTGTTGATGAAGACACAAATAGCATTGCCACAATAATAAACCATCTTAACGGTAACATGTTATCACGATGGACCGACTTTCTTACTACTGACGGAGAAAAAGAATGGCGAAACCGTGATAATGAATTTGAAAATCCTGAAAAAGATAAGCAAGCTCTATTAAATAAATGGGAAGAAGGATGGAATTGCCTTTTTGATGCCATAGATAATCTTACTGTAGAAAATTTAACTGAAATTATATACATAAGAAATGAAGGACACACTGTACTTGAAGCCATCAACAGACAATTAGCTCATTACCCTTATCACGTTGGGCAGATAGTATTTTATGCCAAGCAGCTAAAATCCGGAGAATGGAACAGTCTCTCAATTCCTAAAAATAAATCGGCTGAGTATAATGGCGAAAAATTTTCGGAAGAGAAAGGTAAAAGAAATTTTATCGATTCCGAATTAAAAAAACTTAATAATCCTGAAAAGCAATGAAAAAAATAGTACTTCTTCCTTTAATTGTTTTGTTCGCATCCTGTTATAATCAGGAACGTAATTGCAAAGATTTTAAAACAGGTAAGTTTAGTTTTGAATATGAAATAAATGGAAAAAAGTCAACGACTTACTTTGAACGTACTGAAGATCTTGAAATAGAAACTTATGAAGGTAAAACAGATACATCAACTGTAAGATGGGTAAACGATTGTGAATATATCCTTCAAAAAGTTCACCCTAAAAATATGCAGGAGCAAAAAGCTGTACAAATGAAAATATTAACTACAAAAGAAAATTCATATACTTTTGAATTCTCTATCGTAGGAGATCCTAATAAACAAAAAGGAACTGTAACCAAACTTAACTAACTTAGATGCTCGAAGTATTTTTAAATCCAAGCGCGTGGGTTGCTTTACTAACGCTTACATTTCTTGAAATTGTATTAGGAGTAGACAACATTATTTTTATTTCTATTGTTACAGGAAAACTTCCACCTGAAGACCGTAAAAAAGCTACAAGAATAGGTTTATTCCTTGCAATGTTTATGCGTATAGGTCTTTTGTTTGGTATTACTTTACTTATAGCGATGAAAGAACCTTTCTTCAGCATAAACTGGAGTTGGTTTAAAGCTGACTTTACGGGACAGGCACTAATACTACTTGGAGGAGGTATTTTTCTTATCTATAAAAGTACAAAGGAGATACATGAAAAAGTGGATAATAAAGGACATGAAGAACAAACTTTAGGAGGAGCTGCTAAAAAATCATTTACTTCAATAATATTCCAGATATTATTAATTGATATTATTTTTTCCATGGATTCTATACTAACTGCAGTAGGTATGACAAACGGAATTGAAGGAGCACTTACAATAATGATTACAGCAGTTGTAATATCTGTAGGTATCATGATGCTATTTGCAGTACCTGTTGGTAATTTTGTAAATGCTAATCCATCAATCCAGATATTAGGGCTTTCATTTCTTATACTCATCGGTTTTATGCTAATGACTGAGAGTATGCATCTGTCAGGGGCAGAACTTGCCGGGCAACATGTTGGAGAAGTACCGAAGGGTTATTTATATTTCGCCATAGCATTCTCGCTGGCTGTAGAGTTTTTAAACATGAAGGTCAGGAAAAAGAAATAATACTCAGAATATATAAAAACATCTTTAGAGATGTTTTTTTTTATGCCTGAATTTTATCATATTTTTCAGTCCTTTTTATCTTTTTTGCAAACTTAAAAGATTTTGGTAAATTGATTACAATTCCTGTTATACATATAATTATAAGTATAATTTGTATTGAAAAATATAGGATACTGTTTAAAGAATCAAACTCCGGATTATCTATTACCAAATAGATTGCCGACATAATAAATGCTATAATTGAAGCGATAAAACTGAATATCTTCATAATCCTTAATTTACTGGTTGTATACAATCATCATTAGGAAGGACTATAAGTACTTCCGATTTAGCTCTTTATCATAAATATGTAAGGTGTAGTGATTTAAAATTCAAATAGAATTCCATATGAAATAAATTTACAAAAAAAACCTAAGCAAAAGTTAATACTATGTAAATTATTGTTAAATCAACACAATATTACCGTTAATTCTTACGTTTATATTTTACCAACTTATTATAATGTTCAATAACAAAAATTATATATATGTTTCTAACGTAGAGTTTACGTAACTCATTTAACATTATTTTACAATCAAACCATTTGAAATTATTGACCTTTGCAAAAACAAACCACAATTACGAAAGAGATGAAATGGAGAAATTTAAAACAAAGAGCTAATCTTCTTATTCTAAATGCAATGAGGAGCTATCGACAAAGGAAACTTAGACGCTATTTTATGTCTTAGACACTTATTTCTTAAAAGAGATTTTGCCGCTGATTACTATGTGATCAGCGGCAAAATTTTTTGAGTCCATTCGTTAAGTTTCTCTAAAAAGGACTTTGTTGCATGTGCTCCACTTGGCGATGGAAGAATATCGTAATGAATATTATCTCTCCTACCCACATACTTATCATAGTATTTTGAAGCATTTTTACTCGAAAACAAAACGTTTTGTATGTGAGGATGTTGTTTATAGAAAGTTTCAAAATCATTTGGAATCTCATTCTTAATATTACTATCCAGACTCCCTTCCCTTTCACAATGTGCTAATACATCCCAAACAGCAATATGATGTTCTTTAAGAAACAATTTCTTATCTGTATAATCATGTATTAATTCTCTTCCAAAATTGATTACCTCTATTGCCATAATATTCTTGTAGATTAAGAGATTTTTCTCCGGGCATTGTTCCTAAAATCAGTAGTTTAGAATCTTTATGTACTATCGGCGCAAAAGCTTTTTTCATTAGAATGTAAATATAATGTTGAATTCTATAATTATATAACTGTATTTTAAGTATTCTGTAACACAGCTAGTTAAAGTATTGTTATAGTAAATATTTTTATGATTTAGTTGGCTGTTGACTGATTTACACTCCCTTAATTTTGAATGGAAGAAACCGATTAATAATCAAAAATAAACTAAAAAATTATGAAAACAGCAACCAAAACAACTGCAAAATCTACAGTAGCTTCAAGAGCAAAATCTACAGCAACAACAAAGACTACAGCTGCTACAAAATCTTCTATAACAACCAGATCAAGAATGGTTAAAGCAAAATCTACTGCTGCAGAAGGTCTTAAAGAACTTTATATCGATTGTCTTAAAGATATTTATTGGGCAGAGAAAGCACTTACCAAAGCATTACCTAAAATGGCTAAAAATGCTACTAACGAAAATTTGATTAATGCATTAAATGAGCATCTTACAGTTACTGAAGAGCAAATTTCAAGACTTGAAAAAGTATTTGAGCTTATTGGTAAAAAGGCGGTAGCAAAAAAATGCGAAGCTATGGATGGCCTTATTAAAGAAGGACAGGATATTATGGAAAGTACTGAGCCGGGTGCTGTTCGTGATGCTGGAATTATTGCTGCTTCTCAAAAAATTGAACACTACGAAATTGCTACATACGGTACAATTTGTGCTTTTGCAAAAACATTGGGACAAGATGAGGCCGCTGCTCTTTTAGAACAAACTCTTGCTGAAGAAAAAGAAGCTGATACAACATTAACTGAAGCTGCTTACAACACCATCAATTTTGATGCTGCTGAAGGTGACGATATGGAAATGTAATAGTAGAAGAACATATTTTAAAAATGGGGTTATTAAGACCCCATTTTTTAGTTTATAACCATAACACTTTACAAATGAAAACCTTTATAAAAAACAACAGTCTTTCTCTAACCTTTTTTATTCTGTTTGTTTTATCAATGGTAGCCCAGACAATTTTCGGGCTAAAGGAATACAATAAGGAATTGGCAGAACATGGTACTATGTCCATAGGTTTATCGGAATATTTCAGTTCCGGGCATTTTATAGAATCAACCTTTGAGAATTGGGAAAGCGAATTTTTGCAAATGGCATTATTTGTATGGTTTACAATTTTCCTTAAAGAAAAAGGATCGTCAGAATCTAAGAGTTTTGATGAAAAAGAAGAAGTTGATAGAGAGCCTGATCCTACCCGTAAAGACGCGCCCTGGCCTGTAAAAAAAGGAGGCATCATTTTAAAATTATACAAAAACTCACTTACCATAGTCTTACTTTTACTATTTATACTTTCTTTTATCCTGCATTTTTATGGCAGCCTTAAGAACCAGAACCTTCAGAATGTCCAGGATGGCAAACCTTTAGAAACTGTTGGAAACTATATTCTTGATTCAAGAATCTGGTTTGAATCTTTCCAAAACTGGCAAAGTGAATTCCTTTCGGTATTTGCTATCATCGTATTATCTATTTACCTACGCCAAAAAGGTTCTTCGCAATCTAAACCTGTAGATGCACCAAACTCTGAAACCGGAGAATAATGTGAAAGGAGTACTAAATAGCTATGCTTTGTTTTTTATTTTTCCGAAATTGAAGTTGAATTACTGTAAATCATTAGATTACAATAAATTCTTAAATATAATTATATGAAAGCATTATGGAAAGGCAGCATCAGCTTCGGTTTGGTGCATATCCCTATAAAATTATACAGCGGTACTCAAACTCACAGAATAGCGCTCGATATGGTTAGGCAAAAGGATAAATGTGCTATACAATATGTACGTGTCTGTAAAAAAGACGGTAAAGAAGTGCCTTGGGAAGATATTGCTAAAGGTTATCGTAAAGAAAATGGCGACTATGTCATCCTTGATAAAGGCGACTTTGAAAAAGTTTTACCGGAAAAGACTCAATCACTGGATATATTTGAATTCATTAAGGAAGAAGAAATTCCATCCAAATATCTTGAAAAGCCATACATAACAGAACCCGCCAAAGAAGCTAAGAAAGTATATGCTTTACTTAGGGAAGCATTGAGAAAATCAGGTAAGGTTGGACTTTGTAAGTTTGTCATGCGTACTACCGAGCATTTGGGTATATTAAAAGTTGAGGATGATGCCATTCTTCTAATCCAGATACGTTTTCAGGATGAGCTTAAAGATCCCGATGAGGCAGGGCTAATACCTAAAGATATTAAGATCGCGAAAAAAGAACTCGATATGGCTATGAGTATAATAGATCAGCTTACAGACACTTTTGACCCTTCAAAGTATAAAGACACCTACAAAGCTGAATTGATTAAAATGATTAAGAAAAAAGCCGCTGAAAAACCGGGTGCTAAGGCTCCGGAACCCCGAAGAAGGAAAAAGACACCTGAAGCTAAAGATGATTTGTTAGAACAGCTTAAAGCAAGCCTTGCAGCTATTAAAAACTAATTACCATGAAATTATCTGAATATAACAAGAAGAGAGACTTTAAAAAAACAGATGAACCTGAAGGAAAAGTAAAAAAATCTGGTAAGGAACTTCATTTTGTTGTTCAGAAACATGATGCATCACGACTTCATTACGACTGGAGGCTTGAAATTGACGGTGTACTTGTAAGTTGGGCAGTTCCTAAAGGGCCAAGTACTGATACATCAATCAAAAGATTGGCCATGCATGTTGAAGATCATCCAATGGATTATATTGATTTTGAAGGTACTATTCCTAAAGGTCAGTATGGAGGCGGAACAGTTATGGTTTGGGATACCGGTACCTATCTTGCAGAAGGATCTGACGATGTTGCAGAAAGCGAAAAGATATTACGCAAAATGCACAAGGAGGGCAACATCAAAGTGGTAATGAATGGCAAAAAGCTTAAAGGATCGTATCATTTAGTAAGAATGAGTGGTAAGCAGGATGAATGGCTGTTACTGAAAGGAAAAGATAAGTATGCTGACAAAAAAGATTATGATCAGCATTCTGTACTTACAGGACGTACGCTTGAGGAAATTGAAAATGACAAAAAATCAGACACATGGCAAAGCAACAGGGATGAGAAGCAAAATAGTGAAGGCGATGAAGATCATATTTTAGAAAACAGCTCACCAAAAGTCAACTCTAAAAAACAGCCTGCATCCCCTACTTTCACCGCTGAAGACGTAGCTGATGCAAAAGTACTTAAAACCTTTCCAAAAACATGGAAACCACAACTGGCAACTTTGGCTGATGAGATATTTGACAACGATGAATGGATTTTTGAAAACAAATATGACGGCTATCGTGCATTAATACAAATACATAAACAAAAAGTTGACATGGTATCCCGTAATGGGCTATCATTCAATAGCAAATACAAACAGCTAGTCAAATCATTTGAGATCATAAAAGATGATGTAATTCTGGATGGCGAAATTGTAATTGAAGATAAAAAAGGCAAAAGTAACTTTCAATGGCTGCAATATTATCAGGATAACCCGGATAAAGGTGAATTAAAATGTTATGTATTTGATATACTATATTTTAATGGTTTTGATCTAACCTCTTTAGAGTTACTTCAGCGTAAACGAATTCTTGAAGCCCTTCTTCCGCAAACTGATGATATTATTTATTCAAAACATGTAATTGGTACAGGAACTAAAGCTTTGGCTGCAGCAGAAAAGAAAGGCGGCGAAGGGCTTATTGCCAAAAAGATATCTTCTACCTATCACGTAAACAAACGTTCTAAAGAATGGCTTAAAATAAAAGTAACCAAAGAACAGGAAATGGTTATTGGTGGGTATACTGAACCAAAAGGTTCGCGCCAGGGTTTTGGTTCCCTCCTGCTTGGTTATTATGAAGATGATAAGTTTATTTACTCAGGAAAAGTAGGAACAGGATTTAATGAAGATTCACTTAAAGAAATGTATGAAAAGCTTAAAAAGCTTGAAAGTAAGACATCATACTTTGAAACAAAACCTAAAGAACGTGCACACTGGATAAAACCTGAACTGGTAGCACAAATAAAATATTCTGAATGGACAGAAACAGGTAGCCTGAGACATCCTGTATTCATTGCTTTGCGAACGGATAAAAAACCAACAGAGGTTATTCGCGAACAATCGGCTGCTATCGAAAAAATCATCCCTAAAGAACAAGCTCAAAAAGATATAAAAACTTCAAAAGCAAAAAAGGTGAACAAAGAAAAATCATCAACTAAAGGTTTTAATACAAATAAAGTGGAAATCACAAATCCGGATAAAATATTCTGGCCTACAGAAGGATACACCAAAGGCGATGTAATAAACTACTATGATGAAATGGCTGATTATGTTTTAAAATATATTCAGGACAGGCCACAATCTATGCGCCGTAATCCTGACGGCATAAAAAATGAAGGCTTCTTTCAAAAAGAGATGGCTGGCAAAGCTCCCGAATGGGCTAAAACAAGAAAAATAAAATCCTCTTCTAAAGGTGAAACGGTAGAATATCTTATCTGCAATGATAAAGAGACACTTATGTACATGGCTAATTTAGGCTGTATAGAGATAAATCCGTGGAGCAGCCGTGTGGGCAGTATCAATAATCCTGATTATATTATTTTTGATTTAGACCCTAATAAAGCTTCCATAAAAGATCTCGTTATTACGGCTAAGAAAGTTAAAGAGATACTGGACAGCCTTAATATAAAAGGATATTTGAAAACATCAGGTGGTAAAGGATTACATGTTTTCATTCCGATACTTCCAAAATACACCTATGACCAGACAAGAGATTTCTCTCATATTATAAGCAAAGCAGTACATAAAGCTTTACCAAAAATAACAAGCCTCGAACGTATGCCTAATAAACGTATCGGTAAAGTATATTTAGACTTCCTGCAAAATGGTAAAGGAAAAACAATGGCGTGTGCCTATTCGCTTAGGCCACGTGAAGGCGCTACTGCAAGTACTCCTCTCGAATGGAATGAACTTACAGACGAATTTGACCTGAAAAATTACAACATTATAACGCTTCCTGAACGGGTTAAAGAAAAAGGAGATCTTTGGGAAAATTTCTTTAACGATGCTGTCGATCTTAAAGAAATCCTTGACAAGTTAAAATAAAAAACAAAGGCTGCCCTAATGGACAGCCTTCTATATTTGAATCAGGTAGAAATTAACCTAATACTTCTTTCACTTTTTTACCGATCTCAGCAGGTGAATCAACAACGTGGATACCGTTTTCTCTCATGATACGTTTTTTAGCTTCAGCTGTATCATCAGCGCCACCAACAATTGCACCCGCGTGACCCATAGTACGTCCTTTAGGAGCAGTTTCACCAGCAATAAAGCCAACTACCGGTTTTCTGTTACCATCAGCTTTAACCCATTTAGCAGCGTCAGCTTCAAGTTGACCACCAATTTCACCAATCATGATGATAATTTCAGTTTCAGGGTCATTCATTAATAGTTCTACAGCTTCTTTTGTAGTAGTTCCAATAATTGGATCTCCACCAATACCAATAGCAGTAGTTATACCAAGACCTTGTTTTACAACCTGGTCAGCAGCTTCATAAGTAAGAGTTCCTGATTTAGAAACGATACCTACAGTTCCTTTTTTGAAAACGAAACCTGGCATGATACCAACTTTAGCCTCACCCGGAGTAATTACACCAGGACAGTTAGGGCCTATTAAACGGCAATCTTTACCTTGAATATAGTCATAAGCTTTGATCATGTCTGCAACAGGAATACCTTCAGTAATAGTAATAATTACTTTGATACCTGCTTCAGCAGCTTCCATAATTGCGTCAGCAGCAAAAGCCGGCGGAACGAAAATGATAGTTGTATCAGCACCTGCGATATCTACTGCATCTTTAACAGTATTAAAAACAGGACGGTCTAAGTGTGTAGTACCACCTTTACCAGGTGTAACACCACCTACTACGTTAGTACCATATTCTATCATTTGAGTAGCATGGAAAGTACCCTCGCTACCTGTGAATCCCTGAACAATTATTTTGGAATCTTTATTAACTAAAACACTCATGATATATTTTTTAAATTATTTTTTAAATCGTGATGCAAAAATAGGGTTTTGTAAAATATAATTAAAGCTTTCGGCAACTTTTATAAAGATATTTTTACTAAAATAATATTCTGTTAACCCAGTTGGCTCATTAAATATCCCCTGTAAAACTTATTGTCTTTTACTTCCCAGATAACCACAAAATGTGCAAGCACCATTTCTTCATTTGGATTTTCAATCGGATTAACGTAATGCGTATAACGTACTGTAACTGTATTGTCTTCAGCAATAATATGAGAAATATCCAGTCTTGATGATGAATAAGATTTATCAAGTTCAGCAGCAAGCGTTAAAAGATCATCTTTTTCAAGTTCAAGATAGCCTTTAGAGCTGTTCCACTTAACCAGTAGCTCCTCATGAAGATACTTACTCATAGCATCTTTAGTCCTGAAAGCTCCTGAATTATAATATTCTGTTACAAGTTCCCTGGTATTCATATTACTTTAATTTTTCTAATATTTCCGGAATACGTTTTATATATGCAATCTGTTTCATTTTAGAGCGGGCTTCTTCCGCAGGACTGCCAAAATATACTTTGCCGCCTTCTAAAGACTTACCAACACCGGATTGCCCCTGTATTACAGCTTTAGCACCAACAGTAATACCACTTGTAGTACCCGACTGCCCCCAAAAAGTAACTTCATCTTCTATAATTACACAACCTGCAATACCGGTTTGAGCAGCAATAAGACATTTTTTTCCAATAACAGTATCATGGCCTACATGTACCTGATTATCAATTTTCGTGCCTTCGCCTATAGTTGTATCTCCTGTTACACCTTTATCAATAGTACACAAAGCTCCTATTCCTACATTATCTTTAATGATAACACGGCCGCCAGACAAAAGCTGGTCAAAACCTTCAGGACGCTTTTTATAATAAAAAGCATCAGCTCCAAGAATAGTACCTGCATGTATAATTACATTATCACCAATGATTGTATTATCATAAATAGTAACATTAGGATGTATAAGACAGTTTTTACCAATTGTTACGTTGTTACCTATAAAGGTATTTGGCTGCACGACTGTTCCCTCTCCTATTTTGGCTGTAGCCGAAATAGTTACATTAGAAGAAAGAAATGGCCTAAAATGCCTCGTAAGAACATTAAAATCCCTAAAAGGATCATCTGAAATTAGCAATGCTTTACCTTCCGGACAATCTACTTCTTTATTGATTAATATAATTGTAGCAGCAGATTGCAATGCTTTATCATAATATTTAGGATGATCTACAAAGACAATATCACCCTGTTCAACAACATGAATTTCATTCATTCCGTAAACAGGAAAACTTTCATCACCTACATAAGTTGAACTTATAATGGCTGCTATATCTTTTAGAGTATGCGTTTTTGGAAACTTCATCTATTGTGCTAATTATATATTTACATGTAATCGTAGCGAAAATACATTTACCGGTCCTTTTCTATCCTGATTATAGCCAGGATTTAGTATGAACTGATAACCTCCCGTAAGATACATTTGATTTTTAGTTAATTCTGCTGAGTAATAAAATTCAGCAACGTGTTCAAGAGCATAGCTAATCTTACCGTCGCCCAGCATGAATCCATATCCGCCTGCGCCAAGATAATCTTTATGCGCCCCTGATATTCCTGATGACACAACCGCTAAACCAGCAGTATCATTACTACGGTTCCATTTACTTCCATTAGCACTTAAACCCATGCTAAGGCTGTGATCAATCTCTGTAAATGCCCAGGTTTGTGTATGCCCGTCATTCCAGCTTGCCCTTACGAAAAAACCAAGATAATCATTTAATTCCTGTTCGGCATTAATAGCAAAACCGTATTTTTTGTTGCCATAACCTTGTACATCTTCAATAACCGGAGCAGCAGGATTAAGTGCTATACTCTCCCTGTAATTACCCATTTTTCCACTGGTAAGAAAGGTGAGAAAACGGATTGCGCCTTTCCTGCCTGAAAAAGTATAATTTCTGGTGTATTCTAAGGTAACTGAATTGGATTTAGAAACATTCCAGTTCATTGGAAGCCCATTTGCCTCAGTAGGTAAAAGAGATATTCCAAAACGAACTTCATTTTTAGGAGTAACGTATTCTAAAACAACACTCGGAACATATCCTCTTGTATTCGCGGGATAATCCCAGGCGCCGTTACCCATAAGTCCCCAATTCATAAACTGGGTACGGGGATCATGACTGTATGAATTCTGATCAAAAAAATCAGAAAGGCATACTTTACCAGCTGTTAAAGATATATAGCTTTCAGGAATTTCACCTGCTAATTGATTTTGATCACCTTCCTGAACCTGTTTCGTTTGAGAAAGTGCGAAGAGCTGCTGTACATAAGCTCTTGCGAGGTAAATTTTAGGAGCTGTATTGCCTACCCTGAAGGTTTCTCCATTGGTAGCATCTGCCAGTCCTAAAACTTTACTTAAACCAGATCCTCCTGCAAGTTCAGGGTTAACATAGATGCTGGCATTTTTCCAAAGCCTGGCACCAAGAAAAAGCGTAGTAGTTATAGAATTACTCGATTCTTCTTGGGGCTTAAGACTGTTGGTTCCTGTATAGTCGGCTGTAAATCCCGGCTTATATTGATAAGTAACAGTTGTTTGTGCATGAAAGGAAAAAAATTCCTTTTTTATTGTATCGTTACTTTGGGCATTACCTGCAAAAGCACAAAATAATGACAACAATATGGCCACGGGAAATACTTTATGTACCATATCAGGGATGATTTTATAAAAAATCTGTTATTTATTTTACACGCTCCATGTACTGGCCTGTAGCGGTATCAATTTTAATTTTATCACCTTCATTGATGAATAAAGGAACGTTTACAGATGCTCCTGTTTCAACTTTAGCTGGTTTTGTTGCATTTGTAGCAGTATTACCTTTAACTCCCGGCTCAGCGTAAGTAACCTCAAGTACTACAGAAGCAGGCATATCAACAGATAGCGGCGCATCAGTTTCTGCATTAATGATTACCATTACCATTTCCCCTTCTTTCAAAAGATCCGGAGCATCCAGGATATCTCTGTGAAGAGAGATCTGCTCATATGTTTCAGAATGCATAAAGTGAAACTGATCTCCTTCAGGGTATAAAAACTGAAACTTGTGAGTTTCTACTCTTACGTCGTCGATTTTGTGTCCTGCAGAGAAAGTATTATCTAATACTTTTCCATTAGTAAGACTTTTAAGTTTAGTCCTTACGAAAGCTGGCCCTTTACCTGGCTTAACGTGAAGAAACTCAATAATTTTATAAATATCGTGATTAAACTTAATGCATAATCCGTTTCTGATATCCGATGTACTTGCCATTTTTTTTAGTTTATTTGTTTGATTTGAGTATCTGTTTAATCTGCTTAGTGTGACTTTGTTTATTCGCTAAGTGGCTAAATAACCGCACCCACAAATAACCAAATCAACTTTAATATATTCCTGTATAACCTTTCATTACACCTCGTGAAGAATTTCTGATAAACAAAATTATTTCGTCACGTTCAGGAGTTGCTTCCATTTCAGCTTCAATAATACCTAAAGCCTGTGTAGTGTTATAATTTTTTTGATATAATATTCTGTAGATATCCTGTATTTCCCTGATCTTTTCAGGAGAAAAACCTCTTCTGCGAAGACCTATAGAGTTGATTCCAACATAAGAAAGGGGTTCTTTTGCCGCTTTAGTAAATGGAGGAACATCTTTACGTACAAGAGATCCACCGGAAATCATAGCGTGATCTCCAATACTGATAAACTGATGTATTGCAGCAAGTCCGCCGATGATTGCATAATTACCTACAGTAACGTGGCCTGCAAGGGCAACACCGTTTACAATAATTGCGTTATCACCAATATGGCAATCGTGTGCAATGTGCGCTGTAGCCATAACAAGACAGTTGTTACCAAGTCTGGTCTGACCTGAAGCTATAGTACCTCTATTTATCGTAACACACTCTCTTATAGTACAATTATCCCCAATTATTGCAAGTGAATCTTCACCTCCAAATTTAAGATCCTGAGGAACAGCAGAAATAACCGCTCCGGGAAATATATTACAGTTCTTGCCAATTCTGGCACCTTCCATAATCGTGACATTAGAACCTATCCAGGTTCCTTCACCTATCTCCACATTATTATGGATAGTGGTAAAAGGCTCGATCACTACATTTTTAGCGATCTTGGCGCCCGGATGTACATATGCTAATGGTTGATTCATAAATTCTTTGTTTAACTGTTTTTGACAACCTGAGCCATAAGTTCCGCTTCTGCAACAAGCTTACCGTTTGCATAAGCATTTGCCTGCATATGGCATATACCCCTGCGTATAGGCGAAATAAGATCGCACTTAAACACAAGCGTATCGCCCGGAAGCACTTTGTGCTTGAACTTTACGTTGTCAATTTTCATAAAATAAGTAAGATAATTTTCCGGGTCCGGTACAGAGCTTAGTATAAGAATACCTCCACATTGCGCCATAGCTTCTACAATAAGTACACCTGGCATAACCGGAGCTCCCGGGAAATGGCCTATGAAGAAACTTTCGTTCATAGTCACATTCTTTAGTCCCACAACATGGGTTGCGCTCATCTCTAAAATTTTATCTACCAATAAAAATGGCGGACGGTGAGGCAGCATACTCATTATTTTGTTTACATCCATTAAAGGCTCTTTATGCAGGTCATAAACCGGCACTTGGTTGCGCTCTTCAATTTTTATAATCTTAGACATTTTTTTAGCAAACTGGGTATTTACAAAATGTCCGGGTTTGTTTGCTATAACTTTTCCTTTTATTCTTGTTCCTATAAGCGCAAGATCTCCAATTACATCAAGTAATTTGTGACGTGCTGCTTCGTTAGGATGATGAAGTGTAAGATTATCAAGAATACCATTTGGCTTAACGGTAATATTCTCTTTACCAAAAGCAACTTTAAGGCTCTCCATAGTTTCCGGAGAAATCTCTTTATCTACATAAACGATAGCATTATTAAGGTCTCCACCTTTAATAAGCCCGTTTTGTAATAATGCTTCCAACTCGTGAAGAAAACTAAATGTACGTGATGAAGCAATTTCTTCTTTAAAATCAGACATTGTTTTTAATGTAGCATTTTGAGTACCTAATACTTTAGTTCCAAAATCTACCATTGCAGTTACCTGATAATCATCAGATGGCATAACAATAATCTCACTTCCGGTAGTTTCATCAGTATAAGAAATAACTTCCTTAACAACATATACCTTACGTTCAACTTCAAGTTCTGCAACCCCAACTTTTTCAATAGCTTCTACAAAGAATTTTGATGAGCCATCCATGATAGGAGGCTCAGAAGCATCAAGCTCGATGATAACGTTATCTACATCACAACCAACAAAAGCTGCAAGAACGTGTTCAGATGTTTGTATTTTAACGCCTTTTTTCTCAAGGTTTGTACCTCGTTGGGTATTTACTACATAATTAGCATCTGCTTCAACAACAGGCTGTCCCTCTAAATCTACCCTTACAAAAGTGTATCCGTTGTTTGCCGGTGCAGGCTTGAAAGTCATAGTAACTTCTTTACCTGTATGTAATCCAACTCCCTTTAATGAAATATCACCTTTGATTGTGGTTTGTTTAACCATTATCTGTATTTTTATTGTTTGATTTGTTGCTTAAGTTCATCTATATCGGATACAATTTTAGGGAAATTCCTAAAGTGAACATACGATTTATTAAAGTCAGAATATCCTAATGCCGGACTTCCCTGAATGATATCACCGTCAGGAATATTTTTTCCCACGCCTGATTGTGCCTGTATACGCACACCGTTACCAATTGTTATATGCCCCACAATACCTACCTGACCGCCTATAACACAATTGTTTCCAATCTTAGTAGATCCGGCAACACCTGTTTGAGAAGCTATAACCGTATTCTCTCCTATTACCACATTATGGGCAATCTGGATTTGATTATCAAGCTTTACACCTTTTTTTATTACTGTAGAACCTAAAGTGGCTCTGTCAATTGTCGTGCATGACCCTATATCTACATTATCTTCAATGATAACATTTCCTATTTGAGGTACTTTACTGTATACTCCCTCTTCATTTGGAACAAAGCCGAAACCATCAGAACCTATTATTGCTCCTGAATGAATTGTGCAGCCCTTACCTATTTCTGTTTCAGAGTAAATACGTACACCTGCGAAAAGTATGGTATTATCACCTATAATAACATTGTCACCTACAAAGCTATTAGGGTATATTTTTACGTTATCTCCTATTCTTACGTTTTTACCTATATAACAAAAGCTGCCAAGGTAAAGATTTTCACCATAGGTAACGTTTTCAGATATTACTGAAGGCTGTTCAATACCTGACTTCATTAGCTTGACCTGATTATAATATTCAAGAAGCTTAGAAAAAGACTTATAGGCATCATCAACTTTTATAAGAGTTGTTAAAATATCAGTTTCAGGCTCAAATGTCCTGTTTACTATAGTTATTGTTGCCTGAGTAGAATATATGTAGTGCTGATATTTAGGATTCGCTAAAAAAGTAAGTGAACCATCTGTTCCTTCTTCAATTTTAGCAAGCTTAAAGACTTCGGCATGCGGATTACCCACAACCTCTCCTTCCAGTATACCTGCTATTTGTTCTGCTGTAAATTTCATCCCAACAAAAATATAAAATTAAATTAAAATGGTGCTTTTTCTAAAAGCACTTTTGGAAAACACAGATAATACTTGGTTACCGGTTTAGACAACGCCTTTAAATTCAGCTGATCAGATGCTTCTACAACATCTTCAATAGTGCGATCTTTTTTTAATATATGTATCGGTTCACCCGTTTTATTATAGGCCTGATTCTTAATTTTACCCTTAAACACAAAATATTCAGCTTCTTTTTGCGTTAAAAGGGTCATTTCAACAAAACGCTGTTGCAATGCTATTACTTCAGTTTTGTCGACTTTTTCTGATTGCATTCTTATCTTTAGCAAATCACGGTTAATAATCATTTTACTTAACTCGCTAAGTACAAAATCATCATTAAACTGCCATGATTTTACTGCACTTATAATATCAAAATCGTCCAGATAAGAAAATTTGGTAAGCACATCATCATTAAAATCATCAAGAGTAACCTTGTTTTGCATAAAAAATAGTAGTGGCTCACTTGCAGGCAATACAATACCGGATTGTGTCAGCTCTTTGGCACGCTTTAATATTTTGGTCATTATAAGCTCTGCTGCAACACTCGTTTTATGTAAATATGCCTGCCAGTACATCAATCTTCTGGCAACAAGGAATTTCTCCACAGAATATATTCCTTTCTCTTCTATTACAAGCATATCATCCTGCACGTCGAACATCTGAATAAGCCTTTCAGAATTAATATTTCCTTCGGCAACTCCCGAATAAAAACTGTCACGTTTAAGGTAATCCATTCTGTCCATATCCAACTGGCTTGATATAAGCTGAAGCATAAAATGTCGATGGTACTCTCCTTTAAAAATTTGAATAGCAAGGCTAAGCTTTCCTTCAAAAATTTCATTAAGCCTATCCATAAATAATAAAGATATTGCTTCATGATGTACATCTTCAGCAATACTATGCTCCATAGCGTGAGAAAATGGACCGTGACCTATGTCATGCAGTAATATGGCAATATTAAGAGCAGTTTCTTCCTCGGTACTTATGTCAGTACCTTTAAATTTTAACACCTGTATGGTTTTTTGCATAATGTGCATACAACCAAGTGCGTGATGAAAACGGGTATGATGAGCACCCGGATATACAAGATAAGACATACCCATTTGAGAAATACGTCGTAACCTCTGAAAATATGGATGCTGTATAAGATCGTATATCAGCGGATTAGTAATTGTAATAAACCCGTAAATAGGGTCATTTAATATTTTAAGCTTGTTGATTTCACCCACAGTACTGCTAAATTTTAAACAAATATACTAATTAAGGTAGTGGCAAAAGCCTGAAAAAATGGTTTTTTAAGTCCAAATACTCACCACATATTAACTTAAATTGATAAAAAGCGTTAAACATTGGTTAATGACTGGATATAGAGCACTGAATAAGAATAGAATATCTAAATTTATGGTACCAATCTAATATTCAACCATCATGAGATCTATTTTTTTTATAATGAGTCTGTTTTTTGCTTTTACTATCAATGCTAAAGGCCAGGATGAAAATGATAGGTTTCAGAAACAACCGCTGCCTGTAACCCAGGCGCAGGTAGAAAAAGATGCTGCTCTGGCACAGCAGGAACGTAAAAAACATGAGGAAGAAAAGAAGATTAGCGATAGAGAAGATAATAAAAAGCCAGGCAATACACAGATAGCTCCTGTTGCAACCAATACAACAGCTGCTAAAAAGACTTCAACACGGCCGGGAAAACAATAATAACGTTATTTTTTGTTACTTAGGTTATTGAAGGAAAGCTCTGTAGAATTATATCTGCAGGGCTTTTTTGTTTTATTAATACACTGATAATAAAACCATAAAAAAGAAGTTTTAAATGAGTCCATTTTTATAAAAAAATTAGGATTAAATTCCTTACTTTACGTTAACTTGCAGGATTAATTTAAGAACGAAAATATACTCATAAATATGAATGAGATTAAGATACTTTGGGTTGATGATGAAATAGACATGCTCAAGCCGCATATACTTTTCCTTGAGAAGAAAAATTATAAGGTTACTACTGCAAATAATGGTCAGGATGGCCTGGAATTATTTGATCAGGAAAATTTTGACGTTGTTTTTCTTGATGAAAACATGCCCGGGCTTAGTGGATTGGAAACCCTGACCATGATGAAAGAAAAAAGATCTTCGGTGCCGATAATCATGATTACAAAAAGTGAGGAAGAATATATTATGGAAGATGCAATTGGCTCTAAAATTGCCGATTATCTTATTAAACCTGTAAATCCTAACCAAATACTTCTTTCTTTAAAAAAGAACCTTGATAACTCAAGACTTGTATCTTCTAAGACGACATTAGATTACCAAAAAGAATTCCGTAAGATCGCTATGGATATGGGTATGGTTAATTCATGGGAAGAATGGATTGACATGTACAAAAGGCTTATCTTTTGGGAACTTGAGCTTGAAAACATAGAAGACCAAAGCATGGTTGAGATATTAGAATCTCAAAAAGTAGAAGCTAATTCCCAGTTTGGTAAATTTATAGAAAAAAATTATGAAGACTGGTTCGATCCAAAAGCTGATAAACCTGTTCTTTCACACAATCTATTCAGAGAACTTGTAGTTCCTGAACTTAAAAAGAAAGAACCAATTCTTTTTGTGGTAATTGATAATCTTCGCTATGACCAATGGAAAGCTTTTGAAAGTGTAATAAACAATCATTATAAGCTTGAAAAAGAAGCTCCTTTCTATTCTATACTGCCTACTGCGACTCAATATGCGCGTAATGCTATCTTCTCCGGACTTACGCCATTAGAAATGGAAAAGAAATATCCGCAATACTGGAAAAATGATGTTGAAGAAGGCGGTAAAAATCTTTTTGAAGCAGAATTCCTTACAGAGCAGCTTCGACGACTTGGATTAAGCAATCTTAAACAGGAATATTACAAGATTACCAACTTTAAAGACGGTAAGAAACTTGTAGATAACTTTAAAGGTTTAAAAGACAACGATCTTACAACAATAGTATATAACTTTGTTGATATGCTTTCTCACGCTAAAACTGAAATGGATGTAGTAAAAGAGCTTGCTTCTAACGATAAAGCATACCGTTCACTTACACTTAGCTGGTTCCGTAACTCTCCATTGCTTGAAATGATACAACAGGCACAGCAAATGGGCATGAAGCTTATTCTTACTACAGACCACGGCACAATTAATGTTAAAAATCCGAGCAAAGTTATTGGTGATAAAAATACCAGCCTTAACCTTAGATATAAAACAGGAAGAAGCCTTACCTATGAAGATCGTGATGTATACCATGTAAAAGATCCAAAATCTGTACAACTGCCAACAATCAATATGAGTAGCTCATTTATATTTGCCAAAAATGATTATTTCCTGGCTTATGTAAACAACTATAATCATTATGTAAGCTATTACAGAAACAGTTATCAGCATGGAGGTATTTCACTTGAAGAAATGATTATACCTTTCTTAGTATTCAACCCTAAATAATCGCCTTACATAATATATGGAAATCACCTTCTCTTTAGAAGAAATTGATACTGTAGCCCAAAAGGTACTGGCTCAAAATATAAAAAAAACAATTCTGTTTCATGCAGGTATGGGTGTAGGTAAAACTACATTTATAAAGGCTTTAGCGCGTCAGCTTGGTGTTAAGGATATGACTTCAAGTCCTACCTTTTCTCTCGTAAATGAGTATGAAACAGAAAATGGGGATATACTGTACCATTTCGACTTATATCGTATAAATAACGAAGAAGAAGGTTATGATATGGGACTTGATGAATATTTTTATTCAGGAAACCTGTGTCTTATAGAATGGCCTGAAAAGACGCCAAATCTTATTCCGATAGATCATACTTCTATTACAATAAAACAGTTGCCTGACGGCCGACGCCATCTTATTGTAAAATAGCTATATTATAAGTTTTTTTCGTAAATTAGAACCAAATATCCAAACCAAACCATGTCATTGTCATTAACACCCTTTACAAAGCAGCAATTGCTGCCGCAGGAAGAGAAACTTGAAGTAGAGCGCAAAAAGAGTGAGCTTTTTATTGGAATTCCTAAGGAGACATCCTATCAGGAAAGAAGGATATGCCTTACTCCCGATGCTGTTAATTCTTTAACTGCACACGGTCATCGTGTAATGATTGAGGCCGGGGCAGGTATGAGTTCAAGTTACAGCGATAAAGAATATAGCGAAGCAGGCGCTGAAATAACGCAGGATACAAAAAAAGTATTCGGATGCCCTGTAATATTAAAAGTAGAACCACCAAGTGTTTCAGAAATAGAAATGATGAACCCTCAAACACTCATCATCTCTGCACTACAATTAAAAACACAAAAGAAAGAATATTTTGAAGCACTGGCTTCAAAAAAAATCACGGCATTAGCTTTTGAATTCATTAAAGATGATGATGGCTCCTACCCTGCTGTAAAATCATTAAGTGAAATTGCAGGAACAGCTTCAGTGCTTATTGCTGCTGAATTAATGATTAATCAAAAAATAGGCAAAGGACTTTTAATGGGGAATATTACCGGGGTCCCACCTACAGAAATTGTAATAATCGGAGCGGGTACAGTTGCTGAATTTGCTGCAAAAACGGCATTAGGCCTTGGCGCAAGTGTGAAAGTTTTTGACAACTCCATCAATAAGCTCAGGAGATTACAAAACAATCTTAACCAACGCATATTTACATCAACAATACAGGAAAAATCGCTGCTCAAAGCATTAATGCGTTGCGATGTTGCCATTGGCGCTATGAAAGGTAAAAACCGTACACCTATTATTGTTAGCGAAACAATGGTTGAACATATGAAGAGAGGTGCTGTTATTATAGACGTATGTATTGATACCGGTGGTTGTTTTGAAACATCTGAAGTTACCACCCATGAAAAACCTACATTTGTAAAAAACAATGTTATACATTACTGCGTACCAAATATACCGTCAAGATATTCAAAAACAGCCTCAATGTCTATTAGTAATATAATTAGTCCATTTTTATTACAAATGGCCGATGACGGCGGTATTGAAAGCTCTATACGCTGCAATCAAGGACTTAAACACGGAATTTATTATTATCACGGTGTATTAACCAACAGATCTATAGGTGACTGGTTTTCTTTGGGTTATAGAGATATTAATTTGTTTTTAATATAAATTTGGAGGCTTCTATATTACTGGTTTTAGCCGGATTACTTATTGGTTTTATGGGTACTTTAATAGGTGCCGGTGGCGGATTTGTTTTAGTTCCGCTGCTTCTTATTTTTTATCCTGAGTTAAGCCCCGAAATAATAACTTCAATTTCTATCGCTGTTGTAGCTGCAAATGCCATTTCAGGTTCAGCCGCCTATGCTAAGTCAGGAAGAATTGACTACAAAGCAGGAGTACAATTTGCTTTATACACTATACCAGGTTCTATACTTGGCGTTATGTTGACAAGATATATATCTGGTAGTTTCTTTAATATACTCTTCGGTGTTTTAATGGTTGTCTTATGTATTTATCTTTTCCTGAAAAAAAACATAACGACAGAACAAACATTTCAAAAACATACGGGTACAGGCTACACAAACAGGGTTTTAAAAGACAAGTCAGGAGTAACATATAGCTACAGTTACCAGGCAATTTATGGTAATATTATAAGCGTCATTGTTGGTTTTATTTCTCCCTTATTAGGAATTGGAGGCGGAATTATTCATGTTCCTGCAATGGTAAACTGGCTTAAATTTCCTGTACATATTGCAACTGCAACATCTCATTTCATTTTAGCTATTATGGCGACAGTTAGTGTAATTACCCATGCTGTAAATGGTACCTATGATGATCCGGAAATCGTAAAAATGATATTATTATTAGCTTTAGGTGTTATTCCCGGTGCTCAGTTAGGCGCCTATTTTTCTCATAAAATAAAAAGTAGCGTTATTATAAAAGCATTAGCAGTTTGCCTTGGTATAGTAGGAATAAGAATATTGCTTCAGACATTCTAATTTAATATTCCATCCATTTTTTTATCAGCTCAATCCTGCCTTTTATAAAATTTGGAGTAAAAAAGATATTTGACCAATCATCAAAGTTTTCCTGATGAAAACCAAAATAAAATATCCAAAAACCAAATCCAAAATATTTAATTGAATTCACTTCTTCATCGCTTACGGGCTTAACTTTTCTATATGCTTCGAGAAATACATTAAAAGATCTGTCCGCTTCTTCCCTACTCATTTTTCCGGTGTAAACATCCAGAAAAAAATGAATATAAAAAGTTGCAATATCATTTATCAGATATCCTTGTCCTGCAAAATCAAAATCAAAAAAAGTTAGTTTTTCATCTCCCTCAAAATGAAAGTTTTTTGGAAGAAAATCATATTGGCAGTACCCATAACTAAATTTCTCGATATTTAATTTAGATAATTCATTAAGTACAAAGTCTGCAGTCCGGATAAGATATTCGTAACCTACTTCCATACCTTCAAACGCGGGTTTAATAACCATTATAGGTTCCTTAATTGTAGTCTCAACTGTATACTTTTTTCTTGGATAAGACAGCTTTGCTGAAGAAGCTATTACATGAAGTTTGGCCATTTCAGTACCTACCAGTTTTAGTTGATGATCATTCATAAGATAAAGATTCTGGCCTTTTGCATACGAAAACATCAATCCGTAACGCATGCCTTCCGCAGCATTAAACGCTTGTAAAAGTTTTTCTGATGCATCCTTCACAGGATAAGAAACACTTGCCCCATTATCTTTAAAGTATAGTAAAAGCTCTGCTTCGCCCATAATTTCATCATGAGATCTGTGGGCGTCCCTATAAATTTTAAAAATATATTTATCGGAGTCAGTTTCTACCAGATAAGTATCGCTAACATTATGTACTATCAAACGACAATTAGTAACAATGAAATCATATTGTTCAGATAAATAACTTTGTAATGCTTTTGACGATAGTACCGAGTATTGCGTAGGAAAAATATTCATGACGCGAAGTTACATCATTATGAAATATTTTAGTTATCATAGTTTTATCTGCTGTAGAATTTGCGAGTTTAAATGCTAATACGCCAAGGCCTTGGTATTGTCTAATTTTGTGTAGATATTACCCAACAGTTAATAATAAAAAGGACTGTTTTCAAGCTGTAGCTTTTCTGATTCTTCAATTACAATCTTTTTATCTTTTACTTTTGCTCACACATATATTCTGTTCAAAGCCGCAATTGGAGAATATTCAAAATAAGCATATGATATAAAGAGACAATATATTGTCCCATTTTTGAGCAGTATATTCTTTTATCAAGGCAGTAAGCACATTTATTAATCTGTGATATTCTGAAAAGTACAAGTTCTATTAATTGAGGTTCAAGAGACGATTTTTTAAGTAAGCTCCAATTCCAAAAGAGTTTTTAAAGCTTTCTGGCCTTTCTCGTAAATGTTGATTTTAGTTTCCATTAGTATAGAATTTTAAATGTTATACCCTAATTACAATCGAATTTATAATATTGGACAAAATCAGAAAAAATGATTACACTAAAAAAGCCTGTCTTTACAGACAGGCTCAAGCATATAGTAAAAAATAATTATTGCTTAATCACTTTTTGAGTGGCCATTCCTGAATCAGTATAAACTTTTACCAAATAAACCCCTTCAGTTAAATCACTAAAGTCTAATTGAGAAGTGTTTGCAAATGTTTTTACCTTTTGACCGGTAATATTTATAACTTCTGAACTTTTAATTATTTCTTCTGATTTAAGATTAAGAACATCTCTTACCGGATTAGGGTAAGCAATAAAAGTAATTTTATTGTTATGACCAATACCTGCAGTGTTTTCCTGAGCAGCAGTAGGTATAAACGGCCTCCTAGTATTTAAGGTACCAAATGTTGCTCCAAACCATTGGTTATTTGCCAATGTAGAATTTAGATTCTGGACTTTAACCCAATCAGACATATCGGTACCTTTAAACAGCTTCCATGAATTAGTATCAGTTACATTTCCGGATAAGCCATAATAAGTAACAGATGTAATTATGTCATTTGCTATGGTAATATCAAGTCCCGAGTCCATTTGAGCGATTAAGATTAAGGCATCTTTTGCTGTTATGTTACCATTGTATCTAACTCCCCATGCATAGGTAACAGGAGCTTCTCCCGGAAGATTGAAATCTAGTACGACTACTGATTTATTTTGTCCTTCGCCTATCCAATAACCAACATTATCACTGCTAAACCATTGAGAACTATAAGCTGGATACGTAACCGTTGGTTTAGCAGTTTCCGGCATAAACCCATATGAAACACCATACCAGCGCCCATCTATAAGCAATTCAGATGTCCCCTGATTCATATACATTTCCTCAAGATTATCTCCTGACCATGTACTCCACCAATCAGGATGACTGGCTAAAGCGCTATGATTATTATAAAAAATATTTTCTAAAAAGCCCATATCGCTTTGATTAAAAGCAAAGTTTGGCTCAGCATCGGCTACTGCCTGTATCATATCTGCAAAATTAAAATTGTCGTTTACTCCATAATGAAAACCAAAAGCAAACGATGGGTCTGAGGTTCCATCTCTAAAGTCAACAACAAAGATTGAACTGGCCGAACCCTCACCTACCCAAAATTTGATATCTGTAGCAGTAAACTGCGCAGATAACTTTGTGGAAAAAGTTAATAAAAATAATAGTAAACTAATAGTAAAAATTTTTCTCATTCTATGATTTATTTAATTGTATACATTAATAAATACTAAGAATAAAGAACAGAAAGATAATGCCCGCCTTAATAAGGCAAGCGGAACTTTCCATGCCTTTATCCTGAAAGCACTGAAATTGAAAAATGGCAGGTCTTCTGACTCTCTTCAGATAATATGCCTTCCCACCTAATGGCAGTGACCTTATATATTACCCTCTCTAATGAAGATTACAGCTGCAGGAACAGTTTGGGATTTACACCCAATTCCCTTTTAATACCATATAAAATGATAACCAAAATTCGCTACAAATATACTACAGTTATTTTCTAATACTATTATCGTTGTAGTTTAGACATCACTATTACATAAAATTTAAGTTAATGAATTAACAACCCTTTTATTCTGACTTTCAGAGTTAATTTGTTTCAGATTGATCAACCTCATAAAAATATCTATTACTTTCGCAGAAAATACAAAGGCGTGGCAAACAATACCCAAAACAGAGTTACTTATTTTTCAGAAGTCGCTATTAAAGGAATAACTTTACCTGAGAAATTCACCTTTCCTTTTTTCTATGAACCGCATCCTTTAACAGAAATTGCTGCTACAGAACTACAGCATTATCTTGAAACACAAATAGATCTCGATCATAATTTTGGACTTATTGAAAATCAGGAAGGTCTTGTTATTGGGAAGATGTTTGGTGTACTTGTAGTCGAGGATAAACATGGTAAACTTGGCTATTTATCAGCTTTTTCGGGAAAACTCGCAGGAACTAATGATCATGTTATGTTTGTTCCTCCTGTTTTTGACATGCTTATTGAAGACAGTTTTTTTTTAAAAGAGCAATATATTCTTAACAGTATAAATGATAAGATTAAAGAAATAGAGGCTAATGAAGATTATATAAAACTCAAGCTGGATTTTAGACAATTTACTATTCAGTCTGTTAAAGAGATAGCTGATTTTAAAAAAGAGATTAAGAAAAATAAAGATAACAGGAAAAAGCTGCGTGAAAGGAGAAAAGATACATTAAACGAGCAGGACTATGCCCGCTTTGAGTCATATCTTATAAAACACAGTTTACATGATAAATATAAGCTCAATACATTATCTGAACAATGGGGACAACGTTTGGATGGTATCCAAGCAGCGTTAGCAGAATTTGATAACACTGCCGAGGCTTTAAAAAAAGATAGAAAAGAAAAATCGTCAGCATTACAACACCAGCTTTTTGAGCAGTATGTGTTTTTAAACAAAGACAACAAACGGAAAAGTTTACATGCCATTTTTAGTGAAACTGCTTTTGGCAAACCGCCTGCAGCAGCTGGAGAATGCGCCACACCTAAACTATTACAATATGCATTCCTGAACGGATACAAACCACTCGCTATGGCCGAATTTTGGTGGGGAGCACCTCCCAAGTCGGAAATACGAAAACATAAGCAATTTTATCCTGCATGTACCGGAAAATGCAAGCCTATTCTGGAACATATGCTGGAAGGAATTGAGGTTGACGAAAACCCGCTTTTAATAAATTTAGGAAAGGATAAAGAACTCGAAATTATTTACGAAGATGATAGCTTTGTCGTAGTTAATAAGCCGGCAGAATTACTTTCTGTTCCCGGAATTCAGATTCAGGATTCCGTTTATACACGCCTTCAGGCTAAGTTTGTAAATATAGAGCCACTTATTATACATCGCCTGGATATGGCAACTTCCGGCCTTTTGGTTGTAGCCAAAACAAAAGATGCCCATAAAAATATACAAAAACAGTTTCTTAAACGAAGTGTAAATAAGCGTTATACCGCATTGCTCTCTAAAGTAATAGAACATCAGGAAGGAGAAATTACGCTACCGTTACGAGGCGATTTAGACAACAGACCAAGACAATTGGTTTGCTTTGAATTCGGAAAAAAAGCAATTACTAAATGGAAAGTTATCCAAAGAAACGAAACTACAACTAAAGTACATTTTTGGCCTCTTACGGGACGGACACATCAATTACGAATGCATGCGGCACATGAGATGGGACTTAATGCTCCTATAGTTGGTGATGACTTATATGGCACAACTTCTGACAGGCTACATCTTCATGCAGCCCATTTAGAATTTACACACCCAGTAACCAGTGAAAGGCTTAGTTTTGACGTTAAAGAGGATTTTTAAAAGAATAAAATAGAATCGTAAGATTTATTCAGTAGGTCAATTAATATCTATTCTGTGTGATATTTATATATTAGCATAAAAGGAAATAACTATTTATCTACCTAATTTGGAGAGAGAAATTATATGTTTTACTTCTTTTATAATTTAAGTTAATCGAAACGTTTTAAAATAAGCGATCGTAAGCGTTGTTCATGTTTATCTCCCCAATTTCCAATAGCTGAAATTACAGGAATTAGAGTTTTTCCAAAATCTGTCAGGCTATATTCGACTTTGGGAGGCACAACAGGGTAAATAACTTTTGTAACAAGTTCATGCTCCTCTAATTCCTTCAATTGAATATTTAAAACCCTGCGTGAAGCATCCGGTATTTTACGCTGCAATTCACTTGGCCTCTTATAGCCTTCATTTATAAACCATATCAGGCGTATCTTCCATTTGCCATACAATACTTCACCTATAAGGTCAAGACCACAATTTAAATTTGGCATTACTTTTCTCTCATACATATTACAAATTTAAACATATCGTCCAATTTGGGCAATAGGGGAATAATTTATCCCTATATGAATCGTAACTCCTTACTTGTGAGGAAGTAACATACATCCGAGATTTGTACAATAGAAATTTAAAATACAACATAATATGGAATATCAAAACGAATTGTCAGGGAAGATTGCCTTAGTAACAGGAGGTACAAAAGGAACTGGAAGAGCAATTGCACAAAGGCTGCTACAAGCTGGGGCAACGGTTATTATCACTGCAAGAAACGCACCGGAAAAAGAAAACAGCAAGCTGCATTTCATTTCGGCCGACTTGAGTAAAGCAGAAGGAACACAAAAAGTTGTCAGCGAAGTGCTATCGGCTTACGGAAGGCTTGACATCTTGGTGAACAATCTTGGTTCTTCGACAACACCTGCCGGTGGTTTTTCAGTATTGAGTGATGAGGATTGGTTATCAACCCTGCAAGCTAATTTGCTTGCTCCGGTTAGACTGGACAGAGGATTTTTACCTCAAATGATAGAGCAAAAAAAGAGTGTTATTATCCACATAGCTTCAATACAGGGGATATTACCCCTCTATGAGTCAACTTTACCTTATGCAGCTGCAAAGGCAGCGTTGAGAAATTATAGTAAAAGTTTATCGAATGAAGTTACTCCAAAAGGTGTTCGTGTGCTGACTGTCTCGCCCGGATGGATAAATACAACAGCATCTAAAGCTTGGTTGGGCGAAATTGCAAGAAACGCAAATAGCACCATAGAAGAAGCGCAGCAAAGTGTTATGGATGCATTGGGTGGAATACCATACGGCAGACCCGCTGAGCCGGAAGAAGTAGCTGAATTAGTTGGTTTTCTTGTTTCTCCAAGAGCCAGTTATTTATCAGGAACTGAATATGTAATCGATGGCGGTACAGTACCAACAATTTAATAATCTTAAAATAACAACAATGAACTTACCAAAAGTATTAACAGACTTGATTAAAGCACAGAATGAATTTGACGCCTTGACTTATACCAATTTGTTTTCAGAAACTGCCGAAGTGTTTGACGAGGGTAAAACACATAAAGGAAGACTTGAAATAGAGCGTTGGATTGATCACTCAAACAAGAACTACCAAGCAGTCATGAAACCACTGGAATATACCGAAAACGGTACAACAAGTATTTTAACTGCAGAATGTTCAGGAACATTTCCAGGAAGCCCTATCACGCTAAAATTTCACTTTGATATTGTTGATGGGCAAATTCAGCATTTAAAAGTAACAGATTAAAACACCAAAGAGAATGACTGAATTTTCAGTCATTCTCTTTACTACCAAACTTATATAAGAGTTATTATACAGCCACAAATTTTGCCTCTAAATAATTAAACTATCTTCCTCTGTTCTATTTCAAATCATTTATATTCTACGAGTGATGAGCATCCATGCTATGGTGAGAAGATCGACGACCATCTTAATAAAACGAGATGATTTAAGAAAGTATTTAAAACAAAAAAGCTTTAGTGAAAACTGAAGCTTTTTTTGTGGTATGAAAGGGATTACAGCTAAACACTTAATACCTATTTTGATTTTTTAATATAAAAATGAAGCGTTTTGTAATGTTTCGGGCTTTAAGAAGTGGTGAACTTCGTAACCGCATATGTTCCACTAAGATAAAATTTTGAGAAATAAAAACGTAAATTACCACATTTCTTGCAATTTCTTGAAATGCTGCTAATCGTAGTTTTTATTTTTTCCAAAACTGCCACCAAGGCGTTTTTAATTCTATTTTTTCGTGTAAACTCTTTGAAATAGTATTTTCTTTATTATTTGTTCCTTCTGTTGATTTTATATCTTCACTAGGTTTGACGACTTCATTAAATTTTTCAATTTTATAATTATTAAACTTAAAAGTAATAGGTCTAGAACTTGAATCTTCTCCTGTACTAAACGTAAGCCTATATTCCGTGATTCCACTATCGTTAACTATTTCTTTTGCATCAGTATCATCGGGTAAATAATTTTTTAATTGAAAAACCAACTCAGTTTTTTTGTTCTGAGAAAAACCTTCAAAATTTTCTTTTATAAAATTTAAAACATAACTTTTATGGTGTTCATGAAGTGCTAAATAACCCAAAAATGATAATGCTGAACCACCTTCTAATTCATCGTTACTATACACTTTTGTTGCGGTGTAATGTAAATTTTCTTCTTTAAATAATTTTCCAATATTTATGCAAAGTATTGAAGGAGTAGGAAGTGGGTCTTCATTGGTGGTAAAGAACATTTGATTATAAATAAATAAATCTGTTACCTGATTCAAATCGACATTTTTAAATCTTTCAAGAAGTTTATTTTTAATTTCTTTTACTTCAGACTCATCTTCAGTTTTATTTACGATTTCTGCGGTTCTGCAAATGTCACCATACAAATTTTGATTTATGTTACTACCAATCTTTTCTTCTTGTTCCTTTAATATTTTTAAGAAACCTTCTAATGGGTTATTATTTTCTTTCATATTATTTATTGCTATGCGTTAATTGGCTACAACTTATATATCCATGCTACTTTATAGCGCATTATACCTTCTTACAGCTATTATGATCTAATCAAGTATAAGTTTTACAATAGTACACAAAAACAAAATATTCCGATTGATTTTTTAACAAATTGAGATTAATTTTTGAGACGATAAAAAATTTAGCCAAACAATTTGTGTAGAATATTAAAAACAACAAAGCCATTGGAATCCAATGGCTTTGTTTGTCTTTTTGTGGGCTGTCAGGTATTGCAATCGAACACTTAATACCTATTTTAACGTTTTTCGAAAATATAAAATAAAGTATTTCGTATGTTTTACATTGACAGACGTCTCAAATGGTTGCTTAATTACCAAAATTTCCATTTGACTTATTATTATGTGTAATGCTTTATATGGCAACAGCAATTTTTTCTACAATATTAAAAGGCAATATCAAATATTTACAAAAAATTAATTTTGTATATATAAGTATAAGTAGTTTGTGAAATACTATTGAAATCCAAGTCCTTTTGAAAAATCTATGAGAAATGAGGGATTAACTCCGTTAACCAAAAAGATTTTAATATCACAAGAAAAGACAAACCAACCTTAACGGTGGATTTTCTTTATATATTGGGAGCCTGAAAAAATCTTTCAGACACTTTCCGAAATGGTTTGAATATAATCCTTTTTATTAATACTGAGAAGACCGACAGAAAATTCTTAAATTATTTATATAAAAATATTATTCTTGTAATAATATATAATCTCAAATGTATATTTTTAACGACAAATTATTAAAACATGAAACATTTATACCTTACAGTTTTACTTGTAGCAACCGGAATACAAGCACAAACTTTAAACTGGGCTACTAATTTTGGAGATGTCGGCAACGATATATGTACAGATGCAGTTGTTGATGCGTCCGGCAATGTGTATGCAGTAGGCATCTTTAAAAACAGTGTTGACTTTAACCCCGGATCAGGAGTTTTTTATATAAACGAGCTAAGTAATGAAATAGGTGACATTTACTGTGTTAAATTAAACAGTAACGGACAACTTGTTTGGGCAAAACCCATAGGAGGATCATCCGGATATAGCACAATGGAGGAAATAACCCCTATAATTACATTAGATGCTGCCGGGAATATTTATATTTCCGGAATATACGATACCAATATAGATATGGATCCCGGGGCGGGGACTTTATTCCTACCCCCTATCGCTGAAAATAGCATTACAGGTAATTTTTTATGCAAGCTTTCTAATAGTGGTAATCTATTGTGGTGTAAACGTTATGGCAATGGTTCTTCCTTTGCTTATAACAGAAGGCTTAAAGCAGATGCCAACGGAAATGTTTATCTCGCGGGCTACTTTTCTGATAGTATTCTTTTTGAAACTTCCGGCGGAGGGTGGAACACATTAACCACAGATTATTCAAAGTATAATGGTTTCTTAGCAAAATTTAATTCAGACGGCAATAACGTATGGGCATTTCAGCTTGGAACAAATACTAAAAACGATTATATCCGTGATATGGATATCGATAATTCCGGAAATATTGTAATAACCGGGAGTTACAGTGCTGAAGTAAACTTTAATCCTTTGGAAGATTCAGAGCTCATATTAAATTCTGTAATGAACGGAGAAGATATATTTATTGCTAAATATGACGCTAATACAACCGAATGCCTTTGGGCAAAAGGCATTGGACGAGAAGGAGTGGCAGCTTCCGAATCAGGTTTCACTATAGCTTTTGGCAATGATGGTGGTGTTATAAGTACAGGATTCTTCCGGACAGGAGCTGATTTTAACCCCGCTCCTGGTGAAGAAAACATCTACAACATGGATGCGATCGGAAATTCTTCCCTTTACCTCCTTAAGCTTAGCGATGATGGTGAATTTGTATGGGCTAAAACAATTGGAGCCATGACTGAAGAAGGTATGGAATATAGTGAAAAAACTTATGGTATGGATATCGATGCAGAAGACAATATTTACCTTACAGGACAATATCTTGTCCAAATGGATGCCGATCCTGACAGCGGTGTTTTCTATCTGAACTCTAATGGCGGAAGTAATCAGGTATTCTATATGAAACTCAATTCAGATTGTGAGTTTGAATGGGCCCAATCCATAGGTCCGGACACAAATAAAAACGCCACAGGAAGAGTTATCAGAGCGGCTCCTAACGGTAAAGTAATCATAGGTGGCCGTTTTCAGGGACCGGTAGATTTTAATCCGGAAGGAACTCCATTTATCATCGACCAGAGTTCTCCTGATTATGATAGCTTTTTAATGTCAATAAATACAGGTGAAACTTTAGGAATAGAAGATTCGAATTTTGATAAAATTGCAGTATACCCTAATCCCTTTACTGACATTATCAATATATCATCTCAGGCTGATATTCTAAATCTCGAACTTTATGACATTACAGGAAAATTAATCCTTACTCAAAAAAGCAAAACTCTAATTTCTTCAGGACTTAAGCAAGGAGAATACCTTTTAAAAGCTTATACAGCATCTGGATGGCAGATTTTTAAAATAATCAAGTATTAACTCATTTAAAATCGATTACAATTAGACTTTTGCAAAATTTTATTTCGAAGTATAATAAAAGTCGACACTAGTGTTTCGGCTTTATTATAGATGATAAGGAATTAGCTCTGTTCATCCCCAAATGTCTTAATGCTACAAGTAAAGCCAAACCCACCTTATCGGCGGGTTTACTTTTTCATTTCTGAAAGTACTTAAAAGAAATCTTTCCACACTTTTGGGAATAAAAAAGCCGAAACTTGCGTTTCGGCTTTTCTTGTGGGCAATGAGGGATTCGAACCCCCGACCCTCTCGGTGTAAACGAGATGCTCTGAACCAACTGAGCTAATTGCCCTATTTTTTTTGTAATCCTTAACTATTAATTAGTTCCTTATTACGGGTGCAAATATACGCTTAGTATTTGTATTTGCAAGGATTTTCTAAAAAACTTTATTGTTTTTTTATATCTTTTAAAATAGCCCTGTCACTATGATTTATTATCTCAAGTATAATTGGCTCATTTTTAGCAGTTACACTTTCTAAAATATAAATTTTGCCTCCACCCGGGTTTGGTTTATTACTTTTAGAAAAGTCAACTTCTCCATTGTTAAGGCTATTTTTAATATCATCCATAGTGACCCATTTCTCATTTATGGTATTTTGAGCTTCTTTAGATATTGTAAGTCCTTTAGACTGGAAATCTTTAAGTACCCTGCAATTTGGCAGGTAACAGAAATCCTGTCCGCGTTTATTAAATATAAAAGCTACCAGGAAAAACCCAAGCGTTAGTCCAAAAATGTAGTATGCAAGTCTGTGTGTAAATTTCATTATTTTATTTATTTCTTAATCGTGAAGCTTTCTTCTTTTTCTTTCTGCACTTATCAGGTTAAGTTCACGGCTTGTTTGCCCGGCCACAGAAGTATTCTCCTCTGCCCTTCTTATCAGGTATGGCATAACATCTCGAACAGGTCCGAACGGCAGGTATTTTGCAACGTTATAGCCATTAGCAGCCAGATTAAAGCTTATATTATCGCTCATTCCATATAACTGTCCAAAAAATACTCGCTCATCATTTTTAGCAATTCCATTTTCCTGCATCATCTGCATAAGCTTATATGAACTGTCCTCATTGTGAGTACCTGCAAAAATAGCCATCTTATCAATGTGTTCAACCATATATTTCACGGCATCATCATAATTAATATCGGTAGCTTCTTTAGAAATGCATATTGGGGAAACATAACCCATTTCTTCGGCACGTTTATTTTCTTTTTCCATGTAAGCGCCTCTTACTATTTTCATACCTATATAAAAACCTTCCGCCTGAGCCTTTTCATGAAGTTTTTTAAGATAATCAAGCCTGTCCCAGCGATACATCTGTAGCGTATTGTAAACAATTGCTTTCTCTTTATTGTATTTACGCATCATATCTGCAACAAGGTCATCGGCAGCATCCTGCATCCAGCTTTCTTCAGCATCAATTAGCAATGCAACATCATCTACATGTGCTGCTCTACATACGGCTTCAAAGCGATCTACTATCCTCTTCCACTCGTCTGCTTCTTCAATCGTAAAGGTTTTACCTTCCCCTAATTTTACCCAAAGATCAAATCTTCCAAAACCTGTCGGTTTAAATACTGCAAATGGAATTGCTTTTCTTTCTTTGGCAAATTCAATGGTTTTTAAAGTCTTCTCTAACGCTTTATCAAATTCAGCTTCATCTTCCTTTGCTTCTACCGAATAATCAAGTACCGATGATACTCCTTTAGTAAACATTTTATCTACTACAGGCAAACAGTCCTCTTCAGTCGTTCCTCCGCAAAAATGATCAAAAACTGTAGCTCTGATTAGTCCTTCAACCGGAAGGTGTACTTTAAGCGCAAAATTGGTTACAGCAGTCCCTATTCTTACTAATGGCTGAGACGCTATTAATTTAAACAGAAAATATGCCCTATCCAGTTCAGTATCGCTTTTTAACACAAAAGCATCAGCAGTATTATTGAAGATTTTTTCCATTGTTTTTAAAAAATTTGTGCAAATATAAAGACTGTTCAAGAATTTACAGTAATAATTACTTTATTTTGCTATTTCTATAATACAAATCTATGAAGGCATTACAAACAATTGGCTACACCATTTACTTTAATGAAGAATGCTATATCTATTTACAGGACGTTTTACTTCGCGAAAACTATTCCACTATATTTATATTAGCCGACACCAATACATCCCGGTATTGCCTTCCTAATTTCCTGTCTCAGGTGGCTACAGAACTTTCAATTGAAATTATAGAAATTGAAGCCGGAGAGATAAATAAATCTATTGAAACCTGTATAGAAGTATGGCATGCACTGACAGATCTTAACGCAGACCGTAAAAGCTTAATCATTAATGTTGGCGGTGGCGTAGTGACAGATCTTGGCGGTTTTGTGGCTTCAACTTTTAAAAGAGGAATGGACTTTATAAATGTACCTACCTCATTATTATCTATGGTAGATGCTTCTGTGGGTGGAAAAACAGGGGTTGATCTTGGTGTTTTAAAAAACCAGATAGGTGTTATTAATACTCCTAAGGCAGTATTGGTAGATACGCGCTTTTTAGAGACGCTGCCTTCTAATGAAATGCGTTCGGGTCTTGCAGAAATGCTAAAGCACGGACTTATAGCAGACAAAAAATATTGGCACCAGTTTGAGGATCTGAGTACACTTACAACAGATGATCTTTCAGCGTTAATACATCATTCTATACAAATAAAGAATAGTATCGTTGAGCAGGATCCTACAGAAAAAGGAATTCGTAAAGCATTAAACTTTGGACACACCATTGGCCATGCCATCGAATCTTATTTCCTGGCGAGTTCAGAGAAGCAAACATTACTCCATGGAGAAGCAATCGCTATAGGCATGATTATAGAGTCTTATTTTTCATTACAAAAAGACTTGATAACTATAGATGAATTTAATGAGATAAAAGATGTTATCGGTAGTATATTTTATCCTGTTTCTTTTGATGAAAAAGACGTTACTGAAATCATCAAATTACTTGTTCACGATAAAAAAAATGTGTCAGGAGAGGTTCAATTTGTGCTTCTTGATAAAATAGGAAAAACTGTTATCGGAAAAACAGTAGAAAACACTTTGATAATCAGTGGATTTGAAGAGTATCAAAAGTAACAATTTTTTAAGACATTTGTTTTTAAATACGAACTAATATTTTTTACATTTGCCGAGATGAAAATGAACTACAACATGTTTTCCCTTTTTGGGTCTATTAGCAAATTCAGGGCTTTTACTGGTGCAGTAAAGTCGGTCTTTGCATTGCACAAAGTTGTGGATATGTCGGTAATTCATAATGAAAATATTTTCCAGGAAAAACTGCAGATAAGGTATGCGAATTTAAGGGTTTGAAAATCAGGTTATAATTTTAGGAAAAACTGTCTTAAATTTTTATAATCTTTTTTATCTATTCTAATGAACACAAAATATTCAGACCTTATTAACCAAACTTTTTACTTCCCTCAGGAAGAATTCACTCTAAATAAAGACAATCTTCAATTTCATAATATTGACCTTATGAAGCTTGTTGAACAATATGGTACACCTTTAAAGTTTACTTACCTTCCTCAAATCTCTAATAATATTCGTAAAGCCAAGAGCTGGTTTAGGAATGCAATGGAGAAAAATAAATATGAGGCTAAATATTACTATTGCTATTGTACTAAAAGCTCTCACTTTGAATATATAATGAATGAGGCTTTTAAAAACAATATACACATTGAAACTTCGGCTGCTTTTGACGTTAATATAGTTGAAAAACTACTTGAAAACGGAAAAATAAACAAGAATACCTACATTATCTGTAACGGATTTAAAAGAGAGCAGTATATTGAAAATATTGCAAAGCTTATTAATGGTGGGCATAACAAAACTATTCCTATTATTGACAATTATGAAGAACTTGACCTTCTTCAGGAAAAAATTGACGGTAAGTTTAAAATAGGAATCCGTATTGCTGCCGAAGAAGAACCTAAATTTGAGTTTTATACATCACGTTTAGGAATTGGCTACAAAAACATCCTGCCTTTTTACAGGAAACAAATACATGAAAACAAGAAAGTAGAGCTTAAAATGCTTCACTTCTTTATCAATACAGGTATAAGGGATACTTCATACTACTGGAATGAGCTTTCAAAATGTCTTAAAGTATATATCAGCCTTAAAAAAGAATGCCCTACTCTGGACAGCCTTAATATAGGTGGTGGTTTTCCGATCAAAAACTCACTTGCTTTCGAGTACGATTACCAGTACATGATAGACGAAATCCTTAACCAGATTAAGATTTCCTGCGATGATGCCGAAGTTCCTGTACCTAATATCTTTACAGAATTTGGATCGTTTACAGTAGGTGAAAGCGGTGGTGCAATTTACCAAGTGCTTTACCAGAAACAACAAAATGACAGGGAGAAATGGAATATGATCGATTCATCTTTCATCACTACGCTTCCTGACACATGGGCTATCAACAAACGTTTTATCATGCTGGCTATTAACCGTTGGAATGATTCGTATGAAAGAGTACTTTTAGGAGGCTTAACCTGTGATAGCGACGATTATTATAACTCAGAGCAGAATATGAATGCTATATACCTGCCTAAGTACAATAAAGAAAAACCTTTGTATATTGGCTTTTTCAACACAGGCGCTTATCAGGAATCAATTGGTGGTTTTGGTGGTCTTCACCACTGCCTTATTCCTCAGCCTAAGCATATTTTGATTGACAGGGATGAAAACGGAATAATTGCCACTGAAGTGTTCTCTGAACAACAACAGGCAGAAGAAGTTCTTGCAATACTGGGTTACAATAAAGAAAAGAAATAAACATTTATATTTAAATACAATAACAATGAGCAAAGGACCTATTAGCCAGTTTATTGAGAAGTACTATCTGCACTTTAACAGTGCTGCGCTGGTGGATGCCGCTAAGGGATACGAAAAGCAGCTTCAGGATGGTGCCCAAATGATGGTAACACTTGCAGGAGCAATGAGTACTGCAGAACTTGGAAAAATTTTCGCAGAAATGATCCGTCAGGACAAAGTACAAATTATTTCATGTACCGGTGCTAACCTTGAAGAAGACATTATGAACCTTGTGGCACATTCTCATTATGAGCGTGTACCAAATTACAGGGATCTTACTCCACAAGAAGAATGGGATCTGTTAGAACGCGGACTTAACCGTGTTACCGATACTTGTATTCCTGAACATGAAGCTTTCCGCAGGCTGCAAAAACATATTTATAAAATATGGAAAGATGCAGATGATAAAGGTGAGCGTTACCTGCCTCATGAATTTATGTATAAAATGCTGCTTTCAGGAGTGTTAGAAGAATATTATGAAATTGACTTAAAAGACAGCTGGATGTATGCTGCAGCAGAGAAAAATTTACCTATTATTGTACCGGGATGGGAAGATAGCACAATGGGTAATATTTTTGCTTCATACGTTATCAAAGGAGAACTTAAGGCTTCTACAATGAAATCTGGTATTGAATACATGACTTTCCTTGCAGACTGGTATACAAAAAACAGTAGCAAAGGAGTTGGTTTCTTCCAGATCGGTGGTGGTATAGCAGGAGATTTCCCTATATGTGTTGTACCAATGCTTTACCAGGATATGGAAATGCACGATGTTCCTTTCTGGAGCTATTTCTGCCAGATCTCTGATTCAACAACCAGTTATGGTTCGTATTCAGGAGCTGTGCCAAATGAAAAAATAACATGGGGCAAATTAGATATAAACACCCCGAAATTTATAATTGAATCTGATGCAACAATTGTTGCCCCTCTTATATTTGCTTACTTATTAGATTTATAATAGATTTATGAAAAGAGTTATAGTTGACTACGCCAAGCTAACTAATGAAATTCTAACCCTACTGGTTGAGAAATTTCCTGATGGATATGATGATTCCAATATCGTCCGTTTTAAAAATGCCAAAAATGAAACTATTGAGGCTGTTGAAGTAAGAACGGAAGATACAATTTACCTTGTAAAAGTAAGTACTAAACTTGCCGACAGGATTGAAAACTTTGATGACGACGACATCGATGAACCGGCTGATGAAATCGACACATTGAAAGACCTGGAAATAGGTGACGATGACGACGATGCAGATGATGATGTTTCTGATAAAGAAACTGATCGTGACGATTCAGGTGATGGAGATGACGATGATGAAGATGACGACATTGAAAAAGCAGATCGTAATTATAGTGACGAGGATGAAGACGAAGATGAAGATTAATTTTTCATGAAATTATAAAGAACTCTTAACAGAGTTCTTTTTTTGTTTGAAATCTTATAATTTTATATAAATAAACAGAATAAAATGAAATATTACGCTACCCTACTAATCACGGGCTCATTGATGGCGGTTTCCTGTCAGAACAAGGAAGAGAAAACAGAGACAGAATCAGTAACTAAAGAAATTACAACTGAAACTGAAAAACCTGCAGAAACAATTACTGACGGTAAAATGTGTTTTCTTCAGATCGTGTCTAAGGACACCCTTTCTCTGACTATTGACAAAAACGGAGATAAAGTTACCGGAACTTATAAATCTGTTCCATATGAAAAAGATAAAAGAACGATTGTTTTTGAAGGCAGCTTAAGTGGAGATACCGTTACGGCAGTGGGAACAGCAATGGGTGAAGGACAGACACAAAAAGAAGAAATCATCTTTACGCTAGAAAATAACCAGGCAGGAATAAAATTCGGCGAAATGATACAGGGTGATGACGGCGTTTACCGATATAAGAATAAAAATAGCGCAACTCCTTTATACATTCAAAAATCAGAATGTAAATAATAAAAAAGCTTCAGGAAAACTGAAGCTTTTTTATTACAAGACTTTATCTGTTTGAAAATTCCGAATTGTTTGGTTTGATTCGGAAATAGTATTAAATTTCCGAATAAATGAATCATTTTATGAAACAGATATTCTCTTTCCTTTTTATACTTTTTTCTTTATATAGTTTTTCTCAAAAGAAGATGCCTATAATTAAAGCGTCTTCTAAACAAGCCAAAATATATGAAGAAGGGAATCCTGTTACCGGTTGGAATATTAGCCCAGAAACAATATTAGATGTGTTTACAACTAATAAACTAACTAAAACTACAATAGTGAAGTTCATAACAGATTCGGATTCAATTAGCTTTAAAATTAAACCCGGACAAAATAAGGATTTTATCATTTTACTAAATGGAAAAGATTCCTGTTTTACACGAATTCAGAGTCCGACGCTAAAAGACCTTAGTAAATTAAAACCTGAATTTCACGATTCAATTCCACTTTTAATAAACAAAGAAAATACAATTTACGTTCAGGCAATACTGAATAATACCGACACATTTAATTTGAATTTTGATACCGGCACGACTGACTTAACTATAACAAACGAGGTACTAAAGAATAAAATAAAGTCTGATATTAAACTTTATAACTCATCATATGAATTAAAAATTGGAAAGCGTATTTACAATACAGAGGTATATGATGCCGAATTAACAGGACACGATACAGACGGTCGTTTTGGCTGGAATCTTTTTGACGGAATGATCGTTGAATTAAATTATGATAATAGTTTAATGATTGTACATTCTAAAATGCCAAAAAAGATCATGAACGACAAATCTTATACAAAACTAAAAATGAGGTATTTCCATCAGCTATTTTTAGCCGAAAGTCAGATAATACAAAACGGGGTGCAAAACAGCAACTGGTTTCTTTTTGATACGGGCTATCAACGAAGCGTTATGCTTGATAATGATCTGCTTAAACAAAACAACTTCCCAACTGAAAAAATGAAAATTATAAAAAAGGTTATGATGCATGGAGCACAGGGAAATGAGATTCCGGTAATTACATCCAATTTACAAAGGTTACAGATTGGTAAATATTTATTGAAAGATGTTCCTGCTCAAATTTTGACTACCAATAAACCGATAAGAGGAACTGAAATTCATATTTTAGGAAATGAAGTTTTAAAAAGATTTAATACTGTTTTAGATTTTCAGCATAATGTTGTTTATCTTAAACCTAATTCTCTTTATAACTCTGAATATATTGAGCAGAAAAGTAGTGGCAGTTAATGATATAAACAAAAGAGCTTACAGTTATAGTAAGCTCTTTTGTTTATAAATATCTTTCTCGGAATATTTTCATATGATGATTCTGGTGGCCTATAATAAGGAAACCTAAAGCCCTTACAGATACCGTATAACCTGAAGCAGTACCTTTTCGTAAAAATTCCTGCTCTTTAAATGACTTAAACATCATGATGTTTGCATGGCGTACAGCAGACATTTCAGTTAACAAATCATTTATAGTCCTGTCGTCGCCGTTAGCAGTATTACCATACATATTTTCATCAAATCCGGGCAAAGGTGTTTCATCTGCTCTTGCAAAACGTAAAGCTCTGTAAGCAAAAATACGCTCAGAATCAATTACATGCTGAATGATATCTTTTATTGTCCATTTACCTTCAGCATAGCGATAATCATATTTATCCATTGGTATTTCGCGAACAAAATGGATAAAATTATGAACACTTATTTCCAATTCTTCAGCCAAGCTGTAAGCTGGATCAACTAAATTAACATAAGCTACCTGATATGGTGCATATTCATCAGGCGTAATATCTGTAATTTTCATTATTTATGCAGAATTTCTGCTGGCATTAATATTCCCGAAAAGGGAACGGGTTACTATTTTTTCATACACTTCCAGTTTTGATGCATCAAGACCTTCATGTTTCATCTGGCGTATTCTGTTCAACGCATATTGCTGAATTGTAAGCAAAGGTACTACAATATGCTCTCTTAATTTAATAGAAGCCTTACCGTCAGGATAATTTTCCATAAGCTCTTCATATCCCGAAATTTTAAGGAGCAATCGTTCAGTCTCAAGGAATTCGTTATAAATTATTTCCCAGAACTCACCAAATTCATCATCATTCTTCATGTAAGCTGTTAACGGGAAAAAGGATTTAGACAATGACATCATACTATTTTCAAGCAAGGTTCTGAAAAACAATGAATTGTCGTAAAGATCCTGAACATCCTGCCATTTACCATTTTTCTCATAGTGGGCTAAAGCATAACCAACACCAAAAAAACCGGGAACATTTTGTTTTAACTGACTCCACGAACCTACAAATGGAATTGCCCTTAATTCGGCAAAATCAAGCGAAGCAGACTTACTCCTTTTAGAAGGCCTGCTACCTATATTTGTTTTAGCATAATAATTAAGCGTGCTCATCTGTTCCAGGTAAGGCAGAAATTTAGGATGTTGTTTAAATGCAACATATTTTTCATATCCTAATCGAGAAAGATTATTCATCAGTTCACGCTGTTCCTGAGTAAATTCTTTTTTCTCTTTATTAAATACACCGTTAGTTATACCGGCGCTTAACAAGTTCTCTAAATTAAAACGACAGCTATCAAGCGTACCAAAATTAGAACTAATGGTTTGCCCCTGTATAGTAATCTGTATTTCATTATTTTCTATAGTAGCGCCCTGTGAAGCATAATATTTGTGTGTCTTACCTCCTCCTCTTGCCGGTGGCCCTCCACGCCCGTCAAAAAACACTACTTTAACGTCATGTTCCCTGGCCATCTTTGTCAGGTTCTCTTTTGCAGTATAAATGCTCCAGTTCGCCATAAGATATCCGCCATCTTTAGTACCGTCCGAAAACCCTAACATTATTGTCTGATCATTACCTCTTGATTTAAGATGTTTGGCATAGGTTTCATTTTCATAAAGCAACTTCATTATGGTATGTGCATCTTCAAGATCGTCGACAGTCTCAAAAAGGGGCACTATATCAACCGCAGGAGCTTCAAGACCTAACAACCTGAACATCGTAAGTAATTCGAGTACATTTAAAGCACTTTCGTTATTACTTATTATATAGCGGTTACAACCCTGTTCTCCATTGTTTTCCTGAATGGTTTTTATAGTAAGGATAGATTCCAGCGTCTTTTGTGTATCCTCATTTTCAAATTGTGATGGATCAATTTTTGCTTTAAGTCCGCCTAATATTTTTATTTTATCAGCTTCTTTCAAATCATTATACCCGGATAGTGATTTATCTTCTTTTGCAAGATGGGTAATAACATCTGCAAATACAGCGTCATGTATTTTACTGTTCTGACGAATATCCAGCGATGCAAAATGATATCCAAAAAGATTTACCTTATTAATAAGCCCATCAATCTCATCTGAATATAATGCCTGATGCTCTTTTACGACAAGATCCCTTATATCAGATAAATCTTTTTTAAGTTCCTCCTGGGTTATATAGATTTCTCCTTCAGAATAAAATACTGAACGGTATAATTTCTGTTCTATAGCAGTTACTTTTTCTTCAACACCTGCAAAAGTTAGCTTTCTCTTAAGATCACGAATATCCCTGTAATAACATTTAAGGATAGAAGTACGCAATCTGTCGGCTACTTTAAGGGTTATATCTGTTGTTACAAAAGGATTTCCATCTCGATCGCCTCCAGGCCAAAAGCCAAAAGCCAAAACAGGATGTTTAAGAGCGCCCCTGTTATATATAGCTCCCTGAACAAAAGATGAGATATCTCCTGCTGCTTTATAGAAAACATTTTCTAAATACCATATAAGACTTACTGCTTCATCGTAAGGAGTAGGTTTTTCTTTTTTTATAAAAGGTGTTTTACCCAATTGAGAAAGAAGATTCTTAACTTCACCGAGATTGTTTTTTTTGATAGCATCCGTCAAATCGGTAATGATACCTAATACTGAACCCGGATAAAACTGTGTTGGATGCGCTGTGAGCACAGCACGAACCTGAAAATCTTCAAGAAATTCCCTAAGTTCGTCCATAAATCCCTGACTTTCGGCTTTTTCACGGCTGTATCGAATCGAGCCATTACCCTCAAGATTATTAAGATTAACAAAAGCAGCATCTTCTATGGCATCGAAAAGTACAATCTGACGTTCTACATATTGTATAAAACGAAACATCATACTTATCTTATCATCTTCAGAAGCGTCTGTAAGATACTTATCTGAAAATTCATTGAAAATTTCTTCAGGACTTTTGTTATTCTTATAACCTTCGTCACATATCTCTGTAAATAAAGGAAGTAAACTTCCGGTGTTATCTATAGCCTGAAATGGCAGTGTTAAGAATATACTATTGAAAAGCTGATACTTGAGCTGAACCTGCTCATTAAAACGTTCTATTTTGGTTGCGGGATACATAAAGTGTTTTTTGGAGATATGAATTTAATAAAAAAAACCCTCATATACTACTATATGAGGGTTATAATTTTTTGATAAAAAGTCTTACAGATCTTTAAATATCGTGTGCATTAGCCTTTTTTTATCGTTGATGCTTTCTTCAAGAGAGATCATCGTTTCAGTTCTGTAAACTCCTTCGATATCATCTATCATAAAGATAACTTCTTTCGCGTGCTTAGTGTCTTTTGCTCTTATTTTACAGAAGATATTAAACTTACCTGTTGTAACGTGAGCTACAGTAACAAAAGGAATTTCGTTAATTCTTTCTAACACAAATTTAGTTTGTGAAGTGTTATGAAGGAATACACCAACATAAGCAATGAAAGAATATCCTAATTTTTCGTAATCAAGCGTTAATGAAGATCCCATTATAATACCTGCATCTTCCATTTTCTTAACCCTAACGTGTACAGTTCCGGCAGAAATTAAAAGCTTTTTAGCAATATCAGTAAACGGAACCCTAGTGTTGTCAATCAGCATATCCAGAATCTGATGGTCAACTTCATCTAAACGAAATTTGCTCATAAATGTGTCTTTTTAAAGGTTATATTGGTTTCTCTAAATTCAATTTTAAAACCCGTTGTTAAAAAAAAATCATCTATAAGGATCTTTCACTACTTTATTTCCTTTCCGTTAACAAATTTCCTGTCATTACCGAAAGTAAAATCTGCATTTTTTCCAATTATTGGTAATTTATTAAGCTCTGTATCTTCAAATTCTGCGCCAAAAACGTCAAATTCTTCGTGTCCACAATAACCATCTAAATTACCTATTTCGCTAATTATAGCTTGAAAAATTACAGAATTCTCAAATAGGACTTCCTTATATTGTGATGCAAAATTCGTTATTTTTTCTTTATTTTCATAATTTATTTTGACATTTTTGTACATCATATCATAAAAAATAATCTTATTTTGAGGAATATTGAAATATTCTATCTTTTTGTTAACAGCTATAACGTTTTCGTAAATAGCTTTAAATCCTGACAATAATGCAAAAAAGATATATTTTCTGGTTTCTTCCCTTTCATAATCGTTTGGATAGTGTCCGGCCTCAAATAATATGGTTGGCACGTTTAATGACTGAAACATATCACCAATACAATTAATGTTAAATGAGTCATCAAATCTACCTATCTGTCCGGGTATAAATTGCTTTAAAGTTTCATTCATTGCAGCAATAATATTTATAGCTTTCTGACGACATTCATTTATATCCCTGTCATCATTATAAGAAGGAGCCAAAAAAGATATTGTAGCGGGCTTAGGAATCTCCCCTACTCCAAAAATTGTTCGCTGATCATGCATATTGTAGCAATAATCAGGCTTAAACTGTTCAAATGTTTTACGCAATAGCTGACTTTCCGGCTGCGTAAGATTTAAAGAATCACGGTTAAGATCTACTTCAATAGCATTAGCACGGGTATACAATCTGGCTCCGTCAGGATTTAAAATTGGCAGGATTAAAAAAGTGAAAGCCTCTTTAAGATAAGAAGACAACTCACCATCATCTTTAAGAAGATTTAAAAAATCAAAAATAGCTTTAGTAGTGGTAGCTTCATTGCCATGCATTTGAGACCACATAAATATTTTTGTTTTTCCCGTTCCGGCTCTTACACTATATATAGGTTCACCTAATACCGAATTACCAGTTACGATAATCTCAAAGCTTTTTTTCAGATCTTCTAATAAAGGCTCAATATGTGTATTCGTAATATAGCGACCATAAAGCCTGTCATCTTTATAATCCGAATGTAATTGTTCAAAATTCATGCATACTTAATTTGATTACAAAAGTAAACATCTTAAATTTTACAATTGTAAACAATATGATTTCACTATTTGTTTACTTTTGTAAACAAGTTAATTGCCTGTTTAGCAATTCAACATATTACATTATTAAGTTGCATATATAATATTATAAATGAAGTATTTAAGTTATTACATATAAAGTGATAATTTATACAATACACTTGTTTGCATAATTATTCTTAATTATCAAACTTAAATGTTTACATTTGTAATATCATAACTTTTATTAAATTAGTTACAATGGTAAACACTGAGGATTTTATAAAACGACTTGAAATAATTCTTGAATTTTATGGTTTGTCTGCTTCAGTATTTGCAGATAAAATGGGTGTGCAAAGGTCAGGACTCTCCCATTTGATGTCAGGTCGTAATAAGCCAAGTCTTGACTTTGTAATGAAAATAATAGAGAATTTTTCAGACGTGGATTTCTATTGGTTGCTAAATGGAGAAGGTACTTTTCCAAAATCTGAAATAACTACTACTAAAATTTCTGAAGAAAAAATAATTACACCTCCCACTCTATTCCCTCCTGTAGAAACATCGCCGCTGAATTTATTTTCATCCGAAGCAAATGAACCTGTAAAAGAGAATATGAAAGAAGCGGATTTATTTTCGCAGGCGGACGAGACAATAAATAAATCCGCTATTGTTTCTCAAACCAAAAATTTTTCCCCTATAGAAAGGATTGTCATTTTTTATACTAATGGTACTTTTAAAGAATATACCTCTGAAAATTAAAAAACCCCGATAGCTTTATAAAAAGCTGACCGGGGCCATTAACCAATAAAACAAACACAAATTATCTTTAATAAGATAATCCCCTCTTCCCGGGGAATGATATTCAATATATACTTTATTGGTAATAAGGTATCATTCGTATTTCTCTTAATGTAAAGTTACTATGCCTAATTGTTAAATAGTCCAAACACTTCGTTAAACTATTCTTAATCATTTTTATAACTATATTCAGGCACGTACCCTGTTACGCCTTTATAATTGTTTTCAAGCACTTTTATATCTTTATCCTTATCGCCTGATAAATAAAACGGTTCAGTAATTTTTACAGTTTTATTTTTGTAATCAAATGCTACGGCAACAACAGGAACCTCTGCTTTAAGCGCTATATAATAGAATCCCGTTTTCCATACGTCAACTTTTTTACGGGTACCTTCCGGAGCAATTGCAAGCCTGAATACATCACGTTCTTTAAATAGTGTAGCAATTGCATCTACTTTGTTTTCATTTTTTCGCCTGTTTAACGGAGCGCCACCCATCCAACGGAAATAGGCACTAAACGGAAATCTAAAAAGTTCTTTTTTAGCTACGAAATTCATTTCAAGGCCTATGCTCCCCCTTGCGAATACCCCAATTACAAAATCTATCCAACTTGTGTGTGGCGCCACTATAATAACACACTTTCTAATTTCAGGGTACATAAAACCATCTATACGCCAACCCAGTAACTTAAAAAGAATAAATTGGTATATTTTTTTCATATTCTTCTAAAAACAGAGCTGTAAAAATAATATATATTTACATTACAAATCAAAAGGATATTATGACCCTCACAGATGCTAATCTGCAGTTAGAGAAAAATGGTTTTTCAATACTGGAAAATATTTATACCGAAGAAGAAACTGATAAAATAATCAGTATCATAGAAAATACAAATACCGATGCTGATACGTTCAGGAAATCTTCAAATCTTTTTGCTGTAAGACAATTTTTAAAAGAAATTCCTGAATCTTTGCTTTATATCAGAGGATTATTTGGTAATGATTATTTTATTGTTAAATCAATTTATTTTGACAAACCGGGTGAATCAAACTGGTTTGTAGCCTATCATCAGGATCTGACTATTTCAGTAGATAGAAAACAAGAGACGGAAGGTTTTGGCCCCTGGACAGTTAAACAGAATCAATTTGCTGTACAGCCAACATTAGAAATTCTGGAAAATATCTTTACAATACGCATACACCTGGATGAAACTAATGAAAATAATGGGGCTCTAAAGGTTATACCCAACTCGCACAGTAAACAAATTTATCGCCCTGAAACTATTGACTGGTCTTTAGAAACAGAAGTTAATTGCAATGTGCCACAAGGCGGTATTATGATTATGAAACCATTATTACTGCATAGTTCAGGCAGAACAACAAACAATGCACGCCGCAGGGTTGTACACATTGAATTCAGTAATAAATCTTTACCAAATAATCTTAAATGGGCTGAATACATCAATATTTTAAATTTTGAAAATCATGCTTAAAAGAATTATCAGTTTTTTCGTACCCATAAATATCTATAAAAGAAATTCATCCATTAGTAAAAAACTTGAGGTTACCTATAATAACGGACAGCTTGTACTGGATTCAAAGAACACCAACTATTCTTTCGGAAGCCTTCAGCGTATATTGCGCAAAGGATTAAATTATATTGGATATGAAAGGATCAGAGGGTTCAATAATGTTTTAGTTTTGGGTGTTGCTGCAGGAAGCGTTATAAAGACGCTTGCGGATGAAATTAATTTTAAAGGCAAAATTACAGGTGTAGAAATAGATCCTGTAGCCATTGAAATAGCCAACAAATATTTTGGATTAGATAAAATTCATAATCTTGAAATAGTAATTGATGATGCTTTTGAGTTTGTACTTAAAACAAAAGAAAAATACGATCTTATCATTATCGATATTTTTCAGGATACCGAAATGCCTAACTTTTTATTTGAAGATTTCTTTATAAACAGAATTAACTTTTTACTTAATGTAAATGGCTTTATATTATTCAATACCATGACATTGACTGACAATAATATTGAAAGGAATCTTAAATACCGAACACGTTTTAACAGTAATTACTCTGTAAGAATGTACCCAAAGGTTGAAGTACATAACGAGTTATTTACGATAAAGAAATTAAGATGATATTTTTTGTCATTGCGAACGCAATATAATTAAGCGGGGTACCAAAGGCCGCTATCGAACAAGCAATCTTTAAAGATTGCTTCGTCGTTCCTCCTCGCAATGACTAAACTTTATGATTTATTCACTGAGCATCTTCCTTGCTTTCTCTAAATCTTCAGGTGTATCTATACCAATACCGGCATGGCTTGTCTCCACCATTTTTATCTTCTTGCCATATTCAAGATAACGAAGCTGTTCCAGTTTTTCTGATGCTTCCAAAGATTGCATTGGCAAATTATAAAAATCTAAAAGTGCATGTTTACGGAACGCATAAATACCGATATGACGGAAGTATCTCACTCCTGCTTCCTTATCCCTTGGATACGGAATTACTGATCGTGAAAAATACAAAGCAAAATTCTTTTGGTCTACTATAACCTTTACATTATTTGGGTTTTCAATATCCTCCCAGTCTGTTATATGCATCATTACAGATGCAAGGTCAACTTCATGAGCAGTATCACCCTTAAAAACCTGAAGTACATCGGCCAAAGGTTCTTTGTTAATAAAAGGTTCGTCTCCCTGAACATTGACTACTATATCCACCTCTAAATTTTCAATTGCTTCAGCGATACGATCACTACCGCTTTCGTGTTCCTTAATACTCATTATTGCTTTACCTCCATTCGATACAATTTCGTCGTAAATTATATCAGAGTCAGTAACTACAAACACATCATCGAACAAGCCTGTACCCAATGCTGCCTGGTAAGTACGGGTTATAACGGTTTTTCCACCAAGATCCTGCATTAGTTTAGCAGGAAAACGGGTTGAGGCATATCGTGCGGGTATAACGGCTATGATTTTCATAATTATATATTATTATTCTTCAAAATAATCATCTTTAAATCCTATCAGGTATAATCTGTCTTTTGCGCGTGTTATGGCAGTATACAGCCAGCGAATATAATCTTTTGTAATGCCATCGGGCAAATATGGCTGCTCCACAAATACAGTATTCCACTGCCCACCCTGCGATTTATGACAGGTTATGGCATACGAGAACTTTACCTGAAGTGCATTAAAATGGGGATTATTTTTAACCTTAAGGAATTTTTTATATTGTGCCTCACCTTCATAATCTTTCATAACCTCTTGATAGAGACGATTAGATTCGTCATATGTAAGTGACGGCGATTCACTTTCTACAGTATCAAGCAATAGATACGTCTCAAACGGAATTTGATTTGGATAATCTACCATTCGCACTTTTACGCGTGCAAACTTAAATCCGTATAATTCTTCAATCCTGAATATTTCCAGTATTTCAATAATATCACCGTTGGCTATAAATCCAGCTTCCGACTTTTCATTCAGCCAAAAATAGTTATTCTTTACAACCATCATAAAATCTCCCGAAGAAAGTTCGCTTTCTCGTGATAAGATTCTGGTACGTATCTGCTGATTGTATTGGTTGGCTCTTTTATTAGAACGTACTATAAAAGCAGTATCTTCAATACTGTAATTGCTGTACGCCTGGTTTATAGCATCCTGAATATCATAACCGTCTACAAGGCGAACGATATCTCTAAACCCCTTTAGTTTAAACTGAAAAACATCAAAAAAAGCTGATTTTAAAGTTTCGCGAAGTTCGGTAGCGTTATATAATATGCCGGAGTTTTCTTCCTGACGCATTACTTCGTCCAGCTCTATATGCTGAACATCTTTAAAATAATGCAATGAAAGTGAATCTACATCTAATGCAGGACTAATATCTGAATTTACTGGTGGTAACTGCGCTGTATCTCCTATCAATATCATTTTGCAATTATTTCCGGAATAGACGAATGAAACAAGGTCATCAAGTAGTGACCCGTTTTCATACATTTTAGATTCCTGAACAGAGTCAGAGATCATAGATGCTTCATCAACTATAAAAATGGTATTTGTAAACTTATTGGGCTGAAGTGTAAAACCTATATTTCCGCCACTACCTTTCTTAGGAAAATATATGCGTTTGTGGATTGTAAATGCAGGTTTATTAGAATATCCTGCTATAACCTTTGCAGCCCGACCAGTTGGTGCAAGTAAAACATATTTTTTATTGACATCAGCCAAATGGTTTACTATAGTCGAAATTATGGTAGTTTTACCAGTACCTGCATATCCTTTTAATACAAATATTTCATCCTTTACTGTATTGGTTATAAATTCTGCTGCTTTTTGCAAAAAAATATCCTGCTTTACTGTGGGATCAAACGGAAATCTTTGACGGAGCAATTTATAAAACGGGGCAGAATTCATTAATTCAGGCAGGTATTATATTAATTAGCCCAAAGATAACATGAATTTAAAGATGAGCCCATCCTAAACCAAAAAAGAATGTAAATTTGCAATGAAACTACGTTTTAATGAACAACACCATAACAACAAGAAATTACAAAAAACTATCATTGCAGATATCTGCAAATGGTATGTCTTTTTGCTGTTTTGACACTCTTAATAGAGAGGTTACGCACTGTGTTACAGCAGAGTTTTCTAAATATACCCCTATTGAAGAAGAGTTATGGTCTGCGTTTACTAAGAATCCACTGCTTACAAATCCTTTCGATGAGATAGTAGTATTGCACAATAATAGTTTTAATACATTCGTTCCATCAGCTCTTTTTGATCCTAAATATCCGGGGAGTTATCTCCAGTTTAGTACAAAGGTTTTTGAAACTGATTTTTTCGCTGTTGATGAACTGGATAATTATGAGCTTAATAATGTTTATGTTCCTATGATGAATGTAAACAACTTTCTTATAGACCAGTTTGGCGCGTTTGAATATAAGAATGCTAATAGCGTATTGGTTTCTAAACTATTAGACGCTTCTAAAAATATTGATGAAAAACAGATTTTTGTACATTTTCAGGATAATCATTTTGAAATAGTAGTGGCACGCAATCAAAAGTTATTGCTTTATAATTCTTTCGAATATAAGACACCGGAAGATTTTCTGTATTTTTTACTCTTTACGATGGAACAATTATTCCTGAATCCTGAAACTGCAAGAGTATATCTGTTGGGTAAGGTGCAGGAAAATGATAACAATTTTGCGTTAGCCTATACTTATATAAGACACCTGACTTTATTTAATATACAGCCATTACAACAAAAATGGAACACAACAAAAGACGAAACGTTACAACACTTTATACTATTTAACTCATGAGGATCATTTCAGGAAAATACAAAGGGCGAAGAATAAGTGCGCCAAAAAACCTGCCTGTGCGTCCCACGACAGATATGTCTAAAGAGTCGCTATTTAACATTCTTAACAATCGTTTTGATTTTGAAGGTTTAAAAGTTTTGGATCTTTTTTCAGGAACAGGAAACATCAGCTATGAATTTGCTTCACGTGGCGCCGTTAATGTTACATCTATTGATGCCGATTTTGGCTGCGTGAAATTCATAAAACAAACCAGTGCAGAGTTTGAATTTAATATTTCAGCTGTTAAGAGTGATGTCCTTAAATTTCTTGCTACGCATAAGTCTTCATATGATATAATTTTTGCAGATCCTCCTTATAATATGGATCAAAAGGTTTTTGAAGAGATCGTTTCTTTAGTTTTTGAAAACGAACTGCTTCAGTTAGACGGAATGATGATCATTGAACATTCTAAGCATACAAAGCTAAATCATATGATGAATTTTTCATTTCAGAAGAATTATGGCGGCTCAGTATTTTCTTTTTTTGAGTTTGATGAAGAAATAGAGGACGATATCGTTGCTGATGAGGAAGATAATATGTAATTTTCCTGCAAAATAAATGTTAATAAATTATCTTCAATTTTAATGAAAAAAATTATCTTGCTGGTTCTTTTACTGGCAGTTACGCCTACCTTTGCTCAAACTTATTTTAAATTTAATGCGCCAACCACATTACTTGGTGCCCCACAAATTGGAGTTGAAACCAGTATTGGAAAAAAATTAACCTTTCAGGGTGATGTTCTTGGATCTTATTGGGAATCTATAAACGGTGGTCCTTTTAAAACTTTAATGGTTTTTAGTGAAGTACGATACCATTTTAATGAAAACTATAAAGGTATATATGTAGGTGGACATGTAGGTGGATCTATATTTGAACTTCAAAAATGGAATTACATTAATACTGATAAATATCAAAAAGGTGAGGCCTTCTTCTTAGGCATATCCGTAGGATATCAATTCCAAATAAGTGAAAAATGGATGGTAGACATGTTCATTGGAGGTGGTAACCAACAAGCGCACTATACAGGACGCTACCTTTCTACAGGAGAAAAATATGAACATTCACCTTATAATAAAAGTGGCGAATGGCTACCTTATCGAGGTGGTATTATGTTTAGCTACAAATTATAAAAAATAGCAGGCCTGTAAGCCGGATTCTGTAACCCCGCCCTAAAGAGCGGGGTTTCTTATCATTTATCTAGTCCTTATATTACTATAAAGGATCAATCTGCCTACCCCCCGGCATTGGGCGGGCAGCCCTTAATTGCCGGTATACATGGCATTTCACCGCATAGAGTTTACCTGGTTTCACTACAGCATTACCTGTACATACTTTCTGTTGCACTTGTCCTCCCCCGCCGAAACGGAGTGACGGGCGTTACCCGCTATACTGCCCTATGGTGTCCGGACTTTCCTCCCCTGTGCGAACACAGCGGCGATAAGATGGCCTGCTGGCGCGAAAGTAGTGTTTTAGATTGATAGTTAAAAAGACTAAAGTAAATAATCTATATATTATGTTTTAAAACCTTTTGGTTTCGACATTATGCTGTGAGAAAATGTTTAACATTTCGTTGGCTGACCTGAAAAAATGAAAGCTGTAATTTTAAGAATATAAAACAAACTAACTTAAAAAAACAATATCATGGACAGACAAATGTATCATTACGCTACAGTATCTAAGGCGTTACAGGAATTAAACGATAAAGGTTACACTACAGATTTTAACCTTGAAGAAGAACGTATAAAAAATAACCAGGATGACTTCGAGATACAACATATTTACCGCTATGAAGGAGAAAGTGATCCCGGAGATGAAGCAACTGTATATGGAATTAAAGCTAAAACAGGTGAAAAAGGCGTTTATGTAGCAAGTCCCGGTGCATATAACGAGAATACTGCTGCAAGAGTACTTTTAGATATGACTATTAAAGGTAGAGCTGAACAGCAATAAGCCATGAACAGGCTACAAAAGAAACTTGAAAAAATTGGGAGCAATCCTAAAGTCACTGCAAAAGCCATTGGTCTGCGCTATTTGTTAAAGTCTGATAAAGGATATTACAGAAAACGAAAAGCCAATGGCTTTAGCTATATTGATGAAAACGGGTATACAGTTAAGGAGAAAGAAACGCTTGACCGTATTAAAAAACTTGTAATTCCGCCGGCCTGGGAACACGTTTGGATCTCACCTTTTGAAAATGGCCATTTGCAGGTAACCGGAACAGATGTAAAAGGAAGAAAACAATACAGGTACCACCCGCAGTGGAATAAAATACGCAATCAATCAAAGTTTTACAGGTTAAGAAGGTTTGCCTTAGCATTACCTGCTATTAGAAAACAGGTCGATCATGATCTTAACCGTAAAGGCCTGCCATATGAAAAAGTGGTTGCATTGGTCGTGAAACTTATTGAAATGACTAATATACGTATTGGCAATGATGCGTATAAAAAGCTTTATGGTTCATTTGGTCTTACTACACTAAGAGATAAACACGTGAAATTTGACGGCTCGACAGTATGGTTTGAGTTTATCGGTAAAAAAGGTGTTAAGCACAAAATTAAATTGCAAAGCCGAAAAATGGCAAACCTTGTAAAAAAATGCAAGGATATTCCGGGACAAGAGCTATTCCAGTATTATGATGACGATGGCAAACACCATACTATAGGCTCTGCAGATGTAAATGGATATATAAAGGAAATAACAGGAGAAGATTTTACAGCAAAAGATTTTAGGGCGTGGGCAGGAAGCTTAAATGCCTTATGCGCTTTTATTGATGTTGGCGAATTTACAAGCGATACAGATTGCAAACGTAAAATTGTCGCGGTAATAGATTCGGTTGCCGAAAAACTGGGTAATACCCGTACTGTTTGTAAAAAATATTACGTACACCCTACTGTTATTGCAACTTACGAAAAAGGGCATATCGATAAATATAAGCCGGGGAAATCTGGCAATAACGAATTCAATGCTAACGAAAAAGCGCTCCTTGATCTCCTTACAACCGAAGATATAGCCGAAGTAATTGGTTAGTTTGCATATCTATTAAAGTTTTAAAAGTGAATAATCAGTTTTTTTATATATTTACTTTTCTACGGCACTGAAATGGAAAACTATAGTATTGTTTTATTCATATTAGCATTAATGATTGGGCTATCGGCAATTGCCGATAAAATTAAACTGCCTTACCCTATTATTCTTATATCTGCAGGTATCGCAATTGGTTTTATACCTACTCTAACTAAAGTAGAAATAAACCCTGAAATTATCTTTCTTATATTTTTGCCTCCACTGCTTTATGATGCAGCCTTTAATATATCGGCACAGCAATTTAAAGCCAATATGAATACTATAACAGCCCTGGCAATATCACTTGTATTTTTCACAGTATTAGGTATTGCTGTTTTAGCGCACTATTGTATTCCAGGTATGAGCTGGCCACTAAGTTTTGTGTTGGGTGCCATATTATCTGCTACTGACGCCGTAGCTGCTATGAGCATTACCAAAGGTTTAGGCCTTTCACACAAAACAAATACTATCTTAGAAGGTGAAAGCCTTATAAACGACGCTTCTGCACTGGTAGCGTATCGTTTTGCTGTAGCAGCTGTTACGGGAGCTGCGTTTGTATTTTGGAAAGCTTCATTAGATTTTGCAATATTATTAGGTGGAGGATTAGTTATTGGTTTTTAATGGGTAAACTCCTGGCCATTATCATTAAGAGAACAAAAGATGACGCTATTGTTGTAATAAGCTTTATGCTTATAATGCCTTTTGTTACGTATCTTATTGCAGAACAATTACATGTATCAGGAGTTATAGCGGTTGTAATGTTAGGATTAGTTATATCGAGATTTGGAACAAAAGTATTTCCTGAAGAGTTTAAAAATCAATCGAGGTCAATTTGGGATGTAATTATCTTTTTGTTGAATGGCCTAATTTTTATTTTGATAGGACTTCAATTTCCTTACGTATTAGGAAGTATTAATAAAACGATGATCATTCCGTATATTGGTTACGCATTTCTTATTACAGTAGCAATCCTTGTAATCCGTATGATAAGAGTTTTCATGCAACAGGCAGGCTTACAGAATGCTTTTACAAAAGGAAAGCATAAAATAAGTGAGCATGCATTACTCGATATTAAGACCAGCCTGATAATTAGCTGGTCCGGCATGAGAGGTATTGTATCATTAGCTATTGCTATTGGTTTGCCTCATACATTGGCAGATGGAACTCCTTTTCCACTTCGCAACGAAATAATATTTATCTCTGTTATGGTAGTATTATTTACACTTATAGGTCAAGGTTTAAGCCTGCCCTGGCTCGTAAGAAAACTCAATCCACAATAGATTTAACGATGCATCGTATTAAAAATTATTACAACTATATAAACGGCAAAAAGAAAAAATTATTAAGCTGTAATTATGCTGTTCCCTACTGTAAAAATTTTATATTTGTATCTCTTTACAGCCTATGGAACAGTTTATAGTATCAGCCAGAAAATACCGCCCGCAAACCTTTAAGGATGTGGTTGGGCAGCAGGCTATTACCAATACTTTACTGAATGCTATAGAAAACAATCACCTTGCCCAGGCATTATTATTTACGGGTCCGCGTGGTGTAGGTAAAACAACCTGCGCTCGAATTCTGGCACGAAAAATAAATCAGGAAGGCTATGATGATCCGTATGAAGATTTTGCTTTTAACGTTTTTGAGCTGGATGCTGCATCTAATAACTCGGTTGATGATATCCGTAGCCTGATCGATCAGGTAAGAATACCTCCCCAGACTGGTAAATATAAAGTATATATTATAGATGAGGTGCACATGCTATCTCAGGCCGCTTTCAATGCGTTTCTTAAAACGCTTGAAGAGCCACCAAGGCATGCCATCTTTATACTTGCAACTACAGAAAAGCACAAGATAATTCCAACGATATTATCGCGCTGTCAGATATTCGATTTTAAAAGAATTACTGTAAAAGATGCAAAAGAGCATCTTGCTGAAGTAGCACGTAGCCAGGGAATATCTTTTGAAGATGATGCCCTGCATATCATTGCACAGAAAGCAGATGGCGCTATGCGTGACGCCCTTTCTATTTTTGACAGGGTAGTTAGCTATTGCGGTACAAATCTTACACGCCAGGCTGTAACGGAAAACCTGAACGTATTAGATTATGAATATTATATTAAAGTAACCGACCTGATACTGGAAAACAGAATTCCGGAATTACTTCTTATATATAATGATATTCTGGCAAAAGGTTTTGACGGACATCATTTTGTAGCTGGTATTGCTTCCCATTTCCGGGATCTTTTAGTTAGTAAAAATCCTGCTACACTCGTATTACTTGAAGCAGGTGAAGTAGTACAGAATTTGTATAAAGAACAGTCTCAAAAAGCTAGTCAGGACTTTTTATTGAGAGCCATTGATATTGCAAATGATTGTGATCTTAAATATAAATCGAGCCAGAACCAGAGACTTCTTGCTGAGCTTTGCCTTATGCAGCTTGCCTCCATCACCTTTGATGGAGAAAAAAAAAAGCTGACCAATTTATAATTCCACCTCATTATTTTAAAGATAATGCGCCTGTTGCTGTAAAAGTAACTATAGAAGAAACTATTGTACAAACAGCTAATGCTATTGTTGACGTTGTAAATGTAACTACAGAAACAACTCCGCTGCCTATCTCCCCTCTTCCTATTGCTCAACTTGAAGTTGAAGAACCTGAAGTGATAAAGCCACCGGTAATTAAAGTTGATGATGATGGCCAGCCCAAAGTATCTGCTTTTTCATTATCCGGCCTACGCCAGAAAAGAGAATTACAAGAAAGCCAGAAAGCAATAGTAAGGCAGACAGACGAATTACCCCGCGAAGTATTTAATGAAACAGATATGTTGCTGCAATGGAATAAGTTTGCCCAACGTCTAAACGATACCGGACAAAAGATTCTTGCTACTTACATGCAAATTAACGATCCTGTTCTTGATGGCACTACTATTAAGCTAGAACTCCCTAACGAAGGCTCTAAACTTGATTTTGATAACAATAAACATGAATTATTAGGTTATTTACGTGGTAAACTTCATAATCATGATATTATAATAGATGTGCATGTAAATGAAACCACCACTTCTAAACATGCCTTTAGCCCAATGGAAAAATTTGAAAAATTAAAGTCAATTAATCCTGCTATGGAGACTTTAAGAAAAATGTTTGACCTTGATGTATAGTTATTTATGAAGCTTGTCTATTTATTTCTATTCCTATTTTTAAGCTTATGCTCATTCAGCCAATCTTCTGAAAAACAAGGTTATCTCTTCGATGAAACAGGAGAGGAAATTAGCCAACAGATTTTTCAACAAAAAACTAAAACCGGAAAATACACCTGGGTTACAGATGAAACAAAAGATTCCATAAACGCACGACTAATATTATTAGAAGAATATGGCGAGATTACTCCTGAACAAAAGGAAAAGCTTTTAGAAAATCTAAAAGAGATTACAGGAAAGACAATAAACAATAATCAGACTATAATAATAAACTTTGCTTTTATAAAGGAAACTCCAAATCAACGTCATTGTCTTGACTACTATAGTTCAGTCAAATCATACCGTAATTATTTCAGGAATAAAGAACAATTTGCACAAGTTTATATAAGGCAACAGGGTTTTGATTACACTAAAGATTTTGTATTTGAAGACAAGAATGATGAAATACGAAAGCAATTATTTCCTTACGGCTCCCATTGCAATTATATCATCATAAAACCAAATGGCAGGTTCTACAGGCAAATGAGCGAGCACCATCAGGATAAGATTCCGTCAAAAGCTAAAGCCGACTGGTAAAATTTTACTAAGCCACTTACTAAAAGTCAAAACATTTACTAACTTTATGCAGCAACCTAAAAAATGCTGTATGCTTGTAGACAAACGTGTTCCTATACCCTATCTTTTAAATACTGTAAAATACGAAATGCTTATCGTACTCTTTTTGGGTCTGATAATTCATTTTTTAAGTGAACACTTTTATTCCTACGTACCCGAAATGCCACTTACCATAGCCACCTTTTTAGGCACAGCCATATCGGTATTATTATCTTTCAAGATGAGCCAGTCGTATGATCGCTGGTGGGAAGCGCGAAAAATATGGGGTGCTATAGTTAACGATTCAAGGAGTTTTGTATTGCAGCTTCAGGCTTTTCTTAAAGATGGAAATAGCGAACAGATCAAAAAAATGGCCTATCGCCAGATAGCATGGTGTTATTCATTAGGACAATCTTTAAGGGCATTACCACCACTGGAAAGCTGCGATAATTTTCTTTCTGAAAATGAAATGGATGATCTTAAAGACTTTAAAAATAAGCCGTTAGGAATACTTCAGCTTAATGTAGCACAAATAAGCAAGCTAAGGGCTTCAGGAGAATTGTCGGATTTTGAGCATATCCAACTCAATAATACTGCCGTACGATTCTCAGACAGTATGGGAGCAGCCGAAAGAATTAACACAACAGTATTTCCCACAACGTACAGAATGTTCCTTCACTTTACTATTTACCTGTTTGTGGCAATACTTTCAATTGGATTAAAAGGAGTGATGTTAGCTTATGAAATACCGCTATTACTTCTTATTTCGCTAGTATTTTTTATGCTGGAAAAAACAGCATATCATCTTCAGGACCCATTCAGAAACAGGCCAAGTGATGTTTCTGTTACTGCAATCGCAAGAAATATTGAAATAAATTTAAGACAACTTCTTAAGGAAGAAGATGTGCCTGATCCAATAACAAAAGATGAATTTTATATAATGTAATTAATTTTGAAGCAGAACTTCGTATAACTCATAATTTTTATCATCAAAACAAACAAAAATTATTTCAGATACAGTTTTATTTTGGTTTAAAAAATCACGCACTGTTGCTACAGCAATTTTAGCCGCTTTATCTTTTGGAAAATGATAAATACCTGTACTTATATTAGGAAAAGCAATGGTTTTAATACCATTCTCCACGGCAAGTTTTAAGGTATTACTATAACAGTTTGCTAATAATTTTTCCTTTTGTTCTTTGTCTCCGTTCCAAACCGGGCCAACAGTATGGATAACATATTTGGAAGGTAAATTGCCTGCAGTAGTTATTACAGCTTCGCCTGTGTCGCAACCACCCTGACGGTTACGTATAGCAATGCACTCATCTAAAATTGACTTTCCGCCTGCTCTGTGAATAGCTCCATCTACTCCACCGCCACCAAGTAACGACGAATTTGCTGCATTCACTATAGCATCAGCATCAATTTTTGTAATATCGCCTTTGATTAGTTTTACTCTTTCCATTACATTAAGCAGAGCTTATATGTTACCGTAATACATCGCTTTTACAATACCGTCAGACAATCCAATTTTAGGAACATATATATTGCGTGCACCACTCCACTTCATGGCATTAAGATAAATTCTAACTGCATATATAATAACGTCTGCACGATCGGGGTTAAGTCCAAGTTCGGCGATACGCTGCTCATAACTAAGACTGTTAAGGAACTGGTACTGGCTATTTACATAGAAATATGATAATGGTTTTTCCTGTTGCTTACCGGACATTTTAAAGAGTTTATTAATGTTCCCTCCTGATCCTATAAGCGTAACCGTTTCGTAAGACTCAGTTACATTTTTAATCCATTTTTCGATTTCAGTCCACACTACTTCATTAACCATATTATTCAATAAACGAACAGTTCCGTTTTTGAATGATTTTGAAGCAACAATTTTACCGTTAGCAAACAGAGAGAATTCAGTACTACCACCACCTACATCAACATAAAGATAGGTTTGATCTGTCTTAACAAGATGATGTAAATCGGTTGATGCTATAATTGCAGCTTCTTTTTTACCGTCGATAATTTCTATTTTTATTCCTGATTCTCTTTCAATGATATCTGCAACTTCCTTACCGTTAAATGCTTCACGCATTGCAGATGTAGCACATGCCATATACTTTTCTACCTTATGTACTTTCATAAGGAGTTTGTATGCTTTCATGGCATCTACCATGCGCTCAATATTTTCATCAGTGATTTCGCCTACTGTAAAAGCATCCTGTCCAAGACGGATGGGCACCCTTACCAATGAGCTTTTATTAAACTGTGGTTCTTTACCTTCCTGCTCTACGATATTGGAAATAAGTAACCTCATGGCATTTGAGCCAATATCTATCGCAGCATATTTTTTTATTGTAATCATCCCTAAGGTACTGAGGTTCTGAGACCCTGAGTACCTTAGGCTCTAAGCACCTAAGCAACTCAGTGCCTAAGCACCTTAAATTATAATTGTTCGTAAATAACTTCCAGTTTGTTCCTGTAATAATTGTAAGTTTCCAACTGTGCACGGAAAGGCTTTTCATCCGGACGCTTTCTGTATTTATTTTCTAAGGTTTCAGAATGGAGCCTTGCCTTAACATTCGCTTTCCAGCCAATTTCAAATGTCTCAATCAATTCTGTTTTAATTTCGGCATCATAAATAGGACAAGTAACTTCTACCCTCGCATCAAGATTACGCGTCATAAAATCGGCTGAAGAAATAAATACTTCAGGATTGCCACAATTGGCAAATATATATACCCTTGAATGTTCAAGGTAATTATCTACAATACTAATAGCCTCAATATTATCGCTCATTCCCGGAACTCCCGGTATAAGGCAGCATATCCCACGGATAATCAGTTGGATCTTAACTCCTTCGCGGCTTGCTTCATATAACTTATCGATCATTTTAAGATCGGTAAGACTATTCATTTTAAGTTTTACATAAGCCTCTTTACCTGCTATAGCATTTAATATTTCCCTGTCTATAAGCTTATAAAACTTAGACCTTGTATAATGTGGGGATACAAATAAATGTTTATAACGGTGAACACGGTAATTCACTTCAAAAAACTCAAATATTCGTTGTGTTTCTTTCAGTATCTGCTGATGGCTTGTAAAAAGGGTAACATCGGTATAAACTTTAGCGGTAGATTCGTTAAAGTTACCTGTAGAGATAAAACCATAACGTTTTATCCTGTTGTTTTCCATGCGCTCTATCACGCATATCTTACTGTGCACCTTAAGTCCTTTTACACCAAAAATAAGATTAATACCTTCTGTCTGCATCTGCTCAGCATATGAAATATTACTTGCCTCATCAAAACGTGCCTGAAGCTCAATCTGAACGGTAACTTTTTTGCCGTTTTTGGCAGCATTCACTAATGAACTTATAATCTGCGAATTTTTAGCAAGCCTGTATAAGGTAATACTTATTGACGTAACCTTAGGATCTAACGCTGCTTCACGCAAAAACTTAATCACATACGCATATGACTGATAAGGGGCATTTTGCAAATAATCTCTTTGTCTTATTTTATGTAAAATACTTCCTTCAAGGCTTAGTCCCGGAACAGGCAACGGCGCATTTTGCTTGTATAGCAAATCATAGCGCCCAAGATTTGGGAAATCCATATAATCACGCCTGTTGTGGTACCTACCCCCCGGGATAATACTATCAGAAGAGTCAATCTCCATGCGGGAAAGGAAAAACTCGAGCGTATCCGCTCCTATAGCCTGATCATACACAAAACGTACGGGCTCACCAATACGTCTGTCTTTAACGCTTGTGGAAATCTTTTCCATCAAACTTTTACTTTGGTCGCTATCAATTTCCAGCTGCGCATCACGGGTAATCTTTATCATGTGAGCATTAATACTCGCATATTTAAAGATATTAAATATACTGTGGAGGTTAAAGCGTATAACATCATCAAGCATAATGATATGCTGTTTATCATTATTTGATGGGAGTATTACAAACCTGTTTACTGTTTTTGGTATTTCTATAACTGCATAACGGGTTTCCTGTATAGCATCATCTGCTTCATCATGGCACTCTTTAGGCTGCATAACAAGTTTTACAGCCAGATATCCTGATGTATCTTTAAGCAATGGAAATTCGTCCAGATCATTAAGGATAATAGTAACGAGCTCAGGACTTACTTTTTGAATAAAGAAATCTTTCACAAAGATTTCCTGTTCTTTAGTAAGCTGGGATTCGTTTACCATAAAGATATTCTCCTTCTCCAGTTCTTTTTCTATTACGCTAAGAATACGAAGACTTTCCGATTGTTGTTCAATAACAATATCGGTAATTTCAGTAAGGAGTTTTTGGGCACTAATACCACCAAGTATTTTTTCTCCGGTCTGGCCTGTAAGGCTGAGACGACGGATAGCTGCGTAACGCACCCTGAAAAATTCGTCAAAATTATTTGAAAATATTCCTAAAAATCTTAATCTGTCAAGCAAAGGCACTTTGTCATCTCCTGCTTCCTGCAATACCCTTGCGTTAAATGCCAGCCAGCTTTTTTCTCTGTCAATGTACCTGTTTACCGGTGAGTGGTGGATCATGTTTTTTTAATTCACTTGGAAATAATACTTTATTTATCTTTCCCTTTTGGATATTTTTCCAGTCATCCTGCTGAAAGGAAAGGGATACAAAACCAGCGGTAGGAACGTTTTCTACAGCGCGGTTTCCAAAGGTATTAACAAAATTAGTAATAGCGTCGTTATGACCAAAAAGAATTAGGTTATCAAATTGATTATTGCAGCTTTTAATTACGTTTTCAAGGCTTTTTTCATCAAATGTGTAAAGATCATCCTTAAAAATTATTGTCTCAAGAGGAATAGACAACGTTTCTGCAAAAATGTAAGCCGTATTTTTAGCACGTTGTGCTGTACTGCTCCATACAATATAAGACTTCGGTAAAAGGCTTTCAACTTCAGATGCTATAAGATGCGCATCATTAATCCCTCTCTGCGTTAAGGGTCGGTCTTTATCCACCAGTGGAGCTTCCCAACTCGATTTGGCGTGCCTGATAAGGATTAAATTTTTCATACGCTGGTTTTAATAGTTATGTATCTACTAAATATCCAAAAAAAAACAAAGTCCTATTCTTTAAATTTTGTTAAATTAAAAATTTTAAGGTGCCAAGCGATCTACTTTCCATGAAAAATCGTTCAACTGCATATAGCGTATCCTGTCATGAAGGCGATTAGCCCTACCTTGCCAAAACTCTACTTCTACAGGCCGTACTAAGTAGCCTCCCCAGTTTTCTGGTCTCGGAATTTCTTTTCCTTCGAATTCTTTTTCAAGGTCTTTTAAATTCTTTTCGAGGTACTCTCTGGACGGTATAACCTGACTTTGTGGAGATACTATTGCTCCTAATCTGCTACCTTTCGGCCTGCTTTCAAAATAACCGTCAGATGTATTTTGGGAAACTTTTTCAGCCGTACCTTTTATGATAACCTGGCGCTCCATACCTTCCCAAAAGAAAGACAAACAAATATTAGGGTTTACAGCTATTGCTGTACCTTTTTCAGAGTCGTAATTCGTAAAAAATATAAATCCTTCATGAGTATATTGTTTCAATAATACCACACGACTTTTAGGAAAACCATCAAGCCCAAATGTTGAAACTGTCATAGCATTTACCTCTCCAGGTCCATCAAACTCTTCAACCTCGATAAACCATTTTTTAAACAGATTAATAGGATCTTCCGGTAAATGATCTTCTGTTAGTTCACTTTTTTCGTATGATCTGCGATAATTACTTAAATCAGCCATTATTTAGATTTTTAGATTGTTGGATTCTCAGACTATTAAAAAACGAATGCTCAATATTCGATTTAAAATTCAAAAACTTTGCCGTCATCTGCCAGCTCTACACTATTAAATATGGTTTCGGCTTCTTCTTTAAACGGCTCTATTGAACCATATCGTGTTGAAAAATGCCCTAATACTAACTGTTTAGCATTTGCTTTTAAAGCAATAGTTGCAGCCTGTTTTGCTGTAGAGTGCATTGTTTTTTCACAAAGATGTTCCTCTGAATCGAGAAATGTACTTTCATGATACAATACGTCAACATCCCTGATTAATGAAACAATACTTTCATCATACATAGTATCTGAACAGAATGCATAGCTTTTTGGAGGATATGGATCAAATGTCAGTGTTTTGTTCGGAATAACCCTGCCGTCATCAAGTTTCATATCGCTGCCACTTTTTATTTTATTGTAGTAGCATGTTTCTATACCATATTTCTGCACAGCATCAAGGTTTAGCTTCCTGTCACCCGACTTTTCCTGAAAAAGAAAACCATTGGTATAGACTCTGTGCTTAAGTGGAATCGTACTTACCATTACTTTTTCATCTTCGAAAATAACCTCTGACTCTTTAGATTCAAGTTCATGAAAGTAAAGATTATAACTTGTCCAGGATGCAGATAATTTAAGCTGAAGTAATGTTATCTCCTTAACACCTTTTGGACCATAAACATGTAGATCTGCTTTACGTCCTAAAAGTGAAAATGTTGATATCAAACCTATAAGCCCATAAAAATGGTCTCCGTGAAGGTGTGATATAAATACATGATTGATCCGGGAAAATTTAAGCTTATGTTTTCTTAACTGCACCTGCGTACCCTCACCGCAATCTATAAGAAACATACTGTTCTTCATTTCCAATACCTGAGATGTAGGATTGGTCATAGTACGGGGAGTAGCGGCATAACAGCCAAGAATAGTTAAGTTCATCTATTAAAAGTTTTAGGCTTTGGGTTCAAGTTTACCCTATACCCTAACCAATAGAAAATTAATTAATCAGTTTAAAATCCGAGGTCTCTTTCGATCTCTTCCATTTCAATGATGTCATTTGCTTCAAGAAGTGTCGGAACAACTATCATTTCGTCAGGAACATCATTAAAATTGATATCAGAAGCAACCAATACAAATGATTTTTTTGACTTTCTGTGTTTATTGGAAAGCGACAGAAAAGTAAGCACAACTTCTAAATTAATATTTTTATCCTGAGTAAGATCAAGAATTATATTGCGCTCCTTATAAGAATTATATTCAGTAGTTACCTTATCCAGAAAAGATTTGGTATCTCCCTGAGTATCTTTAACGATAACTGTATGTCCTTTTTCTTCTACTTTCATCTTTTAAATTACTGAGTTACAGAGCAGCTAAGTTACAGAGTTGAATAGTAACCAGGACTTCTCTTCAGAATATTTATACTATCTATTGCTTGATTTTAGATGCCAGCAAATAAATAACTGCCATCCTTACGGCTACACCATTTTCTACCTGCTCCAGAATTACTGACTGTTGAGAGTCGGCAACATCACTGGTTATCTCTACACCACGATTTATAGGTCCCGGGTGCATTATAATGATTTCTTTATCAAGTGAATCAAGCAACGCTTTGTCTACACCATATTGCTGTGCGTATTCCCTTGTAGATGGAAAATAATTTACGTCAAGCCTTTCGTTCTGAACCCTTAGCATATTAGCAACATCTGCCCATTCTAACGCTTTACGTAAGTTTGGTTCAACCTTAACACCTAATGATTCAATGTATTTAGGGATAAGCGTTTTTGGTCCGCAAACCCTAACTTCTGCCCCTTGCATTTGTAATGCAAATATATTAGATAAAGCTACTCTTGAGTGAAGGATATCACCTACTATAACTACTTTTTTACCACCTACTTCACCAAGTTTTTCCCTTATAGTGTATGAATCAAGTAAACCTTGTGTAGGGTGTTCATGAGCTCCGTCTCCTGCATTTACAATACTTGCATTTACGTTCCTTGAAAGAAAATGAGCAGCTCCGGGCCTTTCATGACGCATAACTACCATATCTACTTTCATAGAAAGAATATTGTTTACAGTATCTATAAGCGTTTCCCCTTTTTTAACAGATGATTGTGCCGCTGAAAAGCTTATCACATCAGCAGAAAGCCTTTTTTGTGCAAGTTCAAAAGAGAGCTTTGTCCGTGTGCTGTTTTCAAAAAATATGTTGGCTATTGTAATGTCCCTAAGCGAAGGAACTTTTTTAATAGGTCGGTTTATTACTTCTTTAAATTGATCGGCAGTTTCAAAAATAAGGTCAATATCGTTTTTGGTGATATATTTTATTCCTAATAAATGATTAACGCTTAATTCTTTCATTGTAGTTACTGTTGCAGTTAAGCCTTATATTAAATAAACACTGTCTTCTCCGTCGTGTTCTTTCCACGACACTTTTACTTTCTCATCGTTTATAGCATCTACCTGACGGCCTCTGTAATCGGGCTGTATAGGCAAGTGACGGCTAAAGCGACGGTCTATAAGAACCAGAAGTTCTATTTCAGACGGACGCCCAAAAGATTGTATTGCGGTTAGTGCAGCACGTATACTACGGCCCGTGTAAAGCACATCATCAATAAAAACCACCTTTTTATTCTCTACAAGAAAATCAATCTCCGTTCTGTTTGCTTCAAGCGGTTTTTCTGAACGCCTGAAATCATCCCTGAAGAACGTTATATCAAGAAATCCAAGTTCTATGCCTGTCACGTTATATTCCTGTTCCAGCAATTGTTTAATACGTTCAGCAAGAAAACGTCCGCGTGGCTGAAGACCAATAAGTACGGTTTCTGAAAAATCGAGATGTTTTTCAATTAACTGGCAGGCCAAACGGTGTAGGATGATATTGACTTCTCTTGAAGTAAGCAATATTTTGTGGCTCATAATGCGGTATTGTGTTTGGATTGTAAAAGTAGTTAAAAATTGGATTTAGAAAAAATAACAACACAATTAATTAGACTTGTTCTATACAAGTTTTTCACCCTGACAGCTTTCTTAATTTTGATACAATTGATTCAATTTTAACAAAATCCTGGATTTGCTGCCATAACTTTATGTATATAACCTAAAAAACAAAAGATTATGCAAAGCAGAATATTTAAACTTGGATTTCTTGCGCTGCTGTTAGGCACTATGCTTACAAGCTGCGAAGCTATAGGCGATATTTTCCAAGCCGGTGTAGGCGTTGGTGTATTTATCGTCATTTTTGTAATTGTGATTATCATTTGGGTAATAAGCCGTTTTAGAAAATAAAACGGAATCATTTGTAATAAAAAATCCCGTAAACATTATGTTTACGGGATTTTTCTATATTAGTTGTACATCTTCTTTCTTAGTTCCTGAACCTTTTCATCGTCCAGATAGTCATCAAAAGTCATATTACGATCTATAACACCATTTGGAGTGATCTCCAATACACGGTTAGCAACAGTTTGAGCAAATTCGTGGTCATGGGTTGTAAATAACACAGATCCTTTAAAGTTTTTCAATGAGTTATTGAAAGCAGTAATAGATTCAAGGTCAAGGTGATTTGTAGGCTCATCCAGCATAAGAACATTAGCACGCATCATCATCATACGCGACAGCATACAACGTACTTTTTCTCCTCCTGAAAGTACCCTTCCTGTTTTTAAGGCCTCTTCTCCACTAAAAATCATTTTACCAAGGAATCCACGGATATAAACTTCATCACGCTCCTCTTCGGTCTTAGCCCACTGACGTAACCAGTCTACAAGCGTAAGGTCGTTTTCAAAGAAAGAGTGGTTATCTCCCGGAAGATATGATTGTATAGTTGTGATACCCCAATCAAAAGTACCGCTGTCAGCCGTTAAATTTCCGTTCAGTACTTCATAGAAAGCCGATGTAGCACGTGAATCTTTAGAGAATACAACGATCTTATCGCCTTTAGACATGTTAAGATCAACATTCTTGAAAAGAAGCTCGCCATCAATAGAAACAGTAAGATCTTTTACATTCAATATCTGATCACCTGCCTCACGCTCCTGGTCGAAAATAATTGCAGGATACCTACGGCTTGACGGTTTGATATCGTCAACTTTAAGTTTTTCAAGCATTTTTTTACGGCTGGTAGCCTGTTTAGACTTCGCAACGTTAGCGCTAAAACGCATAATAAACTCCTGAAGTTCTTTTTTCTTCTCGTCAGCTTTTTTGTTCTGTTGTGCTCTTTGTCTTGCAGCAAGCTGGCTTGACTCATACCAGAAAGTATAGTTACCTGAATATTGATTTATTTTACTAAAGTCAATATCCGATATATGTGTACACACAGCATCTAAAAAGTGACGGTCGTGAGATACAACGATTACAGTGTTGTCGTAGTTAGCAAGGAAATTTTCTAACCATGAAATTGTTTCAAAGTCAAGATCATTGGTAGGCTCATCCATGATAAGTACATCAGGGTTGCCAAATAATGCCTGCGCTAAAAGCACACGTACTTTAAGTTTACCATCCATTTCTCCCATAAGGGTATAATGGAATTCTTCGCCAATACCTAAGTTAGAAAGCATCGCTGCAGCATCAGAATCGGCATTCCAGCCATTCATTTCTTCAAATATTACCTGAAGTTCACCTACCCTGTCACCATCCTTATCAGAAAAGTCAGGCTTAAGGTAAATTTCGTCCATCTCCTTTTTAACTGCATACAGGGTTTTATTACCCATCAGGATTGTTTCAAGCACAGTGTGCTCGTCAAACATATTGTGGTTCTGGTTAAGAACCGACATACGCTTGCCCGGCTCCAGGTGCACGTGGCCTGATGTAGGGTCTATATCTCCTGCAAGAATTTTAAGGAATGTAGATTTTCCGGCGCCGTTAGCACCAATGATACCGTAGCAGTTGCCATGGATAAATGATGTGTTAACTTCGTCAAACAATATACGTTTGCCAAATTGTACCGATAAATTTGAAACTGATAGCATTTTAAAAAATTTTTGCAAAAGTACAAAAAATGCCACATTTATTGTACTATAAGCTAATATTATAATTTTAATCTTTTAACGGTGTTTTAACAATCACAAGGGTATAATAAAAATATTTTTGTTCCACTACTAAAATCACCCTATGCTCAAATTTTATAATAGCGGAATTCTGCTTATTACTTTGGCACTTCTTACATCATGTAAAAATGAAGAAGGCGCATATACAGCATACTTTAGTGGTACTATAAGTAATCCCTCTACCCCTTACGTAATCTTAAGCAAAGGCAATCAGGTTATAGATACATTACAACTTGATGAAAAAAATCACTTCTTCAAAAAATTTGATTCTCTCACTCCGGGACTTTACAGTTTTAAACTGGAACCGGATTATCAATACGTTTTTATTGACAAAAATGACAGCCTCGACGTTACTGTAGACGCCGTTAATTTCGATAAATCAATTTCGTTTGAAGGGCGTGGCAGCAAAAAGAATAATTTCATGATGCAGCAATACCTGCTTAATGAAAAAGACAACAGGACACTTCATGTGAAATACAATACCGACAATACCTTTTTTCAGAAAACTGCGGACGCGATTTATAAAAACCAAAAAGAGTATTATTCTAAAGAAAAAAAACAAATCAAATGGAATAAGGATTTTGATTTTTATGCGAAGGCACGCATCGACTTTGAATACTACACCAGCCAGGAGCTTTATCCTTACCTGCACAACCTGAATACAGGAGAAAATGTTGTACCATCAAAAAGCTACTACGATTTCAGAAAGCAGATAGACTTCAATGACTCCAGACTTGTTTATTTCTCTCCTTTTACCCGTTACCTGAATGCGATGCTGGTAAACATGGCATCTGCCAAAAAATATGATACTAACGCGCCAAAAGACAAATCGTTACGGGAAAATATAGAGAAACTTCGCATTGCCGATTCACTTTTCACTAATAAAACAACCAAAAATGTAGTTTTAGATAATATAGCGTTTGCCTATATTCTGGAAGACAGGAATATCGTTAATAATGAAAAATTCCTGGATGAATACACAAAGCTTTCTACGGAAAAGGACAATGACAACGATATCAAAAAGATGGGCCGCGCTATTAAGCTACTTAAACCGGGACGCGAAATTCCTGCCGTAACATTGGTTGATACTAAAAATAAGCCATTTACAATTAGTAAAGACTTAACCCGGCAGACAGTAATATTCTTTTGGACAGCCTGTGCAACAATGCAGCTTGATATAATGCACCAAAAAATAATGATATTAAAAAAACAGCATCCTGATGTAAGCTTTCTTGCCGTGAATATTGACGATGAAGACCAATGGAAGCGAATGACCGATGAATATCACTTTCGCGGCACTCATCCACTACATGCAAAAAATTTTGACGAACTCAAATACAAATGGGTTTTCACTAAAATAAACAGGACCATCATTTTAAATCAGGATGGTACTATTAAAAATGCATTCACTAATTTGATGGATGATAAATTCTCTGATTATTTGAAGTAGTAATAAGAGTTACAAAGTAGCATAGTTTCAGAGCCTTAAAATTAACTCTGTTTTTGTAACTATGCAGCTTTGCCACTACTTAATCGGAATCCATATCTCCTCTTCAGAATCTGGGTCGCCATTTTTATATTTGGGTCCGAGTATCTCAAAATGCGGACGATCGTCTAGCGCATACCCCGAAGCCGGTAGCCATTCGCCAAAAATATAACTGAATACATCGTGCCCATTGTTATGCGAACCTATATAATGAAAAACCGCATACTGCCCCGCAGGAATAGTAAATGTATCCATACCCTCAGGAATAATATCAATATTTTCAACCTCTAAAGCTGCCCATTTTACAAACTCCCTTTTCGGATCGAAATTGGTATAAAAATCTTTACCATAAACTTGCAGAGAATACATGTGGGTAGAATCTACAGTATTGTTTATAAATTTACGTTCCGGCATAAAACTACTCCATAATGCAAATGTTTTATTGTCTGCAAACGACATGGTGATATGTTTGCCTATTAAAGTTTTAGCGGAAATGGTTTGGATGGTTGGAGTCATATTTTGATCAATTACTTAGTAAACTTTAATTTATATCTGTGAATTAATTCCAAATATTCCTCTATTAATTTAGCTGTCAATAATTGATTAATTTCTTCAATAATTAGATATAATTCGTTGCATTCAATTTTAAGTTGATTATCTTGACTGTCCTCTATCCGTTTAGTAAGTGAATCAACCAATGGTCGCAAAAGAAAAATTATATTAAACTTTTTTATTAAATCTTGATAATCTATTTGCAAAGAATATATATCATTAAAAGTCCATTTAAAAAAAGATAAATTTCTAATTACACTTAAATTATTAAAATCAACACTCCCAATTTTATAATCTTCAGCACCAAAGCAATTTTTAAATTCTAAATTTTCATATAATATCTGAAAAGTACAGCCTGAGATAACTTCTATGAACCAAGCTATAGTTCTTTCGATTTTTGAAGTATTCTCAAGAATTTCATTTCGTTGATTAAACACATTTTCAAAATGATAAAAATATTTTTTTGGATTAACTGAGTTTATATTAAATCCTATTTGGATTAATTCAACCTCACCTAAACTTGAATTTTCGGATTTGTTTGATAAGCAATAAGCCAAAAGATGCCCTAATTCATGATAAACTACACCTTTCCCTTCTTCAATTTTATCAATATATGAATTAGCCATAATTTTTATTTTTTTCAAATGTAAAAAATTACTTTCAATTCTTATCCACCACTTTAACAATTTCTTACCCTAAGCCTCTGCATGAAAATAGCTTAAAAATGAGTACCTTTGCGTTTTGCACAAAACTGCTATGCTAGATACTACCGATAATATAGAAGTGTTAGGCGCCCGTGCGCATAACCTTAAGAATATAGATGTTACCATACCGCGTGAAAAACTTGTTGTAATTACCGGGCTTTCGGGCTCAGGGAAATCATCGCTTGCTTTTGACACCATTTATGCTGAAGGTCAACGCCGCTACATTGAGACATTCTCTGCCTATGCGCGCCAGTTTCTTGGCGGGCTCGAACGTCCGGATGTTGACAAGATAGACGGGCTTAGTCCCGTTATTGCTATTGAACAAAAAACTACGAGCAAAAGTCCGCGTTCTACAGTAGGTACCATTACCGAAATTTACGATTTCCTTCGTCTTCTTTATGCCCGTGGCGCTGATGCGTATAGTTACGTTACCGGCGAGAAGATGGTAAGTTACAATGACGAACAGATAAAAGATCTTATCGTTGAAAAATTTGATGGTAAGCGCATCACTATTCTTGCGCCTATCGTTCGTACCCGTAAGGGACATTACCGCGAACTTTTCGAACAGATATCGAAACAGGGATTCTTAAAAGTGCGTGTGGATGGTGAAATCAAGGATATCGAACCGGGAATGAAACTGGACCGTTACAAAAACCACGACATTGAAACGGTAATAGACCGTATGGCGGTGGATACTTCTGCAGATACCGATAAACGCCTTGCCGATAGCATTAAGACTGCAATGTATCATGGCGAAGATGTTATGATGGTTATTGAGCATGATACTAACGAAGCCCGTTACTACAGCCGTAACCTGATGTGCCCTACTTCCGGTATCTCCTACCCTAACCCTGAACCAAATAACTTTTCATTCAACTCTCCTAAAGGAGCGTGTCCTCATTGTAATGGTTTGGGTACTATCAATGAAATCAATCGCAAAAAGATAATTCCGAACCCTAAGCTTACTATTAAGCAGGGCGGTTTTGCGCCACTTGGCGAATATAAAAGCTCATGGATATTTAAACAGATAGAAGTTATAGGTGAAAAATTCGGCTTTAAGCTGACAGATCCTATTGAGAAAATCTCTGAGGAAGCCATCGATATGATCCTGAATGGCGGCAAGGAAAAATTTACTGTAAATTCTTCAACACTTGGTGTTAACCGCGAATATAAAATTGATTTTGAAGGTATTTCAAGCTTTATCAAAAACCAATTTGATGAAAGTGGATCGGCGTCTATAAAACGCTGGGCAAAAGACTTTATGGACGAGATTCCCTGTCCTGTATGTCATGGCACCAGACTTAGGCAGGAATCGCTGAACTTTAAAGTGAACGGATTAAATATTGCCGAACTTTCGGCTATGGATATATCAGATCTTGCCGATTGGTTTGAAAACCTTGACAGCAACCTTTCTGAAAAACAAAAAGTTATCGCTATAGAGATTGTTAAAGAAATTAAGGCACGCCTTAGTTTTCTTGTAGATGTTGGGTTAAACTACCTTTCACTCAGCCGTGGATCGGGTTCACTTTCGGGTGGAGAAGCACAACGTATCAGGCTGGCTACTCAAATTGGTTCACAGCTTGTAGGAGTATTATATATTCTTGACGAACCAAGTATTGGATTACACCAGCGCGATAACGAAAAACTTATCAAATCGCTGGAAGCACTACGTGATATAGGCAACTCTGTTATTGTTGTAGAACACGACAAAGACATGATAGAGCGTGCTGATTATGTAATTGACATAGGCCCGGCAGCAGGACGTTTTGGCGGACAAATTGTTAGCCAGGGTACACCTGCCGAATTATTAAAAGAACATACACTTACAGCGGCTTATCTTAATGGAGAGAAAGAAATTGCTGTTCCTAAGACCCGTCGTGAGGGTAATGGTAAATCGTTAAAACTTACAGGTGCAACAGGTAACAACCTTAAAAATGTTTCTATCGAAATTCCTTTAGGAAAAATGATATGTGTTACTGGCGTTTCTGGTAGCGGTAAGTCAACACTTATCAACGGAACGCTATACCCTATCCTTAACGCGCACTTCTTTAACGGAGTTAAAAAGCCACAACCGTATAAAAAAATAGAAGGCCTTGAACATATCGATAAAGTTATTGATATTGACCAGTCGCCTATTGGGCGTACTCCACGTTCCAATCCTGCTACTTATACCGATGTGTTTTCTGAGATTCGTTCGTTATTTACCATGACACCGGAAGCGATGATACGTGGTTATAAACCGGGACGTTTTAGCTTTAATGTAAGTGGTGGCCGTTGCGAAACCTGTGAAGGTTCAGGACTTCGTGTTATCGAAATGAGCTTCTTACCCGATGTTTACGTGGAATGTGAAACCTGTCAGGGTAAACGCTTTAACCGTGAAACTTTAGAGATTCGTTATAAAGGCAAATCAATATCTGATATACTGGATATGACGGTTGACGAGGCTGTACCTTTCTTTGAAAATATCCCTAAGATATTCAGAAAGATAAAGACCATACAGGATGTAGGCCTTGGATATATTACCCTCGGGCAACAGAGTACTACCCTATCGGGTGGTGAAGCACAGCGTATTAAACTGGCAAGTGAACTTTCTAAAAAAGATACCGGAAATACGTTCTACATACTTGACGAACCTACTACAGGACTTCACTTTGAAGATATCCGAGTATTAATGGAAGTTATCAATAAACTGGTTGATAAAGGAAATACTGTACTTATTATTGAACACAATATGGATGTTATAAAACTGGCAGATTATATCATAGATATTGGTTATGAGGGCGGTAAAGGCGGAGGTCAGCTTATTGCTAAGGGAACACCCGAAGAAGTCGCAAAAAACAAAAAGAGCTACACTGCACAATTCTTAAAAAAAGAATTATCTTAGAAACCTGTTTTACTATTATTCAGTTACAAAAGCCATGAAAGAAAAGTTTGAAAACGACGACGAATGGATTAATGAAAGCCTGAAGCAAAAGCCGTGGCATGAAATAAGAAGCAACGACTCCTGGGTTATCTTTAAGGTAATGGCAGAGTTTGTTAACGGTTACGAAACCATGGCAAAAATAGGGCCTTGTATATCTATTTTCGGATCTGCAAGAACCCAACCAGACAATAAATATTACCAACTTGCTGACAGGATAGCGGAAAAAATAACGCGTGCAGGATACGGTATCATTACCGGTGGAGGTCCCGGTATTATGGAGGCAGGTAATAAAGGCGCAGCTGCAGGTGGAGGGCCGTCTGTCGGCCTTAATATTGAGCTTCCTTTTGAACAGCATTTTAATCCATATATAGATAGCGATAAGAACGTAAACTTTGACTATTTCTTTGTCAGAAAAGTTATGTTCGTTAAATATTCTCAGGGATTTGTAGTGATGCCGGGCGGTTTTGGTACTCTTGACGAAATGTTTGAAGCTATTACCCTTATCCAAACCAAAAAAATAGCTAAGTTCCCAATCATACTTGTAGGAAAGGAATACTGGAGCGGACTGATGGACTGGATTAAAGATGTCTTAGTGAATAAATTTAAAAATGCCAATCCTGAAGACCTTAACCTGATTAAAATCGTAGATACAGAAGACGAGGTTGTAGAAGTTATAGACTCATTCTATAAAAAGTACACGCTTAGTCCAAATTTCTAATGTAAATGCGACTTTAACAATAAGGAGAGCAACCATTAGTACAATTTTACATCTGATCTATTGAGAGCAATAATATAACGTCATTAATCCTATAAGGTAATTTGAATATAACGGTCAGGTTATTTTCTTTATTCATACTGATGTTTTCGGTACACCTTCATGCACAGCATAATATCAAAATGCTGGTGGAGACCGATACCGAAAATCATATATTGAAAATTAGAGAAGAGATTACCTTCCACAATCAAACTGCCGATACACTAAAGGAATTCATCCTTAACGACTGGAATAATGCCTATTCCGGCAAAGACACTCCGCTTGCAAAGCGTTTTTCAGATGAATATGTGAGAGCATTTCATTTGGCCAAAGAAAATGAAAGAGGATCAACAACAGTATACTCTATTGTAGACCAGAACTTATTGGACTTAACCTGGGAAAGGCCTGTAAATCATCCCGACCTTATTGAAGTACAGCTTAAGAATCCTATCCTTCCTAATCAAAAGCTTAAGTTAATTATAAGCTATGAAATTAAACTGCCAAGTGACCGCTTTACTGAATTTGGCTACGATGATAAATTAGGCATATTTAACCTTAAAGACTGGTATTTGACACCTGCCCGCGTTGAAAATAATAATTTTATTAGGTATAGTAATGAGAACCTGGATGATATAGCCAATGCTACAGCAAATTATGACATTACTTTATCATTGCCTAAGAACCTTACCCTTACTACAGATCTGGATGAAAAAGACAAATACGATAAAGGAGGGCTTTGGTTCTATGAATTAAGTGGCACCAATCGTATGAATTTCAACCTCGTTATTGAAAAGGAAAATAGCTTTACAACATACGATACAGAGCAAGGACAGATAAGCTCTAATCTTAAAGATACCCGTGTTACCGATATTCAGAAAGGATTTCTTATTGAAAAGATTACTGAATTTACAGCACAGAATCTTGGCACATATCCTTATCAAAAAATAATGGTAACCCAGTCCGATTATGAACGCAGTCCCTTATATGGACTTAATCAGTTGCCTGCTTTCTTTAGCCCCTATCCTGACTCTTTTATATTTGAAATACGTTTCCTTAAAACTTATCTTAACGCATTTCTGAAAAATACACTTAAGCTCGATCCGCGAAAAGACAACTGGTTATACGACGGTATTCAAATGGAGCTTATGATGAAATACATGGACCATCACCACCCTGACAGAAAAATGATGGGACAATTGTCTAACTGGGGAATCCTGAAAGGCTATAACCTTTTTAATATCAGCTTTAATGGCCAATATAGTTATGTTTATTTACTGATGGCACGTAAAAACCTTGATCAGCCTATAGGCGATTCTAAAGACAGCTTTATTAAATTTAATGAACAGATAGCCGGTAAATACAGGGCGGGACTAAGCGTGAGGTATTTGGATGATTTTCTTGGCGATTCTATTGTTCCCCAAACAATTTCAGACTTTTACAAACTGAATGTAAACAGCAAAAAAACAGACCGAAATGACTTTCAAAATATCCTTAGGTCAAAAACATCAAAAGACACAGACTGGTTTTTTACAACTGTGGTGGCAACGAGGAAATTAATTGATTTTAAATTTGCTGATGTTGATGAAGAAAAAGATTCACTTAAGGTAACAATAAAAAATCGTACAGGCGCAAATGTTCCTGTTTCATTGTATGGCATTAAAAAAGGAAATATAGTTTTTAAACAATGGATGGAAGGCATAGAAAAAGACAGTACCTTTACCATAGCACGCAATAATGCAGACAGGCTTGCACTTAATTATAACAACGAAATTCCGGAATATAACAGGCGTAATAACTGGAAAAGACTCGATAAGTTTTTCCCCAACAATAAACCTATAAAATTTACCTTCTTTCAGGATATAGAAAATCCGCGCTATAACCAGGTCTTTTATGTACCGAGTTTTACATTTAATATTTACGATGGTTTCTCACCGGGACTAAGGTTTCACAATAAATCATTATTGGAAAAACCATTCATCTTTGATATAGAACCTACCTATTCTGTAAAAACAGGAGAGCTTATAGGATCTGCTTCTTTGGTATTAAATCAGTATATAAGAACCGGATCATTGTATAGTACCCGTTATGCACTTAGTGGCTCAACCTATCATTACGCACCGGATGCCCGTTATATGAAATTTACTCCCTCAGTTGTTTTCCGCATTCGCGAAGACGATTATCGCGAAAACAATAAGCAAACCATTGTTTTTAGACAAGTAATGGTAAACAGGGAAAAATCGGCCTACGTTTTAACAGACAATAAAAATGAAAATTATTCAGTATTCAATGCACGCTACAGCAGATTTGCTTCAGAGATAACACGCCATTATAATTTTTATACCGATGCGCAGCTATCAGGCAATTTTGGAAAACTGTCAGGAGAGATACAATACAGGCGGTTGTTTAATGACAACAGGCGTATTAACCTGCGTTTGTTTGCAGGAACTTTTCTTTATCGTACTACAACTTCGGAATACTTTAGTTTTGGTTTAGACAGGCCTACCGATTATATGTTTGACTATAGTTATTATGGACGGTCTGAAACTACAGGATTGTTTAGCCAGCAATATATAATGGCTGAAGGTGGATTTAAATCGAAACTGGATACACGTTATGCAAATCAATGGATGACAACCGTTAATGCCAGCTTTAATATCTGGAACTGGGTAGAAGTATATGGCGATGCAGGAATATTTAAAAATCATTATACCGATGCTAAATTTGTATATGACAGCGGCATTCGCCTTAACCTGCTTCCTGATTATTTCGAATTGTACTTTCCTGTACAATCCAGCAATGGTTTTGAACCGGGATTAGGCAATTACAGCCAGAAAATACGTTTTGTGGTCACTATAAGCCCTAACACGCTCATTGGGTTGTTTACAAGAAAATGGCTTTAAAACTTTTCAAAGTTGAAAAAAATTACACAAAATATACTTTTTGTGTGTTTTTACTAAAATAAAAGCATTCAAAAGTGCTTATAAGAAAGTTTTATTATTAAAAACGGAATCATTTTTTTAGGTAGTTTTTAAAATATGTCATTCTTTTATTTAAATTTGTACACATCCTAAACCGGTTTTATGACAGAGACAGAAACAAAAAAATCGATTTCATTTGAAGATTTCAGAGCAGAAGTGCTCCAGGATTATAAAATTGCCATTACCAGCAGAGAATGCAGCCTTTTAGGCCGTCGTGAAGTACTTACAGGAAAAGCCAAGTTTGGTATTTTTGGTGATGGAAAAGAAGTGCCACAACTTGCAATGGCGAAGGCATTTAAAAATGGTGATTTCCGTTCAGGGTATTACCGTGATCAAACGTTTATGATGGCTATCGGCCAGCTTAACATACAACAGTTTTTTGCAGGGCTATACGGCCATAGCGATTTGGAACACGATCCAATGAGTGCCGGAAGGCAAATGGGTGGACACTTTGCTACACACAGCTTAGATGAAAAAGGAAACTGGAAAAACCTTACCCTTCAAAAAAACTCTAGTGCAGACATCTCTCCTACTGCCGGACAAATGCCAAGGCTTCTTGGTTTGGCCCAGGCATCAAAAATATATAGGAATGTATCAGGAATAGAAAACAAAACTAATTTTTCTATCAATGGTAATGAAGTAGCATGGGGAACAATTGGTAACGCTAGTTCTTCAGAAGGTATATTTTTTGAAACCATAAACGCAGCGGGGGTACTTCAGGTACCGATGGTAATAAGCGTATGGGATGATGAATACGGAATTTCTGTACATGCACGTTATCAAACTACAAAAGAAAATATCTCTGAAATCCTTAAAGGATTCCAGCGTGAAGAAAATACAAACGGATACGAAATCATAACTGTAAAAGGTTGGGATTACCCTGAATTAGTTTCAGCTTATGAAAGAGCATCTCAAATTGCACGTACAGAACATGTACCTGTACTTATACATGTTTACCAACTAACGCAACCACAAGGGCATTCTACTTCAGGATCACATGAGCGTTACAAAAATGCTGACCGTCTTGCTTGGGAAGCTGAGTATGACTGTATAGCACAAATGAAAAAATGGATGCTTGAAAATAACATGGCAACCAATGAAGAGCTTGATGCTATAGATGAACAGGCTAAAAAAGATGTACTTGAAGGCAAAAAAGCAGCATGGTCTGCTTATGTAGATCCTATAAAAGAAGAACAAAAAGAGCTTGTGGCGTTGTTAAACAGTACAGCAGCACAAAGCCCTAATAAAGTATTTGTTGATAAATATGTTTCTGAACTTTCCTCAATAAAAGAACCAATCAGAAAAGATCTGTTGGTTGCTGCAAGAAAAGTGCTTCGTATAATCATCAAAGAAAATAGTAAAGCAGCACTATCGCAATGGATTACTGCTTACACAGAAAAAATACAACCTAAATTCAGTTCGCACCTTTTCTCTCAATCCGAGAAAAATGCACTTAATGTAAAAGAGGTTGCTCCGCAATACAACGACGATGCAGAAGATGCTGACGGACGTATGGTAATGCGTAACAACTTTGATGCCATTTTCACAAAATATCCTGAAGCACTTGTTTTTGGTGAAGACTGTGGTAACATAGGCGACGTAAACCAAGGGCTTGAAGGCTTACAGGAAAAATACGGAGATTTCCGTGTGTGTGATGCCGGTATTCGTGAAGCTACAATTTTAGGCCAGGGAATTGGTATGGCAATGCGTGGCTTACGCCCTATTGCTGAAATTCAATATCTTGATTACTTATTGTATGCTATCCAAATTATGAGTGATGACCTTGCTACACTTCAATACAGAACTGCAGGCAGGCAAAAAGCACCGCTAATCATCAGGACACGTGGTCACAGGCTTGAGGGAATATGGCATTCAGGATCTCCGATGGGAATGATCATTAACGCTATACGTGGTATACATGTGCTTGTGCCTAGAAACATGACAAAAGCTGCCGGTTTCTATAATACACTTTTAACTACAGATGAGCCTGCTCTTGTAGTTGAATGCTTAAACGGTTACAGACTTAAAGAAAAAATGCCCTCTAACCTTGGTGAGTTTAAAACTCCACTTGGCGTAGTAGAAACTATAAAAGAAGGTAAAGACATTACACTTGTTTCTTACGGCTCTACCCTGCGTATTGTTGAACAGGCTGCTAAAGAACTTTTAGAAGTTGGCATTGATGCTGAAATCATCGACATCCAATCGCTTCTTCCTTTTGATCTTAGCCATGACATCGTGAAAAGTGTAGCTAAAACGAATAGATTATTAGTAATTGATGAAGATGTACCGGGAGGTGCTTCTGCTTATATACTTCAGCAAATTGTAGATGTTCAGGATGCTTATAAACATCTTGACAGTAAACCCGAAACCCTAACTGCCAAAGCACACCGCCCTTCTTATGGAACTGATGGTGATTACTTCTCTAAACCATCTTCAGAAGATGTATTTGAAAAAGTATACGCTATTATGCATGAAGCAAAACCAAATGAATTCCCACAGTTATATTAATAGTATAACTTTCAATAAAAAAATCCCGGCATTACTGTCGGGATTTTTATTTTTAGCTTAGCGTTACTTTATATAAACTGTCTTAACGTTTACAAATTCTTTGATTCCGTTTTCGGCAAGTTCTCTACCGTAGCCCGAACGTTTTACACCACCAAACGGCAAGGCCGGATCTGACTTTACCATTGCGTTTATAAATACAGCACCTTCATCAAAAAGATGGATTTTGGTTTTTATAGTGTCAATATCCTTTGTGAAAATGGTTACACCAAGCCCAAAAGAAGACTTATTGCTGAGTTCTACAGCTTCTTCAAATGCACCGCCGAATGAGATTACGGGAACAGCGGGACCAAAAACTTCTTCATTAAATACAGGCATTTCAATTGTAACATCAGTCAGTACAGTAGGTTGGTAAAAAGCTCCATCCCTTTTTCCTCCTGTTATTAGCTTCGCTCCCATTTCGATAGATTTATTAACCTGATTTTCTACATCTTTTGCAAGATCTACCCTTGCTAAAGGTCCCATCTCGGTATCTTCCAGCAAGGGATCCCCAAGTTTCATCGCTTCAACTTTTGTTTTAAACCTGGCAATGAACGTATCAAAAAGCGATTCGTGCACAAAAAAACGTTTTGCAGCTATACAACTCTGACCCGCATTTTGCATTCTGGCTGTTACAGCAGTTGTTACTGCACTATCAAGATCAGCATCTTCACAAACTATATAGGCATTACTCCCACCAAGTTCAAGTACAGCCTTCTTGATATCTTTTGCTGCCGCAGAAGCCACTGCTGAACCCGCCTTTTCGCTACCTGTAAGTGATACTGCCTTAATTATTGGATCTTTAATTACCGCTTCCACCTGACTGCTTGAAATCATCAGGTTTTGATATATTCCCTTAGGAAAACCTGCTTCAACAAAAATATCTTCCAGTAGCTGTGCGCACCCGGCAACATTAGAGGCATGTTTAACTACAACTGTATTGCCTGCCAGTATAGCAGGAATAGCAAACCTGAAAACCTGCCAATACGGAAAATTCCACGGCATAACACCCAATATAACCCCTAAAGGTTCATAGGTCAAAAAACTTTCAGTTGCATCTGAATGCATTGCTTTAGGATTAAGAAATTCCTCAGCATTTTCAACATAATATTCGCATAAAAGTTGGCATTTTTGAACCTCTGCAATTGATTGTTTTATGGGTTTTCCCATCTCTAATGTACACTTTTCTGACAACAAATGTTGTTGTCTTGTTAAAACAAAGCCTAAAGTTTTGATAAAATTGAGCCTTTCTTTAACATTTAAAATCTTCCATTCTGTAAAACTATACTGACTAATATTTAAAACCTCAGATACCTGAACAGTATTCAAATACTGGTACTTAGATAAAATATTATTGTTAAAAGGATTTACAGTTTCGATTGAATTTTCCATAGCGTATAAGGGTTTTCATTAAGAAAAGTGAATTTTTTAGTATATCTAAATTACTAATTTTACACAATAATTCAATAAAAACAATAACCAATATTTATGAGAAAAATTGCACTCCCTTTATTATTAGTTGGCCTTACATCGGCGAGCTTACAGGCGCAGGACA